>Ga0255779_1000086_pt1 | contig 106189 bp, 103 predicted proteins | sample 011ome_21_FD_179977 | JGI IMG/M metagenome (GOLD analysis project Ga0255779, IMG submission 179977) | Coastal salt marsh microbial communities from the Groves Creek Marsh, Skidaway Island, Georgia - 011508AT metaG (version 2) | ecosystem: Environmental > Aquatic > Marine > Intertidal zone >... | reverse complement strand
AAACTTAATCGGAAGATTACTACCTGCATTGTAGATCACGGCCGACAAAGACTCGTTGCGCGCTCGAACCATTTCAAAGACGCGGTGCTGATCCTCCTGCGAAGTGACGTCGGCAACAATGGATTCAATAGAACCCCCTGCCGCACTGATATCCCCTGCGGTAGCATCCAGCTTCTCAAGTGTCCTGCCCGCAATCATTACGTGATAGCCAGCCCCGGAAAATTTGCGCGCTACAGCAGCTCCAACTCCCGCAGCCGCTCCCACACCCAGAATCAGCACTGTTTCTGACACAGCCACCTCCCCTATCCCATGTTACGAAAAGCATAGATCCTAACGCGCGACTTAGCGTCACCGCTTACGTGTCAGTATGCAGCGACAGACGCGCGATGCACAGACAAGCACCAAGCATCAGTGGTTAAGCAGAATCGCAAAGAGCTACTGCATCGAATCGGCGCTCATGATTGAAGACAAATCAATCGCGTGATCAAGAATACGTGTGACCTGAAGTTCCACATCGGGGGTGAACGTAAAGCCAAGGAAGGCGCAACGACCTAGCTCGATACAGCCCATCATGACCGCGCCCTCATCAGAGGCGTCGCCAATCATCTCTGACACTCCATTGAAGAAGAGGTATTGATCTAGCTCGCCGGCTTTCATCAGATCGGCACACAGTACATCCAATGGCTTTTTAATCTGGTCTAGCACCACATCTGAAAAGTCCATGTTGTCTCCTGACCTCGTTCTACAGACACGGTACTGTGTTACTGCAGTGCCGCCAATCAAAACCCGACTTTTGAACCGAAACTGACTAGCAATGGTCGTGATGCGCGAGCGTCGGATTTATGAAAAGAGCGCCTTTTATGTCAGGCTAAGACCCTCCGGAAACTTGGGAAGGATGAATGGCCGTCAGTCAGTCCATATTTTCAATTGATCTCGAGTATGACGACGCGCGCGTCTTCTATACGGGTGCGAAGAATCGCGTACAGGTCACGGCCAACGACGGCAAAAAGATCAATTTACCTTGGTCGATGCTTCAACCGTTCTTCACACCATCCGGTGTACAAGGACGATTTGTTATCCAGTACACGAGCGACGGAAAAATGCTCAAACTCGAGAGACTATAAGGAATTAAATAGAAGAAAACGCGCTATTTGAGTCGCTCAATAGCACGCTCAGCACCATTGAGGGCTTTCAAAATCCCCTCACGCAGGCCCTCCATGTCGACACCCTCAGTGCTCTTTTGACCCGCACGGTACCGCGCGTAAACCCCGTGCAAAATAGCGGCGGTCTTCCAGTTGTTGAATCCGACGTAGTAATCGAGCATATCAACGGAAAACCCTGTTCGCTCTGCGTAGCGCTGAGCCAGCTCCGCTCGGAAAGGGAAACCTGGAACTGCAGTGGGTGCCGTGGGTTCCAGGTGCGGGTCATCGGCACTCTCGGGCCAAGCACGCAGTGTGTATCCCAGATCTGCCAGCGGGTCGCCCAGCGTCGCGAGCTCCCAATCAAGCACGGCAGAGACCTTGGAATCCCGTCCAAAGAGGCAATTGTGTAAGTAGTAGTCCCCGTGAACCACGCTTGCCGTTACCTGCTCCGGCTGATGGGCCAAAAAATAGTCTTTAAAGTCATGGGCTCTTGGGTCATCCAGTTCCGCATAGGCGATTGAGGATTCCCATGATCGGTACCATGCTTTGATTTGGCGGCCCACATAGTCTTCCTTTTTACCCAGCGTGGACAGCCCAATGACATCGGGGTCTAGCACGTGCATGTCAGCCAAGGTATCGATGAACGAATACGCTAGGGTTCTTCTTTGCGCTTCAGGCACCCACGCCAACGTATCGTCATTGGTGAATAAAGGTCGGCCCTCCGAAAAGCCCATCACATAAAAAAGCGCTCCGGTTACCGATAGATCCTCACAGAAACCGATAGGTTCGGGCACGGGAAAACCTTGCGGTGCAAAAGCGGCGATTAACGACCACTCCCGGTTCATGTCGTGAGCCTTCGGTAGGAGCTCGCCCATGGGTGGACGGCGCACTACTGCTCGCTTACCCGAGTCATCCTCTAGCCTGTAGGTCAAATTAGAGTGTCCGCCCTCTAATCGCGTCCATGAAAAAGGCGGCTTAAAGTAATCGGTGTTTGCGTCAATCCAGGCCTCTACCGCCTGAATATCATAGCCTTCAGCAGCGCGTGCGTCGGCATTTTCGTTCATCGTCATTCCACCACTCATCGACTTGTTACTACCATAGCGATCGTACTTAGGCTGGACTCCACTGCCAATCGGAATTAGCAAGCAACTCGCTAATTGGTGGCTAATCAAGTCTTAAATAGCGCGTGAAGTCGCTATTTGGAGGCGCGTGTTACCCGTTTACGTGTCCAACGAGTAAGCGCCCAGACCGAGAAGAAAACAATCGGGGCAGCGATGCCAAGCACAATTTTCGGGTTCACTTGGAGCAACTGGGCGGCGATGCCCGCTTCCAACATTATCTCCAGGAGACCCATTGCATAGTAGCTAATGACAAAGGTGGAAAACCCTTCGACCGCCTGCTGCAAGCGAATCTGTGTGGCCGAGTGATCGCCCATTGTTTTCATCATTGCATGGCTCTGACGGGTGCGAATGAGATCAACGACTGAGCTTTGTAATGTAATGGCGCGCGTAACGCGCTGGGCAAGCTCTTCGATCCTTCGCTCTGCAGCCTCACAGGTGCGCATGGCCGGCTGCAAAGTTCGTAACAAGTAAGCGGAGTAACGCAGCTGTGGTGAGTCCGCGTCCTCCCCTAACTCACTTAAACGCTGCTCAACAATGCGTGAATAGGCACGGGAGGCGGCAAATCGATAGCTCGACTCTGCCGCAAGGTGCTCCATGCGGGCCGACATATTGGATAGCGTCATAAACAGCGACTCGTGATCCGTAGTTTCATGTGACTGCATAAGTTCATCCATGATTGGCTCGAGCTCTGTTTCAAGCTGATTCAATTCCGCCATGGTGGTCCGAGCAACAGGCAAGCCTTCAACCGCCATCAACCGATAGCTCTCGGTCTCCAGCACGCGCTGGAGTAAGCGACTCACGGCTGTATCGGGCAGCAAGTGATCAATCAATACGATGCGACAGTAACCGTCTGCGTCTAGATGAAAGCTCGTCCAGAGCGACGCCTTACCATCGGCCACAGGACCACCATAAATCTCGTTTGAACCCAAACTTGAACGAATGAACTCCATGTCCAGCTCATGCGCTGCCTGCTTAAGAACCTCGACATTAACGCCGCAAACAAGTTCATCGCTAAAAACGGTACCTATCTCGTTAGGTGCAAACTGATTTGCTGATTCGCTGAAGAGTGGCGAGCCGTTGCCCGGCACCAGACAAGTAATCGAGTCCGCCTCGGTATGTCCCTCCCACTTGATGAGCGCTGTGCCCAATTGTGCCAAGTGATAGCGACTGTCTTCACTGGGGCCTGGCTGACTGTGACGAGCACAAAGCTGAGTAAACGCCTCTCGACTGTCTGTGGCCCTCCCCGTTCGCTTAATAACCTGATGGGTACAGCGAAACGGCGCAGGCATTGTTGCCACCGGTCGCGCGTGCCACTCGCTATTGAGCCTCACTCGCGACAGAAGAGAGTCAGATGACGTCATTTAAGACCACCGAGGGTAACAAGGGTGATGGGCAGCTAGCGATATGTCCTCACGTAGGGAATACGCCACTGGATTTAAAGTTTATTACGCACGCTGATGACATATGGATGCTCGAGCAGACGTCCAGTAACGCGCGGTTTAGCCTATTTTCGACGTTAAAATGACGCGGTAAGAGAGTACACTTACCGCAGTCCCATCAAGACTTTGGACTAGGAGTACGCATGCTTTATCACATCCTTTGCAAAGATAAACCGGGCTGCTTGCAGCTGCGATTAGATAACCGGGACGCTCATTTAGCTGTAGTAAAGGCCCTCGGCGATCGTCTTTTTACGGCGGGTCCCTTACTCAACGGGAATGACGAAATGATCGGATCAGTGCTCATTATCGACTTCGATGATGACGCCGCCGCTGAGGCCTTTTGTGAGCAAGACCCTTACGCAAAAGCCGGCTTATTCGAGCAGGTCACTGTGACGCGCTGGCGCAAAACATTGCCGGCCTGAGAATCGGCAGCTGCTAAAGGTCGCAGACCGTCAACGGGGGTGCATCATAGGTACACCGTAACGCCTAGTTGAAGACGTCAAAGGTGTGCGAAAACTTCAAAATCCATTCGCGGCGTTTTTCGGCGAAAAAGCCCACATCGTCATCTCGTGTTTCGTTATATACGAGGTAAAAACCAGCGTCGGCTGACGTCAGCCAGGCGAATCGGAGGTTTGACGCGACGACATCGGTTGCATCGTTATATTGCACCAGAGCCTGAAGCGAGACCTTGGGATTAAACGAATAGGTCATTCGAAGCGAGCCCACATTGATCTCAAGCTTCTCGGGGTTATCGGGACGCTGAATTTCGTTGTAAGTCCATCCAAGCCGCGCATTAAATGTCTCGCCAATTCGATATTTGAGACTGGGCGTTAGCTGGGTTCGATCCCCGCCAAAGAAGCCACCCATCTTTGCCGTCATATCGAACGACAGCGGTTGGCTATCGTCGGTCATCAGAACCAGCTGTAGCTCTTCATCATCATAGTTACCCGCCTCGACGACTTGCCCGGGTGCAAGCTGAAAGTCCTCCCGAACTCCCTCGTGCAGCAGATTTACACCCGTGTGTATCTCGAACCCTGACTTCCACTCCCAATGGTTATCAATGTGCAAGAACCCCGTTTCGTGCAGACCATCACCTCCCCAGTAGCCTCGATAGGCAATATGTGGCCGAAGTTCAAGCAGGTGTTTCCAGGAGGGATCTCTCCAGCGCTTCAGGGCGAAAAGCCATCCACGTTTAAAATCCGTCCTCTGTAGAAAACCGACCTCGGGATTAAAGTTTTTACCCACCTCAGTAAAACTTGCCGAGTAGGACCACTCCTGCGTATCCGCTGCCGCCGAAAGGTGAAGAGCGGTGTCATCTCCGTTAAGGCCAGGTGTATCGGTTTTCGCAAAGAAACCAGACAATAAGCCATCATCACCCAACCCCAACTGTCCATCGACCGAATACGTGCGGTTGTAGTGATCGGGCCCGCCATCAAGGGAGCCATTTTCTTCCTTACTAACCAGAAGGAATCCAAGGCTTGAGCGGTTTTCAAACTCCTGGCTAACCCTGGCGACGCTGAAGTCTGTCTGAGGTGCGATCCCCGGCACCTCATCCGCCTGCATATGAAGCAAACCCACATTGGTCGCCTCTCCGATCTTGCCTGACAGTCGGGCGCCTGCCTTGATCGGGATCTGGCTGCCATCACCGGCGATACCAATCCGCCGGCTAAAAAAAAGCTCCACCTCTCGCGAGATACCGACTGAAAACTGCCCCGCGTTCTCGAGGAAAAAGGGCCGTTGCTCAGGTAGAAATAGACTGAACCGATCGAGGTTAATTTGGAATTCATCAACCTCCACCTGTGCAAAATCGGTGTTGTAAGTCATATCCAAGGTCAAGCTTGGCGTCACGGAGTATTTGATATCAAAGCCCAACTCCTGCTCACTCAAGCTTTGAATGCGATTTCCGTTGCGCTCCTTCGCAAGGCCGTAGGGCGTTATTTTTAGATTGCGCTGTCGGGGTGCCGATATGTTTCCCACGCTGCCGGCGTCAGCTAACCTTGAAAGACTATATTGGCGAGAGATCGGTGCCCAGTAGGCGACTTCGTTATTTCGTCGGATGGTGCGCTTGAAATTAAAGCCCCAGCTTTGGACATCTGCATTACCAAAACGTAGGGACTTAAACGGTATTTCGAACTCAGCAGACCAACCGAAATCACCTATCTTTGTCGCAACCTGCCAATTGGTATCCCAGTTGAGATTGAAGCCAGCTCCGCGGCTCATTGAACCACTCGCCTCTTTACTCACCTGTGCGTCATATTCGATACCCGCGGGGTTGGTGCCGAAGACAAAGCCGTTTTGCTGATCACGAAAGGCGTCAATGATGAAACTGAAACTGTCACCATTATCTAACGATGCGTCACGCCGACTATCGGCAACGATAATGCCCTCAGGATTGTCATCAAAAGCAACGACACCGATATACAAAGTGGTATCGGTGTAACCGATGTAAACATCAGTTTGTTGCGTTGCTGGCGCGCCCTCAACCGGGCGCTGCTGCCAGAAGCCACTCAACGCTCGCTTGCCCCACGCACCATCACCCAGCACGTCGCCATCGATCAAAGGGGCATTGGACAGCCTCACTGCATCAGCGGACGGTTCAGCAAGACCTTGGAAAGATAAAAAAGAGAGCGCAATGACTAAAACAGAGCGACTGAGAGCGCGAGAGATCACAGGGTTTACTCTTAAGCGAAGCATAGACCACGAAGGAATAAGAATATCACTTGCCAGAGGTCATTCTGTGAGGACTACCCCTTGCACGTTAGGCCGATTGGAGGATATTCGTCACATTCAGGCAGAATGTGACCGGAATAATCACTGGCTTAACGCCAGCGAATGACCAGGGTCTTGCTCTCAGCAGACTCAATCGCCATCGCGGCGGCCTCCTCACCAAAGCGATCTGAAATTTGGTCTCGCTTTATTTTCAGTGTCGGCGTCAGCACCCCGTTCTCGATACTCCAGGGCTCGTAGGTGAGAATCGCACCTCCCATCCGCGCATGCTTTTCAACCTGCTCATTTAACTGACTCAGGGTCGCTCGAACCGATGCCTCGATGACATCACGGGGCGCATCGCGCATCGTTTCCGATACCACGGCCACCATCATCGTTTTATTCATACCCAACCCTACAAGGCACTGCTGCTCAACATAGGGGTTATCGGCAAACTGAGCTTCAATGGGCGTGGGTGCAACGAATTTCCCCTGAAGCGTTTTGAAGTAATCTTTGATGCGGCCGGTGATGTAGAGGAACCCGTCTTCATCTTGTCGAAAGCGATCTCCGGTGTGGAGCCAACCGTCTTGAATCAGTTCAGCCGTTTTGTCCGGCTGTTTGTAGTAGCCAGGCGTGCATCCATCAGCTCTAATCGCTAACTCGCCCTCCTCGGTAATTTTGATATCAACACCGGGGGCGGCCTTACCCAATGAGCCCAGACGTCGCGCACCTTTCCGACTGATAATCAGGCTCATTGCCTCTGTCTGACCGAAGCCTTCCATCAAAGAGATACCCACGCTATCCCACCACTCCATCAGTGGCGTCGGCAGTGGGGCGGATCCAGTAAGATGAAACTCACAGCGATCGAGACCCAATGCCGTCTGAACTGTGTGGGCGATCCCCTCTGGGTTAGCGGCCAATGCCGCGTCGAAGGCCTCGCGCCCACCGAACTTGGCCAGAATTGCCTGCTGCAATTGCTCCCAAACCCGAGGCGCTCCGAAAAAGAAGGTAGGGCGTGTCCGCTGCATATCGCGGCCTAAATATTCCAGCCCTTCATTAAAGCTGACGGGCGCACCGTGGCACAGGGAAGTAAATTCAATGACCTGCCGCTCAGCCAGGTGCGAAAGGGGCAGGTAGGAGAAGTAAATGGGATCCGCCTCTATCGCCAGGAACTCACTGCCGCGTCGAATAGGGATCACGTTGCTGTCGTTAGTCTGAATAACGCCTTTGGGTCGGCCTGTAGTGCCGGATGTAAAGATAAGCGCGATCATGTCATCGTGCTTAGGCACATGACTCGGAGTTCGACCCTCTCCCTCTTTGAGAAGTTGATCCCAGGTCAGTGTCGCCTCGGGAATATCGACGCCAGGCAAGCTGATGATGGTCACATCATCGGCAAGCACCTCTTTTACTCGGTCCCAGTTTTCCGCCTCGCCGACAAAGATCGCTTTGGATTCCGTAAATTCGGCGATGTACTGAGCGATATCCGCATTGAGTGTCGTGAACAGACCCACACTGACATTGCCGGCGGCCATGATGGCCAGATCCGCGAAGAACCAGTGGGCTCTGTTTCGCGATAACAAAAGAATCTTCGTGTCCTTGTCGAATCGCTGCTCTAACGCAGACGCAACCGCATGAATTTGGCGGCGACTTTCTTTCCAGGTGAAATCATCACTTGCTTCACCTCTGAAATCACGAAGCCAGACGTCATCGGATTTTTCTTCTGCCCACTGATCGAGGTAAGCCAATAAGGTGTCATGTTCCATGAAGTTTCCTCTAAAGCGTCTTTATTTTTCTTTTCGTGCCATCCTTTGAACTATCCTGAGCATGCCAGACTGCCCAATCAAGGCAAGTGGGGCTATTCTGCGCTACCAACGTCGGCCGAGCAGGTGTCTCAGGATACTGCGCAAGAACGAATCGTGTTGAAGCTTGAGAGGTTAGCGTCGCCACCAACGAGGCCATCGTTCTTACCGGCTTCGCTGAAATGCATCAACAAAAGCGTATGGGCATCGGGCTTAAACTCTTTGGCGGGTGGCTCAAACGGTATGCGATAGCGCGTTTTGTTGCTGATACGAACCTCGTCGACTAACCCATTGAGGACTTCGTAGTAACCCCTGCAGCAGTTGTTACCGCCAATCGCAATATTTTGATACCCAAGCTGCGCAGGTCGCGCATTAACGGTCGTTTCGGCGGCTAGCTGACCGTCAACAAACAAGCGCAAATGGCCTTCTTCATTCGTCGAGGCAACGTGCACCCAGCGATTCTGTGGCACCGGGTTTTCAGAAGAGAGGCCAACAGAGTTGGAGAGTGTGCCGTCAATGGAGAACCAGGCTCGAAGCAAGCCTTCTTTGCCAACTGACAGTCGGTACTCCCGTCCACGACCTGAACCTGAGTACTTATCAACGATGATCCCACCTCGAACATATTCCCGAAGAAAAATACGCGCCTCGATCGTATAGAAGTCATCTAAATGGAGCTCTTGTGTCTTACTCACAGTGATGGCCTGAGAACCCTGGTAGGGATCAAAGTCCGCTGACATTCCGCAGAAAGCACGACTTTCATCTGCCAGTTCGGTCTCACATTCCGCTTTATTTCGCTGACAGTCAGTCACACTCAATATCGCGTCCGCCGTTCCTATCGTCGAATGGTCTATGACTACTCTCGAGTCATCGACAATCAATATGACATCGACAACAGGATCGCCCTGTGTCACGCCAATCTTTAATTTATAGCGCCCGGAGATGGGCTGGAATGGCAGTAGCAACTGAATTCGAGAATCATTTTGGTCAACGAGCCTTGGCTCAAACAGGTAAGCCGCATCGTCAGCACCAAAAAAGATTCGGTGCTCTGGGTCGCTGAGTAACTGCTCACCATAAACATTCAAGCGGGCGCCCTTCATCTCAACCTTCAGCACAGGCCCTTTCTCTGGGATCGACGGATGAGAGGCCCACAGAACCGCGGGTGTTGTGAGATACAACACTGTCGCCAGAACAGCATGTTTGACCGCTCGTAATGGTTTCAATTGGGTCTTCACCTAGAAGCTACGCCACCAAAGGCCAGCAAGTATTAAATAAATGTGTGCGATAACACGAATTTTTCACGTACCTAAGCGACAAATTGGGCAAAAACCCTCCGAGCAGCGCTCGAGTATTACAGCCATCGCTGCCATTATTGCATCGCTTATGATGGTCTCTAGCCAGTCCAACGCCGCGCGTAATAACAACCCAGTTTCCTTGTACCTTTCTCGACTGCGATTCCTTTCACTCTACGACTCGTTGCTCTCTACTCGCGAGCGCTTGACTAAGCAACAACGCCTTGCGAGCTAAGCTGACTGATGTCAGCCTCGCTCACGCCGAAACTCTCCAGCACCTCGCGGGTGTGTTGCCCATGTGTGGGTGCACCGCTCCCCGGCGCCAACCGGTCTCCGCCAAATAGGGGTGGCGCGAGAACACGCCTAGACGAGCCCGCGATGGGGTGGTCGTAAATATCCACGGTGCCATTGGCCAATAACTGGTCTTGTGCCAGCACTTCGTCTCGCGTCATGACCTTGGCACAAGGCACATCGACTTCACGAAGTCGCCCCACCATGTCATCACAGCTCAGCTGCGCGCATCGCTCGGACACAAGGCCCTTGAGTACGTGGATATTGCGCATCTGGTTCTCGAACGTCGCGAAACGTTCGTCGTCCAAAAGATGCTGCATATCAATCGATGTGAGGAAGCGCTTCTGCATCTCATAACTGCCAGCAGAGATGATGACGCCGCCATCGCTACACACCCACGGATCGTAGAGAATGTCGATGAGCATTCCAGCCCGCTCATGATCATCACTCAGCAGCGTGTGATTTTGAAAGCCATCGAGGAAGATAAAGAACAGCCCAGAATCGATCATAGAGAGGTCGATGTGCTGGCCTACTCCGGTTCGCTCCCGCAAGAAGAGTGCACTTGTAACCGCTTGGCAGGCAGTGTACCCCGTGATCTTGTCGCATAAGAGTGTACGCATGAATGCAGGCTCATCACCTTTACCCTGTGTAGCAGCGACCCCTGCGTGTGCCTGGATGATGGGATCGTAAGCCGGCACGCTATTCATTGGGCCTTCCGTTCCGAAACCGGATATTGCGGTATAAATGAGCTTCGGGTTGATGGCGCGTAGCGTCTCTGAACCCAAACCCAGCTTGTCCATGACACCGGGTCGAAAGTTATGAATAACGACGTCGACCGATGGAATCATCTCCTTGATAACTCGTACACCCTCGTCTGACTTGAGGTCGATCCGCAGCGACTCCTTGCCCCGATTACAGTTAGCAAATAGCGCAGAGATATCGGCCTTACGCGCACCGATGTAGCGCATGGGATCACCCATGGCCATTGGCTCCACTTTAATTACCCTGGCGCCCTGCTCGCCCATCATCATTGAAGCGAGAGACGCAGTGATCATAGTTGAGAATTCGAGAATCGTGATTGACTCTAGTGGCTTCATATCGCCTCCGTCACTTTTTATTCATGGGTCTGACCACACGCTAGAGGCTGACAGACCGACAATCAAGTGATGCAGAACGTTCAATCGCTATTCGCATCGAGCGTGGTTTCAGAAACACGTAGAAGCTGCTCGTACTCAGCCTCGTAAACTTCGTCGAGCAGGGCTCGCATGCCACCTCGCTGCATCAAATTCCAGTCGTCATAAGACACATTGTCGTAACCGTGCTTGATGAAATTAGCCCTTAGCTTTCGCAGAGGCTTTAGCCAATAGCGCCAGTACACATGGCCGGGGCCCGCATCTGAAAAAACGACCGGTCTTTGTGGAGCGGCACCACCCGAGCAAAACCGCTCAATGGCGCGCGCGGAAAAACTCCTGTTTTTGACGCGGTCAGGCTCAAGATGGGGTAGTGCATCGAGTCCTATAAGCTTCCGCAAACACTCCAAGACACGCTCCTTATTACTTCGAACGTGCTCAAAACACATAAGCATGACGCGATCTTCACCGAAGAACTCCACGCAGTGCTCGTAAATTGATCGAACCGGAAATCGTCGAGCATCTATGTTTCGCATGCCGTCGGCGTAGGTGGCACGCTTTTCGCCAAAAACGCCTTCCCTAAAATTGAGAAATGTTTCGATTGGACCACCTGCACCTTTTACCAGCGACTGCCGATAGGCTGAATGAAGCCAATCTGCTGGATACCGAGCCACATACAAAATATGAGCCTCGGGCATCAGCTCTTTCAATAGTGCCAGGTACTCGGGATGCTCCGGGTACCCGTCGTACATCTCTCCGGGAATATCGGGTTTCGATATCAATAGACACTTCCCGTGACCCATCTGCCGAAAATGCGTCAGCGCCTCAACCACCCCTGCTCTGCTGGCATCATTAGCTGGGTCGCGATACAACTGATGCAGGGGATTCATCAGCTCAGGCGGATTAAAGAACACCTTGGGACCGCGAAGTTGAGCAAATACAAAATTTTGAAAGAAGCGCGTCGCTGTCTTGTGCAAACCAATATGAACAACGATGCGAAGCGGCGATGATTCCGGCACCTGCTTTCCCTACTCGAATAAAGTGTGCACGCATGATGTATAGCCTGACGGACAACTTCAAGTCGGGCGCCAAAAATCATCAAATTCGGCCACACACTGGCATTTCTCATATCCTGCGCTATGTTTCATAGAGCCCAAGGATGGGCTTGAATAACAACAAGGAAGTGACCATGACCTTACATCTGTCCCAATCAAGCAACCGTTCCAACCGCGATAGCCAAGCGGAATTATCTATCAGTCAGCCTCTTGCACGAGGTCGCGATTGCGACATCTTTGCACTGCGCCTGCGAGAGCGTCCCCCCGAACCCCCTGAGCGGCTACTCGAGTTCTTTGAGCGGACACCCCAAAGACCTTTGTCTCACACAGCCCTTAAAGTAATCGACGTGTTGCTGACGGGCGACCTGAGTCGAATTCGATCAGAGACCCTGGCCGATAGCTTACGCATTAGTCCGACCACCCTTCGACGCCGACTCAGTAGAGACAATATGAGCTACCAAACCATCTTGGATGCGGTAAGACGACACCGCTGTGAGGAGCGTTTGGCTGACGACTGGGTACCGGGGAAATGCCTCGCCTGGGATCTGGGTTATGCCGAAGTGAACAGTTTTTATCGTGCCTTTCGGCGTTGGACGGGCCGAAACTACAGTGACGTAAAGTTACTGCTGGTCTGACGACGAATCGACCTGTTCAACGGGATCGAAACGCCCCATCTTGTCGTAGACCCAATAACCGACCCACTCGTGAATGGCGGCTGTGCTGGTTGAGAGGTGTTCAATGGTTGGCATCCAACCCGGAACCGGACTGGGATACTTGTGAACGCGGTGATCCGTCGGTACTGCTGTGACCTTGAAGCCCTGTGCAGTAAACAGGGCGACCGCCCGCCGCATGTGTAGCGAGGAGGTGACCAGCAATATGTGCTTCGAGCCATTGGCAAGCTTGGCAATAGCAACCGCTTCTTCTTGGGTGGTTAGGCTACTTTCTTCCAACACAATGGCACTGGACGGGACTCCCAATCTTTTAAGCACATCGCTGGCACGACTAGCCGCAGTAACGGGACCCCGAATTGCCCCCCCGCTCACAATAACCCGAGGCGCCTTGTTCGCCTTCAAAAGTTCGGCACCTGCGAAAACGCGATCGGCTGCATCGTTCAAATCGCCCCAGCGACCGAATTTTCCCTCGGCCTCGATACCGCCGCCCAGCACCACGATTACATCACCGTTGGGGAGCTCTTCTGGGGCAAACGCGGGATAACGTGCCTCTAGCGGTGCGGCGAATGTATTCACGCCAAATTGCGTCGACGGGAAGTACAAAATCCCCAGCGCTAAAAACGTATAGAGCCCTGCGGCCGCACGATTCCCGCGTAACTGCCCCCACAGCGACAGCCCAATGAACCAAAGCCCAAGTGAGACTGGGTAGACGAAAAGCGACAAGATTTTCGTCAACGTAAACATCAGGCGTAAGGATTCCTCAAAATGATCGTCTCTGAACGATCAGGTCCTGTAGAAATAATATCAATGGGCGCGCCGACCAATTCCTCAAGTCTAGTAATGTAGTTCCGAGCGGCCTGCGGTAGGTCATCCACGTTTTGAGCACCCATTGTAGACTCGTGCCAGCCTGGCACGATCTCATACACAGGATGCAGGTCGTCATAATTCTCAGCGCCACCCATCATTGGATTGCCCTCTGCATCGGTATAACCGACACAAATGGAAATTTCGTCAATCCCATCGAGCACATCAAGCTTGGTGAGGCAAAGGCCGGAAAGCGAGTTGATTTGAACGGCCGACTTTAGAGCGACGGCATCGAACCAGCCACAGCGTCGAGGGCGTCCGGTTGTGGCACCAAACTCATGTCCCCGCTCGGCCAGGCGCTGACCGACTTCGTCAAACAACTCAGTTGGAAACGGACCAGAGCCGACGCGCGTAGTGTAGGCCTTGGTGATCCCCAGCACATAGTCGAGATACAAGGGGCCAAATCCGGAACCCGTGGCAGTACCGCCCGCTGTGGTATTGGAACTCGTAACAAAAGGATACGTACCGTGATCAATATCGAGTAGCGATCCCTGTGCACCTTCGAACATGATATTGGCGCCGTTCTCACGATACTCATGAAGGCGCGAAGTCACATCAGCCATCATTGGCAAAAGCTGCTGGCCTTCCTCCAATGTAGTTGCGAGCACCTCTTCAAAATCGAGTGCCTCGGCGCCGTAGTAATGAACCAGGGCGTGGTTGTGGTACTCAAGCACCTCTTGCATTGCATCTGCAAACTTGGCCGGCTCCTTCAGATCGCCAAGCCGCAACCCGCGCCGAGCCACTTTATCTTCATAGGCGGGACCGATACCGCGCCCCGTCGTACCGATTTTCATCTTGCCGCGGCGGGCCTCTCGTGCCTGATCAAGCGCCACGTGATACGGCAAAATAAGGGGGCATGCAGATGAAATTCGCAGACGATCACGCACGGGAACCCCGCGTACCTCGAGTTGATGAATCTCTTTCAGCAACGCCGGTGCAGAGAGAACAACACCATTACCAATCAGACACTCGACATCGTCGCGCAAAATACCTGAGGGAATGACATGGAGAACCGTTTTTTCACCGTCAATAACGAGCGTGTGACCCGCGTTATGGCCACCTTGAAATCGGACGACAGCAGCGGCTTGCTCTGTTAGCAAGTCGACGATTTTACCCTTGCCCTCATCGCCCCATTGCGTGCCTAGTACGACGACATTTCGACCCATTATTGCTTCTCCAGTGGCTCGACTAGCCATTCGTTATTACGTTCTACCAGTTGCTGCATACAGCGGTCATCCACCTCACCACCTGCCGCCTTGATTACTATGACACCCGAGGCGCGAAGTTCGGACTCTTTTGCGGCCAATTGAGTGGAGGCGTCGACGGGTGAAGCAACGTATGTCTTGGGAGCTGACTCCAACGTCGCCAATGCAGACCACGCCTTTAAGTCGATGGCAAATCCGGTGGCAGGGCGTCGCCGACCGAAGACTTCACCGACACCATCATATCGACCGCCTTTGGCTACGGGTGCGCCAAGTTCTTTTGCGTAAAGGGCAAACACCACACCCGAGTGGTATCGATAACCATGAGCCTCGGTCATGTCGACGTATACATTTACCCGTCCCTCAAGACGCTGGCAACACACAAGAACCGCTTCGACCTCACCGATGACAGCATCGAGCCCTGGGATGTCCGCGAATTCAGCTCGCGCACGATCCAGCACCTCGATGCCGCCGTGCATTGTAGCCAGGATTGCTATTTTCTCCGCCTGCTCGCTAGAGAATGTGGCTAGCAGACGATCGAGATCGGAGTTTGCCTTTCGCGCCAGGAGTTCGAGCACCGTATTCTGCTGCTCGGTCGAGAGACCGACATGGGCCATGACCAGCTCGCAAAATGCCACATGTCCAATATCGAAGGTAATGCCTGACAAACCGCTCCGGCACACCAACGAGAGCAACAAATCAACCACTTCGATATCTGCCTCGATACCGCCGCACCCGAAGATCTCAGCACCCAGTTGAACCGGGCTCCTATCGGCTGGAATGGCATTAGCAACGGTCTTCAGTGTCGATCCAGCGTAGCAAAGACGATTGACGCCTTGTCGCCCCATGCTGTGAGCATCGATTCGCGCGACTTGAGGGGTAATATCAGCCCTCACCGCGAGCGTCTTCCCCGTCTCATGGTCGGTAAATTTACAACTGAGCAATTCGAGATCGGCACCTAGGCCGACGTGAAGGGAATCGGTAAATTCAACAAGTGGCGGTACAACATACTCATACCCCCAGCTAGCGCAGGTGTTAAGCAACAGTCGTCGACAGTCTTCGACACGGCCTGCCTGCTCAGGCAGAAGCTCATCGATCCCATTCGGGAGCAACCATCGTGTTGTATCACCCATGTTTTTGCCCAAACTATGAAGGTAGGCGTTGAACCGCCCTGTAACCGTACCGGCGCATTATCGCCGGTACGGTCTCAGAGATACAGTGGAAGATTACTTACCCGCTTTCGGATCTCTCAAGTACTGGAAGAACTGACTATCAGGCTGGAGCAACATGATGTCGTTACCATTGGCAAACGTCTGCTGATAGGCATTCAAACTGCGAGTGAATGCGTAGAACTCAGGATCGCGGTTGAAAGAGTCAGCGTAGATCCCTGTCGCAGTTGCATCACCATCACCTCGGATAATTTCCGCATCTCTCACCGCTTCCGCCTCGATGACCGTCACCTTTCTATCAGCTTCAGCACGCATGCCTTCAGCAATTTCCTTACCTTCAGACCGCAATTCACGAGCTTCTTTTTCACGCTCGGCATTCATTCGACGGTAAACCGATTGCGAGACTTCGTTGGGCAGGTCAATCTTCTTCACTCGGACGTCGATCACCTCGACACCCAACTCAGTGAGCACAGTCTCGTTGAGTCGCGCTTTCACCGCTTCCATAAGCTGGTCACGCTCACCGGAAACGACTTCCTGAACGCTACGGCCTGCCACCTGGTTACGAAGATCATCATTAATCCGTTGAGATAACAGCGCCGCCGCCCGAAACTCCTCGCCATTCGTAGCCGTGTAGTACTTTGCTACGTCGATGACTCGAAACTTGGCGTAGGAATCAACGATCAACTGCTTTTGTTCCTGCGTGAAGAACCGCTCGGGCGTAGAGTCAACTGTCAATATACGGCCGTCAAATTTTCGGACCGAATTGACGAATGGCGTTTTGAAATGAAGGCCAGGCGCAAGGTCGGTCTTGACCACCTCACCAAACCGGAGCAGCACACCACGCTGCGTCTCGCTGATGACGTACACCGCGTTACTCAACACGATAAACCCAAGAAATATCAGTGTTCCTAATAGGTTAGATCTCGACATGATTAACGACCTCCCCGTGTACTGCGATTACCCAAGTCTCTTCTGAGCTGCTCCGTCACGGCATCGGTGACTTCCCGGAGCTGTTGAGACGTCAGACCGCGACTCATAACATTGCCGGGCATGGCATTGCTACCTCCGGCCGGTGCCAACTTATCGAGTGGCAAATACATCATGTTATTGCCTCCCTCAACATCGACCATCACCTTGCTCGTATTGGCCAACACGGATTCCAGTGCATCGATGTAAAGACGCTCGCGAGTCACCTCTGGCGCTTTTTCATACTCAGCGAGAAGCTGGTCAAAGCGCTGCGCCTCACCCGTTGCTTTTGCAATCACTTGCTGGCGGTAGGCTTCCGCCTCCTCTTTGATTCGCTGCGCACGACCTCGGGCCTCAGGAACAATCCCGTTCGCATAAGACTCCGCCTCGTTTTTAACGCGCTCTTCGTCCTCTCGCGCCTTGATCACGTCATCGAACGCTTCCTGCACCTGCGACGGTGGACTGGCATCATCGATGTTCACTTTCTGCACATTGATGCCCGTGGTGTAGGCAACCAGATACTGCTGCAGGCGCTCACGAACCTTGACCGCAATCTCGGCTCGGCCTTCGGTCAAGACCAAGCCCATAGTGCTTTCACCGACCACGTGGCGAAGGGCACTTTGTGCGGCGTGCTGAAGTGAACGCTCGGGGTCACGCACCTCGAGGACAAAATTTATTGGATCATTGATCACGTACTGGACCGACATGCTGACATCTACAATGTTCTCATCTTGCGTCAACATCGTTTCGCGGAACTGCGCCGATCGCACCTGAGTGATGTTGACGCGGGTCAATGTATCTATACCTCGCGGATACCAGAACAGTCCGGGTTGAGCGGTCCTGTTGTATTCACCCAGGCGAAGCACGACAGCACGCTCTTGTTCACCGATCTGCGTAAGACCCAACAGACCCCAAACCGTAATCGCCGCAATGGCTGCAATGCCCAATAGGCCACCAGCACCGCGGCCACTCTTGCCACTCCCGCCGCCGGACCGACCACCGAACAGGCCATTCAGCTGATCCTGCAATTTACGAAGTGCCTCGTCGAGATCGGGTGGACCCTGATCCTTACCGCCCCAAGGATCGCGTGGGCCGTTACCGCCACCGGGCTCATTCCATGACATATCTTCTTCCTCGATAGTTAACAACGATAGTCTAACAAAACCTGCTACGTTAGGGGGGCATCAGCCCTCCTAAAGTCAAAAACCATGTTGGCGCTTCAAACGCGTCCAATCAGATTCAGGGAGATGGATGTCAAGCTCACTGCCACCTGCCTCCAGCCAATCCTCGGACTTTACTGCACCCATAGCATACAGCGCCGCGCGCAGCTTTCCGTGGGCGGGTGTTAACTCGACGCACCCCTTAAAGAAGTTGCCCGCGAGTCGCTCGCCTATTGCATCTCTTAACAGATCGAGCCCCGCGCCTGTCTTTGCAGAGACAGACACCGAACCAGGTCGACCCTCACTATCTCGCGTCATGCGCGGCTCGCGCTCCAAGAGATCGATTTTATTGAAAACAATCAACTGAGGTATGTCCCCGGCGCCAATCTCATCGAGAACCAGCTCTACCTCCGTTTTTAAGAACTCGCGATCGTCCGCGGCGACGTCAATGACATGAATAAGCAATGAAGCATTGAGTGTCTCCTCAAGCGTTGCCCGAAACGCCTCCACCAAAGAGTGGGGGAGATCCGCAATAAACCCGACGGTGTCGGCAATTATGACGCCGCCCAAGCCCTCGATTTCGACACGTGCAAGGGTCGGATCCAGGGTGGCGAACAGTTGATCAGCAACGTACACACCCGATTCGGACCACGCGTTAAACAAGGTCGACTTCCCCGCATTGGTGTAACCAACCAGCGAGACCAAAGGTACCTCCGCCCGCTGTCGAGCCCGCCGGTTCTGCGCCCTCTGTTGTCGCACTTTGTCCAATCGTGACTCGATCGTACTGACGCGGGCACGCAATAGCCTTCTGTCGGTCTCTAACTGGGTTTCACCCGGCCCGCGCAGTCCGATACCCCCCTTCTGTCGCTCGAGGTGGGTCCAGCCACGTATCAACCGAGTACTGATGTGCTTCAGCTGAGCTAACTCAACCTGCAACTTCCCCTCGTGCGTTCGAGCTCGCTGGGCAAAAATATCAAGAATTAAGCCCGTTCGAGCGATAACACGGCACTTCAAAAAGGCTTCGAGGTTGCGCTCCTGGCTGGGCGACAACGCATGATTAAAGACCACCAGCTCAGCCTCTACACGCTCCACTTCAGAGGCAATTTCTTCAAGCTTACCCTTGCCGACAAAATATTTTGCAGTGGGAGACCGCCGTGAACCTCGCACGACCGTGGCAGGATCACCACCAGCCGACCTTACAAGCTCAATAAACTCGCCAAGGTCGGGCTCATTAGCGCCACCATCGATTGCAATCTGGACAAGCACAGCCCGCTCGCCACCACTGTGGAGTTCAAAGAACATCGTTTGTCTCTACGCGTATTACTACAGCGCGCTGACTGCCGATATTAGGCGGCCTCTTCCTCGACTGGCGCAATAGGGATGCGCACGTTGCGCGCGGGCACAACCGTTGAAATCGCGTGCTTGTATACCATCTGCGATACAGTGTTCTTCAAAAGAACGACAAATTGATCGAATGACTCAATCTGGCCCTGAAGCTTAATACCGTTTACGAGATAGATTGAAACCTGAACGCGTTCTTTTCTCAGCGCGTTGAGGTAAGGGTCTTGTAGCGTTTGCCCTTTTGACATGGGAGCTCCTTAAAATGTCAACGGCCGCAAAAAACGAGGCGGCCCAATATCCCCAAAAATCGGGGGTGCGTATTCTACTACGACAGCGGAGCTTCTAGGTAGTTCCTAAGACGGTTCTTGACCTGTTCTTGACCATCTTCTGCTTCGCTGTTTATCCAGTGTAGACCAGACCAGCCGCGAAGCCACGTTATTTGGCGCTTGGCTAATTGCCGCGTCGCCGCAATGCCTTTATCTCTCGCATCTTCGAGCGAACACTCCCCCGACAAATGTGACCAAATCTGTCGGTAACCTACTGCACGGATAGCGGGAAGGTCCGCATGTAAGTCGCCTCGCTCAAAAAGCGCTTTGACCTCCTCTACAAAACCGGACTTCAGCATGAGGTCAAAGCGAGCCTCAATACGGGCGTGTAGCGTGGCTCGGTCACTGGGCGCAAGTGCTACACAAATCGCCGCACGCCGCTCTTGAGAACCCGCGCGTTGCCAGTGACTCATCGGCGTGCCCGTCTGGCGAAAAACCTCCAGGGCACGCGAGATGCGCTGACTGTGGTTAGGGTGCAAGCTACTGGCCGTATCGGGATCCACTGCCGCCAGCTCACGGTGCATCTCGGGCCACCCCGCTCGCGACGCTTCTGCCTCTATCTCGGCACGGATAGCCGGATCTGAGGCCGGCATGTCGGACAGTCCCTCAATGAGTGCGCGGTAGTACATCATAGTCCCACCCACCAACACGGCGCGGCGTCCACGCGATCGCGCATCTGCAATACAGTTCAGCGTATCCTCGACGAAATTTGCCGCTGTATACACATCCGCAGGATCCCGAATATCAATAAGATGGTGAGGGTAATCAGGTTGTGCCGCACCAATACTCAACCCTCGGTAGACCAGTGCAGAATCGACACTGATCAGTTCAACATCAAAAGAGTCAGCCAGGGCAATAGCGGCGTCTGTCTTGCCGGCAGCCGTGGGCCCCATAAGACAAATCAAGGGTTCACCCACGTCAACGCCCTCGCAGGAATAGCTTGTCTAACTCGTCATGTCCTAACTGGACCCACGTAGGACGACCATGATTACACTGGCCCGAGTTTTCAGTAATTTCCATATCCCGGAGTAGCGCGTTCATCTCGGCAATAGACAACGAGCGGTTCGCGCGCACAGAACCGTGGCAGGCCATGGTTGCCAGTATCTCATCCATGCGGGCTGACAACCGATCGCTATGCCCCACCTCTGCGAGATCACAGAGCACATCGCGCACCAGGTTACCCGCATTGTCTCTCGCGAGGATGACCGGAACCTCCCTAATCAAAACCGTGTCATCACCAGCAGCATCAACCACCAACCCCAATTGCGAAAAGAGGTCAGAGAATTCCTCGTAAGCGCCCATCTCTGCGGTCGTGAGTGTCAATGGCATGGGAACGAGGAGAGGCTGACTTGCAATGGATGCAGTTGCCCGCGCCGCTTTCAAGCGCTCATAGGTGATGCGCTCATGTGCCGCATGCGCATCGACCAAGATCATGCCCGCCGCATTTTGCGCCACGATGTAGGTTCCATGAAGATGGGCAATCGCGAAGCCCAGGGGCGGGACATCACTGCCATGTGGTGCAGCGCCTGACTGCAGAGACGTTTGTCCCATGTCAGACCTGAGCGCGCCTCTGTCAGAGCCGCCGGCTATAAAAGCAGAGGCTTGAGGAAGCGACTCATGGAAAGGGGTTGCACCGGCTGCAGGCTCGCTCAAGCTGTCGGTACCTCTGGGGATTTCAAGCCCCATCGAGACCTGCTGAAACTGAGTGTCGAATACCTGTTGCTCTGAGACTTGATCGAGGTTGGCAGGATTTGCAATATCCGCGGGCCTGACATCAGCCAGTGCTCGCCCCAAAGTGCTAAAGACAAAACCGTGAACCGCTCGACTGTCACGGAACCTCACTTCGTGTTTTGTCGGATGGACATTGACGTCTACACGATTCGCGTCCAACTCAAGGAACAAGACGTACGCCGGGTGGCGTCCACCATAGAGGACATCACGGTACGCTTGCCGGACGGCATGGGTAATGACCTTGTCTTTGACCACGCGACCATTGACGAAGAAGTACTGCAGATCCGCTTGTGATCGTGAAAAGGTGGGCAACCCTACCCAGCCACGCAGTGACAGACCGTGCGCGACGCGATCGACAACAACACTCTCGCGCGCAAAGGGCTCACCGCAAATACCGATGACCCGGCGCTGAAGATCGTGCTCTGACGTACCCGCGGTGAGACGGTGAAGTACCTTCCCATTATGTGACAGCATAAAGGTCACGTCGGGGCGAGCCAACGCGGTCCGTTTCACAACCTCCTCAACGCGCCCTAACTCTGTTCGCTCCGTGCGCAGAAACTTTCGGCGCGCGGGCGTGTTGTAAAACAGGTCTCGAATTTCAAGGGTTGTCCCTCTGGGGTGTGCGGCGGGCGATACCGTGACTTGCATCTCGCGTCCTTCGCAGCGCGCCACCTGTCCCTGACTAGGTTTCTCTGCAGTGTTTGATGTCACCGATAACTTGGAGACAGAGGCAATGGAGGCAAGCGCCTCACCCCTAAAACCCAACGTTGCCACCGCCTCTAGGTCGTCAATCGATGCAATTTTGCTGGTCGCATGCCGAGCCAATGCCAGAGGCAATTCATCGGCCGCGATCCCCGTTCCATTGTCAGTGATACGTATGCGTTTAACGCCACCTTCATCGACATCGATGGTGATGACCGTTGCACCTGCATCGAGTGCATTCTCCAACAACTCTTTAACCACAGAGGCGGGCCGCTCAACCACCTCACCTGCCGCTATCTGATTGGCCAGACGATTGTCGAGTTGTTTGATCTTCCCAATCGACATCAACCGGACTCCGGAATGACTAAAACCTGACCGACTTTAATCGTTTTGGACGGCAACGAATTACTGCGGACCAAGGCGTCGACTGACACTGCGTATTTCGCGGCAATCCCTGACAAGGTATCGCCTCTCACCACCTTTACTGTCCGTTCAGTCACCGTTGCATCGGGGTTGGCTCTCGCAAAGACAGTCCCGGGGGGCGGGTTAGATTTAAACCATCGCTGAACCCCGCGAAAAATAGCAGTCGCCATTTTGTCCTGATAGCTGGGCGTTGCGAGTAGTGAGGACTCTTTAGGGTTCGATATAAAGCCGGTCTCTACGAGAATCGAGGGAATATCAGGGGACTTCAAAACCAAAAACGCCGCCTGCTCCACCTTTGTCTTGTGGAGTCGCGGTGCCACCTTGCCCATTTCCCCCAGCACCTCAGCACCGACACTTAAACTGGAATCAAGTGTTCCTGTCATAGAGAGGTCGGTTAAAACACCGGCCAACACGTCGTCCATATCTGACACTGCTACGCCGCCTACCAAGTCGGCCGCATTCTCTTTATCCGCCAGGAACTGCGCCGTTGTTGAGGTGGCTCCTCGGGTCGAAAGCGCATAAACCGATGCTCCATTTGCCGATGGATGAGTGAAAGCATCGGCGTGAATAGAGATAAATAGATCGGCCTGGTTTTTTCTCGCAAGATCTCGTCGGCCCTTGTGGGTAATGTAGTAATCCCCCGTTCGAATCATCACGGGCCGAAACTCAGGTGATGCATCTAATTTTGATTTCAGACGGTTAGCGATTTGCAGGACGACATGTTTCTCGCGCAATTTGTTGGGTCCCGAAGCTCCCGGATCCTCTCCGCCATGCCCGGCATCAATCGCCACTACGACGGGGCGCCGGGCGTCCGCCTTCTTAACGGTCTTCTTGGGTGGCGCGATCGCGGGTTGGCTGGACGTCTCCGCGTCGAATAAATCTAATACCAAGCGGTGGCCAGTTTGTTCATTAGGCGCCAACTGAAAGCTCTTGGGTTTCACGTTCGCCGAGAGATCAAACACCACCCTTAAATCTTGTCCCTCGCGTATGCCTGATCTAACGCGAGCAATCGGCGTTCCTTCGAGCGGCAAATCGGTTAGCGCTTCCGCCAGCGCAGCGTCGTTGACATCAAGTACCAAACGCGAGGGGTTTTTTAGCTCCAACACCTTGTGCGTGGTTGGGCCTGAGAGATCCAGCACCACTCGGGTGTGGTCGGGGGCACGCCAGAGACGAACATCTTCAACTTGCACACTCGCCAGCGCCCGAGGGCCTAACAGGATCATCAAGCAACCTGTCGCCACCAGAAGGCTACGGATCTTACGCATGGTCATCCCCCATGCGACTCAGCAAGTCCTGACCATCAGCGGTCATTGCGGAGATTTCGAGTTGGCGGCCAGTATCTGTGGCCTGCAAGGCAACCTGTAGGTCGGGGGCCGGCAACCAACCCTCTCCTTTTGATGGCCATTCGATCAACAAAATAGCACCGCTCGCCACATAGTCTCGGATTCCGAGGAACTCCAATTCCTCAGGGTTCGACAGTCGATATAAATCTAAGTGACAGAGTTGCGCCTCATTGGCGAGATCGTAGGGTTCACAAAGGGTATAGGTTGGACTCTTCACCGAGCCCGCATGCCCCAGTGCACGAAGAGCGCCTCGCGTGAATGTTGTTTTCCCGGCACCAAGCTCACCGACTAAGAAAACCACGCAACCCGTAGTTAGCGCCCGTCCAATCTTCGCGCCTGCAGCTACTGTCGCTGCCTCGTTGGGAAGAAACTGCGTAAATGAACCGAAACTACTCATGCGCAGAGTGTACCTCGGTCAGCCACCTATCTGTCACAATGTTGTGGTGAATAACGTAGAGCACAATGAATTAGTCGATACCATCCGCGATTGGGCGAAGACGTTGGGTTTTCAGGATATTGGGTTCACGGGCATCGAGCTCAATGAACACGAGGCCTATCTTCAAAAATGGTTGGATGCGGGCTATCACGGCACCATGGACTGGATGGACCGCCATGGCACCAAACGGAGTCGTCCCTCTGAACTCGTTCCGGGCACCTGTACCGTTATCTCGTGCAGGATGGATTATCAGCCTGAGGCCGAAGATGCCTGGCAGGTCTTGGATACCTCGGACAAAGGCTTCGTCTCTCGCTATGCCGTAGGGCGGGACTACCACAAGATCATCCGGTCACGACTCGCCAAACTTGCCGATCGCATTCGGTCGGAGTTGGGTTCGGGGGACTTTAGAGCCTTCGTCGACAGCGCCCCCGTTCTCGAGCGCGCCATTGCAGAACAATCAGGGCTCGGCTGGATAGCAAAAAACACCATGCTGATTAATGAGTCTGCTGGCTCCTACTTCTTCCTCGGGGAGATCTACACGGACATCCCGCTACCACGCTCCGAGCCTAAACAGGAAAAGCACTGCGGTAGCTGCTCCGCGTGTCTGACTGCCTGCCCAACGGATGCGTTCGTCGGGCCGTTTGTCCTCGATGCACGACGGTGTATTTCCTATCTCACGATCGAACACGAAGGCTCGATCGCAGAGGAGCTCAGGGAAAAAATGGGCAATCGCATTTACGGCTGTGACGACTGCCAGTTGGTATGTCCATGGAATAAGTTCGCCACAATTTCGAATGAAGCGGACTTTGCGCCGCGCTGGGATTTGGATAACCCTAATCTGGTCGAGCTTTTTTCCTGGACGGAAGTCGAGTTCCTGGACCGGCTTCAGGGTTCCCCTATCCGACGCGTCGGGTACGAAAAATGGCTTCGTAACATTGCGGTGGCTTTGGGCAACGCTGAAACGTCACCTGAAATACTCCAGGCGCTCAAGTCTCGCGAGCATCATGCCTCTTCTCTTGTACGAGAACACGTGACCTGGGCGCTCAGTCAACACGGCTGAGCTCACCCAACACTTGGCTCTGAATCTACAGTCGGATGAGGTGCTCTCTGAAATACCGAAGCTCCTCAATGGACTCCCTGATATCAGCTAAGGCTTCGTGTACGTTCCTTTTCGGGACTGGCGGCAAGTCAGGCCGCCAGTAATTGGCGAGCAACTTCAAGGTCGTCACATCGAGATTGCGGTAGTGGAAGAATGTCTCAAGGCTGGGGAGGTGGCGCGCCATGAAGCGGCGATCCTGACAGATCGAATTACCGCACATGGGTGATCGGTTCGGTATTACCCAATCATCGAGAAACCGCAGAGTTTCTTGTGCCGCCGCGGCCTCATCCACCGTGCTGGCTCTGACACGATCGACCAACCCTGAATTCGTGTGCGTTCGCGTGTTCCACTCATCCATTTTGGCGAGCACGTCATCGCTCTGATGTATCGCAATGACTGGCCCCTCAGCCAGTACGTCAAGATCGAGAGACGTAACAATCGTTGCAATTTCGATGACCCGATCGGAATCCGGATCCAACCCCGTCATCTCCATATCGACCCAAATCAGTCGCTTATCTTTATCCATTGTGCGCCGTCCTTAACAAAGCAAACTGCATCGTTTCGCGAGCTGACAGGGTACACTGACTTGATGGGAAATAGACGACTGACAGACCAGCAGCGACGGCGCATTGAAGAAAATGCAGCAAAGCGGCGTGAGAGCGCTAGTGCCGGATTCAATGATGACCTCGAAGGCATGATCGTTGCGCGCTACAGCAAAACAGCGATTGTCAGAGCGAATGATGGAGAAACACATACCTGTCACTTGCGACCAAATCTCTCCCATCTGGTCGCCGGCGACCGAGTGCTTTGGTCTAACGAGGAGACAGGCGCCTACATTACAAGTCAGCTGGAACGACGAACCGAACTTAAGCGACCTGACGCCCGAGGTCAGCTTAAGGCGGTAGCCGCCAATGTCGACCTCATTGCCATAGTGTTCGCACCGGAACCGGAGCCCCATGCCAATCTGATTGACCGCTATCTCGTCGCAGCGCACATGGCGAGCATCGACACTCTCATCATCCTTAATAAATCAGACTTGCTGGGTAAGCACCCCGAGTGCAGATCATCGCTGGAGAGTTACAGGAGTATTGGCTACGAGGTAATAACCAGCGGACCAACACCCGACGAAACGAAGGCCCTGAGTGACCGGCTCGGGATACGGACATCAGTGTTTGTTGGGCAGAGTGGTGTTGGAAAATCGTCCATGATCAACCGCTTGCTACCCGGAGAAGAACTGCGGGTTGGTGCCTTGTCAGAGGGCGTGCTTAAAGGTCGTCATACAACAACGACAGCCGAAGTGTTTGAGCGTCCGAGCGGAGGCTTCATTATCGACTCACCGGGGATCCGAGAGTTCGGACTGCAGCACGTCGATCCCACGCTGGTGGCACCCGGTTTCATCGAGTTCAGACCCTTCCTAGATCACTGTCGATTCCGAGATTGCAGTCACCTCGTTGAAAAAGACTGCGCTGTACTCGCAGCGGTCGAGCGCAATGAAATTAGTTCGGAGCGCTACCAAAGCTTTGTCAATATTGTCAGAGACGTCGACACACCAAGCTATTAGAACCCTTGGCTCGCAACGCCGCAGATAGCGCGCCGCCGATTGAATCTCTGCCCTCAATAGATCGCCTAAAACACTACTGGAAGGTCCGTTTCTGGCTTAAACTAAAACGATGAACTTCGTTCGAGCCACAGCGGGCCTCTTACTGAGCTTTTGCTTTGCTCTGAATTTATACGCGGCCGAAAAACCCCTTGCGGACACATCATCCCCAGAACTTCAGTCCGAGAACCTGACTTCCGAGGCACGCTCGAGGGCCGAGCGATGGGTTGACTCCAGCCATCGATTTGCGACCGACCGAACCATGGCGCTGACTCGGTGGGTAGACGGATTTTTTGGTGACGTGGATGCTGACGCAGAAATTGCCGAGTCCCGTTTACGACTCAAAATTACAACCGACTGGGATGAGCGGCTGGGAACAGAAACCCGTATGAGTCTCGGCGGAAAGGTCAACCTGCCTCGACTGGCGGATCGCGTAGATCTTGTCTTTCGCGGTGACGACCCCGATGAACTTGTACCAGGCGATGAGGACGATCCATCGCAGAGCCAAGTGGGCTTACAGGTTCTGCTCGACGAAAGTGCGAGTGGCAATCACAGGACCGATTTTACTGTAGGATTATCCGGTGCCGGCCCCAAGCCGGGCGTAAAGTACCGCTACAAGACCCTGTGGGGGCCAAATACATCCTTCCGGTTTTCCCAGCGCGCGCAGTACGATTTCGATGATGGCGCCTTCGCGACCACTAAACTGGATATCGACTACGCGCTCTCGAGGCGATCACTCATAAGAACGCAAAACCGCGTGTTGTACGGCGAAAAATCAGATGGGATGGAGTGGTCCTCGAACCTCGGTGTCGTCCGCCAGTGGGCTGTGGAAAATGGATTTGAACGAGCGGCTTATTTATACGCTGGCGTCAAAGGTCAGACCGAGCCCGATAGCTACAGAGAGAACTATCAGGTCGGACTCCGGCTGAGAGCGCAGGCCATTCGCGAGTTTCTGTTCTTTGAGCTTGAGCCCACGCTCAACCAACGCATAGATGCGCCAGATTTGCCAAGAGATACCGCCTGGGCTGTGGAGGCCCGCGTCGAGTTTCTCCTGTTCGACTAACGAGTCAGTCCTCGCTTCTCAGACTAACGCGCTGTCAATGAACGTTGCCTGTTAGAGGTTTTCCTCTGCAAACGCCGCCAACCTGGACCTTACGATCCCGTTGATGTGCATTATCCCAGCATGTGGGTAGGCCTTTACGCGCTCAACCAGATAGGTGAGGCCCGATGTCAGGGGTGAAATGTATTTGTTATCGATCTGAGCCAGGTTCCCCAAAACCACAATCTTCGAGTCCGACCCCACGCGACTGATAATCGACTTTAGCTGAAACTGCGTTAAACCCTGGGATTCATCAATGATGATATAGGCGCCGTTAAACGACCTACCGCGCATAAAATTCAGTGACTTGAACTGGAGGTTAGCGCGCTCCTTCACGTACTCGATGCTGCCGTTTGAGCACTCGTCCGCCCCATGAAGAATCTCCAGATTGTCATCAAATGCCGCAAGCCATGGCGCCATTTTCTCTTCTTCGGTACCGGGCAGGAAGCCAATCTCTTCGGCCATGGGCGGTGTTGACCGGGCAACAATGAGTTTTTTGTATTTTTTCTGCTCCAGAATGGCGTGCAGCCCATAAGCCAAGGCCAGCAATGTTTTGCCCGACCCCGCGGGTCCCGTTAAGACCGTCATATCCAAATCATCATTCTCGAGCAGCCGCATCGCCATGGCTTGCTCTAGATTCCGGGGCGCTAAGCCCCAGAAGCGTTGATTCATCAAATTATCCCGGCTGTCGACCGCAAGGTAGACGAAGTCCTCATCGACGTGATCCACAAAAGCGATAAAGCCATTATCGTCATAGAGAAACTGATTGGGATAAGCCTCCGGCAACTCTGATCGTGGAATCCTGTGAAGCGTCATGTCGTCTTCACGCACCGTATCGACGCGATCGATACTGTCCCAGAACTCGCCCTCACTTTTCTTGTAACCAGTAGCGAGGAGATCAATATCATCAAGCACGCGGTCGTGACGGTAATCCTCGACATGTAACAAGCCGGAACCCTTGGCCTTGATGCGCATATTGATGTCTTTGGTGACCAGACACACGAACTCACCAGGGTGTTCCACCTGGTATTTAAGCGCCACATTGATAATGCGGTTGTCGTTAGCCTGATCCTGAGTGCTATCGAGAAAAGGTACATGCTCATTAGCACCCAATAGCTGATCCGGAAAGATCGCCAGGCGCCCCAATGCGCCCGACAAGGTCGAACCCGGAATCTCAACACCGTCCTGAATCGCCTGTGGCGATGATGAGCCCACCACCTTGTCGATCATTTGAATCGCAATTCGCGCTTCCCGACTGACCGATTTATCCCGTCGATCCTTGATGTGATCCAGCTCTTCCAGGACGGTCATTGGGATAACGACCCGATGCTCTGCAAACGCTGCAATTGCCGTTGGGTCATGAAGCAACACATTGGTATCCAAGACATATGTCTTTACTTCTGCGGGCGTTAGTTGTGTGACTTCGTTAGGCAAGCTTGCAGATTGCGTCATGTGATCTCCGGCTATTGTCCAAACATGAAATGACGGCCACCTCGCTCTTGTTAAAGGGGCGAGTGCTAGGCACTAATACAGGGGATAAAGGATAGGCGGATGCAGGTGCGCAACACAGCGGTGTGGTATGTGGTGTCAAGGCCGAGCCGACAAACGTCATTACCAGTAAACCGTCCTACTCTTACTATTGCGGGCACTTTCAGTAAAGCCATCGAAACCCCGCATGTCAATTACCGGCTGATAAATTTTTTTGGTCACCACAAAAGCGTGAAAAATCGGGGGCGCTCAGCTAGGATTTACGCTGCGATGGCAATGACCATCTTAGCGGTGCCAACCTTTTCAAGAGATTCCTCGGTGTATGTTAGATAAAAATGCCCTAAGCCAGCTTCAGGGCCTTAAAGACAAGATAGAAGCGGAAAAAGAAATCGCCGAGGGAACTGTTAAAGCAACACGCAGCCGCTTTGGTTTCGTGGTGCTAAATGACAACCGAGAAATATTTTTGCCTCCGGACGAGATGCAGCGTGTACTCCCCGGCGATCGTGTTTCCATCGTCATCAAACCCGCACCTGCAAAGGACAAATCAGGCAAGCCCCAGAGTACAGCAGAGGTTGAAACATTACTCTCTACCTCAATTGAGCTCTTCGTCGGCGAAGTGGTTCAAAAGGGCAAAGCGTTTTTCGTTGCGCCAGATGTCCCCGAACTCATGCATTTCACCCGGTGGCTTTTCATACCGCCCAATGCTCGCTCTGGCGCCAAGGTCGGCGACCTCGTTCAGTGTCGACTCCAAAGGCACCCGTTTGCCGACGGTAAGCCCTCGGTAAAGGTGCTACAGACATTCGGACCTGCAGGAACGCCGGGGCTTGAAAATGACTACTGCGCCGCGCGGGCGGGCATTGAGAAGATGCTTCCCAAGGAGCAGTTCAAAACGATCGAAGGACTTGTTGGCGACGGTATCGCTATCGACGAGACGCGAGAGGACCTGCGTCACCTACCACTGGTCAGCATCGATTCTCAATACACGATGGACATAGACGATGCGCTATGCGCTGAAGCCGATGAAAATGGCTGGAAGCTGACGGTAGCCATTGCCGACCCCACCACCTGTATTTCAGAGGCCGCGGACCTGACAACGCTGATTGCCACTCGAGGCACCTCGCATTACTTCCATGGCCTAGCCATTCCTATGCTGCCGGAGGTTCTGTCACAGAGCGCCGCATTGAGACCGCTGGAAGACAGGCACGCTCTGGTGTGTTGTCTGACCGTTTCACCAGAGGGAAGCATCACTGACTCACGCATCCAGCTCGCCATTGTTCGATCCAAAGCCAAGCTTAGTTATCAAGAAGTGGAAGACGTATTAACCCAGGGAGCTGAGCACGAGTTTGCTGAACCGTTAAAACACCTTAATGACTGCTATGGCGCGCTTCGCACCTGGCGCGAATCGCGAGAGCTCGTTATCGAGCATCGTCCCGAGCATCGCTGGTGGCTAGATGAAAACAAACAGATCAATCGCATCGAAGAGGTGCAAAAGAAAGAGTCACAGTTGCTGGTCGAAGAGTGCATGGTTGCTGCCAATCGGTGCATTGCCCAAGCGCTGAAGGATGCGGAACTTCCGGGTCCATTTGTTACGCATGCTGGCATACGACGCGATCGAGCTGACGAGGCAAAAGAGTTTTTAACGCGGTTTCTCCCAGAACAAAGCGGCCTCGATTTCTCGACACTCGACGGCTTTCGTACGCTGATAACCGAGTTAACCGGGGCGTCTGACGAGAGACCCCTGCGTTCAATGATTAATCGCTTGATGTCCCGAGCAAGCTTCAGCGTCAAACCCGCGCCACACATGGGTATGGCTTTGCCCGTCTACACAACTGGGACATCACCCCTGCGCAAAGCACTTGATTTTTGCGTGCACCTTCAGCTCAAAGCCATGCTTGGCGACACCAGTGTGAAGACAGCACCGGCCACGGTATTCGATCTTATCAATCAGGCCAGCGCCAAGAATCGTCAGGCGGTTACTGCTGCTAATAACTGGTTAAGCTGTAATTTCCTTAACGCACGAGCAGCTGAAGGTGAGTCTGACTATGACTCCGAGATTGTTCACATCAACACCTCGGGCTTCACGGTAAAAATCAACGGTCTCGGTCTCGAAGGCACCGTTGATCTCAGAAAAGACGAGGAAAAATTTAGCTTTGATAAATGGGAAATGGCATTGGCGAGCAAGACGCGGCGCTACCAACTGAGGCAGCAGGTCCGCGTGCAATACCAGCCCGTCGATAAGCCGCGCGGTGAAAGCGCCTCCTTTACCCTGATCTAGGGTACCCCCGAGCACGGAACACCCAGTGTCTCAACGCAGTACAGTATGTTTCCACAACACGATAGTTAGGATGAAGTCATCATGTCGCAAACCCACTCTGTAAAAAGCCTCCTCAGTGACGAGGCGCTGATTGGTAGTCACGTAACCGTTCAGGGGTGGCTGAGGAGCAAGCGCGACTCGAAAGCTGGCATCTCATTTCTGGCAGTAAACGATGGTAGTCACTTCGATAGCCTGCAATGTGTTGCACCCAATGAGCTCTCAAATTACGAAGAAGAGGTTTTGAAGCTGTCCACAGGCTGTGCCGTTATCGTGTCGGGTGAGTTGGTGACATCCCAGGGCGGTGGTCAGAACGTGGAAATTCAGGCGACCAAGGTCGAACTGGTCGGTGATATTGACGACCCTGAGTCCTACCCAATCGCTAAAAAGCGTCACACCTTTGAATACCTTCGCACGCAGGCGCACCTGCGCACTCGAACCAATACTTTCGGTGCGGTTACCCGCATCCGCCACACGTTAGCGAATGCGATTCATGACTTCTTTCACTCAGAAGATTTCTACTGGGTGAACACGCCTATTATCACCGCCAGTGACTGTGAGGGGGCTGGAGAGCTGTTTCGCGTCAGTACGCTCGATCTCACCAACCTGCCACGAGATAACAAAGGGCAGGTCGACACCTCTCAGGACTTCTTCGGTAGCGATGCCTATCTGACCGTATCGGGGCAGCTCGCCGTCGAGTCCTACTGCCTGTCCATGAGCAAGGTGTATACCTTTGGACCCACCTTCCGGGCCGAAAATTCGAATACTTCAAGACATCTAGCAGAGTTCTGGATGGTTGAGCCCGAGGTCGCATTTGCAGACCTTGCCGATAACGCCGCACTGGCTGAACACCTACTGAAGTCGGTCGCTCAGCGCGTATTGAACGACTGCGAGACAGACCTTGGCTTCTTCCAACAACGAATCGATAACACCGTGCTCGAACGACTGACCAATATTGTCGATCAACCATTCGTCAGAGTTACCTACTCCGATGCCATCGATATCTTGCTCAAGTCAGGCAAGAAATTCGAGTTTCCCGTCGAATGGGGTATCGACATGGCCTCAGAACACGAGCGCTTCCTCTCGGAAGTGCACTTCAAAGCCCCTGTGGTAGTGACGGATTACCCTCGCGACATCAAGGCGTTCTACATGCGTCTTAACGATGATGAGCGCACCGTCGCAGCGATGGATGTGCTGGCACCCGGCATTGGGGAAATCATCGGAGGTAGTCAGCGCGAGGAACGCCTCGATGTGTTGGATGCGCGAATGGATGAGGCGCTCAAAGACACCTTGTGGTGGTACCGCGACCTTCGCCGCTACGGCACCGTCCCACATGCCGGCTTCGGATTAGGGTTTGAGCGATTGGTTGCCTACATCACGGGAATGGAGAACGTGAGAGACGTTATCCCATTCCCGCGCACCCCCGGCAATGCCGAGTTTTAATGACTTCGTATGAGTAAGCGAGTGCAGGTCGCCCTACTCCTAACGGGCAACGAGTTGATGAGTGGGGACACAGTTGATAGTAATTCCTCGCGCATCGCGCTTGCGTTGGCAGCCCATAAAATTGGTGTTGGGAAAAAGATCACTGTCGGCGACGACCCACAGCTACTCAGCGACAGCCTCATTGAGCTATGTGCGAATGCAGAGGTGGTCATTATTAACGGTGGCCTTGGACCCACGGAAGACGATCTTACGGCTGATATCGTGGCGGACGTCGCGGGTAAAGCTCTGGTTGATCACCCCAAGGCCATTGCGCATCTCGAGGCATGGTGTGAGCGACGCGGGCTGGATCTTAATCCAAGCAACCTGAAGCAGGCCTTGCTCCCTGAGGGGGCTGACTTGGTCGCAAACCCCATTGGCAGCGCCGTCGGCTTTGCTATAGAAGTTAATGGTGCGCTGGTAATGACCACACCGGGAGTGCCGGTTGAGCTAACGGCCATGCTTCCCGAAATCTGTGACCGCGTTGCCACACGTGTTGGCGCGGGTACGGCCTTCATACGAAGACTGCAAACCTTTGGTATTGGCGAGTCCACCATTCAAGAGCTTGTGAATGCGCGCAGCGACGATTGGCCAGAAGGCGTGACCTTGGGCTTTCGATCGGGACTGCCTCAACTGGAATTAAAGTTGCAAGTCGATGATGCCGCCCTGCTCGGCAACCGAGACGATGCCGAGACGTTGCTAAACGAACTAATCGGCGACCATATTCTCGGCAATGACGATGATCAGCTCGCCATGGCCTTGCAACGGGCGCTCCTTGAAAAAAAGATGTCGGTAACCACTGCCGAGTCCTGCACTGGCGGCTTGATTGCTTCGCTCATCACGCGCGAGGCCGGTTCATCGCAGGTCTTCGGTAGCGGCTTCGTCACCTACTCCAATACAGCCAAGAACAGCGTGCTGGGGGTTCCAGAAGCGACATTGATCAAACACGGCGCGGTAAGCGAGTCTATTGTCCTCGCCATGCTGAGCGGCGCACTGGAAAAGAGCGGTGCGACGATTGGCATTGCCGTCTCTGGCATTGCCGGTCCCGGGGGTGGATCAGACGACAAACCGGTAGGGACGGTTTGGATGGCCTGGGGCACCAAAGAAAGTCATCGCGCCATTAGACTCCAGATACCAGGCTCTCGAGAGCGTTTCCAGATTCTGGTCGCGGCGATTGGTCTGGACACCATGCGTCGACAGGTATTAGATCTCCCCGCGATCCCACATTACATCCAACGCTTTATTCATCGTTCAAGCTGACTTAGGGCTGCAGGCGTGAGCGGCTCCAGCCGTCACAAAATTGGTAAACGTAGCGGTCGTGTAACCGATCCTCCCCACCTTGCCAAAACTCAATTCGCTCAGGAACCAGCTTGAAACCACCCCAATGCGGTGGCCTCGGCACATCGCTCCCATCAAACCGCTGAAGCGTCTCGTGATACTGCAACTCCAGCGCCCCACGGCTGGCAATTGGCTGACTTTGCTGAGAGGTCCAAGCGGCAATCTGGCTGGCGCGCGGCCTGGCCGCGAAATAGGCATCGGACTCGGCCTCCGGGATCTTTTCCACTGCTCCGGAGAGACTCACCTGCCGATCCAGTTCGTTCCATGGAAACAGCATCGACGCTCGATCGTGGTGGGTCAGCGCGACTGCTTTATCACTGTTGTAATTAGTGTAGAAAATAAAACTTCGCTCACTGACACCCTTTAACAAAACAAACCGCTGACGGATGGATCCGTCAGGGTGAGCCGTGGCTACCACCACGCCCGTGGGATCGGCTAACCCCGCTTCACTGGCGTCTCGTTGCCACTGCGCGAACAGCACCATTGGATCATCCGGCATTGACTCATCGCGCAGGCCGCCCTTGGTGTATTGCCGGCGATAATCTTTTAGTTCCATGACTCCTCCTAAGATCCCTATGGTAATCGAAGTCTGGGGTACTCTGCCTAAACTCGATGATGTGATAGCGTTGCACCCAACTTGCGACACCGAAAATTTTGGAGACTACTTCATGCGCTTTGCCAGCCTAGTCATAGCCGTTGCGATGACGTTCAACGCTTCCCCTGTTTTTGCTCAAACCGAAGATCAGGGCGGACCGCTGATTGACTATGGGACGCGTTTTATTCCCGCCATTTCGTCCAGAGGCATGGTGTCTGGCCCCGAGAGGCTCGCATCGGAAGCTGGGCTAGACATGCTCAAGCGAGGTGGAAATGCGATTGATGCGGCCGTAGCGACAGGGTTCGCTTTGGCCGTCACACTTCCGCGCGCGGGCAATATTGCGGGCGGTGGTTTCATGCTGGTGCATCTCGCAGAGTCAGATGAGCAGGTGTTTATTGACTACCGAGAGATGGCACCGGCCAGTGCCTCGAGAGACATGTTCCTCAACGAAGATGGATCCGTGAATAAGCAGATGGCCTACAACAGTGTTAGCGCGGCCGGCATCCCCGGTACCGTAGCCGGGATGATTCATGCACTGGAAACATATGGATCACTCGATCTCAAAACGGTGATTCAACCCGCCATTGATCTCGCGGAAAATGGTTTCGAGGTTCCCGCTGCCTTGCATCTCAATTTGCGTTCAGCATCAAAACGCCTGTCGAAAAACGATGAAGCAAATCGTGTCTACCTCGGTGGTAACGGAACCGCACCTGCGATGGGGACGGTATTCAAGCAACCTGATTTGGCCGAGACCCTGAAGCGTATTCGCGACAAGGGGGGCGATGGATTCTACAAAGGTAAGACCGCCGAGTTAATCGTCGCCGAGATGCAGCGCCAGGGCGGTCTAATAACGGAGGCTGATCTCGCCAGCTACCGCGCAATAGAGCGCACACCCGTCAGATCGACCTTTCGTGACTATGCAATAGTGAGCGCGCCACCTCCTTCCTCAGGTGGCGTCCATGTTTCTCAGATATTGAAATTGCTCGAGCCATTTCCGCTCAAAGACCTTGGGCACAATAGCGCTGGATACCTGCATCTCCTGATCGAAGCTATGAAGCTCGCGTACGCCGATCGCAGCGAGTATCTAGGTGACCCCGATCGAACCGCTATTCCCGTGGCTCAACTAACGGATGAGGCGTATCTGGATCAACGGCGGACAATCATCCGTGACTCAGTTGCAACACCTTCTGCTGATATTCGGCCCGGTAGTCTCGAAGACCCGGAGAGCACTGAGACCACTCACTACTCGATTGTCGACCAATTCGGCAACGTGGTATCGAATACCTACACCATCAATTTCAGCTTCGGCTCCGGCATCGTGGTACCGGGTACCGGCATGCTGTTAAACAACGAGATGGACGACTTTGCGGCCAAACCGGGCTTCCCCAACGGCTATGGCCTGGTGCAGGGTGAAGCCAATGCCGTGGCTGCGGGCAGCCGACCCTTGTCTTCGATGACGCCGACACTCGTATTCAAGGATGGAAAGCCCTGGATTGCTACAGGTAGCCCTGGTGGGTCGCGCATCATTACGGCGGTTGCGCAAACACTGCTCAACGTGATGGCGTTTGACATGACACTGGGCATGGCGACATCGGCGCCCCGAATTCACCATCAGTGGATGCCCGATATGGCCATGGTTGAACCCGGCATTTCACCCGACACCATCAATATTCTCGAGGCTAGCAAGCACAAAATACTCCGCTCAAATAGCACTATCGGTCGCGTGAACTCAGTACAGATCGATGATGGCTGGTTCTATGGTTATGCTGATCCGAGACGCCCCGGAGGCCATGTCGCCGTCTGGTGACTTAGGTCTGCGACCGTACTTTCATTGTCTGGCGACCCACGGCGACGAGGTCGCCATTGCTGTCCCAGATCTCACAATCCTGCTCTGTGACACCCTTAATCAGAGTATGCGATCTGGCCTTGCATAAGATGGGACCGGGCGCAGGCTTCCCGCGTAATTGCACTGTCATTTCCACGGTCGGTACCCAACCGACGTTGGGTACCAATGTGAACGACGGTGGGGGCATCATGTCGCCAAACATCAAAAGATCAATCGCACCAATTTCGGCGCCATCAGCGTATTGCATGTAAGCAATGAACTCACCTGTGTTGGTAGGCTGTTGATCCGCAAAGAACGCGGCGCCCTCAACAATGCGGGTATCAATCGTGTTGTGAATTTCCAATACGTTGTGCTTCGGCACGTCGATAGACTCAAAGGGTGGTACGACTGGCGGCGTCAGTATCGTATTGGTCGGACCCTTCAATCGGTCAAGATCGGTGTACGCCGCGTTGGCTACGATCTTCAGATTGCCTTCCTGATAAAGCCGGGCTGATGCGAATTGTGTGCCCTTACCTAGCCGCAGGACTTCGACCTCGACCTCAGCCTCACCCAACTGGGTTGGTTCTAGATAAAACGCGTTGATCGATAACGGATCCGCATGATTCAGCGACTCTGATATGGCGCGACCAACAATCGCGAGCACATAACCACCATTGGGAACACGTCCAATGCGCCATCCCTTTAGCAGATTGGCTCGCCATCGATTTTCACCGAGCGCTTCAAGCGCCGTGTCTTCTAAAAATTTGCCCATTTGATTACCCAGTGTTATCACCTGTCCAGATCACGCCCAATCCCGGGTCGCGGCAGAAGTGTACATCCCTTGTGTTAAGACGTAGAGATTATGTGAAAACTATCCCTATACTTGGGTAGAACAAGAGGACTGACTCGTGAAAGTGTTTTCGGCAGGTCTCGTAATATCGACCGCATTGACAGCAGCAGCACTCGCACTGGCTACGCCATCGGCGTCGGCACAAGACCTCATGTTCGGTGCCTACGACCCGCGTCAACAGGAGACACTCTGGAGCGAAGCCATAAGCCTGCAGGACGGCGGGCAACATAGCGAGGCAATCGAAAAGCTCAAGCGCGCCGGACACCTCAGTCGCATTAATGAAGGTCTCAATGCCAAGAGTCAGCTCCCCTATTTACGTGCCGAAATTGCTAGCCATCGCGCCCTGAACCAGTTAGCTCTCGCGGATGAGCGTCAGGCTTATCTTTCGCGCATTGAATCGACAACCATACCGTCGGGCCCGGAAAAGGTGGAAGCACTGCTGGCGCAGGCCGAATGGCATCAATATGCATTGCTGCAGGATATTGATGAAGAAGAAGAAAGCACCGCCCGCATGGGCAAGGCATGGAATTTTTATCGTCGCGCGCTCAATGAATCGATCGCAACCTATGGTGAAGATTCTGAGGAGTTGATTCCCGCACTTGAAGGTATGGTTCGAGCGCAATACCTGCTGGCGAGTCACCGAGGTATTGGTGCGGCTATGCCGGGGAAAATGGATCGCGATCTACGTAACTACGCTGCAGGTAAAAGCACTTTCAAACGCGGGCTTTCCGTTCTTGTCGCTATGCAGCACCTCAACAGAGATCGACTGGGTGTCAGCCGGGAAATTCAGGCAGAGGACCTGATTCGGATGGGTGACTGGGCCTGGTGGACCGGTAATCGGATGAATGCAATCAGCTTTTACCAGGATGCTCTCACCCTCGCCAATGGAGAGACTTTAGCCGTAGATACAGGAGAAGTGTCCGTATCTGAACAGGCAGAGGTAGCGGTAGAGGGTGATGCGGTTGAGAGCGACATTGACTCATCGATTGAGGTTACAGAGGCAACAGGCGATATGGTCGATGACACACCACAAGCGCCAATGACCAGTAAAAATGAGGAATCAAGCCCATCTGAGCTGGTGGCCACCAATGATACCGCGGTCGAGCTAGCAGAAACTGGTGGCGAGCCATCGGAAAACGCGCTTGCAGAATTACCGACGGAACTCTTTCCAACATTCCGTATACTGAATGCACCGGTTGCATTGCCGGCCGTACCTGGCTTTGGACCAGTGCTCGATATCAAACAGGGTGAACCTGCAGAAGACGACCTCGTTGTGAGTTTCAACATTAGTGCGACCGGCAAAGCGATAAATTTGGAGCGTATTCAGTTCCCTGTAACCGAGGGGGCCAGAGGTCCGGAGCGCGTGATTCGCCGACTGAGAAAGATGCGTTTTAGGCCCGTCTTCGAGGATGGTGAGCCGGTAGAAAGCGAGAGAATGACCTGGGTATTTGAGCCAAAACACTGGGCGATGCCGAGAGCAACTGCGACGGAGAGTTCGACATGAGTGGGAAAGCGATCAAAGGCCTTATTATAACGGCTGTTATTTTGCCGCTACTCGCGGGCTGCCCATCAGCCAGTATGCCAACGACACCGTCCACCCCTTCTGCATCCATGCCCCCCGGTGGCAGTGCGGGTTCTAGCGGCTCATCAGGGAGCTCTTCCTCGAGTAGTGGTGGCTCGAGTGGTTCGTCTAGCTCGTCGGGCGGGGGCGCACAAGGCGGAAGTTCGTCGGGTGGAAGTTCATCAGGCGGTGGTGCTTCGGGTGGAGGCTCATCGAGCTCCGGCGGCTCAGCGGGTAGTGGTAGCACTGGTGGTGGTTCTGCGGGTGGTGGTTCCGCGGGTGGCGGTATGCCCGGCGGAAGCCAGGGTGGCGGCTCCGGTGGCATGGAAAGCGGAGGCTCTAATTCCGGTGAAGGGGCTATGGCAGGAGGCGACCCGGGTTTCGGTGACTCAGCCGGTGGAGATCTCTCGCTGCCCAGTCTTGTCGATGAAGAACCGGTCTACAGTGCTGCGTCGAGTAGCAGCGGGAGTGGTAGTAGTTCGAGCGATGGCTCCAGCGATGGAGGCAGTAGCTCATCGGGCAGTGCTTCGAGTGGTGCGAGCGATGGCAGCGCATCGTCTGGCACTGCGGGCGGGCAAGTTGCATCGAACTCCGGGTCAGATTCAGGCCAAGGAGAGGGCACGCGAGCAGCAGGAGGTATGGAATCCGACTGGGGTGCCACTGACACCATGACAAGCGCAGAGCGTGTTGCGGTGCTCGATAGACAGCTGGAAGAGAGCACAGGCGTATTTGACGCCATCATTCGAGAGGAGCAACGTCAGCAGCGGGCGAGCCGGCGAGAACAAGGCGCAAACGCTCAAAGCTCGGGTGAGTCGGGAACCGAGCAGAGTTCCAGTGGTCGAAACCCTTATGAAGCAGACGAAGAAGGTGGTTATGGCTCTGTCGGTGGTGGTATGGGTGGTCGCTCAGGAGGCGCGCCCGATGCGCCGGCCGTGTACGAGGCACCTGAAGACATCCCGTCGGGTAACGACGACGACATCGTCGCTCGTCAGCTTCGCGAGGCCGCAATGCGAGAACCCGATCCGGATATTCGCGAAGCGCTGTGGAACGAATATCGAAAATACAAAGGTATTGAGATACCTGAAGCATGATTAATCGTCTAACGACAGTCGTGACTCTGCTGGCTGTGCTCAGTGGTTGCGTTACCGAGACCGTGAAAACAACCGCGGTGCCAACACTCAGCACCTATGAGACGTCACTCCCTAGTGATGAGGTTCTCGATATTGCTGTCGTCGTTTTTGATCCCGGCATCGCAGAGGTGGACCCGGAGGAAGGCATTTACCCCGAAATTCGGCGTGCCGAGGCGACCTTTATGGCCAGAGAGCTATCGCTTGTGCTGGATGATCAGGGTGTCTGGGGAGCTAGTCGAGTCGTACCCTCCTCCGAACACATCACAGATGTTCTGGTCACAGGGACGATAGAACAATCGGATGGTGAGGCGCTCGCCCTCGCGATTAAGGCTGTGGATGCTCAGGGACGCACTTGGCTTAATAAGCGATACGCTGGAACAACCAGTCGCTATGCTTATCAACAAACTCAGAGGGTTAAAAAAGACCCGTTTCTCGCCATTTATCGAGATATCGCCAACGACTTAATCGCCGTTTTCAAGTCGTTAACACGAACTGATCGCATCGCAATTAGAGATGTATCGAAGCTGAAATTTGCCCAAAGCTTTGCGCCAGAGGCGTTTGAAGGCTACCTGCGCGAGGAAGAGGGAGCGCTAACGCGCGCAATCAGACTGCCGGCGGAAACCGATCCGATGATGGCTCGTATTGGCGCCATACAGCAGCGGAACCATATTTTCGTCGATACGCTTCAAGGTCATTACGATAACTTTTCCGGCTCGATGGATGGTCCTTACAACGAATGGCGACGATTGAGCTATGAAGAAACTGTCGCATTACGTGAGCTGCAAAATGAGGCGCAGACCCAGTTAATTATGGGTGGTATTTCACTGTTGGCAGGCATCGCGGCGGCCACGTCCGATGATCGTAATGTGAGAACCGCCGGCGCTGTAGGTATGTACGCCGGTGGCGGTCTGATCAAAAGCGGTTTAGAGCGACGGGCAGAAGCCAATATTCACTCACTGGCGCTTGAGGAGCTCGGCCAATCCTTAGAGGCGGAGATCACACCACAAGTCATCGAACTGGAAGACCGAACTATTCAGCTTTCCGGTACGATTGACGATCAGTATGGCCAGTGGCGTGAGATCCTTAGCGATATCTACGCCGCCGAAATTGCTGAGCTTCCCACAGATTTAAGCCAGCCATCTCCATAAACGAGTCTTGCCGATAGATGACAAACGATAGCAAAGACACGTTGCGCGCGGCGTCCTTTGAACCCAGAACCGACTCCCAAAGTGTTCACGAGGTGTCGGATAACCCCCGGCCGAACGGCACCTGGATAGCACTGGCTGTTGGAGCCGTTTTGCTCGGGTTGGTCGTATTCGTCTTACCTCAATTCGCACCCACACCGCAGAGTCAGTCTTCATCAGCACCGAGTGCGGTAGCTTCCGCTGCGCCAGCAGCCTCAACGTCATCTACCACGGCGTCGCCGGAAAACACCTCCAAGCGAAGTCCATTCGCAGAAGCACAACTTGCCAAAGTCAGGCGCTCGGCTCAGGAAGTACTGCAATCATTGCTCGAGACACAGTCCCGACTCGAATTGCGCGGTGTTGATCAGTGGGCAGCTGATGACTTTTTGACAGCGAGTGGCATTGCCGTGGAAGGTGATGCCTTATATCGCGCACAAAATTTTGATGAGGCCGAGGCTTTGTATCAGCAAGCACTCGATTCTTTAATCGCACTAGAAGCTCGGCTGAACGACGAAATCGATAGCAGACTGGCACTGCTACTCGAGGCGATTGAATCGGGCGATGAGACTACCGCTGGCGCTATCGCTCCCCTGGTTGAACAAATGGCACCTGACAGCGATGCCGTGTTCGATGCCGTCGAACGCGTCCCTCTAATGCCGGACATTGCAGACCTAGAAGCGGCCGCTAAGGCGAGCTTCGAGCAAGGTCGTTTCAGCACTGCAGTATCTCAAATCGACGAGGCGCTGGGGCTCGACCCCGCACACCAGCGGTTGGCAAAAGTAGCTCGACTATACAAATCGGCACTGACAACCCAGCGTTTTGAAGATGCGATGACGACGGGTTTCACATTATTGGGTGACAGTGATTTCGCTGGCGCACGGGCCTCCTTCCAATCGGCGAAACGAATTCTTCCCGCCGCCGATGGGCCCGGTGCCGCACTGGCACAGGTCGAGGAGGCAGAGACCCTGTCACGCCTCAATGCACTTCTGGGTGAGGCCGCTAAATTATCTGCAGAGGAACAATGGACTGAAGTGGTAGCCGCACTAGAGCAAGCGCTGGCGATTGATGCCACTCTCGTTGAAGCCTCGGAGGGCCTGGAACAAGCGCGTCCGTTGGCAGAGCTCTTCGCGAAACTCGACACGATCGTTGAGAAACAAGCGCGTCTTGTCGATCCCGTGGTGCTCAGCGAGGCCGAAGCCTCCTTATCGGAGGCAGAGGTTGCGCTGGGAACCAACCCTCAGACATGGCCGGTACTAAAGCGGAAGTTGGTGGCGGTTCGATCAGCTGTGGCTACTGCGAGTACACCGCTACCGGTAGTTATCACCTCCGACGGTGTAACTGAAATAACCATCAAGCGGGTTGCGCGTCTTGGCACCGTCTCATCGAGAACGGTATCGCTGCGACCGGGCCAATATCAATTCCTGGGTAGCCGTAACGGCTATCGTGACGTTCTGATCACAGCCAATATCAATGCGGCATCCGATAACCGTATTGACGTTCGGTGTGAAGAGGCGATCATTCGCTAATGTCCGACGAACGCAGACACGACGAGTCCTTATCACCCGCCGCATTTGAGCCTCGCACCGAGATCACCGTGGTGACACGCCGGCGCATAAAGCCTGCGACGGCGTTATTGCTGGTGGCCGGCCTACTCGTCGCCTACACCCTGTTTTTCCTGCTCACCGCCCGCTCGGTGTCCATTACCGTTGAATCGGAAACAGCCCCTAGCATCGATATCTCTGGCCTTCATTTACCCTTCGGCGAACGTTTCCTCATGAGACCCGGCACCTATGAGCTGATCGTTACGGCCGAGGGATACCAAACCTTCTCTGGTCCTCTGCTAGTCGATCGTGCCGAAGTGCAGACACTTGCGCTGTCATTGACTCCCTTGCCGGGCACTCTGGTAATCGATTCGGCGCCCGTTTCCGCCACCGTATCACTGAATGGGTCGGTCATCGGTACGACACCACTGACCATCGATGCAGTGGACGCAGGTGAAGCGACGTTGAGTTTGTCGGCCGAGCGGTATTTACCCTACGAAACAGTGATAGACGTGACTGGGCGAGCCCAAACACAGCGATTCTCAGCCAACCTGACTCCGGGGTGGGCGAGCGTGTTGGTGCAAACCGCTCCCGCGGACGTTTCGGTGCAGATTGATCAACTCCGCGTTGATGAACCGTCGGTCACACTGAATGGAATGGTTCTCGAGGTGATGCAAGGCTCGCGCGAAATAACCTTCAGTGCGCCAGGGTATATTGACGAGGTCATTGAGCTCGATGCGGTTGCTGATACCGATGTCGATCTGGGTATTGTCGAACTCACGCCGGCAGAGGGTATGCTGCGCCTGACATCCGTTCCTGCGGGCGCCGTAGTGACGCGCGACGGTCGGTTTGTTGGTGCCACACCCACAGAAGTTGCGATGGAACCATCTACACGCCATCGTATTCAGGTAAGCCGAGCAGGCTATTTAACCGAATCCTTTAGCCTCTCCCTGGAAAAGGGAGCCAGCGTCAATCGTCAAGTCGTTTTGTCACCAGCACTTGGGGAAGTCGACATCCAGGTCACTCCCCGTAATGCCACCATTCAGATCAACGGAGATGATCGTGGCAAAGGTAGCCAGGTACTCTCGCTGCCGGGCGTAGAGCAAGTGATCACCATCAGAGCGCCCGGGTACGCCAGTGTAGAGCGACGCGTGACCCCCCGGGCAGGGCTAAAGCAGCGCATCAGTGTGGCACTGCTAACAGACGAAGAAGCCAGAAAAGCAGCGATCAAGCCGGAAATTACCACGTCGGTGGGTCAGACATTGGTGCTCATTGATCCGCAGGTGAGTCCGGTGAACGAATTCACGATGGGCGCGCCAAGGCGCGATGCCGGAAGAGGTGCCAACGAGGTCGAGCGGCCGGTACGACTAACGCGCGCGTTTTACATGGCCACCACTGAAGTAACAAATGCCCAATTCCGTCAGTTCACGCAAAACCATGAGTCGGGACAAGCCGGAGGGAAAAGCTTAAACCGCGAGCACCAACCTGCAGTGCAGCTCTCTTGGCAGCAGGCAGCCAGCTTCTGTAATTGGCTCAGCGTGCGCGAGGGTCTCGCACCCTTCTACACCGAGCGCGATGGAATTATCACGGGATTCAATAGCGCTTCCACCGGCTACCGACTCCCAACCGAGGCCGAGTGGGCGTTTGCTGCCCGCATACAAGGAGACGATGTTTGGCGGTTTGCCTGGGGCGAGGCGTGGCCACCCGAAGACGGAAGCGCCAACCTCGCTGATGCCTCTTCTGCATTAGTCACAGGACGCATCCTCAACGGCTACACTGATAAGGTGGTTGTTAGCGCCGAAGTTGGAAAGTTTCCGCCCAACCCCAGAGGCCTATACGATATGGGTGGTAATGTCGCCGAGTGGGTCAATGATGTGTATCGGGTTCCTGTACCAAACGAAGCGATTGAAGAAAATCCGTTAGGGGATCCACAGGGCGATAACTACACTATCCGAGGCGCGAGTTGGAGTTTGAGCCGTTTGCGAGAGCTTCGACTCACCTACCGCGATTACGGTGAACGTGGACGTGATGATGTTGGATTTAGGGTGGCACGGTATGCAGAGTAAGGTTTGGATTGGCGTTTTTGCCCTTGCAGGTTGCACCCTCGTTGCGGTGGCGCAGGATGATGTTGCGCCGTCATCCGATGCGTCGAGTGATGCGGCACAAACGGCTGCAGCCAATGCCGTAGTGACGTCTGATGGAGTCGACGACAGTGCGTTGGAAGCGTCGATCGGTGGTCTTGAAGAAATCTCCGCTGACGCACCTGAGCAAGCGTTAGCAGAAATACCCGCGGGCGAAACGATGAATGACAACTACACGCCCACTGAACGGATCAGTGAAGACCGATCCGTGTCTTTTCCGGTTGATATCTAAGGTGAACGCTCATGTCTAAACCGAGAATCCCGTCAGAGTTTGCGTTTCAAGTCCTAGCACTGCTCGCAGCCGTGATCGTGGTGCATGCCTTCTATGTCGGCTTGATACGACCCTCGGCCGATGTGCAACTGGCAGCCCAAGCAGCGCTGCAAGCATCGGGAGAAGCCTTTGTCCCCAAGCGCTCGTTCTATGTCGTTATTCGAGATTTTGAGCAGGAAGCCTGTTTCATTCTGATGATTTGGGCCCTGGCGATCATGGGCCTCAAAGCGTGGACGACGCGGCAAGAAACCACCATGCTCGAACGTAATCTGATTCACGTCACTGAGGGCACAACCCTGCTACCTCAGGATGCAAGAAATTATGCTCGGGGCATCGAAGCGCTTCCCGAGGCCGAGCAGGAACTCTTGCTGCCACGAACGCTCCTTAACGCACTCAGTCGCTTCTCGACGACAGCCAGCATTCCAGCCGTGTCTGAAGCAGTGCGTGAGCAATGCGACATCGAGGCCGACAAACTCGACTCCGAATTATCAATGGTTCGGTACATCAGCTGGGCCATCCCCTCGATTGGCTTTATTGGGACAGTACGCGGAATCGGCGATGCACTCGGACAGGCCTACAAGGCGGTGGAAGGTGACATCTCCGGTGTGACCGTCAGCCTAGGTGTCGCGTTCAACAGCACCTTCGTAGCGCTGGTCCTATCCATCATCATCATGTTTGCACTGCACCAGTTACAGCTCTCGCAGGAGCGACTCGTACTCAGCACACAGCGCTATGTGGATAAAAAGCTCGTTCGTCATCTGGCGGCGCCTAAATGACCCGCGCCTTCCTTGACCTTACCGATGCAAGCCTGACCCTCAGCGATGGCCAACGCATTCTTCGATCCCCTGGCATTGCCCTATCGCAAGCAAACGGTTTTGTCTTCGGGGATGCGGCCTTTGCGCAACTTAAACGCAGACCACTGGATGTCCGAACAGACATCCTGAATCAGCTCTCCACCACCCCTCTGGGCGGCGTGTTTGGCAACGCGCGCCACACGGCCGATCTCGTCTACGAACATCTCAAAAGTCTATTCGGATCGACGGATAACGTAGACGATCTTTGTCTTATTGCTCCCGGTAACCTCGAGCAGGGCCAGCTTGAGCTGTTACTCGGCATACTGAGCTCGCTGGGCGTGAGCCCTGGGACGGTGGTCGACAGAGCGCTTCTAGCGCATCCCTCGCAGCTAGGCTCTGGCCTCAATGTCAGCCTGCAGTGGCGGCAACTGGTTGTCAGCGAGGTCACCGTTGAGTCCGGTCAATGCCGAGTCGAGAAAGTCACGGCGATTACGGGTATTGGCTATCTCGATTTACTGGAGTTGTGTCTGGAAGAATGCGCAGATGCCTGTGTCGATCAGACTAGGTTCGATCCACGGCGAAGTGCTGAGTCTGAGCAAACACTGCTCGATGCTCTACCCGGCGTACTGGCCTCGCTAAAAGAACGCCCCGAGGTATCGGTTGAGCTTGGAACAACCTCATTCAAAATCTCGAGGAGTCGTCTTGAGACAGCGGGAAAAAAGGTCGCGTCGGCGGTCAGTGGTAAGTCGGGGGCTATCAGCATAGACGAATCGCTGTCGGTATTTCCGGGAATCCTCTTCGATGCAGTTGCCTCTGTTGAATCCTTAACAAGGGCTGCAGAGGATCTCTTGCGTGATCATCAGAGCGATCAGCCATTGACGCGAATTTCCCACCGAAATATGGGTAATGACACGTCTCCTATTGATGTTTCACCGGACTCAAGCAACCCGAGAGAAGAGACAACCGCTCCTCATCCGGGAGACGACACTGATAAAGCACAGGGCATTGCGACGAATGTAGCAAGTGATCAGCCGACCCATATTCTGATCGATGCGGTGGCGCATCGTATCACCGAGACGGACGCGAAGGATCTGGGCTTTGGCGTCATCACGCGTGAAGGTATTGCCTGCATCGACAAATCAGTGCGCGATCGAGTGAATGTGCTGTCGGTCTCAGGTTCGCATGACCGACTCACCGTCGGCAGCCGTTTGTACCGTAATGACGGCAAGGAAGCCGTTCTCATCGTCGTTGAGTCGTAAACCATGGCCCGGCGGAAACGACAAGCCAACACATTCAACCTCAGCTTTCTCGACATCATGTCCTGCGGCTTTGGCGCAGTCGTTCTGGTATTCCTAATCATCGACCACTCGATCGAGATTCAAATTCAGTCCGTCAATGCGGAGGTTCTGTCTGAGGTCGATCTGCTCGAAGAAGACATACGAGAGGGCGAAGAGGGTCTCGTGCGACTCCGCAATGCAATTAGCAGTACCGACCTTGATCTTGTTGAAGCTCAGGGGCGTGCGCGCGTCGTCACCGATGAGCTAGATCGTCTTGAGGCATTGATAGCCTCATTAGAAGAATCGGATGTCAGTGAAACCACCGACCTTGAAGCACTGAAAGCTGAGATCAACTCACTGGAAGAGCGAATACAGCAATTGCGCGAAGCAGCCGAGGCAGACGGTGGTCGCAGCGCGCGGGAGTTTCAGGGGGAAGGTAATCGTCAGTACCTGACGGGCCTGAAACTGGGCGGCAATCGAATAGCGATCATGATCGATGCCTCAGCCAGCATGTTGGCGCCAGAGGTCGTCAACGTTATTCGCCTGCGAAATCAATCGAGTGATCGTCAGCGCGCAGCGCGAAAATGGGTGCAAGCGCTGGATACCGTTGACTGGCTGACGGCACAACTACCTACAGGGTCGCGCTATCAGATCATTCTGTTTAATACAGAGGCACGCTTCGCCCTACCCGAGACCCAAGGGAGATGGCTTGAAGTGGCTAACAGCGATCAGGTGGAGCGGGTGATCACCTCAGTTCGAGACACACTGCCGTCGGGCGGCACATCGCTCTATAACGCGTTCGCTTTCCTCAATGAGCTCGACAGCAAGCCGGATAATATTTTTATCATCACCGATGGATTACCAACCCAAGGAAAAGACACACCCCGCAAGAACACGGTGTCGGGACCCGCTCGACTAAAGCACTATCGAGACGCTATCGATAACCTGCCCGCCAACGTGCCGGTCAACGTGGTGCTCTCGCCCATGGAAGGCGATCCCATGGCGGCATCGGAATTTTGGAAGCTGGCGCAAAATACGGGCGGGAGTTTCATGGCGCCTGCAGAGGACTGGCCGTAATGCCCAAGCGAAGACCCGCTCCCGAAATTTCGCTGTCGTTCTTGGACGTCATTTGCTGTGGCTTTGGCGCGGTCATCTTGCTTCTGATGATCACCAAGACCGTGGAGCCTCAGGTTCTAGAGGAGTCCACTGTGATAGCCGAGGGTCGTGTTGCGGAACTGACGGAGCAGCTTTTTGAAATCAGAGGTGAAACGACCGTACTCAATCGAGATTTAGCGGCAAAGCGAGAGCAAATATCTGAATTTGAAGAGCAGATTGCCATTCTGCAAGGCTCGCTAGCCTCATCGAAGTCACGCTATGACTCGCTGCAAACCACACGGAATTCGAACAGCATTGTCGCTGAACAACTTGCCATTGCGCGCCAGGAGTTAAGCGATGAAGAGGAGCGACTACTCGGACGCGATGCTGAAAAGAAGAATCAGCTCATTGGCGGGATTCCGGTCGACAGCGAGTACATCATCTTCATCATCGACACCTCGGGCTCCATGTTCTCCTATGCTTGGCAACGCATGTTGGGAGAAATGGAAGCGACACTGAACATCTACCCCAACGTAAAAGGCATCCAGGTCATGAACGACATGGGGAATTATCTATTCTCCCGATACGCGGGTCAGTGGATTCCAGATACCCCCGCGCGCCGACAGCTGATCCTGCGTAATCTTGCGAACTGGAATGCATTTTCTAACTCATCACCTGTCGAGGGTATTACGCAGGCCGTCCGGTCGTTTTATGACCGAGATAAGAAAATCTCCATCTACGTTTTTGGCGATGAATTTACGGGTAGATCGATTGAAGAAGTGGTGCTCACAGTCGATCGACTGAACGCAGAAGCCGGGACCGGCGAGCGGCGCGTGCGCATCCATGCGGTAGGCTTCCCCGTACAGTTTATCAGGCCGCCCGAATTGCAGGACACGGGCATTCGTTTTGCTACACTCATGAGAGAACTCACGCATCGGAATGGTGGGACGTTTGTTGGACTCAATGACTTTAGGCCGTAAGGCCCAGCGTCTGGTGACGCTGATTGTCCTGATCGTACTGGCGGCATGCTCTAGCCGCGAAGTCGTTGTGGAAGGCTCATTTCCAACACCGCTGGTAGATCCTGTACCCGTATCCGTCGGTATTCTGTTTACAAAAGAATTCAAAGAACACGAGCTAATCGACGATGCCACCGGGCGTGGCGAGGTCAGTTGGCGAGTGAGCACGGGCACAGCACAAGTTCTGTTCTGGTCCACCCTGTTCCCCGCATTTTTTCAGCATGTGGTCTTCATTGAGAGCTATGAAGACCTGCAGACGTACGACGTCGATGCAGTATTGATCCCTCAGGTTGCTGACGTACAGTACGCCATTCCTCTGTACACCAACGTAAAAGTGTATGAGATCTGGATGCGATACAACCTGGCGCTGGTCGAGCCCGAGCAACTCGTTGATGAGGAAAATGCCGCGATCACACTGGAGAATTTACAGCCCTTTGCCGAGTGGCCGCTGACCGCCTATGGAAAAACACCCACCGCTTTCATGCAGTCAGACATTGATGCCGTGAACCTGGCAGCGGTCATGGCCTTACGCGATGCAGGTGCCAACTTTATTACCAGCTTCTTGCGTGTGCCGGGCGTGATGGATTGGGTTGAAAATCCAGAGGAGGCTCAATGAAGCGCGCAGTTTCCGCTATCGTATTGCTGACGGCCCTGCTCGGTGGCTGTGTCACCGCCAATGTCGATGAAATGACATTCGATGCGCCGGTCGCGGGCATGGCGGATGGCAGTATCGTCATACTCGGCAGGCGCCACGCGCCCGACTACGATACCGAGCCCGACTTTATTGATTGCATTGGAAATCACATAAGCCGCGGCAGCGAAAGCATTAGCGTCATTCCAGAGCGACAATTTGTCGATGCCCTATACCCCTGGTTCGAGCCGCGCACGGCGCCGCTGAGCATCGAGAGTGTCGGTCGATTAATGGTGCTTCCGAGCGTCGCCAATAAGCTGGCGGAGCTGGATCTCAACTACATGATCTGGATTGACGGGCGAACCCAGGATACCAACAGCAGCGGCTCAATGACCTGTGGTGTGGGACCTACGGGTGCCGGATGCTTCGGCTTTGGCACCTGGGGTACCGAATCCGAGTACGAAGCCACTATATGGAACTTTGATGACGGGGCTGAGGTTGGAAAGATGAGTGCCTTAACCAGTGGACAAAGCTACATGCCTGCCGTAGTCGTTCCGATCCCCATCATTGCGCCAGTCCAGGATACTGCCTGCGACAGCTTGGGCACCCAGCTGTTGCAGTACCTGTCTGCCGGGTCATAAGCCATGAAGCGACTTATCGCCGCACTTTGCTTTTCTGCTCTGATCGCGGGCTGTGCCGGCTCGTCGACGGTCACGGTTGGTGGCCGTCCGGTGAGCATTCCCAGTGACGCCGCCGAAGAACACGAGAAACTCATTGAGAATATCGGCGTCTACGACGATCCCGAGTTACAGGCGTACATCGATGAAATCGGCGCACGGTTGGTTGCCAACTCGAGCATGCCCAACCAGGAGTTCACCTTCACCCTGCTGGACTCACCTGACATCAACGCCTTCGCACTGCCTGGCGGCCTCATCTACATCAACCGGGGCTTACTCGCCTACCTCGATAGCGAGGCAGAGCTTGCGGGTGTGATTGCTCATGAGATTGGACATATCACCGAGCGGCACCACTCTCGCCGGCGAACACAAACCATTACCAATCAGGTGGCAGCGGTATCGGCTCTCATCCTGACGGGATCGGGCGATCTGTATGACGCCACGAGCATGTACGGCGCCGAGCTCATTTCAGGCTTCGGCCGCGATATGGAACTCGAAGCTGACGCGGCCGGCGCTGAATTCATGCATAAAAGCGGGTATGACGCCGATGCCCTGCTGTCCGTGATCGGTGTACTGAAAGATCAGGAGCGTTACCGTAAGGCTGTTGCAAAAGCCTCGGGAAAGCCCTCCGGTACCTATCACGGGCTCTACGCGAGTCACCCAAGAAATGATCTCCGGCTACAAACAGTGATCAAGACCGCAAACACCCTGGATCTCGACACTATGGCCGAGAACCCGGAAATGCCGGGCCGCTTCAGGCGCGAAACTGAGGGTATGGTTATCGGTGCGAGCGCAGAGGCACAAAGTGACCCACTGCGTTACTACCACAACAAACTGGATTTTACGTTTGAACACCCCGAGGGTTGGGTCGTCACCGCCACTACGCGGGAAATTGTCGCTAAAGCACCCGACTCGGATGCGGCGCTCAAAATCAAAATCGCGAAAGTCGATCCGGATAAAAGCCCCGATGACGCACTCCCGGAACTTGCCTCCGGTGAGGTCAGTGGACAGGAGTCCATTGAGAATGAAGGGCTAAAAGGCGCGACAGGACTGGCCAGCGCTGGGGGGGTTAAGAAGCGTCTTGGGATTGTTGATCACCGCTTCCGTTTTCTGTTTGAGGGCGAGGCGAGTAACTTTGGTGCTGCGGACGACGGATTCAAAACCATCATCACCTCGTTCCGCCCCTTATTCGCTAAAGAGAAAAAGCGTGGTGAAAGCCATGTCTTGAATTACGTACAAGTGCCTCGAGGTGCCACTTTCGGGTCGCTGAGCTCCGGCGTTCGAGTACCCGACGCGGAGAATCAGTTGCGCCTGATTAACGGCTACTACCCGAGCGGTGAGCCTCGCACCGGTGATTGGTTAAAAGTCCTTCGGTAGGCCCACTGCTGTAACACCGTATTTCATGACATCATGGCCTGGCGATGAAGGGAGAACTCATGCGCCCACTAAAAATAATAGTTGCTCTTGTACTACTGTCAGTCACGTTCCCCATACACGCCGAAACTGTCGTTTACACGGCTAAGTTGATTCGGACGATGGAACCGGCGCTGCCAGAAGCAACGGCCGTAGCAGTCGAAGATGGAAAGATCTTAGCCGTGGGATCACTGGACAATCTGAGCCCACTGATTGCCACACGCGGTGCTCGGATCGATCGACAATTCGAAAACAGCGTTATCACACCCGGCTTCATTGATCCTCATGTTCACCCGACTCTGCCTGCGGTCTTGACCCAGTTCCCGTTTCTCGCACCCGATGACTGGTATCTCCCCACTGGAGATTTTCCCGGCGCAACAACACCTGAGGGCTACCGGAGCGCGCTTCAAAATCTCGTCGATAAACATGATGATGCCTCAGTTCCCTTCGTTGCCTTTGGCTATCACCCACTGTGGCATGGCGAGGTGTGGCGTGAGGATCTTAACGACTGGTTCGGCGATACGCCGGTCATGATTTGGCACCGCTCATTTCACGAACTCATTGGTAATGACGCCGCCTGGAACCTCCTCGGCGTCACCCAGGATGATGCAGACGCCATTCATGAGGGAGCTAACTGGGAACGCGGTCACTTCTATGAGTTAGGGCTCCGCGCTGTGTTTCCGCGGATGGGCTTCCTGTTTGAGCCGAAGCGTTATATGGCTGGCATGCAAAACTTCCTCGCAATGATGCACGAGTCGGGGGTCACCACAGCAGCTGATATGGGTACCGGCATCTTTGGCAATCCCGTGGGCGAAATTCAGGCAGTAAAAGCCGCTGTCGCCAACGACCCCGTGGGTGTGCGTATTTTACTCACACCCATCATCACCGACTTTATGACGCGAGGTAAGAATGCCAGTGAAGCCTTGGCCGAGGTGCGTCGCTGGCAAGGCATGAATGATGAGCACGTATCAGTGGGCAACCACTTCAAACTCATGATTGATGGCGCGATCTTTTCGGGTCTTTCCCAGATGGGGTCACCCGGCTACCTCGACGGCCATACCGGTGTCTGGATGGTGGATGTCCCCACACTCGAAGCATTCGCGAAAACATTCTGGGATGCAGGCTTTCAGATTCACGCCCACAGTAACGGCGATGCAGCCACGGCAAGGTTTATCGATCTGCTCGACTACCTGCTGCGCGAAAGTCCGCGTGCTGACCATCGCATGACGCTGGAGCACTTTGCCTACAGCACCGAGGATCAAAACCGAAAACTCGCGGCGCTCGGCGCTGCGGTATCGGCAAACCCTTATTACCATTACATCTTGTCGGAGATGTACAGCGGCGATTGGCTGGGGCCTGACCGAGGCCCCCAGATGGTGCGGCTCGGCTCCCTGGAATCAAAAGGTGTTCCCGTCGGACTCCACTCCGACAGTCCGATGGCGCCACTCTCACCGCTGACGCTGATGTGGACCGCGGTCGCGCGTGAAAATATATCGGGCGACAAAACCGGACAAGGTGAAGTAATGAGTCGATACGGTGCGCTGAAAGCCATTACCATCGATGCGGCGTGGATCTTGGGACTCGAAGATTCTATTGGTTCAATACGGGCGGGTAAGGCCGCAGACTTCACTGTGCTCTCAGCTGACCCCATGACCGTACCACTCAAAACATTGCGATCGATCGACGTCATCGGTACCGTCTTTGCCGGCACCGCACACCGAAACCAGTAACCGAGGATACCTTTATGACTGCTTTGGCAGCTCCCTTTACCTTTGCTAATGGATCGACCATTAAGAACCGGTACATGCTTGCCGCATTAACGAACCTCCAAAGTGGCGCTGACGGTGTGCTGAGTGACGATGAATATCATTGGCTCACCCGCCGAGCCGAGGGCGGTTTCGGACTGACCATGACCTGTGCGACCTCGGTACAGCACAGGGGTGTTGGCTTTCCGGGTCAGCTAGGCGCACACCAAGACTTGCACATGGAGGGCCTCACACGGCTCGCCGAAGGTATTAAGGCACATGGCAGCCATGCCGTGGTCCAGCTACACCACGGTGGTATGCGAGCCATGGGTAGTTATTGCGACGACGTACCGATGTGCCCCTCTGACGATGAATCAACGGGATCAAAAGCCATGACCATCGAGGAAGTCGAAGGGTTCATCGAAGACTGCATTGCCGCTGCCGTGCGCAGCCAGCGAGCAGGGTTCGATGGTGTACAGCTGCACGGTGCCCACGGCTACCTACTCGCACAGTTTCTCAGCCCTCAGTTTAATCGCCGCGACGACGCCTACGGCGGCTCTCCGGAAAAGCGCGCAAAAGTGCTCTTTGACATCATTACCGGGATCAACCAAGCCTGCGGTCGTGAGTTCAGCCTGGGTGTACGGCTGTCACCGGAACGATTTGGCCAAAGGACAGCGGAAATACGAGACCTCGCATCAGAACTTTTGGTCGATCCGCGTCTGGACTACCTCGACATGTCACTGTGGGACGTTTTCAAAGAGGCGCACGACGAAGCGTTTGCTGGGCAGTCGTTAATGAAGGTATTCACCGACTTACCCAGAAAAGGTGTCGCGCTAGGCGCTGCCGGCAAACTCTACTCTGCTGAGGCCTGTGAGAAAGCCATAGAAAGCGGTCTGGACTTTGTCTTGGTAGGCCGTGCCGCCGTTATCCACGCCGACTTCCCCAACCAAGCGCTGGCAAACCCCGATTTCGAAATGCACGCCTTACCTGTCACCAGAGATCACTTGGCGGCCCAAGGACTAGGGCCCAAGTTCATCGACTACATGGCCACCTGGGATGGGTTTGTTGCCGCCTAGGCGGCCTCACACTCAGCCAAATCGGGTATCGGCAACGAACGGGTTCGTGGCGCGCTCACGACCAAAGGTGGAATCGGGGCCGTGGCCCGGGACGAACTGAACGTTATCTCCCAGTGGAAACAGTTTTTCTCTGATCGAGTGAATAAGTTCGTCGTGGTTACCTTTTGGAAAGTCGGTGCGGCCGATGGACCCAGCAAAGATGACATCGCCAACCCAAGCCAACTGCTGAGCGCCATCAAAAAAGACCACATGACCCGGGGTATGGCCTGGGCAATGAATCACCGCAAGCTCAAGCGCACCGACCGTTACGGTGTCACCATCCACAAGCCACCGATCGGGCTCAAACGAATCAGCCATAGGGAAACCTGACATCTCACACCACTTGGGTAGATTATCAATCCAGAAACGGTCACCTTCCTCTGGTCCTTCAATCGGCACCTGCCATTCTTTTCGCAAGACATCGGCAGCCGCGCAGTGATCCATGTGGCCATGAGTCAGCAAAATCTTTTCTACCTTGGCACCCATTTTTTCAATGGCCGCCTTGATGCGATCTGTATCACCACCGGGATCGACCACCGCGGCTAAACCCGTGGTCTCGCATTTAATAACGGAGCAGTTCTGCTGATACGGCGTAACTGGTACAACGGTGACAGACAAGCTCATGACATAGCCTTGTTGGGCTCATCATCACCCTCAATATCCGCATCCGGGTCGTTAAACACCACCTCATCGAGTTGACCTTCGTGATAGGCAACCACGGTTGATACAGTGGCATCGCCTGTGACGTTAACCGCTGTTCTCACCATATCGAGTAAGCGATCAACACCGAGAATAAGTGCAATTCCTTCCACCGGCAGCCCAGCCTGAGTTAATACCAGCGAGAGCATGATCAACCCTGCGCTTGGCACCGCAGCCGTACCGATAGACGCCAGTGTGGCCGTTAATACAACCATCAAGAGCTGACTACTGGACAGATCAATGCCGTAAACCTGAGCGATGAATACGGTCGCAACACCCTGCATGATAGCGGTGCCGTCCATGTTGATGGTCGCGCCCAGGGGAACGGAGAAACCGGCGACACTTTTGTTCACGCCAAGGCGCTTCTCAACGGTTCTGAGCGTGACGGGCAGGGTAGCTCCCGACGATGATGTGGAAAAAGCAAAGGCCCAGACACGTCGCATCTTCTGACGCAGCATTGCTGGGGAAAGCGGCGTGAGCGTGCGCAACACCAAACCGTACACAACCAATCCATGGAATAGGAGCACGCCAAGCAGAGTGAAAAAGTAGGCTGCCAGGTCAAAAATAGTGCCGAACCCCATGGTGGCGAATAGCTTGGTCAGCAGGGCAAAAACACCGTAGGGCGCGAGTTCGATCAGCACACCCACCATTTTCATGACCACGACTTCCATATCCTGGAACCAGGCGATCAGACGCTGGCCCGCCTCACCAGCACGCGTTAATGCAAACCCCACCAGCAGTGCGAAAACGATCACTTGGAGCATGTTGCCCTCAGCCATCGCGGCGACAGGGTTCGTCGGGAAGATATTGATCAATGTTTCTTTGATGGGCGGCGCTTCTTTTGGAACAAAGTCGGAACTCGCAACCGCATTTACACCCTCGCCGGGGCCAACCGCTAGCGCAATCGCCAAGCCCAAACTCACGGCAATACAGGTTGTCACGAGATAAAGCCCAAGGGTCTTTCCTGCAATGGGCCCCATACGACTGCTCGCACCGAGGGCCGCCATGCCGCAAATCAGGGATACCAGAACCAAGGGCACGACGAGCAACTTAAGCGACGCAATGAAAATCCGTCCGAGGACATCAAAGAGACCCATCACCATGCCGTTGTACAAGAACCCATAAAGGCTGCTGTCCGGACTGAGTGATCCCAAGACCACCTCTAGGACTGACCCAAAGCCAATTCCCAGGACCATTGCCAGCAAAATTCGGTTGGTTAATGACATGTTTACTCCTCGCAGGGTTCAGGTCGCCAGGCGCTGACAGCGATATCAGCGCAGGCATTACAGGCCGAAGGGTACGTGTTAATCGACCCCGACTCCATCACGGCGCAGACCGGTTCGTATTGCATCGTACATATTTTGGGTCGCGGCTCCTCGCAGCGCCGAGTCTGCGGTACCAACGGCTCTAAACTGGCAGCGTCCGAGTCGCGCTGCCCGAGAAGATTGGTCGGCAATGTGCACGCTGTCACCAGCAGCAAACCGCCAAACGCGGTCCAAACTTTCGGATTTAAGTAACGTAGCAAATCAATAGTCATCGAGCGCGGTCTCTGTTAGCCATGGCTTATCGTGTGTCTATCGCAACATCAATGCATCACGTCTTTCGATTAATGCTGCCTGACGCTGACGAAGTGTGGCGGAAGTCCTAGCGAAGGCCAATGACGCAGCGACCTGCGCCATACGCTCTTGCGATTCGCGTGATGGGGAAGAGAGCTTCTCTGCTATGGATATCATATCGGCCATCTTAGCCCAGCAGTTCAGAACCACATCACAGCCCGCCAGCTGCGATGCCCTTGCGAGGTCACCGATTTCGCCCACAAGCGCCTTCATATCAAGGTCATCACTCATCAAAAGACCATCAAATCCGACCGTGTCTCGAATAACCTGCCGAATGAGCGTCGGCGAGAGAGTGGCGCAGTGGTCCGCATCCCATGCCTCGTAAATCACATGTGCCGTCATGGCCATGAGTGCGCCGTTTAATCTGTGGAAGGGCAACAGGTCCGACGCTAGCTCAGGGTCTGATGCCCTTACGCGCGGCAGAGCCTCATGGGAGTCCACGGTAGAGCGACCGTGCCCCGGAATATGTTTGATCACACCCTCAACCCCGCCAGCTCTCAACCCAATCAAACAGGCCTCGCCGAGCGCCGCCACGTATTCAGGATTCTGCGAAAAGGCGCGATCCCCTATAACGTCGTGAGCGCCGGCTACCGGAACATCCAGCACCGGTGCACAAGTCACAGTAATGCCGACTTCCGCCAAGTCGAGAGCCAAGGCCTCGAAGTTCAAAGCGCACGCCTCTAAACCACTCTGTGGATCACGCGCATAGAGTTCTTCAAAGACGGCTGCGGCCGGATAGGCAGACCACTGTGGCGCCTGCATTCGAGCCACCCTGCCGCCCTCCTGGTCTATCAAAATCGGCAGTTGGTCGCATCCTGTTAGCGAGCGCAATTCGTCGGTCAGTGCGCATAGCTGACTTCGCTGCACCACATTTCGGCCAAACAAAATAAAGCCAAAAGGACGGCTTTCTTTGAAAAAGTCTCGCTCCGTCGCCGTAAGCGATGTTCCTTCTAGGCCAAAAATCGCCGGTGTCATCTTCCCTGATCCTGATATGCGAAACTCACATTAGCGAACGGACCTGCCAAACCCTGCATCAGTGTCGCATGCTCCGTTGAACCTCTGCCTAGACAGAGATCGATGGATCTATGTGACGAGCCTTTCACAGCAATTTCCCTGACTTGGGTGTGTAGAAGGCACGGCAGATGCCCCCTCGCGGTGATCGCATGGACGCTTCCCAAGCGTGGTCATCAAAACGCAACCAGAGCCAACCCGCGGTCGGCAGATTAGAGAGCATCAACGGTGGGCACAGAAAGTTCGCAAGGTCGGTCATGGCAGGATTGTGGCCGATGATGGCAATACTGTCTAAGTCGTCGTCGGCAGCAGCTATCCAATCAATAAGATCCGCCTCATCAAAAGTGTAGAGGGCATCGTCATAGGTAGGTGCTGGCTGGCTCAATGATGCCGAACCAACGTTCAGACCATCGAATGTCTCGCGCGCACGTCGAGCGGTGCTGACAAAAAACAACGGCAATTCCGATCCACTGGCGTCAATCTCCGCGCACATAGCCTGCCCGATGAGGGGTGCTGCGTGACGACCGCGGTCACTCAACGGGCGTTCGTGATCTGACAGCTCGGGTTGCTCCCAAGAGGACTTCGCGTGACGAATGAGGTGTAGCTGTTTCAAGAGACAATGCACCAAGCTGCCAAAAAGGGATCACTCCACAACGAACAGGTGTACCTTTTTCTTGCCCAGGCGCGTAATGAAATAACGGCCATGCATGGCTGCTTCAGGCGCAAAGCAGAACATCGGGTCAGCGTTATTCGCCGCCGACACAGCTACACCGTTAATCGATACCGCTGAGCGACCCAGTGCATCTTTAACCTGTTTCCCCGAGGCCGCCATACCAGCGTCGGTCAGCAGTTGAGTCAGGGTCTCGGGCATCGAATCCCGGGAGATACTTGAACTCGGTAAGCCATCGAGACTCAGCTGAGCCAGGTCCGACTCTGACAAACTCGACTCGTCACCACTGAACATGGCCGATGTAATGCGCTCAGCAGCCTCAAGTCCACTCGCGCCATGTACGAGCCGCGTTACCTCCTGCGCCAATACACGCTGTGCCTCAGGCCGGCCCTCGCGTGCAGCGTCCTCCTGCGCCAAGGCATCGATGGCCTCGACCGTCAAAAAGGTAAAGTACTTGAGGAATGTGTAAACGTCGGCATCCGCCGTGCTCAGCCAGAATTGATAGAACGCATAGGGCGATGTCTTTCTGGCGTCGAGCCAGATTGTGCCGGACTCAGTCTTACCAAACTTAGTGCCATCGGCTTTAGTGACCAGCGGCAGGGTCAGACCCTGAACCGATGCACCGTTCATTCTCCGGGTGAGATCGATCCCTCCGGTTATATTGCCCCACTGATCTGAGCCACCAATTTGGAGCTCACAGCCGCAGCGCTTGTTGAGCTCAGCAAAATCGAATGACTGCAAAATCATGTAGGTAAATTCAGTGAAGCTGATTCCCGCTCCCTCGCGTTCAATGCGTTGCTTCACAGATTCCTTAGCGATCATCGTATTCACGGAAAAATGTTTGCCGACGTCGCGTAGAAACGTCAGTACATCGACATCGGCCGTCCAGTCGAGGTTGTTCGCCATGACAGCGGCAGCCTCACCATCGAACGACAGGAATTGGGACATCTGTTCACGCAGGCGTTCGACCCAGCCAGCCACTACGTCGGGGGTATTTAAGGATCGCTCCTGGGCCTTGAAGCTAGGATCGCCAATTAAGCCTGTTGCTCCTCCAACGAGTGCAATGGGGCTATGGCCTGCCAACTGAAAGCGCTTCAGTGTGAGCAACGGAACCAGAGAACCAATATGCAAGCTGTCAGCAGTAGGATCAAACCCGCAATACAGGGTGCGTGGCTTTTCGTCTAACCACGCCTCAAATGTGTCATCACCTGTGGTCTGAAACACTAAGCCTCGCGATTTCAGATCCTGAAAAAGACCCATTACTTCACCTTCTTCTTTTTTCGAGCGCCTCACCAAGGCGACTGATTAAAAACTGCGGTCTGGCCATCAGTCCGCTTATCTAGCCATTAATGTCCGCACCATTGTCGGTTATGATGCAGGGCAATGAATAGCCCATCAACCAGGGCGGGAACTGGAATAACCTTGCAACGTAAACCCAAAGGCGCCACGCGTCGCCAAGACAACATGACCCTAGCGCTAGATCGTGAGCGGCTCCTGTGGGGTGGCGTGAGTCTACTCGTCTTGGTGTTGCTATCACAGCTTTTCATGGGCGTATTCGACAGCGCGTCTGATGGCGACACGTTGCCGGCGGCGGATCCTCTCGTTTATGCCACGACGCAGGTGGCATGGGATGCGGTGACAGAAGGTCAGGTGTTGGAGCCAGATGAACCCGCAATTAACTGGAACGATGTGACGGTGAGGAACGGCGACAACTTGAGCCTTATCTTCAGCCGCGCTGGCTTTTCGGATCGCGACGTTTACGAAGTGACATCAAGCGCAACGGGGCGTGAGTTAAGGAAAATCTTCCCTGGACAACTCATCGGTTTTGCCGCGGACGAGAACAACGCATTGATGGCGGTAAGACACATCGAGTCACGCCTCAAGCAAACGGTCTACTCAAAAAGCGAAGGCCAGTTTGTTTCAGAGATTATCATGCGAGAAACACAGACGCGGGAACGGTCAGTGGCTCTCACTATCGACAGCTCCCTCTTTCTTGCGGGCGATCGAGCAGGGTTATCAGGCGGCATCATTATGGAGCTGGCCGCCATCTTGGGTGGGGTTATCGACTTTGCTCTGGACCCTCGCCAGGGTGACGAAATTATTATTTTGTTCGAGGAAAACTTCCTAGATAACAAGAAGTTTTCTGACGGCGATATTCTTGCTGCTTCGTTCAATAACAACGGTCGGCTCGTCGAAGCCTACCGTTACACCGACAGCTCGGGCGATACAGGCTACTTTGACGCTGATGGCGTCAGCATGCGCAAAGCGTTTCTTAAGGCCCCGCTCGACTTTACGCGAGTCAGTGATAGCTTCAATCCCAATCGCTTGCATCCGATTTACAAGACAAAACGCCCTCACCGCGGAACAGACTACGCAGCCCCTAGGGGCACGCCAGTTTATGCGGCAGGGGACGGCCGTGTTGTTGAAGCGGGTTATACACGCCCCAATGGGAACTACGTATTCATTCAACATGGTGAGGGTTTCAAAACCCATTATTTGCACTTGAATAAGAAGCGTGTGAAACGCGGCGATCGCGTCAAGCAGGGGCAAGTAATTGGCACGGTGGGGTCTACAGGTGCCGCAACAGGACCGCACTTACACTACGAATTTCTGGTTAACGGCGTACACCGCAACCCGCGTACCGTGCATAAGATATTACCGAAAGCCAAATCACTTCCGGATTCTGAGCTCGAGCTATTCAGAGCGGCGATTCAGCAGCCCGTTCAGCGCCTGGCAGCTTTAAAAATGAATGGTGCTGTTACGGGGGCAGAGTGACCCAGTTTCGTCACTTTATTGGGTTGATGTCAGGCACCAGTGTGGACGCAGTTGACGCCGCTCTCGTTGCGTTTCACCCCGATGAGAAGACGCAACTCATTTGTACTCACTCCCTAACACTACCAACAGATCTCAAAACGCGGATCATCGCCGCGCAAACCGCTGCGGATACAACGATTCAAGAGGTCTGCGAGCAGGATGTAGAACTCTCACTTCTCTACGCTTCAGCGGTAGAAAGCCTACTTGTGAAGGCCGGTGTGTCGGCATCTGACGTCGAAGCGATCGGCAATCACGGCCAAACATTACGTCACGCGCCTAGTGGTCACCATCCCTTCAGCCTGCAGATTGGTGACAATCATCGTCTGGCAGAACTCACAGGCATTACCGTTGTTGGCGACTTCCGGCGCCGCGATATTGCAGCGGGTGGTCAGGGCGCACCGCTCGTACCAGCGTTTCACCGGACACTGATTGATCACGCTCAAACCACGGCCTTTTTAAATGTGGGTGGTATAGCCAATATCAGTGTCATTTCGCCAGGAACGGTAACGGGGTTCGATACAGGCCCGGGAAACACCTTATCCGACGCCTTCATTTGCAAACACCAACAAAAGGCGTTCGACGCGAGCGGCGCTTGGGCGAGCGAGGGCGACGTTAATGAGGGATTACTCCAGCGCATGCTCGCAGACCCCTACTTCAGTCGATCAGCACCTAAAAGCACGGGGCAGGATTATTTTAACCTTGCGTGGCTTGATAACTTAGACATCGAAGGGATAGTACCCGCCGACACGCAACGCACACTGGTAGAACTCACCGCACGATCAGCTGCGGAGGCCATCATAGCGTCAGGGTGCGAGCGCGTTTATCTTTGTGGTGGTGGCCGCCACAACGACCTCCTAACGGAGCGCTTGCGATTACTTGTCGCACCCATTGAGATCGCTGATACCAGTGCTCTGGGTATCGACGCCGATTTTATGGAGGCCATTGCCTTTGCCTGGCTAGCAAAGCAGTGCATAGATCGCAGTGTAGGGAATGTGCCAGCGGTTACCGGGGCACGTTCGGAGCGTGTACTTGGCGCTATTTATCCGCGGACTGACTAAGACGATTAGAGACCAGCGAATGGCCGTTAATTTAGATGGAAAACGAGGCGCCGCAGCCGCAAGTCGTTGTTGCATTCGGGTTGTTGACCACGAATTTCGAGCCCTCGAGGCCCTCGACGTAGTCGATCTCTGAACCCATCAGGTACTGGTAACTCATCGCATCGATGAGTGCCGCAACACCTTCTCGCTCGATGACCCAATCATCTTCAGCCATGTTTTCGTCAAAGGTGAAACCGTATTGAAACCCAGAGCAGCCGCCCCCGGTGATATAGACACGGAAACGCAAAGACGGATTGTCTTCATCTTCAATCAAATGCTGAAGCTTGCTAACCGCATTGTCAGAAAGACGGATTTCAGTGGGATCAAAGCCGGCGACTACAGTCATCGAGAACTCCGGGGTTAAGGTTTGTCCGCTGAAATAACAGGACTGGCTGATGAAATCTGTTCTACTTTTGCGGAGACGGTCGAGTGCTTCAGGTTGCCATCAATTTTGCTCCCCATCGACATCTCTATCAGATTGTAGAAAACATCACCTGTAACAACGGCACCCTTGGTCAACTCCAGGTTATCTGCACTGTAAATGTTGCCCTTGACTGATCCACTGATTGACGCCGATGGCACACGAATCTCGCCCTCGACAGAGCCACCTGCTACGACCCGCAACAACGCAGACGCTCCAGGCTCAGCGCTGATCGAACCGACAACGCGGCCTTCAACATCCAAGTTGCCTGAAAAAGCAATATCTCCGGTCACGGTTGTACCCGCTGAAATAAGGGTTGTTGCACCATTCGTAGTCGTGGACATTTGTGATTGTTTGTTTCTCATAACGCTAATCCTACTTTACTGGGTACTGTAGACAATCGATGTACTCCAGTCGAAGGTCTGCTCGTAACGCCGCTTTCGCGGGGCCGACAATTCTATGTCAAACCGCACGGAAGCGGGAATAACTGTTTCCGCAAGCTCTATGGTGCCTGAAATACGCTGAAAATACTTGAACGACAGGTCATGGCGCGGTGTCGAGGATAACGCCTCGATGGCCTTGCCCTCCGAGTCCAAGATCTGAACCGTTAATCTACCTCGGTAAAACTGGGTGCCAGGTGCTAAACGCTGAACGACCGCACGGTACTCAAAGGATCGACGCTCGGGATCCCAGCTGAGATTGGGCGGTCGGAGTTTGACGGCGCTTACATCTTCAGACGAGGACATGATGTCTCGGTAGAAAACGAGCTCTTTTTCCAGCTCATCCACCTGCCTCTCTGAGTCCGCCAGCTCAGCGCGGAATCGATTGAGCGTCTCCGCATTCACGGCAAGCCGAGTCTCAAGCTTTGAAATGGTGCCCTTTAGACCCGCCTCATCCAGAACTAAAGGTACTCGATCATCAAACCCTTGCTGATACCCAAGGACGTAAACTCCAATACCTACTGCGACAAGTACGCCCGCCAACCCCATGCGAAGTCTGCGCTGCTTAACAAGGTTGACGCGCTTTACAACGGTCTTAAAGTCTTCGGAGGCCATCGTCGATTAGGGGTTGACCGCCGGTGCCAATAGGCCCGTTGTCTCATCCCATCCCTGCATGAGGTTCATGGCCTGTATTGCTTGGCCCGAGGCACCTTTAACCAGATTGTCGATCGTGACCGTGATCACTATAGTTTCTCCGGGGGGTTGTGTGACGTCGATCTCACAGACGTTCGTCCCTCTCACATGGCGTGTTTCTGGCTCATAGTCACCCTGCGTGAGCCGAACAAAGGGTTCACCGGCAAACCGCGAGTTAAAAAGTCCCCGGACATCGGCAGAGGGCTCCGTCAAAGTCGCAAACAGGGTCGCATGAATACCGCGCGTCATCGGCGCAAGATGAGGAACGAAGGTCAATGACACATCACCACCTGCCGCTTGGGACAACCCCTGTTCCATCTCGGGCAAATGACGGTGACCTTGAACCGCGTAAGACTTCATTGTCTCGGTCGACTCAGCCAGCAACAGATTAATTTTGGCGCTGCGCCCCGCTCCACTCGTGCCAGACGCACAGGACGCAATCAGCCGGCCTGCGTCGATAACACCCGCCTCCAGCAGCGGCAGGAAGCCCAACTGCACAGCGGTTGGATAACAACCGGGGCAGGCAACCAAACTCGCATCTCGCATCGCCTCCCGGTTCACTTCGGGCAAGCCGTAGACTGCGGTCGAGACAAGCTCGGGCGCCACGTGCGTTGTGCCGTACCAGGACTCCCAGACGTCGATATCGCTCAAGCGGAAATCTGCAGACAAATCGATAATTTTGATACCGCGATCCAGAAGCGCCGGCACCGTGTTCATTGAAACGGCATGTGGCGTAGCGAAAAAGACAATATCGCAGTCCCCAAAATCTACTGCGCCCGGGTCTTCAAACGCCAAGTCAATGTGACCTCGCAGGCTTGGAAACAGGTGATCAACGCGCACACCGGCCTCGGCCCGCGATGTTAGGCGCTGGATAATGACGTGGGGATGCCCCAACAGCAATCGAATGAGTTCCACCCCCGCGTAACCGGTGGCGCCAACAATCCCAACTTTAATCATTTCAGGCCTAAGATCTGATATTGTGCGGCTAGTTTACTTGCTGTTCAGTTTGAAACCAGCATGGAGTAGTGAATGCTTTGGATTCAGGGTCTTCATGTCATCTTCGTTGTGACGTGGTTTGCCGGCCTTTTTTACCTGCCGAGGATATTTGTTTACTACGCGCAGGCAGAGGATGACGCCACGCGGGCGACGCTGGCGGTCATGGCGCGCAAGCTCTATAAATTCGTCACACCATTGATGATCTTGGCGGTAGTCCTAGGTCTATGGCGGCTCAGCTACGCATTAGACTATTACTTGAGCAGTCTATGGATGCAGCTGAAGCTACTCGGGGTTGCCTGCCTTCTTGTCTATCACGTCCAGTGCGGTCGGTATGTTGCGCGCATTAATGGTGGAGATAACAGCAAGAGCCACGTGTTTTATCGGTTTTTTAACGAGGTACCCGTGCTATTTTTGTTCGCAATCGTACTATTGGTATACGTGCGACCAGCCTAGCACCACGGCAATATCACTATAAAAACGACGACAGGTCGGGGGAACATGGTCAATGACCAAATCTGAAGCGCTATTTGAGCGCGCACAAACGCGTATTCCGGGCGGCGTCAACTCGCCAGTCCGCGCCTTTAAGGCCGTGGGCGGAACGCCACGATTTATGGAGCGATCTGACGGCGCCTATATATTTGACGCCGATGGCAATAAATACATCGATTATGTGTTGTCGTGGGGTCCGATGATCATGGGCCACAACCACCCCGAAGTTCGGGAGGCCGTGGTCAAAACGGCACAGGACGGATTGAGCTTCGGTTGCCCAACTGAAATCGAGATTGAACTGGCCGAGCGTCTATGCGACCTAGTCCCTAGCCTCGAGCAAGTTCGTATGACGAGCTCCGGTACAGAAGCAACGATGAGCGCCATTCGCCTGGCCCGCGGTGCTACGGGGCGGGATAAAATTATCAAGTTCGAAGGTTGTTACCACGGCCACTCGGACTCACTGCTGATAAAAGCGGGATCAGGAGCCCTCACCTTTGGTGTGCCCAGCTCACCGGGTGTGCCGGACGTCTTGGCACAGCATACCGTGACACTGCCATTCAATGATCTCGATGCATTGAAAGAAGCCTTCGACCAACTCGGCGATGAAATCGCTTGCGTGATTACCGAGCCGGTGACTGGAAACATGAACTGCATTCTTCCGGAACCTGGTTACCTCGAGGGCATGCGGCAGCTCTGCAGCGAGCACGGCGCAATCCTGATCTTCGATGAAGTCATGACGGGGTTTCGGTTCGGCACTCACTGCGCGCAGGGGCACCTCGGGATCGACCCTGACCTCACCTGTTTAGGTAAGGTGATTGGTGGCGGTATGCCGGTCGGTGCCTTTGGGGGCAAGAAAGAGATTATGGCGCACATATCGCCCTTGGGACCGGTGTATCAAGCAGGCACCTTGTCTGGCAACCCGGTCGCCATGGCATCGGGTCTCGCAACGCTCGACATCATCTCTCAACCTAACTTCTACGACGATCTATTCCGTCACACCACTGAGCTATGTGAAGGCATGCAGCGGGTGGCTGATGAGGCAGGCATTCCATTCACCACCAATCATATGGGTAGCATGTTCGGCTTCTTTTTCACCGAAGACAAAAAGGTGACCCAGTATCCGCAGGTGATTGGAGCGAATGTTGAACGCTTCAATAGGTTCTTTCACTTGATGCTCAACGAGGGTGTTTATTTGGCGCCCGCGTCATTCGAGGCAGGCTTTATGTCATCGGCACATACCGATGGCGACATTGCCGATACCATTGAAGCCGCTCGAAATGCATTCAAGGCACTGTAGCTATATCGCCAGCTTTTGGTAAAAACAGAAATAGGATAACACCCGTAGGGACGTCAGAGGGAATTTGTATGAACACAGCTAGAGGCCCTTTCCCATTCACCCGCATGCGACGCTTGCGGGCGTCACAGTTTGCACGCTCACTCACAGCGGAGAATGCACTCAGCCCCAGTGACTTTATCTACCCCATGTTTGTTCTCGAAGGTGAGAACCAGCGTGAAGCGGTACCCTCGATGCCCGGGGTTGAGCGGCTGAGCATCGATCTATTAATAGAGAGAGCAGCTGAAGCATTCGAGTTAGGGATACCCGCGATTGCTCTGTTTCCAGTAGTCGGTGATGCAAAGAAGTCGCTCGATGCCAGCGAGGCATACTCACCGGATGGACTCGTGCAACGAACCGTCAAGGCGATCAAAACCGCGCTCCCTGATCTGGGCGTTATCACTGATGTCGCGCTGGATCCGTACACGACCCATGGACAAGACGGGATCATTGATGATCAGGGCTACGTGTTGAATGACATCACCAAAGACGCTCTGGTCAAGCAAGCGGTGAGTCATGCGCAGGCAGGCGCCGATGTGGTCGCACCCTCTGACATGATGGACGGGCGAATTGGCGCGATTCGAGAAGCCCTGGAGGCAGATGGCCACGTCAACACGCTGATACTGTCCTATGCCGCCAAATACGCATCTGTTTATTACGGTCCGTTTCGCGATGCCGTTGGATCTGCGGGGAATCTGAAAGGCGGGGATAAGAAGACCTACCAGATGGACCCAGCGAACAGCGATGAAGCCATTCATGAGGTCGCGCTGGATCTCGGAGAAGGCGCTGATATGGTAATGGTCAAGCCCGGGATGCCGTACCTCGATATCGTGCGAAGGGTAAAGACCGAGCTAAAGGTACCCACCTTTGCCTACCAAGTCTCGGGCGAGTATGCGATGCATCAAGCGGCCTTTGACAATGGCTGGTTATCCCGCGATTCAGTCATTCTCGAGAGCCTTCTTTCCTTTAAACGCGCTGGTGCCGATGGCATTCTCACCTACTTCGCAATCGATGCTGCGAGGCTACTGACGAAGTAATGGCGACCGCTGGACTGCCACCGGCAGGTCATCGCTTGGGAGTGCTTCTTGTTGCTGCCATCGGTGGACTCTTCTCACCCCTGAGCCTTGCCTGCGAGTGCCTTTGGGAAGGCAGCTTCGCCGAGGTTGCGCTAGAGTCCGATCTCGTGGTTCTCGGCAGCATCGCTAATAAAAAAGGGAACGCGATTGATGTCGAAGTCGATGTCACCCTTGCCGGCCCCGATTGGGAGTCGTCGCCCAGGGTCTGGCTAAAGACAGGCACTTACTGCCGGCCAGAGGCAGATCAGTTCGACGAGGGTCAACAGGTAATTTTGGCCCTTAAAAAGCTGACCGAACTGCCCAACGACGGCTTCAACCCCTCCACACCCAATATCAGCTTTGGTCGCATTGGCGATTATGAGCTATCCAGTTGCGGTGGCTACTGGTTGACGGTTGAAGGGCTTCGAGCGTCAGGCAATCTTGTGCCGGGAATGCCGCGTTACTCGCACGAACCGAAGATGTCACCCGTCTTGGTGGGCCACGTCATCGCTTATCTCAAGGGTGCTGCCAGCTTGGAATCTCTAGTGGCTGCCAGTGAGGAAGATCCAGAACTCGAAGCGCTACGCCGCAATTCGCGAGGGTTCCTAAGGGGCCTGCCTCCGCTGGAGCAAGAGGTAGCGCCAGACGCTAGGCCCGACTAACAGGTGCCAAGGTATTCTCTCTATCGGCGATAATCTGGAGCAACTCATCGATCATCATTAACGAGAGGCCCCAAATTAAGCGATCATTGAAGGTAAAGGCATCAGATTCGAGCACCTCGCCACGCCAATCCCACTGATGGCGACTGCGATTGGCATCGTTAAGAAGGAAGCTCAGAGGAACCCACAGGGTGTCGTCTACCTCGTGATTGAGCTCGAAGACCGGCGTACTGCCCACCTTGAACACAAAGGGCGCAACGAGCATCTCGGGCCGATCTGCCCGCCAGCCCGTGTTCACATCAGATAGCTGACAGACAAGCTCGCCATAGATATCGAGGTCAAAACCTATTTCCTCGCGCGTTTCCCTTTTGGCGCACGCCATATCACTGGCATCTGACTCATCCTTACGCCCGCCCGGAAAACCCATATGACCAGACCAGGGATCGCCCTGCCTGACCGCGCGCTGAATCATAAGTATTTCGGGACCTGAAACGCCGGAACGAACAGTGATCGCAACTGCTGCGCGCTTGGACGGCACGGGATCTTCGGGCGACTCGACGACCGACAGGCGGTCAATGACTTCTTGAAAACTTGGATACACGGGTCACCTCTTTGATGCTGCCAGTCTATCGAAAACTTATCGCTCAGGCTTGATTACAACTACGACAAGTAATGATCCTTAGCACCCGACGTGCGATAATCCCCCGATCCAAACCACCTTGAGGGAATGACTGTGTCTGATTACTTTGTCTACGCAATTGGCGCCGCTTTGGTCGACACGGAGATCGATGTGTCTGATCAGGACCTTGAGCAGCTTTCGATTGAAAAAGGCATGATGACGCTGGTTGATGAAGCCCGCCAGAGCGAGATCAAACGGCATCTGGCCGACAAGCTTGCATCGGCCAATCACGCCTGTGGCGGCAGCGCCGGAAACAGCGTGATCGCCGCATCCCAGTTCGGCGCACCCACCTACATGAGCTGTCTGGTTGCAAATGATGAAGACGGCGACATCTACATTTCAGACCTTGAGGCCTGTGGGGTAGACCATGGCTTCAAAAGTGAGCGTCGCGCCGGCACTACCGGGAAATGCTTGGTTCTGATTACGCCCGATGCCGAGCGCAGTATGAATACATTTTTGGGCGTATCCGAGACACTCTCGGTGTCCGAAGTGAATGAGGGGGCCATTGCTGCGTCGGCGTGGGTTTACCTCGAAGGATATCTAGTCACCTCAGCGACCGGACATGCAGCGGCCTTGAAGACCAAGCAGATCGCGCAGGCAAACAACACAAAAGTTGCCGTCAGCTTTTCCGACCCTGGCATGGTCACCTTTTTTAGGGACAACATGAATGCCATGCTGAACGGTGGCGTAGACTTTGTCTTTTGTAACGAGATCGAAGCCCTAGAGTGGGCGCAGACTGATAGTTTGAGCGACGCGTCCGAGCGCTTAAAAGCAATCTGTACGAACTTTGTGATTACACGCGGTGCCGACGGTGCCATTTTGTATGATGGCGCCGACATGCATCACGTGGCGTCCGAAAAGGTAAAAGCTGTCAACACCAATGGGGCTGGCGATATGTTTGCCGGTGCGTTTTTCTACGCACTCTGGCGAGGCGCGAGTATGGTGAAGGCATGCGAGTTTGCCGCCAAGGCGGCGGGCGCCGTTGTCTGCCAAGCGGGTCCTCGACTCAGCTTGGAGGCGACCAGTGCGCTGCGGGATGCGTATTTTAGTGGTTAGCACCGAGCTCTAAAGCGACAGAGTGAGGCACGGTAAGGAGTAGTCGATGAGTGACAGAGAAATTAAACCTGAGGTAAAAGATGATCCGCTGTTTCAGATGTTACGACACGAGGACGTCGATGGCTTCAACAAACATCGTGAGACCATGGATTGCAGTCAGCTTATGGGCGGAGACTACCGAGGTCGTGATTTACGCAAAATGAATGCACGAGGTCTCGATTTCTCGAGCGCCTATTTCAGAAACTGCGATTTATCAGGCATTGATTTCCGCGAGACCAACCTGGAAGGTGCCAGCCTCCTTGACGCAAAGGTATCGGGAGTCTACTTCCCGGACGATTTGAGCCCGGAAGAAATTCGTCTTTCTCTCGATCACGGCACACGACTGCGCTACAACAAGTAAGGACACACGATGAGCCTGGCGATTCGCCGAACACTCCAACTCTGCCTCCTTACATTGGTGTGGTTACCACTCAGTGGACTCGCTCAAAATGCGCTCTCGTCCTACACCCAGCAGCAAACACAATTCCTGCCGGTCGACGAGGCTTATCAGCTGACTTTGGTCGCTGATGGCGATCAACGGCTGATGCTTCAGTGGATGATTGCGCCCGAATACTACCTTTATCGCCACGCGTTCAAGACAGAGGCCTCCGACGCGGAGGGCCGTATTTCAACCAGCTTGGCTATACCCGATGGCCTCGCAAAAACCGACGAGTTCTTTGGGGATGTCGAGGTCTACTATGGCGCCTTAGACGCCACGGTAGCACTGGAAAGAACAACCGAACTGGCGCAAATAAAAGTGACCTACCAGGGCTGTGCTGACGCTGGTCTCTGCTATCCGCCTGAAACAAAATCGTTCTTATGGCATATGGCCTCGGGCGAGATTCAAGCAGGTTCTCTCGCTACCAAACCCACAGAGACAGAGGCAGCAGGTGCAGACTCAGGTGGAGCCAATATGGGTCTTCTGGCCGCTATCGCGTTTGCCTTTCTTGGCGGCATCACCCTAAACATCATGCCCTGCGTATTCCCGATTCTATCGCTAAAAGCCCTGAGCTTTACCCACGGCAGCGCGGAGCAACACCGTCGCGCTAGTCTGGTCTATGCGGTGGGCGTTATCGTCAGCTTTGTAGCGCTCGCTAGCGTGCTGGTGGCTATTCAACAAACGGGGCAGCTCATTGGTTGGGGCTTCCAGTTGCAAAATACGAGCTTTGTCATTGGCCTTGCCTATCTTTTCACGGTCATGGGTCTGAGTCTCAACGGGCTGATTCATTTCGGCACCTCGATGATGAACGTCGGTCAGTCTTTGACAGAGCAAGAAGGTGATGCCGGCAACTTTTTTACCGGCGTTCTTGCCGTAGTGGTTGCCAGCCCTTGCACAGCGCCGTTCATGGGCACGGCGCTGGGATATGCATTGACCCAACCGCTCGTTGTGACGCTCCTAGTGTTCGCGGCACTCGGGGCGGGTATGGCTATCCCCATGGTTATTCTCAGCCACAGTAACGCCGCCGTTCGTTCGCTTCCCAAACCCGGACCGTGGATGGATACCGCTAAGAATGTACTCGCGTTCCCTCTTTATCTGACGTCGGTTTGGCTGCTCTGGGTAGCGGGTAACCAAGCGGGCGTTAATACCATGGCTATGGCACTGTCCGGCCTGGTCATACTGGCTCTAGCAGCCTATCTGTATGGCGATACCACGTTGCGAAAGGGAATTAGCATTGTCTTGATAGCGACGGCCATCTTCCTCGCAGTGCCCTCGGATAAAAACGTGAGTAGAGACGATTCAAACCGCACGTTGAGGGAAGGTCAGATAGCCTGGTCCGCCGCCGTTTTAGACGACTACATTGAGCGAGGAGACCCGATCTTTGTCGACGTGACAGCCGACTGGTGTATCACCTGCCTTGCAAACGAGGCAGCCGTGCTGTTCACACCGGAGATGGAGCAGGCTTTTATCGATGCGGACATCCCCTACATGATTGCAGACTGGACAGACTATGACGCGGATATTGGTCGCTTCGTTCAGTCACATGGGCGTAGCGGTATTCCGCTGTACGTTATGTACCCGAGGGGATCGGGCAGCCAGCCGGTCATTCTTCCCCAGCTGTTGACGCGCGATATTGTTCTAACAGCCATTGAAAAAGCGCGTTAACGCCCCCATGTCACGCACTCTATTGAAAGGAAAGAGACCCATGCATTTGCGCGCGCTGTTGGTGATTACCCTCCTGTTTTTAACTAGCGCCTCGAGTGCCTCTACCGGCCTCATCATTTCAGATGCCTGGGTTCGCGCGACGCCGCCGGGTAAAATGATGTCAGCTGGCTATGCGTCGATCGAAAACCAGAGCAATAAGGCCATCACCGTATTCGGTGTATCCGCAGAGGCTGCTGGCCACGCCTCGCTCCATGAAACCCGCATCGAGCGTGATCGATCCACCATGCGCCCCGTCGCACAGTTATCGATTCGAGCCGGTGAGCGAATCACCCTGAAACCAGGTGGGCTTCATATCATGCTCATGAAGCTGAGCGAGCCCTTGACTGACGGACAAAGCATCGACATCTGTCTCAAGCTAGAGAACAATGAGCCCCTATGCAGTGCGTTCTCTGTGATGAGGGACCGCGCCGCCGCAGCGCACCACCATTGAGAATGGCATCACCGCGTAAGGAGCGGCGTAGCACATGACATTGAGCGAGCGTTTATCGCAAGCGTTGACAAGGGTCCGGGGATTTCTTCCGTCGGGTGATTCTCTCCAGCTTCTGCAAAGCAAAGGCGGTAGACGCGTCGTCACCGCCACTGTGCTCACCTACGTCACGCTCACCCTAGGACTCGGCTTTTATTGGAGCATGACGCCAGATGCGTTTGACGTGGTAGAAAATAGAACCACGTATCTGAAATCCTCGGATCAAGTCGTCACGGGCGCTGCAACCACCGCGGCACTGCTCGAGGTTACTCGCCTCCTATTGGAAAAAGACGGGGGCTACATTAGCAACGACGTTACCCCCCCGGGCGCCTTTATGGACAATATGCCAAATTGGGAATACGGGGCCTTGATCCAATCTCGAGACTTAGCAAGAGCCTTGCGAGAAGTGCTCAGCCGATCTCAATCTCAATCCCAAGAAGACGTTGATCTCACGCTCGCCGAGCCACGGATCAACTTCCAAAACTCGAGCTGGGCCTTGCCCGCCACCGAATCAGAGTATCGTGATGCGCGGCGCTATCTGCAGGCCTATCTTGATCGTCTGCCCAAAAATGATGGGGACTCGGCACAGTTCTACGCAAGAGCCGACAATCTCAGCTTTTGGTTGGGTATGGTCGAAAAACGCTTGGGCAGCTTGTCACAGCGGTTATCGGCCAGTGTCGGTCAGCGACGGATCAATACCGACCTCGCTGGCGACGCAGCGGCAACGCAGTCAACACGTGACACCCCGGAAATTCTCGTCAAAACACCCTGGAATGAAATCGATGATGTTTATTACGAGTCACGTGGCGCCGCCTTTGCACTGATCCATTTTCTAAAAGCCGCCGAGGTTGATTTTGCGGATGTGCTTGAGAAGAAAAATGCCACGGTCAGTCTCAGGCAAATCATTCGCGAGCTTGAGGCGACGCAGCAAACCGTCTGGAGCCCCGTAATTTTAAATGGATCTGGATTCGGTATCTGGGCGAACCATTCGCTTGTAATGGCCAGCTATCTCTCGCGCGCGAATGCAGCACTCATCGACTTAAGAGAGTTACTCGCTCAGGGTTGATTCGGTTTTTGACCGGCGAGCAACACCCATCCATCACGCTGCTGATTCACCTTTAGATTGACCCCGCGGTAGCGCTCGATGAGTGGAGGCGCCTGCTCCTCCAGAACACCTGTTAGCAGGATCACGCCGCCCGGTGCCGTCAGTTCGATAAGTTGGTCAGCAAGCTCCACTAAGGGGCCAGCAAGAATATTGGCCACCATCAGGTTGGCTTTTCCGACCCATTCGGCAATAACCTCGTCGTCCGGCAACACCACTAAGAATTTCTCGGGCTCAATCGCGTTGCGCTGCGCGTTGTCTCGGCTCGCAAACACGGCTTGCGGGTCATTGTCGACGCCCAACGCGTGTCCGGCGCCCAGCTTCAGCGCAGCAATGGCCAAAATACCGGATCCACACCCAAAATCGACAACACATTCCTTGCCTGAAATCAGCCCATCGAGTGCACTGAGACACATAGCTGTGGTTGCATGTGTTCCGGTGCCAAATGCCAACCCCGGGTCAAGCAAGACGGGTATGAGCGCTTCATCAGGTGGTGGTGTCCAACTAGGACAAATCCAGAGCCGCGGACCCATTTGAATCGGCGTGAAATCCTCCATCCAAACGCGCTCCCAATCACGATCTTGGAGCGTCGAGATCTCGTTTCTAGAGTTGCCGGCCAGTAGCGATGAGGGCAATGCCTGCTTGATAGGCGCGAGATCTAATGACCCTGAAAACAGCGCTGTCACCTTGATATTTTGCCAAAGTGGTGTCTCTCCAGGACCGGGTTCGAGCAGTGGCTCATCGGCATTGTCCTCGAGAGACACCGCCAACGCACCTTGCGCAAATAGCCATTCTTCGAGCGGTTCGACCAGTTGCGAGTAGGTCTCAACGACCCACTCTTGCCAGTCGTTAGAACTCAATGCTCGTGTTCCAGCTTGCTCTCGAGGTAATGAATGCTGACACCGCCAGCAACGAAAGACGAATCGACTACCAACTCACGATGGAGTGCCGCATTGGTTCGGATGCCCTCGACAATAAATTCATCAAGCGCTTGGCGCATCTTCTTTAGCGCGATTTCTCGCGAATCGCCATGGGTTATCAGCTTTCCGATCAAACTGTCGTAGTGTGGTGGTACTGCGTACCCGCTGTAGATATGAGAGTCCACCCGAACGCCATGGCCGCCCGGTGCGTGGAAGGTCTTGATCGTGCCCGGTGATGGCATGAAGGTTCGCGGATCTTCAGCGTTGATGCGGCACTCGATCGAGTGTCCATTGAACTTGATATCGCTTTGCTTAATCGACAGCGGCTGACCACCAGCAATTAACAGCTGCTGCTTCACGATATCAATGCCCGTAATCATCTCGGTCACGGGGTGCTCAACCTGAACACGCGTGTTCATCTCAATGAAGAAAAATCGACCATCCTCGTAGAGAAACTCGAAGGTTCCCGCGCCGGTGTAGCCCATGTCGATACAGGCTTGAACACAGGCAGCACCCACCTCCTCGCGAACATCATCAGGAATGCCCGGTGCCGGCGCCTCTTCGATAATCTTCTGATGACGACGCTGCAGTGAACAATCACGATCGCCCAAATGTACGGCATGGCCCTGCCCGTCTGCCAACACCTGAATTTCAACGTGGCGCGGCCGCTGCAAAAACTTCTCCATGTAGACTACGGGCGAACCAAATGCCGCCGCCGCTTCAGACTGAGTCACCTCAATCGACGACAGGAGCACCTCTTCGTTGTGCACCACGCGCATACCGCGACCACCCCCACCCGCTGCCGCTTTCACGATGACCGGATAGCCAATGTCGCGAGCGATTCGCAACACTTCGTCTGGATCATCGGGCAAGGCGCCTTCCGATCCAGGAACTGTGGGCACTCCCGACTTACGCATCTGATGCTTGGCGGATACTTTATCGCCCATCAATCGTATGGTCTCTGATCGAGGACCAATAAATTTGAATCCACTGCGTTCCACTTGCTCTGCAAAATCGGCGTTCTCGGATAAGAATCCGTAACCGGGGTGAATAGCGTCTGCTCCGGTGATCTCTGCTGCACTGAGAATGGCATGCGGCTGCAAGTAGCTTTGGGTGGATGGGGGCGGCCCAATACAGACTGCCTCATCGGCGAGACGTACGTGCTTTAGGCTACTGTCCGCAGTCGAGTGCACTGCAACCGTGGGAATATCCAACTCACGACAGGCGCGCAAGATCCGCAACGCAATCTCACCGCGGTTCGCAATGAGTACCTTTTCCAACATGGCGTTAATCCTTAGACGAGATGCGGGTATTTATTCTACGGTGATGAGCGGCTGATCAAATTCTACGGGCTCACCGTTTTCCGCATGGATTGCAGTGACAGTGCCCGCACGATCCGCTTCGATCTGATTCATCATTTTCATCGCTTCGACAATGCATAACACGTCGCCAGCGCGAACACTTTGGCCGACTTCAACAAAGGCTGGGGCGTCGGGGCTTGGAGACCGATAGAAGGTACCGACCATCGGCGATGTTACTGCATTAGCGGTGCTGGGAGCGGCCGCTTCAGTTGTGGCGGGCACGGGTGCGGGCGCTGCAGGCGCTGGCGCCAAGGGCGCTGGCATCGCAGGAGCCGCAACGGGGGCAGCCATAGCAATTGAGGCCGCCTTATTCCGACTAATTCGGACCGATTCCTCACCTTCCTTGATTTCAATTTCGTCAACACTGGATGCTTCCAGAAGCTCAATTAATTTTTTTACTTTACGAATATCCATAGGGTCGCCTCGACAATCTCTTGTTGTTACTCATTTCAGTGATTTCGGTTCAATAAAAACTGCAATGCATAGTCATAGCCGTTGCTTCCAAAACCAGAAATAACGCCTACGGCCAAATCTGAAAAGAAGCTGTGGTGCCTGAAGGGCTCACGCGCATAAACGTTCGACAAGTGAACCTCAACAAAGGGGATGGCCACGCCAGCGATTGCATCGCGCAGCGAAACGCTGGTGTGCGTCAGCCCCGCGGGATTAATAATGATAGCCTGAGTCTGCTCTGTTCGCGCCGCATGCACCCTGTCTATCAAGTCAGATTCAGAATTGCTCTGGAAGCTGTCGAGCGATCGACCAGCCGCCGCGGCCGCGTCAGCAAGCCGAGCATTGATCGAAGCGAGGTCCTCTGTGCCATAGACATCCGGCTCGCGAGTTCCCAACAGGTTCAAGTTTGGGCCGTGTAACACCAAAATGTCAGGCATGCGCAGACCATGTAAAAAAAGAAAACAGACGGCAGAGTCTCCACCAGCCCCCCTGTCCTGTCTACTGTTTTTGAAAAAAGACGACCAATCTGTGCTGTTTTACCGAAGATAGCCACTTTTAGATGAGATAACAGAACATAGCGCTGCTTTCATACCCAATAGAACAAGTCTATAGACGCAGTGGGCTTCAACAGTGGCCGACGGTTCTTTAAACTACGCACTTTCCATCACATTGTTACCCACGCATGCAGCTCGGCCCGTTCTCTAAAGAGACTCCTGTATTTCTAGCGCCCATGGCAGGCGTAACGGATTTGCCAATGCGTCAGCTCGCGGTCAGGCACGGTGCGGATGTCGCAGTCGGCGAAATGATGGCCTCCGACCTATCACTCAGTGACTCTCGAAAATCGATGCTGCGCGCTCAGCACAGCAAAGAGGCTGGGCTTCGAGCAATTCAACTCGTGGGGAACAATCCCACCACGCTCGCTGCAGCCGCACGTTATAACGTTCAACTAGGTGCAGAGGTCATTGACATCAACATGGGCTGCCCTGCGAAAAAGGTCTGTAAAAAGGCAGCTGGTTCAGCGCTTCTTGGGGACCCTGAACTTGTAAAGACGCTATTAACCGCGGTCACTGAGGCAGTCTCGGTGCCCGTGACACTGAAGATTCGCACAGGCGTGTCACCGGACCAACGAAACGGTGTTGAAATTGCGCGCATCGCTGAATCATGTGGCATTACGATGTTGACCGTGCACGGACGAACGCGTGCCGACAAATTTAATGGATCAGCGGAATACGAGACGCTGCGTGATATTGTGGCATCGGTCAACATCCCGGTGATCGCAAATGGCGATATCACGACGGCTGAGAAAGCAAAATATGTTCTAGCCTACACCGGAGCTGACGGCGTCATGATTGGCAGAGCAGCCCAGGGCCGACTATGGCTTCCGGGCGCGATAGCGAGGGCTGTACGCTATGGTGATGACCATGCGCCGACGTTGGAGGAGCGCTACACCATCATGCGAGATCACATCCAGCAAGTTCAGGCGTTCTATGGTCCTGTCATGGGGTATAAAATCGCGCGCAAGCACGCCGGTTGGTTTTTTGAAGCCGAGCTGGGCGAAGCGTACCTACCCATTAAGCGAGCCTTTAACAGTCTCGACTGTACTGACGCTCAAGACGACTTTCTCGATACGAAGGAGAACACCCTCATCGATGTGATGAGTCGCCTTCACGAGAAATCAGTTGGGAGGATGGCAGCGTGACATCACAGACGAAAGGCACGCTCAAGTCGGCCGCGGAAGATGCGATTCGGCAGTTTATTGAGACGCTGGACGGTGAGGAAGCCCGTGAATTCTATAACCTGGTCCTAGCGGAAGTCGAAGAGCCGCTTTTGCGCGTAGTCATGGAATACACTGCCAACAACCAGAGTCGTGCCGCCGCTATGCTTGGACTCAATCGAGGCACGTTGCGGAAGAAGTTGCGCCAATACGACCTTTTATAACCTGGCTTTTATGACTAAGAGCTTCTAGAAACCAGAGGTATTCACATGACCGAGGCGAGAGTCGCCCCCATAAACAGTGCGTTGATCAGCGTTTCTGACAAAACGGGCGTTGTTCCCTTTGCCCACGCCCTCGCGGCGCAGGGCGTCAAGATTCTCTCCACTGGGGGCACGTGTCGCCTCTTACTTTCGGAGGGCGTCCCCGTCACTGAGGTGTCCGATCACACGGGTTTTCCTGAAATGATGGATGGCCGAGTAAAAACGCTACACCCGAAGATCCATGGCGGTATTTTGGGTCGCCGGGGCACAGACGATGACGTCATGTCTGACAATGCGATCGACTGCATCGACCTGGTCGTGGTCAATCTCTATCCCTTCGAATCCACCGTTGCCAATCCAGATTGCCTTCTAGCGGATGCGATAGAGAACATTGATATCGGCGGTCCAACAATGGTCCGCGCGGCGGCAAAAAATCATCAGGACGTCACTATCGTTGTCGACAACAGCGACTTTGATCGTGTGCTGTCAGAGATTGCATCGACCGGCGGCACGACGGACAGCCTGCGATTTGATCTTGCCGTCAAGGCCTTCGAGCACACGGCAGGCTACGACGGTGCCATTGCTAATTACCTAGGGAGTCGAGTTGATACTGACGAGCCAAGCCAATTTCCGCGCACGGCTAATTTCCAGTTTCAACGAAGCTCAGTCATGCGCTACGGCGAGAACCCACATCAACATGCGGCGTTCTATACCGACCGAAACATCAGTGAAGCTGGCGTTGGAACCGCTACGCTACATCAGGGAAAACCGCTGAGTTACAACAATGTGGCCGATGCCGATGCCGCCATTGAGTGCGTTAAGTCATTTGATGAACCCGCCTGCGTCATTGTTAAACACGCAAACCCCTGCGGCGTCGCCGTTGCACCCACCCTGCTGGAAGCCTACAGAAAGGCCTTTGAGACCGATACGGAATCCGCCTTTGGCGGCATCATTGCCTTCAACCGAGAGCTCGATGAGGAGACACTCTCCAATATCATTGATTCTCAGTTTGTCGAGGTCATCACCGCTCCTGCCATCGCAGACAGCGCGCTTACTGCAGCGAGTAGTAAACCCAATGTACGGGTCATGTCGACAGGCTACTGGGGAGACCGAACGCCAACCTGGGACCTTAAAAAAGTGAATGGCGGTCTGCTCATTCAAGACCGTGACGACCACGTCCTCTCAGGCGACGATCTGCGCGTTGTCTCAGAGCGCGCGCCAACCCCACAGGAGCTTAAAGATCTGTTATTCGCGTGGCGCGTCGCTAAATTCGTGAAATCGAACGCAATCATCTACGCCTCGAGTGAACGCACGATTGGCGTCGGGGCCGGCCAAATGTCCCGGGTTAACTCAGCCCGAATTGCCGCTATCAAAGCTGAACACGCGGGGCTTGAAGTTGCCGGTGCTGTCATGGCCTCAGATGCGTTTTTCCCGTTCCGGGACGGCATCGATAATGCGGCTGAACGAGGTATCCGAGCCGTCATTCAGCCCGGCGGATCAATCCGGGATGACGAGGTGATTGCCGCTGCCAACGAGGCAGGCATTGCCATGGTATTTACTGGCGTCCGACATTTTAGGCACTGATATGAACGTATTGATGATTGGCAGTGGTGGTCGTGAACACGCGCTCGCATGGAAGCTGGCGCAATCAAAATCAGTCGATACTGTTTTTGTAGCACCCGGTAATGCAGGTACGGCTGACGAGACCAAATGCCACAATGTGGATATCAGTCCATCTGATTTCGATGCGCTGGTCAGTTTTGCGAAAAACAACCACTGTGAGCTAACGGTGGTGGGGCCGGAAGCGCCGCTCGTTGATGGTATTGTCGATCGTTTCTCGTCCGAGGGATTGATCTGCTTCGGACCAACAGCCGCCGCTGCCCAACTCGAGGGCTCAAAAGCGTTCACCAAAGACTTTCTAGCCCGACATCAGATCCCAACGGGTACTTACGAAACATTTACTGATGCCGATGCCGCCTGCGCCTACATTCGGGCACAAGGGGCTCCCATTGTGGTCAAGGCCGATGGCTTAGCAGCGGGCAAGGGTGTCATTGTCGCCTCCAGCATCGAGCAAGCGGAAGAAGCCGCGCGCGATATGTTATCGGGCAACGCCTTTGGTGACGCGGGCGCGAGGGTCGTTATCGAAGAGTTTTTAGATGGCGAAGAAGCGAGTTTTATTGTCATGGTAGACGGCACAGATGTGCTGACCATGGCAACGTCGCAAGACCATAAACGGGTTGGCGAGGGCGACACCGGGCCGAATACAGGTGGCATGGGGGCTTATTCACCGGCGCCTGTGGTAACGCCAGACATCCATGAGCGGGTAATGAACGAAATCATTTATCCCACAGTCCACGGCATGCTCGATGATGGCAATCGTTACCGCGGATTTTTGTATGCAGGCCTCATGATTGACAGCAGTGGCGCGCCGAAAGTTATTGAGTTCAATTGCCGCTTTGGCGACCCTGAAACCCAGCCTATTATGATGCGCCTCGACTCCGACCTAGCCGAACACTGCCTTGCTGCATGCGAGGGTCGACTCGCGCTTGAGAAGGCTGCGTGGAGTAACGAAGCGACGATAGGAATCGTCTTAGCCTCAGAGCGCTACCCAAGCTCAAGCCCCACCGGGCTTCCGATTCAGGGCTTAGCCACGTCGCGTCCTTCAACCAAGGTGTTTCATGCGGGTACACGCAGAGAGAGTGACGATGTGCTGACAGCTGGCGGGCGCGTGCTTTGCGTAACGGCAAAAGCGGAGACCCTCGCAGCAGCTGCCGACCTTGCCTATGAGGCTGTCACTGATATTAGCTGGGACGGCATGAAATACCGCTCAGACATTGGTTGGCGCGCGCTACAGCGTTAACCTATAGGCGCACACGCTCCGGTTATGACTATGCAACGACGACTCAGCAGCCTTGACCATCTGATTTCGACACTCGATACGGCTATGCGAGAGTTAAGTCATGGCACGAATGCTATGGCTGGCGAGCGACCATCACCCGCTGCAGAGCATACCGAGGCCGAACTAACAGAGTCAGAGCGAAAGCACGCTGGCGGGTTGATGCGCATTAACCATACCGGTGAGGTCTGCGCGCAGGCCCTCTACCGAGGGCAGGCGCTGGTCGCAAAGTCAGCGGAAACTCGCGCGGCACTGCTGGAGGCCGCGCAGGAAGAAAAAGATCACCTTGATTGGTGCGAAGAGCGCATTGATGAGCTCGGCACGCACACGAGCCGACTGAACCCGCTCTTTTTTGCAAGCTCATATGCTCTGGGTGCGGTTACCGGCGCTATCGGAGACAAGGTTAGCCTAGGCTTTGTGCACGCGACAGAAGAAGGCGTGGCAATGCATTTGAAGGAGCACCTGCAAAAGCTACCGGCCGACGATCGCAAATCGCAGCTCGTTCTTCAGCAAATGCTCGCCGAGGAAGAGCGACATGGCGCACATGCCCTAGAACAGGGTGGAGAGGAATTTCCTGCCCCTGTTAAACGCATGATGCGCACCGCGAGTCAGGTAATGACCAAAACCACCTATTGGCTATGACAACCTGGACCGTGGTGGTCTAGCGAGCGTGTGTCTCGTGGGAATGCGTTACCTTCACACCACCCGTCGCTAGCATAATTGAGGCTGAACAGTACTTCTCCGCTGACAGTTGCACTGCTCTAGCGACTTGATTGTCCTTAAGGCCATCTCCCTCAACAACAAAGTGCAGATTAATTGCAGTAAACACCGCGGGCACACCGTCCGATCGCTCTGCCTGCAGTTCAACCCGGCAGTTTGAAATTGATTGGCGAGACTTCTTGAGCATGGTCACCACGTCGAAGAGAGCGCAACCGCCGGTACCCAGAAGCAGCATCTCCATGGGACGCAACCCGTGATTTTTACCACCAAGCTCCGGCGGTCCATCCATAACGACACTGTGGCCCGAACCTGACTCGCCCAGCGTCATGACGCCATCTACCCATTTCACTGTACCGTGCATAACACTCTCTCGATCAACTCTGTGGCACCTATCTTTGCGGCAATCAGTGGCACCGAGCCGCGCGGCCCGCTATGCTACTGTAAGTGTGCGATAAATCACATAACGGCGGTCCCGATGAACTACCTAGTGAGCAAGCGTATTCCCAATGCTGAGGCCTTTCTCGAGCATTGCGAACGCATCTCGATGAAATCGAGAGCTGCCGTATTCCGTCAGGGCGATCCGAGCGAAGACCTTTACCTCATACTGGACGGTTCTGTCTCGGTAATCGTCGACGATATAGAAGATCCAGAACAGGAAATGGTTGTGAGCTACCTGAATCCGGGGAGTTCTTTGGTGAAATGGGGCTCTTTGGCGAAGAGCATCGTACTGCCAACCTAGTGACACGCACGCCATGCGAGTTCGGTCGCATCAGTTATCAAGACTTTCATGCCATCCGGCAACAGTTTCCCGATGTGCTTTATGCGCTCACAACGCAGATTGGGCAACGCCTTAAAAACACAACACGCAAGCTCGCAGACCTTACCTTTATTGACGTGTACGGACGTATTCATCGGTCGCTCATTCAGCTGACGTCATTGCCAGAGGCCATGACACACCCCGATGGAATGCAGATACGGGTTACGCGACAAGAGCTAGGAAAACTCGTCGGTTGCTCTCGTGAGATGGCAGGAAGAGTCTTAAAAATGCTCGAGGGCGATGGCTACATCACGGTCGCGGGAAAAACGATCGTCGTTCTTAGAGAGCCCGCCAACAGCTCGGCCAATAGGTTCAATCAGTAGCCTTTCTGACCATGTGGGACAATGCGTCCCCCGGAGACGTCTGGCGCATGAATGATTCTCCGATCAAAAATGTTGAAACCCCATGATCTAACATGAGCTTCATATCGGCCGGTGTATGCAATCCACTTTCCGTCACCACGGTCACACCCGCCGGAATATCGGACAACAAACCCAGCGTGGTCTGAAGGCTGGTGTCAAAGGTGTGTAAATCGCGGTTATTAATACCAATGAGATCGAGGTCGAGCGTGAGCGCTCTCTCAAGTTCAGTACGATCGTGAACCTCCACCAACACATCCAGATGCGCCTCTCGCGCCTCGGCATAGAGGTCTGCCAGCTCCACGTCATCCAAACAGGCAACAATGAGTAATAGGGCATCGGCACCCAGCGCCCGTGACTCCCAAATCTGATAATGATCCAAGGTGAAATCTTTACGGATAGCGGGGAGCTGACAAGCCGCTCTTGCGACCCTCAAGTAGTCATCTGCACCCTGGAAAAAATCGATGTCGGTGAGTACTGACAAACACGCGGCACCGCCAGCTTCATAGCTTTTGGCAATCTCAGCTGGGTCGAAATCTTCTCTGATCACGCCCTTGCTAGGACTTGCTTTCTTCACCTCGGCGATGACTGCCGGAAGACCCGCATTCGCTCGCGCCCGAAGTGCGTCAATAAACCCACGCGGGGCCGGCTGAGCGCGTGCTTGCTCTTTCAATGTTTCCAGCGAACAGAGAGCCTTCCGCTCCTGAATTTCCTCGCGCTTGCGATCGCAAATACGGCGCAGAATCGTTGGGGTATCGCTTAACATTATGCGCCTCCAGCGGCTTGAGTTCGCTCAGCAAACGCCTCAAGGCTTCGTCGGGCCTTACCCGAGCGGATGGCGTCCATCGCCAACTCGATACCGGCCTCGAGCGAGCCCGCTTGACCACCGACGTAGAGACCCGCACCCGCATTCATAGCAATGATCGATCGCGCTTTCGCTGATCGGTCGGACGTGTCACCACCCAAAGCGGCGCGAATCAGGGCAGCGGATTCGTCGGCATCGTCAACACATAAATCCGCCACCGAATCGTAGGCATGACCAAATGCTGCCGGATCAATTTCATACTGGGTCAACTCGCCGTTGGCGAGTTCACAAACCGTGGTCTTTGCCGATACAGAAATCTCATCCAAGCCATCGAGGCCATGAACCACCATCACGTGTTCACTTCCCAGATCGCGCAGGGCAGATGCCATTACTTCACATAAGGCGGGTGAGAATACGCCCAGCACCTGCCGACGCGCGCCGGCGGGGTTGGTGAGCGGACCGAGGACATTGAATATGGTTCGCATCGCAAGTTGTTGTCGTGGACCAATAGCATGCTTCATTGCACTGTGATGCATGGGGGCAAACATAAAGCCAACGCCAATCGAGGCAATGCAGTCTGCGATCGTGGCAGGGCTTACTGAGAGATCCACACCAAGCGCGGACAGCACATCAGAAGAGCCTGATGAACTCGAGACTGAACGGTTGCCATGCTTTGCAATTCGGCCACCTGCACCCGCTACAACGAATGTAGCGGCCGTCGATACGTTAAATAGGTTCGCACCATCACCACCCGTGCCCGCCAGATCAATCAAGCCCTCTGTATCGATATCGACTGGTGTCGCAAGTGACCGCATCACGCTAGCGGCACCCACGATTTCATCAATGGTCTCCCCCTTCATACGTAGACCGACGAGCAGGCCTCCGATTTGGGCCTCTGTCGCTTCCCCCTGCATGACAGTACGCATAACGGTTTCCATGTCAGCGCGCGACAGGGACTGGCCGACTACAACCTGTGCGATAGCGGCTTGAATATTCATTGCATGACCTCAGCTGGCTTGCTTTAGGAAGTTTTGCAGCATGGCGTGGCCATGCTCAGTCAGAATCGACTCGGGGTGAAACTGCACGCCCTCGACACTGAGCTCACGATGGCGAAGACCCATGATCGCATCGAGTTCACCGGCCGCATCCACCGTCCATGCGGTTATCTCAAGACAATCTGGAAGCGTTGATGGATCAACCACAAGCGAGTGATATCGGGTTGCTGTAAACGGCGATGGCAGGCCTTCGAAAACCCCGGTGCCCTTGTGGTAAACCTCGCTCGTCTTACCATGCATAACTTCAGGCGCCCGAATAATGTCACCCCCGTAGGCAGCGCCAATGCTTTGCATGCCTAAACAGATGCCAAATATGGGAATGTCACCCGCAAATCGCTCGATTGATGCAATGGATACGCCTGCCTCGGTTGGCGAGCAAGGTCCTGGCGAAACACACAGTAGGGAAGGTGCTGCAGCAAAAATCTCATCCGTCGTAATTTCATCATTGCGGTGTACTGCCACCTCTGCGCCCAATTCCCACAGGTATTGCACAACGTTCCATGTAAAGGAATCGTAGTTATCAATCATCAAGACATTCGGAACTGTCATGTAATCAACCCGCCTCTACCATGGCTGCGGCCCGAAGTACCGCCCTGGCCTTATTGAGCGTTTCTTCCCACTCGGATGCGGGTACCGAATCGGCAACAACACCGGCACCAGCCTGCACGATAAGGACATTATCCTTAACCACGGCTGTGCGTATCGCAATCGCCGTGTCCATATCACCGGACCAGGTCAAATACCCCACAGCACCACCGTAGACACCGCGCTTCACCGGCTCGAGTTCATCAATGATTTCCATGGCGCGTATCTTGGGTGCACCACTCAGCGTCCCCGCGGGCAGGGTTGCTCTCAATGAATCGATGGCCGTGACGTCGTCGCGAGATGTACCTGTCACGTTGGACACGATGTGCATCACGTGAGAGTACTTCTCAATCACCATTTTATCGGTTAGCTCGACACTTCCAGGTTTCGCAACGCGACCGACGTCATTTCGACCGAGATCAATAAGCATAAGATGCTCGGCTATCTCTTTTTCGTCGCTTAAGAGCTTGGCCGCAAGTGCTGCGTCTTCCTCGTCAGTGGCGCCCCTTCGAATCGTGCCCGCAATAGGTCTCACCGTGATTTGACCGCGCTCAGCGCGAACAAGGATCTCAGGTGAACTCCCAACCACATGAAAATCATCGAGATCGAGGTAGAACAGATAAGGCGAGGGATTCAAGTGACGCAACGCGCGGTACAGATTTAGCGGTTCTGCGTGAAAAGGCAGGGTCATGCGTTGCGAGACGACGACCTGCATGACGTCGCCATCTAAAATATAGTCTTTTATTCGAGCAACCCACGACTCAAACGTCGTTTGATCTGTCTCGAACGTGACCCGAGATTCAATATCGGCTGTGTCCGTCGCACCTAACTCAAAACTCGTCAACGGTGGCATAGGTTCTGACAGTCGCGATTCCAGCTCCAACAGGCGACGATTAGCGCTATCAAAGGCATCTTCCTGCGATGTGTCCGCGCTGACTATCAATGTCAGGGTGCCCCGCAAGTTGTCAAAAACGACCACTTCTTCGGCGAGCATCAACAAGATATCAGGCGTATTTAACGTGTCGCCATTCACCGTATTCGCTAGCTTGGCCTCAACGTATCGAACCGTGTCATAGGAGAAATAGCCCACCCAACCGCCATGAAAAACAGGCAGCGAATCGAGCGGTGCGCTGTTGGTAGATTCATGCAGTCTTTCAACTTCGGCGAGTGGATCGTCGACCTCGTAGCGCTCGACAAGCTGATCCAAGGTGTACCTAGAAACCTCGTTTCCAGAGACGACAAATCGCTGCCGTGACGGCAATCCAACAATCGAGTAGCGGCTCCACTTCTCACCCCCCTCCACTGACTCGAAGAGAAAGGAATAAGCCTCATCACACAGCTTGGTGTACGTCGACAGTGGCGTCTCGGTATCGGCCAGTAAGGTTCTCGTCACAGGAATCCGTGAATAACCCTCAGCCACCAAGGCGTCAAATGCTTGTGGAGTAAGTGTTTGGGTCATCTGACCTTGGCCAGCTCGGCGCGCATGGATTGAATAACGGCGGCGTAGTCAGGTTTGCTAAAAATAGCCGAACCTGCGACGAAGGTGTCTGCACCAGCCTCGGCAACTGCGGCGATATTGGCCGGACCCACACCACCATCAACTTCAAGGCGAATGTCCAGTCCCGATTCGTCGATTAATGCGCGAGCCTCTCGCAATTTGTCGAGAGTGGATGGAATAAATGACTGGCCACCGAATCCCGGATTGACTGACATAAGTAAAATCATGTCGACCTTATCGAGCACATACTTGAGCGCATCCAGGCTTGATGCCGGATTGAATACCAGGCCCGATTTGCAACCCGCATCTCGGATGAGCTGTAAGGTTCGATCAACATGGGTTGATGCATCCGGATGGAACGTTATGAATGATGCTCCTGCATCCGCAAACATACCGACTAAGGCGTCCACTGGCTGCACCATCAAGTGAACATCAATAGGCGCAGAAATACCGTAATCTCGGAGCGCGCTACACACCATGGGGCCAATGGTTAAATTGGGAACGTAGTGGTTGTCCATCACATCGAAATGGACAATATCTGCACCCGCATCCAACACGGCCTCAACGTCTTGCCCCAGGCGCGCAAAATCTGCCGCAAGGATTGACGGAGCAATTAAGTAATCACGCATGAGAAATTCCATTGGTATCAAAGTGTGTAGTGTAAAACGGGACGGCCCGAGCCACCAGCTAAGTCCCCTTTCTACCTTCGCCACTCAGCAGACATTCGAGCTCCGACAACCGCTCTGGGGTACCCACATCCGACCACACGCCAGGCCACAACTCTCCCGATACCCGCTTAGAGGCAATCGCTCGATCAAACACCGGGCGCAGTGGCGCATATTCAGTGTCCAGGTCATCAAACAACCGATGACTCATCACCGATAATCCGGAAAAAGTCACCTTGGACGACTCATTGGCAACCACGCGTCCTGCGTTTAGACCGAAATCCCCCTTAGGGTGGTGCGCCGGATTGGGAACCATCACCAGATGCGCCAAGTCATTGCCCAGTGTCATATCCGCTAGATGGGATAGCGGAAAATTCGTGAAGATATCGCCGTTCACAACCGCAAACACCTCCTCTTTCAGAAGAGGCAGGGCCTTACGAATTCCGCCTGCCGTTTCCAGGGGCGTGTCCTCCATTGAGAGGTGAATGCGACAACCCCATTGCCGGCCATCACCACAAAACGCTGCCAGCTGATCGGCCCTATACGAGGCATTAATTACCAGATCCGTAAATCCCGCATTCACCAAAGCCTCAATGTGGCGCTCCAACAAGGTTTTCTGCGCAACCTTGATGAGCGGTTTAGGGGTCGTATCGGTGAGCGGTCGCATACGCCGCCCCTCCCCAGCCGCAAGAATCATCGCGAATTTCATGTGGCGCTGTACCAATGCTGACGCACGACCTCGGGCATCACCTCTCCGTCAAGCCAGTCCCAGAAAGCACCGACGGGGGGATAGGCCTCGCGGTACAAATGACAGGCTTCCTGAATATAGGCAATCACTACAGGGATGTCTCTCATGTACGCAGGTTTATCGTCCCGCAGCCAAAGGCGTGAGAAGACCCCCAAAATCTTCACGTGCCGCTGCAAGCCAACAAGGTCGAACCACTCCACGAACTGAGGCCAGGAATCATCATCAAATCGACCCTCGCGCACCAAGCACTCCCAGTAATATTTGAGCCACAGCAGCTGTTTTTCACGAGGCCATACGACATAGACATCTTTGAGTAGCGATACCACATCATAGGTAGTGGGGCCCATTATCGCGTCCTGAAAGTCGATAACAGCAAGCGGCGAGTCACCATCTGCCACCATAAGGTTTCGACTGTGATAATCCCGATGAACCAACCCTTGAGGTTGAGATCGCGCTGCCTGAACAACGCAGGCGCTCATCTCGGCAAAGATGGCCATCGCTGTATCATCCATGTTCAAGCTCAATGCCTTCGAAAAAAACCACTCAGGACAGACATCTAACTCGCGCTGAAGCTCCTTTTCATCATAGTGAGGTAGCTCTGACTCCACCGCGCGAATAGCCTGTATGACTGCCAAGGTATCGAGGGCCTCGCGGTAGAGTTCGTTAGCATCCTGAGCTTCGAGTGCCACCGCAAACGTCGTATCACCCAAGTCCTCGAGGAGAAAGTACCCTAAGGACAAGTTCGCTCTGGGCATTTTTGGCACCCGAACCCCCGCCCCAGCTAATACCCGCTGAATGAGTACAAACCGCTCATTATTCTCGGTTGGCGGCGACACCATTAGCATCCGAGTGTCACCACCTGGCACAGAGATTCGGTAGAATTTTCGGGGGCTAGCGTCGCCAGCAACAAGCTGTGACACCAGATCAGTTGCGTCACACCTGAATATTTCTGACAGCCAACTGAGCTGCTCTTGTCCCTCTGACACCCCTGCTTCTCCTTTACTCCAGGTATAAACCCGCAGCATTGCCAAAAAAACCCGAGAACAACCAAGTCTTTAGCGCGTTACACTGTGAATGACCATAATAACCTGAACCTTGCGCTGAAACGCTTGTGTACGAGCTTTTGAACCCCAAAAATCTGTCTGGACTAACTCAACGACTGATAGGCACAGCGCTTCTGGTGATGTCGGCATCGCCGTTCGCGCACGCAAGCCAGACAATTGAGGAAGAGCGAATTCAGGCGCGACTCAATTGGGTACCCCTTGCGCTGGTGAAAACTGAGGATCGTGATGAACGTTGCCTAAAGTGTCGGGGCCGCTACGAAGATCCATTGGCTGACGCCGATCGCTCTACGCCACCAAACCAGTCAGATCTTGAGGTCAGTGCCGGCGACAGCGATATTACTGACGACACCCTTTATTTTTCTGATGATGTCACTGTCTCTCAGGGTTACCGTACCCTAAAAGCGCAGGAGGTCATCATTGACCGGGTAGAACAAACGGTCTCCGCAGAGGGCCCCATCGAGGTACGTGAACCCGGAATTGTCATGTACGGTGACCGCATCACCTACGATAGCCTGAGCGAACGCGCATCGCTCAGCGATGCCGAATTTGTTATGTACGAACAACAACTCTACGGCATTGCTGAGCGTGTTACTCGGGATGCCAATGGGTCGCTCGAGATTGAAGATGGCCAGCTCACATTTTGCGCACCAACAGATCCCAGTTGGCTCGTCACGGCTGAAACCTTGCGCGTCGACCCGACAACCAATACCGGTGAGGCTTGGGGAGCCCGCATTGACATCAAGGGCGTTCCAGTTGCCTATTTGCCGTGGGTGCAGTTTCCACTGAATGATCGCCGCAAAACGGGCCTGCTGTTTCCTGACATCAGTAGCGATACTCGTGGTGGGCTTGATATCACGGCACCTATTTATCTGAACCTAGCTCCGAACTACGACGCCACCTACTCACCCCGGCTCATTCAGGATCGTGGCCTGGTACATCAGCTCAACACGCGATTTCTGGGAAAACGAACCGGTTTCTGGGATGTGTCAGGAACCTATTTACGAGACGACGACCTCGACGCATCGGACAGTGACAACAACCGCTGGCTGGTTAACGTACAACAATCGAGTGACCCCTCCGCTAGGCTCCGTACGTCCATAGACTTCACAAAGGTGAGCGACAATGAATACCTGAGGGATCTCGAGAACAACACACTCAGCGCTCAGCGACAAACTGCGCTACTGCAAAGGGCAAGAGTGGACTGGCTCGCAGACAGCTGGCTTTTTGGTTTGGAAGCTCAGCAGTTTCAGAGTATCGCGGAGGACCTAACCGACAACTACCGGCGATTACCCCAAATCAGCGCTGTTTGGCGTGGCGATGCGAAGATAGGTCCACTTGAGCCACTCTTGAAATTACAGGCGGCTAATTTTGACACCGAGCTCGAGAAGGTGAAGGGTCAGCGGGTCTATCAGGAGGTGGGTGTCACTTTACCTCTCACCCGAGATTATGGGTTCTTGAATTCCAGCCTGATGCACCGAAGCATTCAATACCGTCTGAAAGCGCCTGATAACAACCAGACTCGGAGCGAATCAGTGTCTTCCTGGCTTGGTCGTATTGAAGGTGGGTTGGAGTTTGAGCGAAGTACAGAGCTCTTCGGCCTTCCCTTCACACAAACATTGGAGCCCCGTTTTCAATACCTTTATGCCGGTTATGATGACCATGCCGGCATTCCTGATTTCGACAGTGCTGAGCTGACCTTTAGCTACCGACAGCTCTTCCGGAATACGCGTTTCTCCGGATACGACCGATTGGCGGATGCTAATCAGCTTTCAGTTGGATTGACCTCGAGACTCATTGACACAGCGACGGGTAAAGAGCGTGTCTCGGCCAGTTTTGGTCAGGTCATCAACTTCAGGGATCAGCGTGTGCGCTTAAAAGAGAGCGACGCGGCACTCACCGACGAAGGATCAGCCCTGGCGTTCGCACTGAATGTTAGAACCAGTGAACGCTGGAGCATTCACAGTAACCTCCTCTTCGATAGCTATGAGGAAAAACTCGATGCGGCGAATATTCGCGTCGGCTTCAGGCCTAGTAAAGATGCCATTATCAACCTTGGCTACACGCTGCGCGAGCCGCCCGCTTCGTTTGCAGCCAGACCTGTTACCGAGCAGATCAACACCTCAGCCTATATGCCTATCAACGACAACTGGAGCGCCTTCGGGGCAGTACGGTATTCGCTTGAGATTGGAAGCAGCGTGGAAGATATGATCGGTGTCGAGTACGATGGCTGCTGCTGGCGCGTGCGGTTAATTTATATGAGTTACCTCGACGCGCTACGGGACGTCGATGTGTTCATACCCGAACCGGAACTTACACGCGATCGGGCGTTCCAATTTCAATTCGTTTTAAAGGGATTAGGCGGCTTCGGAAATCGGGTTGATAATCTCATGCAGGATATGATCAGAGGATTCAATGCTAAACGCTAAGCTCAAATGGTGGCTTTTTGCCGCTCTCGCATCGTCATTACCGGCAGTTGCATCGGCGCAGGTCGTCCAGCTCGATAGTGTCATTGCCATCGTCGATGAAGACATCATTCTTGCAAGCGAGGTGCGTGAGCGAGTGGAACAGGTCAAGGCCACGGCCACCCAGCGCAACATGACCCTTCCAGACGATGAAACGGTCGTGCAGGAAACACTGGACCGGCTCATCCTGGAGAGCATCCAGCTGCAATTAGCCGATCGATACGGCGTTCGCGTGCCTGATGCACAGCTCGATCAATCTATGGCACGGATTGCCGCCCAGAACGGTCTCACGCTTGAGCAGTTCAGAGATGCCTTGATTCAAAATGGCCAAAATTACGTCGAGATGCGAGAAGGCCTCCGAGATGAGCTCGCGATTCAGCGCGTGCAGCAAGGCAGTGTCATGCGAGACATCAACATCACGGAAAAAGAAATCGACAATTTCATGGCGACGGAGGAAGGCGTAGCACTGACCGAACCCGAATACCGAGTGGTACAAGCATTGCTGCCCATACCCAGATCCGATAGTTCAGAGCTGCGAACTGCAAAAGAAGACTACGTCGATGGTGTGCTCGCCAATATTCTGGCCGGAGCTGATTTCTCGGAGGCTGTGAGTGTTCAAGAGCCCTACACATTTCAAGGTGGTGACTTGGGCTGGCGAAAACTGAGCGACATACCAAGCATGTTCGCTGACATTCTGCCCAGCTTGAAGGCTGGTGACACTGGAAAAGTTCAGTCCAACTCCGGGCTTCACCTTGTCCACTTGGCCGAGGCCCGTGGGCTTGAGCGCCTGGTCGAGCAGACCAACGTGCGGCATATCCTAGTCACACCCAATGAGGTGCTGGATGATGACGCCGCTCGAGCATTTATCCTTGGACTAAAAGAGCGCGTGAATGGCGGAGAAGACTTTGCAGATCTCGCTAAAGAGCATTCAGACGACATTGGTTCGGCCCAAGAAGGTGGCGAGCTCGGATGGACTAATCCGGGTCAGATGGTTCCTGAGTTTGAGGCCGCGATGGCAAGCGCCGAAATCGGTGTGGTGACAGAGCCCGTACGCAGCGAATTCGGGTGGCATATTCTCGAGGTGACAGGACGTCGTACCGAGGATTTCGCTGAGCAAGTAAGGCGCAACCAAATAGCAAACTACCTTCGTGAAGCGAAATATGAGGAAGAGCTAGAAAACTGGCTCAGAGAAATTCGCGACGAGGCGTTTGTCGACATCAAGTAACGATGTGCCTGCCATGACGGAACTTGCCCGTCTTGTCATAACTGCCGGAGAACCGGCCGGCATTGGGCCCGATGTTGTCCTCGGCGCCCTGCAGTCGTCCTATCATGCACGCATTGCTGTGGTCGGCGATCTTCACGTGTTGGAGCAACGCGCCTCAACGTTGGGGATGGATCTCAACTTCACCCGTCTGTCATCCGAGGCAGTGCCGCCGCATGCGCCAGGCACCGTGAGCGTCTATCACACCCCCTGTGCCAGCCCAGTGCAGCCTGGGGTGCTCGATGTGTCTAACGCCGAGCACGTTATGCAAACTTTGCGCACGTCTATTCAAGCACTCAAGAGCAAGCGCTTCGATGCCGTAGTCACAGCCCCCGTTCAAAAGTCGGTGATCAACGACAGTGGCATGAGCTTTACCGGCCATACCGAATTCTTCAGTCAGCAGTTTGGCTGTGAGGATGCCGTCATGCTTCTGGTCAATGATGGATTACGTGTTGCCCTCGCAACGACACACCTCCCTTTGCGGGACGTGCCCGATGCCATCACGCAGGAATCTCTCCTTCGCAAGCTCGATATCATCAATAACGGCCTGCTGCAGCTCTATGGTATTGATCGGCCTCGGATCGCGATGTTGGGCCTCAACCCTCACGCTGGAGAAAACGGGCACCTAGGACGTGAAGAAATTGACGTCATTGTGCCCGCGCGCGACGAAGCTGTGCGTCGAGGTATCGATGTGACGGCCCCTATTCCCGCAGATACAGCCTTCACATCTAAAGAGGTCCTTGAGGCCGATGTGGTGCTTGCTATGTTTCATGATCAAGGACTGCCCGTCCTCAAAGCACGGGGGTTTGGTTCCTCGGTCAACATCACGCTGGGGCTGCCAACCATTAGAACCTCAGTCGACCACGGCACGGCCCTGGATCTCGCGGCCACCGGTCAGGCGTCATGCGAAAGCATGCAGGCGGCGATAAACGAGGCTCTCATCTGCTCTCGAAATTTGCGCTCACGAACCCAGAGATAGAATGCGCCCAAGGGTGGCCTCATTCTCGCTGATCAATCGATCCGCAATCCGCTTCAAATTCTCGATGTTGCTCTCAGAGGCGTCATCCATGTCGTCATTTGCTTCATCGAGTGTCACCTGCAGCCGCACATATCGATCACCTAAAAACATACGCATTTGATGATTGGCGGCCTTCGTTGCTCCATCGAACATACAGTCGAGTAACGGCATTACCCAACCGGCTTGACCCCAATCTTTCGCGCTTTCGTAGGGAATAGGTCTGACGAGCTCCCCCGTACCTAAAGACACCACCATCAAAGGCTCATTAGGGTAAAGCTTCAAAGCCTCCGCATAGGCCGACACAACCGGCGAGTTTACAAACACACCCCCATCAATGAGCGCACGCTGATTACCCTGAAGATCAATAAGTGCAGGTTCGAAATACGTGGGTGCTGCACTCGTAGCACGAGCCGCATCGCGGCACCTCATGGCTTCATGGTCCGGATGCCAGCTCTTCAGAAATAAGGTCCGCCTCTCCTCGATGTCGTAGGTGGTCACCATGGTGGAACCCAGCGTTTCGCCGAGTCGTATATTGGAAAAATATTTTCTGAGAGACGCCTCAAGTGGTTTTGCCGAATAAAGTTCATCGAGCACACCACCAGCGGAACGGATGTTTCTCCAAATAGTCCGCTCAAATATTTTATCGCCGCTATTTTCAAAAAAGTCAGCAAGATCGTGCGCAGAATACCTTGGGGCTCCAGAGTCATCTGCCTGCGCCAGCCCGAGCGCAATAATACCGCCCGACGACGTGCCCACGCAGAGATCAAAAAGTTCCGAGATTGGCTTGCCGGATTCGCGTTCCAGATAATCAAGGACCAGCGAAGGAATAATCCCGCGAATACCGCCGCCATCAATAGAAAGAACTTTCCGCATATTTAATTTATTCGCATTAGGCAAAATGAGTTCTATATTTTAAATATAAGTTTATTTTAAATCTCGAAAACATTACACTACGACAAAAACGACAAATAAGGTTTAAGTTTTATGAACGAAGGTATTGCGCTCAAATCCATCGCCAAATCAAAAGCTGCCGCTAACCGTGCGGTAAAATCACTCGACATTCAACAGCTTGAGCGTGCCCTAGCTAACTTAACTGCCGCTGCAGAAACCATAAAAGAGCGTGAATCATTACGTGCGCAACGTAAAAAAGAAGTGGCGGTAAAAAAACTAAAATCGATGATGGACGAGCTGGGAATATCCGCTGCGGATATTACTGGGGCGTCTAAGCCAAAAGGTAACGGTAAGCGTGCCACGGGCCCCAAAAAAGGCAATAAGGTTGCACCCAAATATCAAATCACCGTGGACGGCGTGACTCACCAATGGACGGGGCGCGGTCGCACGCCTGTGGTCTTCAAGTCGCACGTTGAAAACGGCGGTTCACTCGACGACTGTCTCATCTAAGAACTAGATTCCCGTGTCAAAGACACCAAAACGTGGCGGCGCGTCGCGGCCCAGAACGCATGCGCCCAGGAAACGGTTTGGTCAAAATTTTCTAACCGATCAGGGCGTTATCGCCGCCATCGCCCGCACCATTAACCCGCATCCGGAAGACAATGTCGTTGAAATCGGTCCCGGTCAGGGCGCACTGACCGATGCACTTTTTGAAAGCGGCTGTGCCATTAAAGCCATTGAAATAGATCGCGATTTACAATCTCAATTGCGAGTCATGTTTTTTAATCGCGACTTCACACTTTTAAATTACGATGCCCTCAAATTTGATTTCAATGAATTGTCGAATACCGACCACGATTTAAGAATTGTCGGCAATCTTCCTTATAATATTTCGACCCCACTGATATTTAAGCTATTAACACATCTCCCCATAATTCGTGATATGCACTTCATGTTACAGAAGGAAGTTGTCGATAGATTAGCGGCGTCTCCGGGCAATAAGCACTGGGGTCGATTGAGCGTTATGACTCAGGTCGATTGTGATGTGGAGCATTTATTCGACGTGCCACCAGAGGCCTTTTATCCTCAGCCCAAAGTCCAGTCGGCGATCGTCCGGCTGATGCCCAGATCCAGCGCTCACCGTCCTGAATGTTCTCGCGAGCAACTCGGGAAACTTGTTCAGTTAGCGTTTGCGCAACGACGAAAAACACTGAGGAACAATCTTCGGAGTATCATCGACGATACCACCATGCAGCGACTGGGTATTGATCCCGCCTGCCGTGCAGAGACACTGACGCTTGATCAGCTCATGGACTTGAGCCTCGAGCTCCCCGAAGCGGCTATCTGATTCCACGTCGCCCAGTTACACTCGGGGCAGACCAGAAGTGAACCAACAGGATTCGACATGGCGACCTACGTGGTGGGCGATATTCAGGGGTGTTTTGACCAATTCCAGTGCCTGCTGGAAATGGTCAAGTTTAATCCTGATAAGGATGTGATCTGGAGCGTAGGCGACTTGATAAACCGCGGGCCCAGTAATCTCGCGACGCTGCGGTGGTTTCATGAGCGACGTGATAATGTCGTAGTTGTTCTCGGTAATCACGACCTGCACCTGATGGCGGTTTCAGCAGGCGCACGAAAAATGAGCAAGTCCGACAACTTTGATGACATTCTCGATGCGCCCGACCGAGAGACACTCATTGGATGGCTTCACCATCAGCCCCTCATACACCACGAGCATGGCGCAACCTTGGTACATGCCGGCATCCCTCCCATGTGGTCCGTTAGTGAAGCGGTAGAGCGCGCAGCCGAAGTGGAGTCTGTCCTGCGAGGACCGGACTGTATTCGGTTTTTTAATGCCATGTATGGCAATGACCCCATCAGTTGGAGCGATGAGCTCACAGGCATGACCCGGCTTCGAGTGATTACCAATTACCTCACCCGAATGCGCTACTGCACCAAGAAAGGAAAACTAGACCTTGTCAGTAAGGGGCCCACGCCCACGGCCAACACCCTAAAAGGCAAGAAAGTCGCGCCCTGGTTTAGCCACCAGAGTAGTCGTACGAAAGACGATGTCGTGCTTTTTGGTCACTGGGCATCTCTCGAAGGAGTAACGGATTCACCCAATGTGATTGCACTGGATACCGGCTGTGTCTGGGGAAACAAAATGACACTCATGGCACTCGAATCCAGAACCTTTTACCGGTGCGATTGCTGATGACATTTGATTTAGCCCCGGCAGCACGGGTTTATAAGGTCGGGGGCGCGGTCAGAGATACCTTATTGAACTACCCCCACAGCGAGACCGATTGGGTGGTCGTCGGTGCCACACCAGAGGCGCTGATTAGTTCAGGATTTAAGCAAGTGGGCGCTGACTTCCCGGTTTTTCTGCATCCGCAAACGGGCGAGGAATTTGCTCTGGCGCGAACCGAGCGGAAGTCAGGTCAGGGTTATCATGGTTTTACCGTTCATGCTGATCCATCGGTCACGTTAGAGGAAGATCTGCTTCGTCGCGATCTAACTATCAACGCCATGGCCTTCGATGAAAATGGCGACATCATCGATCCGTATGGCGGACAGCGCGACCTTGATGCAAAAGTCTTGCGACACGTTTCTGCTAATTTCTCAGAGGACCCGTTGAGGGTACTACGCACCTGCCGATTTGCTGCGCGATACCACCATCTTGGCTTTACGGTAGCGGAGGAAACAATCGGGCTTATGCGCGAGATTGTCTCGCGCGGTGAGTTATCGACGCTGGCACCAGATCGAGTATGGCGGGAGACGGAACGGGCACTGTCTGAGACAACTCCGCGGATCTATTTTTCGCTCATACGGTCTCTACGAGCGGATAGCCGTATACTTCCATTCACTCTTTGCAATGAGTCACTCAATGCACTCGACTCAGTGGCAGAACGGTCCCCTCATAGTCTTCACCGCTGGGCTGGAATCGCAGCATCGGCGACCGCGGGCGAGCATGCGACTAGTCCCTCGATCAATATCCCAAAGCGATTCGCCCACTTAAGCGAGCGCGTTCAGGCGTACCTCGGCAAGCCACCAACAAGTGCTGGAGATGCACTCGAGTTTCTCGAGTACTTTGATGCTTTTAGACAGGGTTCTCAGTTATCGGAGGGCTTGTTAGTGCTCGCTGCCATCGATGAATCTTTCAACAGCAGTGACGTGGCACTTATTGAGGAGGGATTCCGGTTAGCAGCAGGTATCAGCGGCAAGCAATTCGTCGATGAAGGGTTACAGGGCCTCGATATAAAGACCGCAATTTCGCGAGAACGGATGCGGCAGCTAACAGCGCTGTTTAATACCTAATTGTCCCGCGTTAGAGTCAGTGACACCCCAACGCCCGAAGCAGCAGGTACAGCACCCGGCTTATCAATATGTACCGTGACTTGACTCACGGGCCAACGCTCGAAAATCTGGTCGATAATCGCTTTGGACAACGCCTCGAGTAGCTCAAACTGCGATTCGGAAACAAATGACATCACATGATCTGATATCGCTGCGTAATCAAGCGCATGCGCAAGTTCGTCTGTATCGGACGCCAAACTAAAATCTGCGGTCAACTCTAAATCGATCTCCAGGCGCTGCTTTACAGTTCGCTCCCAGTCGTAACAGCCAATGACCGCTTCAGGCTGTAGCCCTCGAATTCTGACAACCCCGTTCACGCGGCTTCACCGTCGACAGGCGGCGCCAGCTCGGTAATTGGCCAGCGTGCGCGAACCGATGGCAACTCAGAATCACACTCACCTTGAGCAAGACGCAGGGCACCTGCATAGGCAATCATGGCGCCATTATCGGTGCAAAGACTCGGCGCGGGATAAATCACCTGTACACCCTCTTTGGCCAGCACCTCGGCTAGACGGTTACGCAACCGCTGATTTGCACTTACGCCGCCCGCCATGACTAAGGTGGATACGTCCTCCTGTTTCAGCGCTCGTCTGCATTTGATCAGCAATGTGTCGACTACTGCTTCTTCAAAGCAGCGAGCGACGTCGGCCTTAGCTTGCTCATCAAGTGCACCGGTCTCCGCCAGCTGTTTGATGCACGTACCAACGTGGGTTTTAAGACCCGAGAAGCTAAAGTCCAGTCCTGGACGTTTCACCATAGGCCTCGGAAAGTCGAACCGGTCCGGATTACCCGTTTTCGCTAAGGCGGCCACATGCGGCCCCCCCGGATAAGGCAAATCGAGTAGTTTTGCTGTCTTGTCGAAGGCCTCCCCGGCTGCATCGTCAACCGACTCACCCAGAAGTCGATAATCGCCGAAGGCATTGGCTCGAATAAGCTGCGTATGTCCACCTGACACCAGCAACGCGACAAAGGGGTAATCCGGCGGCTCGTCCGATAAAAGCGGCGCCATGAGATGCCCTTCCATGTGGTGAACACCCAACGAGGGAACGCCCAGTCCTGTGGCAATGGATCGAGCGACGGTTGCACCGACAATGAGAGCGCCGAGCAATCCGGGGCCCGAGGTGTAAGCAACCGCATCGATGTCGGTTTTGTCCAGCGACGCATCTGACAGCACACGGTCAATAAGCGGCAACGTTTTACGAATATGGTCGCGGGATGCCAACTCCGGGACCACGCCACCGTATTCAGCGTGAACTGCCACCTGAGAGTAAAGCGCCTCAGCTAACAAACCGCGCCGTGTGTCATACAATGCAACACCGGTCTCGTCACAACTGGTTTCCAAGCCCAAAACAACCAAAATTCATCGTCTCTCAAAAAATGCGGACGTTAGCACGATGTTAGGCTTTGCAAAACGCCGCTGGCCTACCTATACTGCGCGCCCCTAAATTTGATGCAGCGACTACCCGCTGATCAGGAAACGACAGGATTAGTTTAATGCCTTCAGTAAAGGTAAAAGAAAACGAGCCCTTTGACGTTGCTTTGCGCCGATTTAAGCGTTCGTGCGAGAAAGCGGGTCTATTGGCTGAGGTTCGCAAGCGCGAGCACTACGAAAAGCCAACCACGGTTCGAAAGCGCGCTGCAGCTGCAGCCGTCAAGCGTCACCTCAAGAAAATGTCCCGGGAAAACCGCAAGCGTCAGCGTTTGTACTAAGCTTTCACTGACCCGCGAGATGACTGACACTGAAAATTTAGTTGCCCGAATCAAGGCCTCAATGAAAGAGGCCATGAAGGCGCGTGAAAAAGAGCGTCTCGCCACCATCCGGCTGATTCAAGCCGAATTTAAGCGCGTCGAAGTTGACGAGCGCATCGAGATCGATGACGCGAGAGCGCTTGTGATCATGGACAAAATGGTCAAACAACGCCGTGACTCCATCAGCCAGTTCGAGGCCGCTGGACGTGACGAGCTGGCTGCCATTGAGCGAGCCGAAATTACCGTCATTCAGGAATTCCTCCCCCAGCAGCTCAGCGAAGATGAGATCGTGGCCATTATTGACGAGGCCCTCAGTGGCATTGACGCGACGGGCATGTCCGCCATGGGCCCGCTGATGGGTGTCATCAAGCCCAAATTGCAAGGTCGCGCTGATATGGGTGCCGTATCCAAGCTAGTTAAGGCTAAACTGACAGCCTAATTACCGGCTTAGGTCATCTAACATGGCCCGACTTCCACAGGCATTTATCGACCAAGTCCTTGACCGGACTGACATCGTTGATGTTGTTGATCGCCGCGTAAAACTCAAGAAAGCGGGTAAGAACTACTCAGCCTGCTGCCCCTTCCATCAGGAAAAAACGCCGTCTTTCTCAGTCAATCCGGAGAAGCAGTTCTACTACTGCTTTGGTTGCGGTGCCGGCGGTAATGCCCTCGGTTTCGTCATGGATTACGAGCGCATGGAGTTTCGCGAGGCGATCGAGTCCCTGGCGCAAGCCGCGGGAATAGAGCTGCCGCCAGAGGAGGCGGATGCCGCTCCTCAAGTAGATCACCAGAAACCGCTGTATGAGGCGATGGAAAAAGCCACGCGAGTGTATGAGTCGCAGCTTCGCAAACATCCAAGTCGGGGGCGCGTTGTGGACTACCTCAAGCAGCGTGGTTTGTCGGGGGAAATTGCACGAGATTTTCGACTCGGGTTTGCGCCCGAAGGTTGGGATAACCTCATGACCACATTGTCTTCGGAAGAAGAAATTGGGCAGGCACTCACGGCGGGGTTGTTGATAGAAAATGATTCAGGCCGAAAATACGATCGATTCAGAGATCGCGTCATTTTCCCTATCGTAAATCAACGGGGCAAAGTTATTGCCATGGGTGGCCGGGTGCTGGGCGATGGAAAACCCAAGTACCTCAATTCGCCCGAGACGCCGTTATTTTCCAAGTCACATGAGCTGTACGGGCTGCATCACATCCGTAAATTTGCGAAGAACCTGTCACGAATTGTTGTCGTCGAAGGCTATATGGACGTGATTGCCTTGGCGCAATTTGGCATTCACTACGCCGTCGCCACGCTGGGAACGTCAGTTGGCAAACCACATTTGGAGATGCTTTTCCGACGCGTAGACCACGTCGTCTTCTGCTTTGACGGTGACGAAGCGGGCCGCAAAGCCGCCTTTAGAGGCATGGAAGCCGCGTTGCCCATGATGGAAGACGGTCGCCAAGTAAAGTTCCTGTTCCTCCCGGAGGGGGAGGACCCGGACAGTGTTGTAAGAAACAAGGGTTCCCAGCATCTCGAACATCTATTTGACAATGCTGCCCCCCTCGAGACTTTCCTTTTTGACCAAATGGCGCAAGGCATTGATCTCAATACGATGGATGGCAAGGCGCGACTTTCAAAGTTGGTGGCACCGTACATCAACCTCATTCCTGATGGCGTATTCAAAACACTCTTGTTCAAAGCACTTGCCGATCGCACAGATATGGACGTCGACAGCTTGAGACGCTTAAGAGAAATAGAAAAATCGGCATCTGCGGAATACGAGTCAACACCAGCTGCAGATCCCAGCGAGGGGCTGAGCGAATCTGATGCACCGTTTGACTATCCTGATGGATACGAAACGATGGGAGGAAACGCACATCTGCAGGGGACACCCCTGCAGATTGAGCCTAACCGCTCCGCCTTATCGAGAGCGCTCGGTTTAATCGTCCTTAAGCCATCGGCTGCGAGCGCGATAACAGATGATCTACTCCCGGATCAGGGTGGAACGTTGATCAATCTACTCCACGAGGTGGTTCAACAGGTGCGCGAGACACCGGAGTTGAGTACCGCCGCCCTGCTCGGATACTGGATGGGAACAGATGAAGGCGAACTGCTTAGTGAGGCGGCTGCAAAAGAAGTCATCGATGATGAGCAGCACATCAGTGAGCACTTGATGGCTATCCTAAATAAGCTCTCGAGAGATCGACATGTCACTCTTTTGCGTAAACGGGCTGAAACATTGAAATCTGTGGCCTACACTGATCTGAGTAACGAGCAAAAGCGCGAGCTCGTATCGCTTACGACTGAGATAAGAAAACTCTCTGGACGAAATTAACGCGCTGATCGTTCAGGGCGCCGAAATACTGATAAAAATTGAATAAAACGCTCAAAGTCCAAGTTTTGACATGGCTTATTGCACGTGCGACGGCTATCATTGCGGGCTTATTTTTTTTCGACCCTTTTTTCTCCGGACCGATTCATGTCTGATTCGCTACAACAACAATCGCGCCTTAAGCAACTGATTGCAAAAGGCAAAGAACAAGGCTACCTGACGTACGCCGAGGTGAACGATCACCTTCCACAGGATATTTCGGAGCCGGATCAGGTCGAAGACATCATTCAGATGATCAACGACATGGGTATTCAGGTCTTTGAACAAGCACCTGATGCCGACGAACTACTGTTAACTGAGGGCGATCGCTCCGCAGATGAAATTGCGGCCGCCGAAGCGGCCGCCGCGCTTGCTGCTGTTGAGAACGAGGCGGGAAGAACAACTGATCCAGTCCGCATGTACATGCGCGAAATGGGAACCGTTGAACTTCTGACCCGTGAAGGCGAAATCGTAATTGCTAAACGTATCGAGGAAGGCATCCGCGAACTGCTGGCTGCCTTGGCCTTCTACCCGGGCATTGCCCGCAAGCTATGCAATGAATACGATCTGGTTGCCAAAGAAGAGCGCAAGCTCTCAGATATCCTCGTCGGCTACCTGGATCCGGCAGATCATGTGCCCTCGGCTCAGGAAATTGCAGAACAGAACGCAAACAACAACAGCGACGACTCTGAGGAAGCAGCAGACACGGGGCCCGATCCTGTCGAAGCGAAAAAGCGTTTCACTGCGTTGAAGCGCCAGTGCACAAAGACAGAGAAGACGCTGGAAGAAAAAGGCTACGAGAGCAAAGAAGCTCAGAAAGAGATGGCCAAGCTGGGTGAGCTCTTTAAGTTCTTCAAACTTACTCCACGTGTGTTTGATCCGCTGGTGGAAACTCCTCGAGCCGTACTCGCTGTCGTTCGAGAATCAGAGCGCGAGCTGATGCGCATCGTGGTCCGCGAGTGCCGCATGGATCGGAAAGATTTCATCAAGAGCTTCCAGGGGTCAGAAAGCAACCTCGAGTGGATAGACGGTGCGACCAAAAAGGCAGACGTCGCCGAGCGCTTAGCAAATTATCGAGAAGACATTGTCCGACTACAGAAACGCATTGCCATCATTGAGGACGAAGTAGGCCTATCCACGCTCGAGATCAAAGAGATTAACCGTCGCATGAGCATGGGCGAAGCGCGTGCGAGGCGGGCGAAGAAAGAAATGGTAGAAGCAAACCTTCGACTGGTTATCTCTATTGCAAAGAAATACACCAACCGCGGACTCCAGTTCTTGGACCTCATCCAAGAGGGCAATATTGGTCTGATGAAGGCGGTTGATAAGTTTGAATATCGACGCGGCTACAAGTTCTCTACTTACGCAACTTGGTGGATTCGCCAGGCGATCACCCGGTCGATTGCGGATCAAGCACGCACGATTCGAATTCCTGTGCACATGATCGAAACGATCAACAAACTCAATCGAATCTCTCGTCAGATGTTGCAAGAGATGGGTCGTGAGCCTACGCCTGAAGAGCTAGGTGAGCGCATGGACATGCCGGAAGACAAAGTACGTAAGGTCCTTAAAATCGCTAAAGAGCCCATCTCGATGGAGACGCCCATTGGCGATGATGAAGATTCGCATCTTGGCGACTTCATTGAGGACGTCACGATCGCAAGTCCCGTTGATGCCGCCACCGACGAAGGCTTGACCGAAGCGACTCGTGAAGTCCTAGGCGGTCTGACTGCCCGTGAGGCCAAGGTGCTCCGCATGCGTTTCGGCATTGATATGAATACGGATCACACGCTTGAGGAAGTCGGTAAGCAGTTTGACGTGACTCGTGAGCGTATTCGTCAGATTGAAGCCAAGGCGCTGCGAAAACTTCGCCACCCGACTCGGTCTGATTACCTGAGAAGCTTCCTCGACGACTAAGTCGGTTGAACGACGGGTTATTCTAAAGCGCTATTGATACAGCCGAATCCCGTAGGCGCGCCTCAACTCGTCCAGTGGCGTATTCATCATGTCCTCGGTGACGTCTGAATGCGGCCACTTGGCGGACATACCCCGCACACGACGAACCCAGATCCAGAAGAACAAAGGCAGGTA
>Ga0255779_1000083_pt1 | contig 108103 bp, 74 predicted proteins | sample 011ome_21_FD_179977 | JGI IMG/M metagenome (GOLD analysis project Ga0255779, IMG submission 179977) | Coastal salt marsh microbial communities from the Groves Creek Marsh, Skidaway Island, Georgia - 011508AT metaG (version 2) | ecosystem: Environmental > Aquatic > Marine > Intertidal zone >... | reverse complement strand
CTCCTTCTCTCGCCCTTTCTCTCTCTCTCTCTCTCTCTCTCTCTCTCTCTCTCTCGAAAGCAAAGCGAATACAAAAGTCGTTTCAAAGCTGTCCTGTGAGAGGGTTTTTATGGAGAAAAAGACTGACGGCAGAGAGAGAGAGAGAGAGAGAGAGTTTTCGCACAACAAACACGTGCGGAAAAGCACGACCACGCGCGAAAACTCTACCACATGCACGCTTTTGTGTTCGTCGAAAAGAGCGTCGTCTTCTGTGTGAATTGGATTTTTGCTTTCGCTCGCAGAGGAGGTCGTCTGACGTCGTGATCCTCGTCTCGAGAGAGGGAAAAGAGCGTCATCATCCAATCGGAAATGGAACACCACCCGAGTGGTGGTTCTCCGTTTCGGAACGGTGTGCCTCGGTACCTCCTCGTCCGCGAGTTCCTCAACGCGCGCGTCTCGGAAACAAAACTCCTGTGCCATTCTTTGAAACGTAAACTCGGCGAAGATCTCTTCGGGAGCTCCGCCGTGAGCGGGAAGAGCAGGAGGAGAGCCACCAGTCCGAGGAGTTGGAAATTTTGGCAACGAGACGAGAGGAAGAGGAAACGAAAAGGAGGAAACGAGGACGAAAACGAGGAGGAGCGTCTTCCTCGCGAGAAGCGAAGGAAAGAGACGAGGAAAGAGTCGTGGAGAAAAGAGCGCGGGAAGTTAGCCACGCACGAGTGGTTGGCGAAGAGGTGCGCTCACTTTTCTCTTCTTCTTTCGATTTTGCGTCTCGATTTTATATTTCGTTCGCTCTCGCTCGCTTTACGCTCGATGCCGATGAAGAATAAACACGCACCCAGCCAATCCGAGATGAACACGATGGCGACACGCGATTTAGTTACCTGACAGTACGCACTGAGGCATGAATAATGATGAGTTTGATTATTGCGTGCTTTCTCCTCTCTTTCTTTCTTTCTTTCTCTCTCTCTTCTCTCTCGCGCGTTGCGTGCGAGCTGCGCTTTGTACTTACTCGTTTCTTAAAAACGTTTTAATTTGATAAAACAATCAATACGCACAGGTTCGTCATGACTTCTATTTCCTCCGCGAACAAAGAGCAAAGTTTGACGGAAAAGGAGAAGAGAATCGAGGCGGAGAATACATCGAAGCTCGTGAACGCGTTGGGAGTAGACTCGACGTTTATGGAGAACCACGTGGCCATCCGCGCGTTGCCTTTACACCGGTTCGGTAAAAATCGAGGGTCGAGATCGATGACGAAAGCCTGGAAGTCAGCGGCGGTGGTGCACGACGCGACGTATTTATTATATCGTAGGGACGAAAAAAGTGCGTCGGCGGCGTTGCCATCAGTTTTATGTAACGTAAACGCGCTACCGAAACGTGTGCGAGAGATCTTTCCGGACGACGAAATCGCGAATCTCGCGCGATTCGACGTCGCGGGTAAATTGGCGCTGAAACTCATCAACGAAACGCTTCGGACATCAATCAAGTTTAAGAAGATTAAAACCGTAAAGAAACAAATCGAACGGTTCGGTGGAAACGGCGACGGTGTGCAGTACGCTGCACTTGCTGCCGTAGATCCACGAAGAGTCTACGCCGACGATCAAGTCGCGCCTCCGCCAAAAAAAGAAGGAGACGAAAGAAATCTCTCTTCGACACCACCGAGCGAAAAAGATATTTCCGATGCGCGCCGCGATGCGAAGATTGTTCGAGCGAGACATTTAGCCGGCGTTGATATGAGTGATATCGCATCGGCCGCAAATATTGATCTTTCTGTGCTTCAACAAAGGTTTCGAGTGTGCGCGGTGGCGAGACCAAACAACGACGGCGCGTCGTTGTATTTTAACGCCAATTGGGCACCAATTGTGTTAAAATCACTAGTAACGCGTGGTGCGTACGCGGCTGGTGTCTGCGAGTGGATCGATTTGGGTGTTTGGCGAGGAGCGAACGTCGAAAAGGTGCGCTCTATTTTCATTGGTAATGAAGCGAGCGACGACGATACCGCGACGATATCGACTCGAATCGTTCTGAGGTTCCCGAAGAAAGGCGTCGGCAAGAAAGGCGATGCCGTTTTCGACGAAGGCGGGAAGACCAAACTTGGAACGATTGATCGCGTCACGCCCGTTTCTATAGCTGTCGCAGTCGCTTCGGCATCAGTTCTCGCATCCGCTTGGTCTGAAGTTGTAACGAAAACGAAAAAAAAGAAAGGAGGCGTCAAAGTTCTCGTCAAATCGACGACGAAAGGAGACGTGAGCGCTTTTGCATCTTTGGCAAAAGAAACGAACGGAGATTTCAGCTGGTGGTAATAGCATTGTAGCAGATTAGATTTGCATAGTACCTAGGTTAGATACGTTTTTAGCGCACGCGTTGACGTGTATTTCTTGTACCAGTACTTCCAATTCATAAAAATTCTAAATGTTACGTTCGACTGGAATCTTTGAGTTTGGCTTCGCACTGCGCTTTATCCATTCCCGGAAACTCAAACTGCCACTCCACGGTTTTCTCTATCCATTGCTTTAACAACGGTCCAGGTTTCTCCATTCCTACTGCTTTCATCACCTCTTTACCATCTAGAACGGGTTTTAATTCCCACGGATTACCAACGCTATCTTTTCTATCGACAAGTTCAAACTCGTCTCTCACTCTCGAAAACGCCTCTTTGCACTTTTCGGCGACGCTTTCCGCGACGGCACCTTCGTCGATATCACCACTATTTTGTTGTTTTAACGCATCTTCTACAGCCGCGACGATAAAAACTATATCGTAATCTTTCCCGATCGAACGAATTTTCAATCCAGCTTCGGTTCTCGTGAACGTTTTCAACTTGTCAAAAATAACATCTCTCGTCCCGTCGATATTCGAGTGCGTTCGCACGACGCTCTCCGCGTCCTTGTTTCGTAACTTTAACGATTCCATCACGACCACTTCGCTCAAAGGAACTTCTTTCTTCTTCTTCGTAAACGCTTTACTCTCTCTTAATCCTAGCAGCCACAAGGCTAAATAAAACCGTTCTTTGCGATCGGTCTCCTCGCTACCATCCGCGCCTTCCGTGACCCCTTCAAACATCTTTAACGCCATGGCGACTCGCATCCCGACTGCGACTGCTTTCACGCCAAACTCTTGCATTTCCATCGAGAACGTCTCCTCGCAATCCATCACGATGCCGCCCATTTTCATTTTCGTCACCCACTCCACCGCCAAGTGCGGATTTGGTCCTCGCAACATCCCCGCCACTTCCTTCCCGACTCGTTCTCTGCTCACTTTCGTCCTCAACCCTTCTCTGACTTGTTCGTCCTCCACCGCCACTCCAATATCCTCCGCCAACGTGAAAGCGTACCTGGACGCAAACCTCACCGCTCTCAAAACCCGCAACGGATCGTCCACGAAAGTCCTCTTCGCCTCCAACGGCGTCCGGCACAACCCGATTTTCAAATCCTCGATCCCTTTCCCGGTAAAATCTTCCACTTTCTTCTCGTTCAAGTTATAATACAACGCGTTAATCGTCAAATCCCGTCGCATGGCATCCTCCAAAGGCGTTCCAAAACTCATGGTTGGAATTCTCGACTCGTCCGCGTACGACTCCGAGCGCAAATTCACAAAATCCAACCACACGTCTCGGACTTTCATCGTCGCCGTCTCGAGATGTTTCGACTGTTCCGGGTTCGATTGTATCACGCCGACGCCGCTGATTTCTTCGCCTTTACTCGTTAAATACTCGTTCACTTTCGCCGCGAATTCCGCGCCCAAACACTTATCTAAAGCGACGTCGATATCGTTCGATTCCAACCCGAGCAATTTATCTCTCACCCATCCTCCCGCCACTCGCAACGTCAAACTCGCCACATTCGTCGTCGCTTTCCCACCATCATCAGTTTCTCCTTTCTTCTCGTTATTCACCACATCCAAGAGCAACGAAAACACCTCGTCCTCTTTTCGTGTCAAAACAATCTCCGCGTTTTCCTTCATCGTTTTCGGTGGATCCGTGAAAGGTGATCGACTAAAACCTCCGACAGAAAACAAAGCGTTGGTGTTGTTGTTGTTGTTGTTGTTCGTGGCAGAGGTGGTCGCAAACTTGCGCTTCTTTATCTTCGTCTTTATGATGTCGTTTTGTGCTACGCAATAATTCTGAATTGGTCTCCTCCCGGGAAACGAACCAAAAGCAATCGTCGTCGTCGTCGTCGTATTCCTGTCGTGTGATGATAACACACGCGCGTGCGCGATGCTTTTTAGTATTCTCGCGCTTTGCTTCTTCGCGCGACTACTCCTGCAGCACGACGACAAAAACAGCTTCGCGTGCGAGGAATAACAGCACGCTCGCATTAAAAGAATAGAAATGCAAGGTGTGTGGGAAACCGCTCCAAAAATGCATTTTCCGTAGAACAGTCCGCTCGTCAAAGTCACTCCGTCCTCTTCGTGCGCTTCAAACGCGTACGACGACAGAGAGAAAGAAGAGCAAAAATTTCAAACGAGGATGTGACTTTTTCACTCACGAAAAAAGGAGGTTCTTTTTTGATTTTGGACGACGCTGGTCTGTCTTTCTTTTCCACCGCAGAAAAAAAAAAAAAAAAAAAAATTTGTCAGAGAGAGAGAGAGACGTGGCAGCAGAAAAAAGAGAGAGATTTTCGTTTCTCGTTGAAACGTCACACACAAATAAAACACGCACCATCACAAATCACAACAGGAGTTCTTTCTTCTCTGCGATTTTCAACGACACTTTTCTGCGACACCACTTTTCGTTTCAGAGATACAAAGCGACAAAAGAAACAACGTCGCGTCAGTTTTTGTTCCTTCTTTTCGAGACGCGGTTTACACGTGTTCTTAGTAGCGTCGTGAATACCATTTCGATTTTTATCCAAAGGACGACCAGCGGGGAACGTTTTTTTCTCTAATCCAAAAATCAATAAACACAACAAACATCATGGTGCATCCAGTGAACGCAAACACGATCAACCAGAACGTCCTGACCGCGGAATACGCGGTCAGAGGTCCCATCGTGGTGAGAGCCGGCGAACTCGCTTTACAGTTGAAGAAAGACCCGTCTTCGTTGCCGTTTGAAGATATCGTCCTGTGCAACATCGGGAACCCGCAATCGCTCGGGCAAAAACCAATCACGTTTTATCGTCAAATCATGGCCATTTGCGATTACCCAGATTTGTTAGACTCGCCGGAGTGCTCGAAGATTTTTCCGGAAGATGTCATCGCGAGATCGAAGGAGGTTTTAGCGAACACGGCTGGAGGGACGGGGGCGTACACGGAGTCGAAAGGGTTGAAGTACGTGAGAGAGCAAATCGCGACGTTTTTGGAGAAGAGAGACGGACACAAAGCCGATCCGGAGATGATTTATACTTTGGATGGAGCTTCCTCTGGGGTGAATTACATGTTAACGTTACTCATTCGTGGGAAGCAAGACGCGATGTTGGTGCCGATTCCGCAGTATCCTTTGTATTCCGCCGGGTTGGCATTGTACGGCGGAACCTTGTGCCCGTATTATTTGAAAGAGGAGAATAACTGGGGGTTGGACGTGAATGAAATGCGTAAAGAGGTTCAAAAAGCCAAGAAAGACGGGGTTGAAGTCAGAGCTTTGGTGGTGATCAATCCCGGGAATCCAACTGGGAACAGCTTGTCGTTGGAGAACCAACAAGAAGTTGTGAAATTTTGCGCTGAGGAGAATTTGATTTTGTTGTCCGACGAAGTGTATCAAGATAACATTTACGTGGAGGGTAAATCATTCGTCAGCATGAAGAAAGTCGTGGCGGATATGGGATACGGGGATAAAGTCGCACTCGCATCGTTGCAGTCCACCTCGAAAGGTTTCTACGGCGAGTGCGGGAAGAGAGGCGGATTTATGGAAATCTACGGCGCCTGGGACCAAGGCGTGTTGGATCAGTTGTTAAAGTTGGCGAGTATCAACTTGTGCCCGAACGTGAGTGGACAGATCTTGATTGGCCAAGTGTGCACGCCTCCGGTCGAGGGCGATGCATCGTACGCGTTGTACGAGAAGGAGAAGGCGGACATTTTGGCGAGTTTGAAAAGACGCTCGGGGAAGTTGGTTGACGGTTTGAACAAGTTGACCGGCGTGACGTGTAACAACAGCGACGGGGCGATGTACGCGTTTCCGAATTTAACTTTTCCGGAGAAGTTTCTCAAAGACTGCGAAGGTAAAGGAAAGATGGCAGATGCCGTGTATTGCATGAGTATCTTGGAAGAAACCGGTATTGTCGTCGTTCCTGGGTCTGGATTTGGCCAAGCCGACGGGACGTGGCACTTCCGAACGACGTTTTTGCCCGGGGAGGATAAAATCGATGCCGTCGTCGAAAGATTGAGCGCGTTCCACGAGAATTTCATGAAAAAGTGGATGTAATGAAAGGGAAAGAGGCGCAAGAGTGAAGAAGAAGAAGAAGAAGAAGAAGAAGAAGAAGAGAAAGAGGAAAAAAATGAGAGAAATGAGAGAATTTTTATATGAAGAAGAAGAATTGTAAGATTATCACAAGGCGAAGTCATCAAATTAAATCAAACTTGAAAGTATAGCGTATTACTCGTTCATTCTAAAAGTATGGCGCGTTTTAAAACGATTCGTACGCTTTGTGTACGTTTGCTACTAATTTACTCTAACCCGTGTGTCGCGTCATCTCAGCGGCACAAACCAACGCGTGTTCAATACTCGTCGCGTAGTTCGCGTAATACGAAGGTTCTTGCGCCGCCGCGCCTTTGTTCTCTTCGTCTTTTTCTTCTTTCACCTTGCGTTCTTCCTCCCGTATTCGTCTGGAGTTGCTCACGTGATCGATGGCGCTTTGTTGCATAGCTTTCGTCGTTCTCGAGACTTCAGTTAATGAAGCGCAGCACTCTCGCAGATTTTCCAACGCGTGGTCCAATTCTTGTCCTTCGCCTTTGATGGAGTTGATGATGGAAAGCGCGACAGACGGCTTCGGCGATTCCATCGGTTGCGGCGAATTCGTATTCGCTTGCGGAGTTGTTATCGGCATTGGTGAGGCAGCGACGACATCTTCTTGCGTACAATAAGTCTCCAAATCGCTCAAAGAGATGTTCAATCCTAAGGTGGATATTCGCATCACGAGCTTTTTCGCGAGCGCCATCGCCGAGTCTTCTAAGCTTTCAATCTGCGCCGTGAGCAGTTGGCAATCTTCCGAATTGACGCCAGATTCTTTTCGGGCGGCATCGCGGGCAATTTTTGCCGCCATCATGCTGTCGCGCGTGAGCACGGACTCGTTATATAGCTTGATGAGTTCGGCGTCTTTTCCAACAGGTTGTTCAACCGCGGAAAAAACTCGTTGTTTTTCTAGCGTTTGCCTCGTTTCTGAGGAAGGCGGCGTCGATTCTTTCTTAACTCCTAGATTCGACGGTTTCTTTTCCTCCGTCTTTTTCTCAACTTCTTCGTCTTCTTTACTCGGTGATGGCGTCGCAGCGTTGACGTCCAACATGCGCTGCATCTTTTTCGGCGTCTTTCCGCCGACGACGCTCAAAATGGTCGGATCGTTCTTATCGCGCGTGTTGTTCGTTTTTAACGCCTCCAAGATGGCAACTTTCCTCTTCTCGTTCGCGTACTTTACAGATCGCAAGATGGTTTCCACTTGTGACTCTTGCGTGACAACAGAAGCACCCGGCGTCATTGCTGGAATGTTCGATAACAGTTTATGTTCGTACTCGCGAAAATTCGTCCAAGCGCCTTCGCGTTCTCGAACGCGAGCGTTGGCGCGGAAAAACTCGTTGCCCATGTTTTTGTTCCTGATATCGTCGTCGTCGACGACGACGTCATCGCTGACCTTTGTATTCACATCTACGTCTTCCTTTTTGATGTCGCCCTCCTCGGCGTTCGCGTCGAGATCCGTGATCTTCTTGCGCGGAATAAATTTTCCACCGGCGTTTGCGACACCGCAGTGCGCTCGGAAGGCGTGTTCTTCGAAGATTTCCGGATCGCAAAGTCTCGCGCCGCCTGGCGCGTCGATACTCACGGAAACTTTGCCAACTGATAGTACGACTACAGTTGCCGGTAATCCTTGATATTTTGCCACCGTTTTATCTCGTTGCTTGTTCGCTTCTTTTTCGAGTTCTTCGCTGCTCAAATTCTTTCCAAACGCGACATCCGCGTGTCTTCTACAAAACAAACCGTCTTCGTCGCACGCTTTAAAAGAACACCGCCACAGTTTACCGTCATTTCTTAAGCACCGATTACCTCTCCCTGGAATCCACGGCTCCGTCGGGCACGTTTCGTTGATGTTATCCGCAGCGGGAATTGTAGAAGACTCGGGGCCGATGGCGGCTTCGGCTAAGAGTTCCGCCATTTCCGCGGACGTTTTAAACCCGTTCGTCGGCGGGTTTGGTGGGATCAAGGCGACGTCGGCATCAAGGCCGTGACATCGAACGCGCAAAGTCACAGCAATGAGTCTGTCTATTTCATTTGGTATTCGCATGGGTTCTGGAAGACGCTTCAACAAAGCGTCGTCGTCAATCGCGTCCGCGTCGTAGATTTTTTTCATCAAGGACGTTTCGCGCTTGTACTCAATTTTTTTCGCCGGCGGCGTTTCCGCCGGCGCTTCTTCAAGAGCAGCTGGTGTCGTCGTCGTCTTTTGTTTCTTCGCCGTTGATTTAGGCGCTTGGTCCTCCTCTCTCGCTCGTTTTCCAGCCGGCGTCGTCGCCGGCGTCGTCTTCTCCGTCTTCACCCCTCCTTCCTCTCCTTTTATTTCCTCCTCTTCCTCCGACAACTCTCCGCCTCTTTTCTCGTACCATCTCTCTGGCAACGTCGGCAGACCGTTCTCCATCCAACTTTGCTCCACGTAACTCCTCAACTCTCGCTCAAACGCCCTCGCCTCTTCCAACCCTTCCTTTTTCTCTTTCCCGCTCACGCCTTTTCTCTTCCTCGCGTCTTCCATCACTCCCTCGCTCGCCTCTCTTACCACCCACGCGATTTGCCTAATACATTGTTCGTACGTCCTCAAAGGCTTCTTGCACCCTTTCTTCGCCAACCCTTTCTCTCTTACCCGTTTCAAATCCTCGATTAAATTCTGCCCGCTCGTCTTCTTCCCTTTCGGCCAGTTCATGACCACCGCGACGAACGCTTTCACGTTGTTCAAACTAATCTTCGCGCACTTCCAGCTAAAAATATCCTCCCCGTCCTCTTTCGACGTGCCGCTCGAGCCCTCTGCAAAGAGTGGGAACTCCATTTGTAAACCATTTTGTAACCAATAATCGTTCACCGTCAGCGCTACGTCGGCGAGAAAACACTCCTTTTCGTACCATCCTTTCCCACCGTCTTTCCCGTTATTGTAATCGCTCCAAACTAACAAAGCGTGCTCTCTCGTCCACTTCCGAGAAAACTCCGACGCCACGTCTTTCGCCGCGTGCATCTTCTTCTTTTTCTGCGTCGTCGTTGTCTTCTTCCCCGTCTTCTCGTCCTCGTCCTCGCGAGTCGTCGAATTCGTGGTAAACTTCGCGAGCACTTTTTCCAGAAGATCGAATTTACTCGTCGCGTTCGATGCACATCCTTCCTCTCCTCGTTCTCGTTGTTGTTCTTCTTCTTTTTCGAGAATTTCCTCGTTCGCCGATCGCAACGCGTCGAGCGCGAGTTCCAAACTCGCGCTTTCTTCCTTCTCCGTTTCCTCTTCTTTTATTGTTGTTGTTGTTGTTGTTTCACCCATTCTTCTTTTAATGTTGTTGTTGTTGTTGTTGTCGTGATGTGTGTTTTCTTTCTGCGGTGGTTTCTTACGAGAAAAAAAAGAGACGATTCTACACGTGGAGAGAGTCTGTGAAAATTAAAGCAAAAGTGTCTCTCTCTCTTTCTCTCTCTTTAACAACACTAAGAACGAGTTCAATCTCTTCTCACTGCCTGTTCTGAAACTGCTCGAGAAACGAAGCGTAGTCTTCGTCCGTCGGCGGTTCTGGACACCCTTTTTCGAGCAAGTAGTTTTCGCAGCCCGGGTGCTCGAAGTAACGAGCGTTCGCGACGAGTCGCCAGTCGGTAAGAGGCGCTTTCGCCTCTTCGACTAAGTATTTGAGGCAATCGAGGCGGTCGTGCCTTGCAGCGGTTGCCACGCAGGCAAACTTCACCGCATCAGATATCTTTCGTTCTTCGACGAAGTATTTCATGATGTCTGTGCAACCCTTTCCTGCTGCCTGATGTGCCGCTTCTTCTTCCGTATCTCGCGAAGGTTTCACTTTGTCGAAAAGAAATCGAAGACAGTCGAGGTGTCCTTCACTCGCAGTTTGAAAGCACGACTCTTTTTTATCACAAGGGCAACCATTAGAGAAGCAGTACTTGAGCATCTCGAGATTACCTTTAAATGCTGCCACTTTAATCGTAACTTCATCCCACTCGCACTGTTTCACTTCTCTCGCCCACTTGAGGAACTCGAGTTTGTTCGTTGCAGCAACTCCCACGCAAAACCAGGCTTGATCTGCCACGTTTCCTAAATCATCTTTCTCTCCCCAGGGAAAGTGATTCCACGCCCATTCCAACGTCGAGATGGATGAACATTCGTAAACAATCAAACGTAATTCCGATACATTTACCCCGGCGTACTTAAGCACATCTTGACTCTCTCTGTTCACCTTTGAAAAGAACCACCGATCTGTCTCGTTCAATTTCGGAATCACATGCGAGACGAACACATCTCTGTGATGCATCACCAACCCGGTCCAAATCTTTGAAGAAGAAGAAGAAGAAGAAGAAGAAGAGAGCGAGAGATTCGCCAACGCTGCGTACATCTTCGCACTTCCCAAAGCCTCCTTTTCACCTTTCTCGTCGTCGTCGTCGTCGTCGTCGTCTTCTTCCGAAGAAGAATACTTCAGCGCATCCCATTTGGAATAATCTACCATGTGCACTCTGCGTTGACTTTTGAACGACCGTTTTTTGGCTTCGTACAAAAAAAACGACGAGACTTTTTCATGAAAGAAAAAAAACGAGAGACTTTCGCCGGTTGCGTTGTATCTCCGCTCTTCTTCTCTCGCCAAACTTGTTCTTCGCATCAGTATCTCCTCTTTCTTCTCGCAGCGGTGCGTAGACTTTTGTTCGCGCGAGAAAAAAGAAGGAAATGCGCAAAACCGTGGACACGAAACACGAGAGGGAAAACGAGCGCGACGTCCCGTCGTCATCCTTGGGAGGAGGAGGAGGATTAAGAGGAGGATCGATGATGAAAAAACAGAAGCATTACGCCGCGACGACGACAAAGACGACGACGAAAATGATGAGCAACAACACTCCGTTTTCAACGTTGCCGTATTATAAACACTTGCCTCCGTTACACAACCAAGACGAGTGGGAGAAAGAGTGGGAGCAGTTGCGAGCGGCGATTCAGTGCGTGTTCGAAAACGCGACGAAACACTTGTCGTTCGAAGAGCTGTCGAACGTCGTGTATAGGATGGTGCTGAGCGGGAGTTCGACGACGCGGTTTATGCGGGAGAAGTTGAAAAAGGAGTTAAGGAAAAGAGCGTGGATGATTAAGGAAGAGCTGAAAAGGATGGAGAGGACGACTTTTGCAAGTGGTGGTGAAGGAGACTACGGCGGCGGGTACGAGGAAGAGGAGGAAGAGAAGAGCGCGTTGGCGTTTTTAGAAGCTATGATTAGGAAATGGAGAGAGTTTGAGCAACAAGTGGAAGTGATTCGGGACGTGTTCATGCACATGGAGAGGAAAAAGTTGGACGACGGCGACGCCGCGAACGGGAGCGGCGGGAGTTACGCGGGGAGAGGCGCGCCGGCGACGACCCCGGCGCAAAGGAGAGAGAATGAAAAGAAGAAGAAAAAGTTGGGCGTGCGATCGTTAGGACGGGAGATTTTTTCGCAGAATATGTTTGGGATACCTTCGAAGATTGATCTAGACGACGAGAAATACGCGCTCGAAGCGAGGAAAAGTACGATTACCGCCCACTTGCAAGCGTGCGTGAAAATGCTGCTCGATCGCGAAAGAAGAGAAATGCAAAGACGAATCATGGAATACGAGAAGACGGAGGAGGCTGAAAATGCTCCGGTTTCGCTCATCGCCGACGATGAGAACGACGACGAGAACATCGTTGACGACGATGTGGAAAGAAGAGAGGCGATGGTAGCGGCATCAGCGGCGGCGGCGAGGGCGGCAAAAAGCAACGAGAACGAAGAAAGCGCATCGACAAAGAGGAGAAGCGTGATCAAACGCACGGCAGAAATGTTTTGGACGCTCAGCGCGCGAGCGAGCGAGTGTGGGTACGAAGACATTTACGAGAATATCATCGCCTCTGAGTCCGTTCTCCAGGCGGACGAGGTATACACAACGTATACCTTGAGCATCGCCGAAAGCGCGCGAGACTGTTCGCAGTATTTGCGAAGGTGTAAGACGCTTCTGAGACACGAGAAATATCTCGTCGCGGATACGATGGCGTCGAAATCAGACACCGCGAAAAGGATCATTCGCACCATTCAAACTGCAATGTTCGGCATTAAGAGTCAAGCTCGCGAACATGCGTTTGTGAGAGGATTCTTTGCGCTGATGATTAATGATGACATGAATATGAATCCGCAAGACGATCTCGATTTGCGTTCGCACGAAGAGCTGGTAGTCGTCGATGGCGTCACGACGACGGCAATGATACCGCAAACAACATCAACTAATAATAATAATAATAATAATGCATCAACGAGAGTTATGAATTTGAGCGACGAGGTGCGATATGCGGACGTCCGTCTCGCGTACGATTTGTTTGCAAAATTAACCAACGAAGACGGACTCGACACTTTGAGATCGGCCTTGTACGTTCGCGTCGAAGAGTTGGGCAACGCCATCGTCGTTGCGAACGAAAAGAACCCCATCGAATTCGTTCGCGCGACGATACTTCTGAAGAATAAAACAGATATGGTCATAAAAAAAGGATTTCGTGGCGATAAAACGTTCACCAACCGCGCGTATGCCGCGTTCGAGCACTTTTTGAACGAAAACAAGAGGTCGAGCGAGTTTTTATCGTTGTATTTGGATCATTATCTCCGCGGTAATCTCTCTGTCGAGGACATGGAAGTAGAAGATGATCAGAAGAAAACAACGACTACGCAGCAAATATGGAAAGAAGCCGGCAAAGCGACCATTGTTACGACATCCGACGCGGCTATCGACGCGTGCATAGCCATCTTTCGATTTTTGCGAGAAAAAGATACATTTGAAATGTATTACCAATTGCACTTGTCCAAGCGCCTGTTGGCCTCCAAAGCCGTATCAGACGATCACAGCGAACGCGACGTGGTATCAAAACTCAAGCTCGAATGTGGGTACCAATACGCGCAAAAGGTTGAAGTGATGTTGAACGACGCGAGTTTATCTAAAGCGATAACGAGAAAATTCAACGAACTCGTCGAGCATAGCCAACGCGGTGGCGATTATAACACGAGGAGCAGACTCATCACGACTGACTACATCGGAAAAGATACAGGTAACGTGCACCCAGACGTAATTCTGGGAGGCAGAAAGATGATGAGCGATGAACGGTTTTTTGAAGTTACCAGGAAAACAGAACTCGGCGTGAAGGTGTTGACAACCGGGTCTTGGCCGTTGACAAAATTGAGCAAATTGAAGTTTCCGAAAAATTTACCGCGCACGTGTCAAGATATGCAAAAACTCTTCGTGAATCATTACGAAGCGAATTACGGGGCCAGGCGCATCGCGTGGCGTCCGGATTGCGGCACTGCTGAGCTCCGAGTTCAGTTCAACTCGGGCGAAAAGCTGTTAATCGTCAGTACGATGCAAATGTGCATCTTGGAGATTTTCAACGACCACGAAGCGGTATCCTTGCGCCAAATCTCCAAAATCTTGGACGTGGAATACGACGCATGCATCAAAGCTTTGCACAGCATGGTCTTCTCTAAAGAGAAAAACGTTTTGCTTCGAAATAAGAAGACATCCATGTCTCAAACGAATAACAACAACAACAACGAAGTTACTTCTATGGACATCGGCAACGAAGGGAGAATTTCCAAAGACGACATCTTCATGTTCAACGATAACTTTGAGTCCAAGCACTACCGCATTAAAATCGCCTCGGCGTCCACGTCCAAGAAAGAAACCGTTGAAGAGGCGAAAAGAACCGCAGAAATCATTCACGAAGATCGAAAACCAGAAATTGAAGCCGCTATCGTTCGCGTTTTGAAAGCGAAACGAAAAGTCGAGCACAACGCGTTAATCGCTGAAGTTGCCGTAGCGCTTCGCAGCCGATTCAAGGTTGACGTAGGGGAAACGAAAAGACGCATCGAACGGCTCATCGAGCTCGAATACGTCGCCAGAGACGATAAAGACCGAAAGATTTATCGGTACTTGTGTTAAAAATGTAGCTTTGAGTGTTATAAAAATGTGAAACGTTTAGTCATAAATACCGTGTAGAAGTAAGTACCATAATAACGATACGAATCTCTTCTCTTCACTCTTCACTCTTCACTCTTCCTCTTCCACGATGGTAAACGTCCTCTCCAAGGCGTTCCTCAACACGCTTCCGTTCTTCACTTCTACTTTTTCTAAAAACGAGACGAAGTCTTCCCCCAAGTCTTTCCTCGTTGCTAAAATACGTTCCGCGCAGTCTCTCGGGCTGACCTCTCTCGTCTTTGGCTGGCTATCATCTATCGTAGGGACAGATCCACGATTTACATCTGTCACAGTCGTCAACCCCGAACTGGCTAGTTTTATCAACCACTCCTCTCCAGATTCCCTCTTGGGTTGCCCCGCCGCGTTTTTCCGCGTCTGAAAGAACGGATTTTCAGCAATGTAGTTATTTAAGAACAAATGCATCTCTCCGTTCGTTTCTTGAAGGTAGTGCAAAACAGTTTTCACGCTTTGCACGGTCAATAAATCCATCAACTTTTCTTCGTTCTGCGTGTGATACGGCGAATTATTGCCCTCGCGTTGTTCCGCTCTCGTCGTCAGAGGAGCATAACGCGCTTTGTTTCTTCCCCTCCGTGTTTGTCTCTCGTTCGATTTTGAAATTTTCCATTTTGCCGCTCCGTAACTTTTGTGACGAGAAGAAGAAGACAAAGAAGAAGACAAAGAAGAAGAGTTTTCGTGAGTGATGCGAGGATACCCTCCTCCTCCTCCTCCTCCTCCTCGAACGGCGATACAAAAGGTGAACGTTTTTGGCGATGAAGTAAAAGCTGTTGCGCGCATTTTAAGAAACAGATGAGAAAAATTTATTTATGGCGGGAAAGAGAGTCTCGTGTGCTTGGAACTTCTTCCCTTTTATGTATGTGTGCCTCGCGGCGGAAGGCGAACCTTTAGATATTCACAACCGACGACTAAACACGATTTAAAGCTAAGTAAGGCTAATTTAATTATATAGAGCTCTCTTCAATTCGAGAAGCGCTACTATCTCTCTCTCTCTCTCCAAAAATCTACAAACGTTCCACTTTCTCTTTATGTTTACGCGGCAGCTTTTTTGGCGACGGAGCTCGCGCGTCTCTTCGCGATGGACTCCGATCGTCGTTCTCTCTGCTCCTTGATTCGCATTTGCAACAATTTGTGGTACTCCCCAGCTTCAGCCTTGGACTTGGCAATCTTCGCCTTCTTCACCGCGGCTCTCGCTCTCTTTCTTTGCAACGTCAACGGAGTGACGACTCTTTGCACTTTTTGCGCCTTGGATTTCTTCTTTCCCGTGGCTGATTCAAACTCTCTTCTCATGGAGTTGACGTACGGAAAGACAGAGTCTTCCTTGGACAACGCAAACAACTTGCGAATCTTCGACGCTCTCTTCGGACCGCGCATTCTCGGCACTTCGGTGTCGGTCAAACCCGGCACGTCCGCGTCGCCTTGCTTGACGATGGCGACGTTCAACACCGAAATGTCTTGCGAAACGATGCACCCTCTGCACGCCTTTCGGCGACGCTCGCCTTTTCTTCTGCCGTGGCCTTGGAAGCCTTGCGTGCCTCTCACTTGTAAGAGAAAGACGCGTTGGTTCGTCAACACGCCTTGCTTCATCCCGAAGCCTTGCTTGTCGTTGCCGCCCATGATTTTAAAGATGTAGCCTTTCCACTCGTCGCCTAACGAATCGGCTTCGACTTCGGCGGAGATGCGCTTGTCGTAAAACACGCGGAGCTTGTTTTCATCCGTGATTTCAATCTTCTTTTGGCAGCCAGTGGCTGGGTTCGCGATGTTGAGCTGTATTAATTTGAACAAGACAAATAGAAGAAGAGGTGAGTTTGAGTAACAAAAATGGCATCAAAGCGCCTTCATCCCGAGGAAAGCAGGACCTAAAAGACCTTTCCCGGAGGAAAAAAATCACAGGGAGAAACCATCATCACCGGACGGTTTGTGTTCGTGCGAACCTCACGCGCGTTATAAAACGACATCATCGCACGAACCGAACGCGTTTACGTCCGTTTTTTTTCTTTCGAGCGCAGTTCTTTCGCGGACCTGACGGCGCGAGAGAGAAAGCAAAGCGCAAATGCGCGCAAAATCTTCCTCTTTTTTGTAAAATTTTCGCCGTAAAACCACCTTTAAAGGAAGAGGAAAACGCGCGCATTCATTTTAGAAAAAACAAAACATTCGACCACCCTCTGCGCGAACAATACTCGAACGCGCGAACGATCGATACGCGTAATATCGATACGTATCCGCGCGAAAAATCGCAAACGAATCGCGTTGCACATTTGCTTACCTTCATGATGATGTGTTCCTACAATCAGCAAAGCCAAAAATCAAGTGAAGAGAAGAGGAGAAACGTGAAAAGTGAAAGGAAACTTTTCAGAGCACTTATTTTTTAGGGTTTCATTTGCAAAAAGTTCTTGAAACGAAGGAAAATTTTTGAATTTCTTTTCCTCAGAAGAGAAAGAAGAAAGATGACGCGAGAGGCGACGACGACGACGACGACGCAGACGACGACATCGAAAAACGCTTTGGAAGGTAATGATGAAGGTTTAGGAGGTGATGGTTTTGATGAGGACAAAAAAAACGCGTCGTTTTTTAGGTCCTACACCTCCCTCCTCTCCCGTTGGCCGGCGAGGAAAAAACACGTCGATTTCCTCCTCGCCGCGCTCGGCGGGAGCTTCGGACGCGACGCGAAAACCTGTCTCGCGCCGAACGTCCACGTCCACGGCCCGCCGTCGGTCGGGAAAACCATGCTCCTGAGAGATATGTTCGACCTGCTGGAGAAAAAGTTTGGGTTCGCGTACGCGTACGTGAATTGCGTGGACGCGCACGAGAAAAAGTTGATGTTTGAAGCCATCGTGGAGCAACTTCGACCGCACTTCAAGGAGGAAAGGCGACGGCGGATGTTGGCGAAAGAACGAGCGAGAGCGATAAAAGCGAAAGAAAAAGAGTTTAAGAGAAAAGAAGAGGAGAAGGAAAACGAATGCGACGACGAGAGGAATAATAAAAGCATGTGCGACAACAAAACCTTGGAGGATGGGATGATGGAAGTAAAAACGTCTTTGGCGTTGGTCTCCGCAGCCGTGGCGAAGACCGCGACGAGCGCGGCGAACAAAAAGAAACGGAAACGCGCGATACACGTGGCAGATTTCGTGCAACTGTTGAAAGAAAACTTAGATAGAAACGGGCCTAGGATTACCATCGTCGTCGACGACGCGCATCGACTGGCGGAGCAAAAAGACGATCGATTTTTACCGACGCTTTTGAAAATTGGCGAACTGACGAAACGAAACATTCACGTGGTCACCATCTCCTGCGAATCCATACAGACGTTTCAAAGTAACGTAGATTTAGTCAAACCGCAAACGATATTCTTCGACGCGTACACGAAAGAGGAACTGATTGAAGTCTTGTTGAAGGAAGCGCCGAGAGATATCGCGAAGAAACATTACCGGGCGTTTCTGGTTCCCATGGTGGCGGCTTTTTACGACACGTGTCGCGCGCCGAGAGAGCTTCGAACAGCCTTGGAACCGTTATGGAAGCGGTACAGCGAGAAATTATACGAGGCGATGCGTAATGGAACACCCGAGAACGAGTTGCCAGAACCGCGAAGGTTATACGCCAACCTGATGAGCGCCAAGAAGATGAAGAAGGTAACGAATGAACCCGCCGCCTCTTCTCAACAAAAACAACAACAGCAACAACAACAGGCAAAGATTCACGCGGGTCTCACCGTCCCTCTCTCCAAAGCCAACTTGGCGTTACAACGCGGCGAGTGGCCCGTCCCAGAGGAGCGCTACTTCACCGGAGAAGCCGTCTTGGAAGATGCGACCGGAGACGCGGCGAACGCCACCACCAACACCTCCTCCATCGCCAAAGCTTTAGACTTTGACATCCCAAAACTCACGAAGTTTCTCCTCCTCTCCGCGTACATCGCCTCCAAAAACGACGAGTCCGTCGACAACCGCATCTTCATCACCGACGCCACAGGAGGCGGTAATCACCGAAAACGCGGTCGCCTCGGTCACGACCGCAACGCCGACCGCGCCGCCCGCCGCTCCTTGGAAGACGCCAACGCCTTCAAACTCGAACGCCTCCTCTCCGTCTTCCAACACATCGTCCGCCGCTCGTACGAAGAAAACGGCGCCGACCTCGCCGACCTCGAAGAAGAGCTCCTCTCCGCCGATGTCTTCACCCAAATCTCCAGCGCAACCTCCTTAGGTTTGCTCGTGTTGAGTTCCGGCGACGCCATGTGCGGCGGTAAATATCGCAGCTGCGTCTCGGACGAGCTCGCCGAGAAGTTGAGCAAAAATCTCGCCGTCGATTTGAAGCTTTACATACACTACATTTAACAGAGTAGAAAGCTCTCGTCTTCCCGCGTGTAATATAACAGTAGCAGTACTCCTCCTCCTCCTCCTCCTCCTCTTTTTAAAATCTCTCTTTCTTCTCTCTTCATCTCTCTCTGCACTAAAACAGTGCGCTCTTAAAAAGACGCGTTGTTGTTCTCGCGTTGTCTTTTCTCGTTTTCCTTTCCTTTCACCATTTCAAGTGTTTTTTCCGAGAAAGAAAAAAAAACTCAAGAGTTCCTCACTTTTATCCTCTATTTAATAAAGGCTCTATCTTTTACTCTTCGCGCGCGTGTTGTTTACGAGACGACTCGCGACGCGACACCAAAAGCAGCAGCGCAGTATTATTGCCTCTCGCGCGCGTGCGTGTGTACGTCACGCGTCTTTCTTTCTCTTTCTCTCTCTCTCGTTCTGTTTCGAAGAGCGAGAATAAGAAAAAGAAGAAAAAATATCACGAGGTTCGAGAAACGTCTTTTCGTCCGGGGCTTCTTCTGAAAAGGACGAGATCAAAACATCATCGTCTTCATCAAACTCCGGCACGAAGAAGAAGAAGAAGAAGAAGACCAAGGAAAGCGAGAAAAAGAAGAAGCCATCTGAACCAAAGATGTGTTTGGAAGGCGCGATCACTCGCGAGCAGCGAGAGCGGTTGGAACAAACCGAACGCGAAGACTTGGAGAAGGCGTTTTCGAAGAAACTTTCCCTGGTGGATGATGGGAAGAGCGGGGGCGGGAGAAAAGCCTCCTCCTCCTCTTCTTCGTCCAAGAAGAACGCCGATGCCGCGACGACGGAGTCTTCTGATTTGAGAGAAGTGATCGAGAAGAAGCGAGCTGGGGCGAGCGCCGAAAAGGGCGTCGGGAAGAGCGGTGAAAAGGTGAACAAGGAGCAGCAACACGCGCAGTCGCCGTCGACGAAGAACTCGAGGCAACGCCGGGCGGAGATGAGGAAAGAGAAGAGAGAAGGCGCGCAGGAGACGAAGAAGAAGAGCAGCGATAAGAGCACTTCCGTTGCGCAAGCGGCGACAGCGGCGAGCGAGAGTGGGAAGAAGAAGAAGAAGGAGAACGACGTCGGCGGCGAAGCTTTGGAGGTGCTGAAGAAGTCGCAGGAAGAAGCGGCAAAGATGGAGAAGAAGAAGAAGGAGGAAGAGGAGAAGAATACGGCGGACGAGGAAGGTCCTCCCGGGTATCCGCAACCGAAATATTCCGATTATCTCGCCAAGAAGGAAACAGAAAAGGAAGAGGAGACGAAGAAGAAAGAGTACACGTCGCCTTTCGCGCACATTTTGCAGTGCGCGCCAACGCCGTTACCGCCGTCCTTTGATACGCCTCAAGGTGCCAGAGGGGAAGGTTTTGTTCTCGGCGATCGCGATAAGGTGCCGACCTCTCTGTTCAATGTCGACTCCACGTGGCAAGGATCGGCGGCGTTCGCGCCGCCGACAAAGTTGACGAGAGAGTCCATCAAATCGATTCCGTCGTTTACTCCCGGCACGCCGGTGAAAACTAATAACAACAACAACAACAACAACAAACCGCGCGAACGCATTCCGAGAGAGGAAAAAGACGATCACCTCACGGCGAACGATTTGTACAAAACCGAGCTCTGCCGATCGTGGATTGAAACCGGCGAGTGCCGATACAACGACAAGTGCCAATTCGCGCACGGTCGTGACGAGTTACGCTGCGTCGTGAGGCACCCAAAGTACAAAACGCAAGTCTGTCGCACGTATACGACCACTGGTCAGTGCCCGTACGGCAACAGATGCCGTTTCATTCACGAAAAGCTTCCCGAAAAAGGCGTCTTGGGTACACTCGCGACCAACGGGCACTACGTGATCACGGAAGACTGGAAACCGGGCGGAGGCAAAGATCCTCTGTGTTTGCGTAAAAACGTCTCGGGAGAGTTTGGCGACATCGCCGTCACCGAGGACAGTAAAGACGAGGATAACACGCCGAAAAGGTTGGGCATTTTCCGACACATCACGCACGATGAATCGTTATCGTTATCGGAAGGCCAATCTTCGCCGCCGTCCTCGCCGACCTCCGCTGAGGAAGGCGAGATTCGAGGCGCGCGTACCTATCAAGAACAGGATCAACAACACCAGCGCGCGAACCAAAACCTGGAATTCGAAGGATTCGCCGGACCTATTCCTCGCACGCCGGATTTGAGCAAGAGATACTTCTAGAAGCGCTCCGAGAAAGAAGAAGAAAGGGAAGAAAGAGAGAAAGAGAGACACGCACATATATTTTAGCACGAGAGAGAGACACGCGCACAAAGAGAACGATCTTTATATATATAATATAACATATATATCGAGGAAGAAGAAGAGAGAGAAGGGAGGAGACGCACAGGGCAGAGAGAAGGTTTCTGCGCGTAAAAGACACGTCTTCGTTAGTATTTGTAATTGTAATAAACGCATATAATTATTTCTCGAGAGAAGGAGCTCCTTTTCGCGTATTTTTTACACTGCCCGAAACCCTAAATACAGGCACCTCCTCTCCCTGAAAAAAGAAGGAAGTTTCCACAAAGATCTCTCAAGGAAGAAGAAGAGCACGAAGACGAGAACATCATCGACCCGTCGTGATGATGCACTTTCCTTCTCTCCTCCTCGAGGACGACGACAACGACGACGCACCGAAACCCGCGTCTGGGGGGGGTGTTTTTGACGACGATCCTCCCGTGTTTTTCGAGGAGGAGGAAAAAGAAGAAGACAAAGAAGAAGAATTCGCCGCGTCGATGATTTTCCATCCGATGGATGGAAAAGAAGAGGACGGGAAGAGGAGAAAGAAGACGAAGAAGAAGGAGAAAGAACCTTTACCGAATAATACTAAGAATAAACGAGTTCGAGGAGAGACGAGAGTGACGACGACGACGCGTTGTTCGGATGGATCTTCGTACGATGATGATTTTGCGACGAATCGGAAGGTGGATGCCTACGACGACTGCTCGGAGGAGTGCTTGCGCGAAGTCGTGTTGAAGACGATGTCGGAGAACGAACGAGAGAATCGAGAGAAAGAACAACAACGAGAGGACGTGGAGATGGGAGCGACGACGACCAAAACGAGAGAGGAGTATCGTCCGTCGAATAGCGAAAATTACAGCAACAACAACAACAACGAGAACGGATTCGACGCGTTCGATTTGGACGATTTTATGGCAGACTTTGTGCCGCCGGAGGAGATTGGTCTGCCGCAAATGAAAGACTCGAACGGAGATGTTTTGAAAGAATCCGAAGCGCAAAGGAAGGATCGGTTGAGGAGAAACAGAGAAGCGGCGCAGTTGTCTCGCGCGAGGAAGAAGCGGCAGTTGGAGGAGTTTGCAAACGCGGCGAAGGTTTTTCGGGAGCAGTTTTTGCATTCGAACGCGCTCGTTGGGAAGTTGGTGAATGAAAATCACGTTTTGAGAATGCACTTGGCGCATTTGGCGAGGTTTGTTACCCCGGCGGCGGCGACGGAGGCGCAGAAGATGAATTTACCGCCTTTGCCGCCGCCAACTTTGACGATGCAGCATTTGCAACAACAACAACAACAACAACAAAATCTGGTTACTTTGAGGCCTGCACCCGTAGCCCCTTCAGCGATGGCACCGGGGGGAAAGATTTTGATCCCGCCGTTCAATCCGCACGCGTACGCCAAGGCGGCAGACGCGAACACTAGCAATAATAATAATAATAACAACAACAATGGCAACGGTCAAAACTCAAACACGAACTCGCCAAAGCGACAAAGAACGAAGAAATCTTCAGTCGTGGCCACGGCGACAGCGCTCGCGCTCTCAACCGCGTGCGTTTTGAACAATACGAACAAAGCCGCGACGGTTGTTGCGAGAAGTGGTACGGCTGCTTCTATAGCCACGAATGTTGGGCGCTTGGCGACGCGACATCTGACCGCTTTACCGGGATCCTTCGTGGATTCGCTGGAAGGCGTTTCTGAAGACGTCGGCATCATAGCCTCTCCGGATCTCAAACAAGCGCTTGAAATGAACTGGACCATGCCCGATCAAGCCGAAGTGGAGGAGAACAAGCACTCGAAAGCGCTCGCGTTTGCCTCGGAAGCGATTAAAAAATTGTCGTTTGATGACAACGACGACGACGACAAAATGAAAGTGAAAAGGGAGGAAACGGCGATGAATTTATGGTCGAAGGAAGACAAAGAAACTCGCACCATGCTCTCGGACAAAGAAGCGAACAAAATCGACCCGTGGTTTGCCGCTTTTCGCGCGGCGAGAATGCACGACGTCATTCAAAAGATGTCTCGAGTCGATTGCGCCGAAGTCTTTCAGTACAAGCTTCAACCGGAAGAGGAGGAGGATGTGAACGAGCAAACTATGTCTGACGCGGCGAACGTAATCACAAGTGAGTACGAATCGCCCGAGCAACGCATCGCGAGAAAACGCGCGTCTGGAGCGATTCCGTTGGACGACGGTTCGGGGTATCCGCAAACGACGACTTCGCACACAGTCTTCCAATCGGAAACGAAAACGACTGCAACGTCGTCTGAGGACAAGAACAACAATAATCCGTCTTCATCCATCGTATCCATGCTGTTACCCCCGTGGGAAATGACGAACGGTGCGAACGATAAAAGCGCGGCAGCAATGTTGCGACGTTTGACGAAGACATTCATCGTCATGTTCTCCAAAGACACCGGTACGTACACGACGTACGCGTGTCGATTACCAATCGCGAATTTGTAAATAGCCATCAGTCATTTGTAAATACTTAAACTATTTTAGGATCTTATCACAAAAGCTACTAGTGTTACAACACATGCTTTCGCTCTGCTCTACTACGCTTCTACTATCGATACATTTGTTTTATGTTATTGTTTCTCTCTCTCTCTCTCTCTCTCTCTCTTTTACTTTTCTCCAAACGCCGCCCGGATCGTATTCTGGTTCCTGGTAAGCGGAGATTCTGGAACGGCGAGTTCTCTCTGTTGGTCGATTTTCTTGACCATTTTAGCCATCTCCACCTCTTGGCTGCTTTTTTTGTTACCGCTCGCTTTCTTCTCTTCGTTCTCTTTCATCATCCTTTCCTTCTCTTCGAACCAAGTGGTGTTATGTTCCGGCTGATGATCCGTTTCGAAATCGATGTGCACAAACGCTCTTTCCACCTCCGGTAACTTTTCGATGCGATCTTGCAACGCCTCACCGATATCGTGCGCGACTCTTACGCTCATATCTTCTGGCAACACCACGTCCACTTCGACGAAAAAAGCTGGCCCAAACGTGTACGCGCGAACGGTATCGACGCCTAAAATTCGCGGATCTGAATTCCAGGCTAAATACGTGAGTTTCGTCAAAAATTCCGGCGGCGCCGATAATCCGACCATAGCTTTGATGTTCTCCAAAGCAGTCACCGACCAGTTTTGCACGATGTACGCGGCTAAGATCATCGCACCTAGCGGATCGACCCAATAATACAGCCTATCCCCGATAATAGCCGCGATCAAACCGAACGTGTTCGTAATCACATCGTTCCTGTGATCTTGCGCGTACGTCTGCACGCTCCTATTCCAACTCCCCCGACAATACAGGAACAAGAAAAATTTCACCACGATGACTCCAATCATGACTCCAATCACCAACTGCAAGTCTTCCAAGTGATGCGTGTGTTCTTTCCCGACTAATTGCTGCACGCCTTCGATGAACACTTGAAACCCAAGGGTCCCCATGATGCACGCAAAGACTAAAATCCCGAGCGGTTGCATCCGACTCTTCCCGATCGGATACAAATACTTATTCATGTTTTGCATGTGCTTATCCGTAAAGTACAAAATCAACCCGGAGACTAAATCTAAAAACGAATCCAACGCGCTGGTTATGATCGAGAGCGACCCCGACTGCACCGAGGCGAAAATTTTCACCGCCAACAACAGAACGTTCACGTAAAAACTGATGCGCAACGCCAAAGTCTCCTGCTTTTTCCGTTCTCTGAAATCCGCGTCGGCTCGGAGCAAATTTTCTCCTCCTTCTCCATCCTCTTCGACGTCAACAGCACCACCACCAGATGATGACGATCGCGCCGCCGACGATAAAGGATGGTGATGCCCATCACCACCGCCCCCATACGTCGTCCGCTCGATGAAATTCTCCAACTCTTGGAACTGTTCGACGATTCGCGTCTGTCGGGAATAATACTTCGCGACGGAACTTTTCGGATTCGAGGATTGATCCGTCAACGAAGGCAAACGGTTACGAAGACCCTCGAGCTGTTCTCGGCGGTAGGACGAGCCGGAGTCAATCGACGGGTGGTGGTGGTGGTTGGTGTTCTGTTTTTTTGCGGTGTTGCCGTGCGGAGTGACCGCATCGTCCGCGTCGTTTCCCATTATTGTTTTGTTTCTGTCTTTTTTTGTGAAGAGGATATGATATATAAAAAATGTGGGATGAAAACGATGCTCTCAACTCTCTACTTTACATACGCGTTGCAATCATTGAATCACTCGCGATGATGGTTTTTCGATGACGATGGTAATGATGGCGAGTTCTTCGATGCGTCTTCTCCATCTCTCTCGATGGCCGAGTTTCGCGCCTCTCGTCGTCGCTAGAATTGACCCTTGAAGGACTTCCCGCCTTTTTTTATTCTCTTCCCTCGATGCATCAACTCTCCTCTCTCGATGGCTAAGTTGAGCGCCTCCAACTGTCCGACGGTGTCTACTCCGTGCACGGCGTCTTCGACCCACCCGAGTTTGATTTTATATCCCGCCTCGATGACTTTGTTTTGTTCTAAATCCTCGCTGATTTGTAACATTGATTCCGGCATGCGCACGTATTCCGGAAGAAAATCCGCCCGGTACGAGTAGATGCCCAACTTTCTTAAATACTTTGTATCTGGATCGTACGTCCCGCTCTTGTTGTGAGGGATGATTGCTCTGGAGAAGTAAAGCGCGTTCATGTTTCTATCGACGACCACTTTGACGTTGTTCACGCCTTCCACGTCCTTCCTGTCAATCGCCGGTCGGCACAACGTTCCCATGCACACGTCGTCCTCCTCCGCCTCGCAGACGATTTGAGCGACCAAATCAATATGTTCCGGTTCAATAAACGGTTCGTCTCCTTGAATATTCACGATCACGTCGTACTCTTCTCCTTTTTTAATGCACTTTTTGTACACTTCCAAACACCGCTCCGTCCCGTTCACGCACTCCGGATTCGTCAACACGCATATCCCGCCAAAACTTTCAACCACTTTTTTAATCCTCGCGTCGTCCGTCGCCACGATGCACAGATCTAACGCTCTCGATTTGCACGCGTTCGTGTACGTGTGCCAAATCATCGGTTTCCCGGCGATGTCCGCGAGCGGTTTCCCGGGGAATCTCGTCGAGCCGTACCGAGCCGGGATGATCCCAAGAACCCGAGGTTGCTTTTTCTTGTTTTGCTCGTCGATGGATGCCGGTAAACGCCCGCTCGGGCCGTCGTGTTTGTGGGATCGCGCTAAGGCGGCTTTTTTCGCGCGGTAGTCCACTTTGCCGTCTTGTTTACCAGGGGTGAATTCTGGGTGGTTCTTGGATTGGCCGCAGCCCATTTTGTTTCGTTTTGTTTTGTGTTTTGCGCGAGCGCGGAAAGTGCGAAAGTGCGGAAAGAAATGTCGTTTCCCGACCTTTTGTGAAACGCAGATATTTATACTTTGATTTTTGGGGGGGGTATATTGTTGTACAAGTCTCTCTCTCTCTCTCTCTCTCTCTCTCTCTCTCTCTCTCTAAATCGTGCTGCGTTGCGTGCTATCTTTAGTTGCTATCTTCGCGTGTTCTTTTTCTCTCTCTTTCTCTTTCTCTTTCTTTCTCTCTCACTCTTTTCTTTCGCGCTTCGGGGTGCGCATAAAGGACGTTTCGATATTAAAAGAAGCCGCCCCCGCCGAAACCTCCGGATCCTCCCGGTCCACCGAATCGATTCTCCGGTGGAGGTGGTCCGCGCGTATGGAACCTATCCGGTGGCTCGCGACCGTTTGGGGTCGGTAAACCTCCTGGCATGCCGCCCGGGACGCCTTCGAATCCGGTAAAATCGCCAGCGCCGTTCGGATCCGGGAAGAGATGCCCTCTTCCTCGTCCCGGACGCTGAGGAGGACCACCGATACCTGGGATGGATCCAGGAGGCGGTAACGGGTTGAAACCGCCGGTTGGATCTGGGTTCGGGTACAAATCGTACGCACCGCCGGTTATGCCGGGAACAAAACCGGGGAAACCCGGGACGATGTCGCGGTGCGGGTAGGACGGGCGATAATTGTTGTTCCCTCCCCCCTGGCGTCCTCGTCCTTGTCCTCGAAACGACATGTTTTCGCGCATTCTATTCATAGACTCCTCTCGAATTCGCGCTTCTTCGCGTTCTCTTTGGTTTTGTATTAATCGTTTGTATTCTGCTTTCGGGACAATCTCTCCTCCGTTTGGTCGAAAATCGTCTTTCGTCCTCGTCTCCGCCGCTCGAACCGCGCCGGCGACCAGTCTCCCCGCGTCCACTTCCATCGCCTTCACTTCACGAATAATCCCAGGAAACTCTCGTTCAATCGCGTTCAAAAAGAGTGCATCTTGTTTTCTCTCGTTCTTTCCATCGACGACCGCTTTAAACGCTTTACACGTCGCCGTCAACGCGCACAAATCCACCCCTCGAACTTTGGTAAAAATCCGTTCCAACAACTCCTTCGGCGTCGCGCGTAAACTCGGCGGTTCTCTCCTATTCGGCACCGTCGCGACGGCTTCCGCGTACGCTCGGTAGATTGGATCGAACATAGACTCGGAAAACAGTTCGTGCACTTCGATGTCCGATTTATCGCGCAAAAAGTCCTCCTCGCCCCTCTTCTCTACACCGTCCCCGAACGCCTTCTTCGCGTCGAATATCTTCCCGCCGTTACCTCCGGACGACGACGAATACGTCTCCTCTCGAAACGTCGCGAACGTCACAAACTTCCTGGAAGAGTTCTTCTTTTCGCCTCCTCCTCTCTTCGTCCAATCGCACGCTTGGAGCACGATATCGAACCGAGTGGTTATTCGTTCCTCGGGCACGGCGACGTACGTTCGCCTCTGCACGGGCTTTAACTCCTTTTCCTCTTCCTCGTCTTTCAAAACGGTCGCCCCTAGGCTCAAAGCGTACGCGTGCTGCGCGAGAATCGTCAGTTGGTGGTACGTAAACGTGCCTCTCCCGTCGTCGTCGTCGTCGTCGTCCTTCTTCTTCTTCTTCTGCGCTTCTGCTCGACACGAACGAGCGAACTGTTCGCGGAATAACGCGTTCATTTTTTAAGTCTCGCGCGCGCGCGTACAGTGTGTAAAGCGCTTGATGATGATGCGCAGAGAAAGAAAGAGAGAGAGAGAGACGATATCTTCGTTTTGTGATTGAATGTAATAACGAGTGAGTGTGTATCTATAGCGCGCGCGATTCGATTTTTAGGGGAGGAAATGACGCATGTATTTAGGGTTTTATAAAAACCCTAAATGTTTCCTTTAGTAAAGTCTAGGGGTTTGACGCGCGCGACTCTCTCACTCTCTTTCCGGCATCAAAGAGCACTCGCACGCTTTGCGTAACACATACAGAACAACGAGAAAGAGAAGAAAATGGCAGGCAGTGACCCAACCTCGGTGAAACCGAACCAATTCGTAGAACTCCACGGCCACGCGAGAGAAGTCGTCGAAAAGACGTTCAAATTCTCCCCGAGAACGTTAGGGGTGATCGGGATTTTCGGCATCGCGGTGCCGTATTTGTTATACCAAGGGTGCGTGAACGAGTTTCACGCCGCGGACGATAAGTACAACAGGGAGAGGAAAAAGTTCATGTGATAGAGAGTAAAGAGAGAGAGAGAGAGAGAGAGTATTCCTTATTAGCCTTGATAGAAGTCTTGTTTATATAAATCAGTAGAGTAGTCCGCATTCTTCAGAATTTCCCCGCCTTATACAACACAACAAACACTACTAAATGCTGGGGCTCTTCTTTCGAAGAGCCGCTTCTGCCGCGAAAACGACGAGAGAAAGGTCGCTGAATCTGTCGCTGTCGGGAAAAGGAGGAGGAAAAGGAAAGACGACGAGTTTTGGGAGTTCTCATCATCAATCTTCGATGACGTTCCATTCGTCGTTCTTCGGAGATGCGAAAGCGTTTTCGTTATTCGCGGCTCGGTCGGGTTTCGTGAGAAAGAACAGCAGCAACAACACGAACAACATCAGAGAGAGAAGCATAAAAAGAGAGTTCTTCACGCGAGGCGAACGAGATTCGTACGATAATTATTATTCGCGGGGGGGATATACTACGACTACGAATGAGAGCAGAAGGGACACCTCTGTGGTGTGGATGCTGATTGGAGCGAATACCGCGGTGTACTTGGCGTGGCAAGAACCGGAGAACTTTAAGACGATGAGGACGCATTTTTTGGTCTCGGAGAGTTCTTTGGCGAACGGGTACTGGCACACCGCGTTGACGGCGGCGTTTTCGCACAACTCGTTCAATCATTTGTTCGGGAACATGTTTACGCTGTATTTCTTCGGCAGAGACGTGGCGTTGGCGTGCGGAGGAGCGTATTTGCTGAATTTATATCTCGTTGGTGGCGTGGTGTCGAGTTTAGCGCACGTCGGGTACGAGAGGTACGAGAGACGGAAACGTAAACCGCACGTTGGATTTTTCGACAAGAGAGAACACGAGAGTTTCTTCTCGTGGTTCGACGAGCGCATGGATAAAATCGCGAGGTTAGCCGCGCCGGCGAGTTTAGGCGCGTCTGGAGCGGTAAACTCGATCATTGCCATGAGCGTGATGATGATGCCACACCGGAAGATTTATTTGTACGGAATACTTCCGTTGGAGTCGTGGGTATTCGGCGCGATGTTCTTGTTGAGAGACTACGCAGGATTAGGAACTCAAGACGGGATTGGACATTCGGCGCACTTAGGAGGAGCCGCGGTTGGTGCTTTGGCATTTTTGTTGAGGAATGGCAGAATGATACGATAGAATACATAGAGTAGATAGAGGTAGTAGATGCAAAGGCGTAGATAGTAAATATACATACCGTAGCGTGTAATTTCAGAGAAATATTTTGTTCAGATACAGTTTCGCGATTCGTATACCAAAATACTTATATTTTTACATTCTTTCACTCGCAAATCTCTCAGTTAAACAAAAGTAATCAATGCGCTGGCGAAGCTGTGTTGTTTTTTGCGGTGTGTTTCTACATTTCTGTGTTTCTAAATGGTTTTATTTCTTTATCCTCCTCTTCTCGTGCGCTTTGGAGCAGGCGCGTCGGCGTTGGCGCCTGCTCCTTCTCTTTGACCATCAGATCCGCCGCCTCTGCGTCTGTTGGTAGCGTCGGGAGCAGCCGTGGCAGCGCGGTTCGCATTCGCTCGTCTCTGCGCCGTTCTCCTCGCCACCGTCGCCGCCGTAGGTTGACGAGGAGCGGTAGGAGTAGCTCGAGACGACGGCGGGGAGGGGCTAGGCGCGCCGACAACTTGACCATCCCTCATGAACTGGTTCAGGGCTCTCTCAAAATTCTCGGCAAACTCGGCTGTGCCTCTCTCGCGAAGTTCGTTGCGAATCATCTCTGTGTTGGCAGAAATGAGAGCCGATGGCGCGGACTGATGGCCTTCCGGCAGGTTTCGCGGAGGGGGCGCCCAGCCAAGGTGGCGAATGCCATCGAAAGAACCAACATCGTTTCTTTCGGCCGGAGGAGAAGACGGTTGGGCCGATTCGGGATCCTGCATTGTATATCTATGCATTTGCGCGAGAGTTGCTGGCGATACCATCGCTGGAATGACCGTGGCAAACGCGCTTGAACGATCCAAGTATACCGTTCGCGGTAAGCGGAAACTTCGCGATGCACTCACGTTTTGCGTGTAAACGCCGTTGCCAACCTCAGTTCTTCGCTCGTTTCCAGCTGGTGCCGCAGCACGCGCCGGTGCCCCCGTCGCCGCGGCCGTCGCCGCTCGGATCGAATTCATATATTGAATCGTCGATTGTCTTCTCGCGCTAGCCGGCGAAAAAGAGGGAGCGAACGCTGAAGCCGGTAAGGCCGCAGGGGCGACCGATGATACGCCGCGCGCCAATTCCGTCCAAAGTGCGCCAATCGCATGCATTTGGCTCGCAAGTTCGAGAATTTCGCCATTTATGACGGCTTGTGCATTATCATCTCGTCTCTCCTGCGACGAGGACGCGTTCGGAGCGCTTTGAAAAATGTCACCGGATCGCACGCGTGCGCTCAACTGCGTGAGCTGCGGGATAAGACGCTGTGCAGATCTCGATGCAACATCGAGGGCGGTTGTCAACGCGTCGACGTCTCCTTGCGCCGTTGAGATACCGTTTGCAAAGGTATTAGCGTTTGCGTTATCACTCGCAGCACCGGGGACAGCGTTCGTAGTTGTTTCGTGCGTGAAAACCGGGGCAGCTTCTGGGACGAAATCTTCGGAATCGGATTCCGAGTCGTCGCCGAACAAGGAAATTTCTCTCCCATCCATCAAACCAATCGGTAACGGATAGGCTAATCGATGGAATTGCAACGCACTTCTGTCTACTCCTCCGTACAATCGAGAATGGCACTCCGAACACAAATCGTAGTCATCTCTGTTTGTGCATTTGTATCTCGCGCCGCGAATTGGCATCACGTCGCATGCATCACAGCAGACGCCGTGATGCACGACGCTTTCGAGATGTTCGTCTTCTTGTGGGTTCTGTTGCTCTTGCTGCTGCTGCTGTGAGGCCGCTAAATGTCGATCTAGCCGCATGGCGTAGGTTGCAAGCGTTTGCGCGGGATTCGTGCGGGAATTTCTTCTATTACTGTTGTTGTTGTTGTTGTTGTTGTTGTTGTTGATGTTGGTGGTGGTGGTGGTAGTATTTTGTTCTCTCGCCGCTGGCGGTGGCGCGCCGTTTCCTGTTCCTCTTTCTGCATCTTCTCTCCTTCGTCTCGGCGGCGACGAGAACATCATCGGGAAACCATCTGGCATCATCGCGCCCATCTCAATTTCCACCGCAACCGGGCCGTCCGGAGTATCAAAGACTTGCGTATGAACGGATCCGTTGGCGCCAAAACCGTCCTCGTCGGTTGGGAATCTAGGCGGTTGTAACCCGTGAGTTGGTCGCCGCTCTCTCGACGACGACGAAGTTCGGTTATTCGATGAAGGATTTGTTCCAGTGTTGGTGTTTTGTCCCCTTCCTCGGCGCTCCTCCGCCCGCTGACCTGTCGCATCGGCGCGCGGTTGAACCAACCCGCCACCCGCGCGGTCTGCTCCTACTATCTGCGATAGAATCATGCTTCCAATTCTTTGCGGATCGAAAGCTTCCGGATTGGTCCCGCTAAACGCCATGCTTCCTAACATCCTCGCGTTCGGTGGCATCATCATGTTGGTCATCCCGCCGACAACCTCCACGCCCGGCGGTAAACCTGGAATGTTCAACCTTTGAAACACAGCCTCGCCGCCGCCGCCGCCGACGGCGCGGCCCATAACTTCCTCGATGGACCGAAGACCGGAACCCCTCCCTCTCATCCCATTCTCCCGATTATGCGGCGCGTGCGGATCATTCCTCAACCCTTCCGGCGTCCTCGCCGTCGCGGACTCGGGCGCTTTCCTCACCATCAACAACACGTCGTTATTTTCCACCGGCGCCGAGGATAAGCTCGTCTCGTCCGCGACCAAGCGACCTCGACACAAAATCCGCTGTTCCGCGGGTTTCACTCCAGATTTCGTTTCCACCAGTTTCTTCAGAGCGAGGATTTTCGTCTGTTTCAGATTGATGTAACACGTAGCGCGAAAGCGTAGATTGTGGAAAAGAGTGTCAGTCAAAGTCAAAGTCAAACACCAACTCTTTCGCTTTCCCCGAGGTTGAAAAGACGAAGAAGAAGAACCGCAATCGAAACGTTGTTGAGGACAGAGAGAAAGAGAGAGAGAAAAGAGGGAAAGAAACGCGTGAATTCATCGAAATTCGCGCTTTCGTTCGTTCTCCTTCTCGCGTCTTCTTCTGCGTCGTTCACTCTCGACGGGATGCGTTACACGAGAATTGGAGAAACGAGATCTTCTCTTCCCTAACGCGCGAGAAGCGACTCTAACACGAAGAAGAAGAAGAAGAAGAAGAACACTAAAGAAGAACGAAGCGCAGAGAAAAGAAACGAACACGTTTGCGCGTCAGAACAACATAACGTACCGTCGCGCACAAGGAAAACTCGTACTCCCCGACCGGGTCTTGCGAGCGGACTTTGATCTTCAACAACCGCTTTTCCCCTAAGGAGGAAGAGGAGGGACCTTTGGTCGTCGCCGGGGCCGACATCTCTCTCTCTCTCTTTCCCTCTGAAGTCTCTCTCTCTCTCGGAGAGTAGTAGTAGACGTGCGCGTTGTTTCTGTCGCGTGTGTGCGTCTCTCTCTCTCGTCTCAGGCAAGCTGAGAAAGAGAAAACTCTGGGGAAAAAGTTTCCTCACTTTTCTGTTCTTTTTCCTCTTCATACAAAACCACGCGCACATACACACACACAGAGAGAGAGAAAGAGAGAAAAGAAGCGAGACGCGTGTGCTCTCTCGTCATATCACTCGTGAAAGTGTGCGCGTGTGAGTGCGCATAAATCAGCCGTAAACGCGAGAGAGAGAGAAAGAGAGAGAGAGACCGATGGGAAAATGGATACAAACGGTGAAACGTTTCCCTCTTCTGTTCCTCGCGTTACTCTTCCTGACGACGTTCGTGACCTCCTCGATGACGGCGATCGATTTTGTCCTGAACCGAAATATGGGGTTAACTTCTGCGCCGGAAAAAATCAACCGATACTACGCTTTGACGTTCGCCACGTACGCGATGAAACCGGTGTTTGCGTTAATGAGCGATTGGTTTCTGAGTCGAAGCTCGAGTCGTGATGAAAACGACGAGAAAGAAGGAGAGACGACGAGGCGAAGAGAGAGAGGACATCGCGCGAAGTTCGCGAGCGGGTGTTGTATTTTAGCCGGTATATTTCAGTTCGCGTTGTCCTTTGCGAAAACGCTGAAGGAAGTGTACGGGTTTGGGATCTTGATGACCGCGTGCGTGAGTGGGGCGTACGCGAGTTTGGACGGGATATTAGTGTGCGCGGCGAAAGGGACGAAGACGATTCAGACGACGACAACTTCGGGGAGAAACGAGGAAGAGATGCGACGGATGGGCGGCGGAGAAAGAGAAGGAGGTGGTGAAATAAACGCAGAAGAAGAGGCAGAGGAAGTACGCGCGATTGAAGAAAGAGAGAATAACGCGCATAATTCGAAATCAAAGAACAGACGGATAACGCAGGTGAACGTGCAAACAGTCGCCATGGCGACGCGAACGTTTGCGGCGATTTTAGGAAGCGCGTGTTCGGTTTTGTTTTTGGAGATGTTCACCGCGCGAGCGACGATTGCGTTGTCGAGTGGGTTTGCAGTTCTGGCGTCGATTTTTGCGCTGAGGATTCAAGAGGGAAAAAGGAGCGCCGGAGGAGCGCGCGAAGTGGACGAAGATTTGGAAACGAGAAGAAGAAGACGAAGAAGAGCGCAAACGTCGACGAAGAAATGGCCGTGGAGAAGATTCTTCTCGGACCGCGAATTCATCGTGCTCGCTTTGGCGTTATTCATCTACCGAATCACGCCAACCGCCATGGATACGTACAATTCGTTCATCTACTCCATCTACGACAAAAAACTACCAAACAGTGCCTTTGGTATGTTTCAATTCTTCTCCAACGTCGGCGCGCTGTTCGGCGCGTTTGCGTTTTCCTTCTTCCACAACAAATATTTCGTCGAAAAGAAGCAACAACAACGAGACGACGGAAATCTTCCTCCTCATTCTCCTCCTGGAAGAAGAGGAGAGTTACCATCATCATCATCATCATCATCGTCAAGATATGCAAACGCTCGAATCCGACAAAAACAACTCCTCCTCCAAACGCCTCGATCGAAAATGAACGTCTTCCTCCTCGGCGGCGTCGCCGACGTCGGCTTCCAGCTCGTGCGACTGTTCGCGCTTTACCACCCGCCTCAAATTAACCAACGCAATAGCGGCATGCGCGCGGCAATCATCCTGTCCATTCTGGAACTCGTCATCTCCTTCGGCTCTCGCTTCGCGTACATGCCCATCGTCATCCTCTCCGCCGTCGTCGCCGAAAAGTGCGAAAACAAAGAAGCCTTCTCCTTCTCCGCCTTGGTCTTCTTCGCGGACCTTTCGTCCATCTTCGCCGGCTTCATCGCCGCCGATATCGTCGAGCGATGGAAAATAGGCGCCGCCGTTAAACGAAAGTTGGACATGATGTACATCACCGGACGCTCCTGGCGTCCTCTGAAAAACTTCGTCTACTTATGCGCGTTTTTAAAACTCTCGGCGGTCGCGGTGACGCTTTTATTGCTCAAGCTCATCTTATCCCGTTCGTCCTCTTCTTCTTCTTCTCCTTCTTCTTCCTCTTCTTCCGAGGAGGACGAGGACGAGGAAAACGAAAACGAGGAGGCGTACTACGAAACGGTGCTCGCCCCGGCGGCGACGGCGGCGACGACGATAACAACAGCGCGAGACGATGACGAATATAATCAGTTTAGTCCGTATAGAATCGATCGATAGATACTAGATGTGCAGTAGTATTCCTAAGATGTAGTCATCATGCCTAGTTATTTTAGTTGCAATAGTTGTAGGAGTACTCCTGTAGGAAAAAAGCTTCAGAAATGCAAGAAAAAGATACGCACGTGCGCGCGCACAAAATGACATCACGCTTTCCTGCTTTTGCTTCTCCGTCTTCTCGATAACGGAACACGACTCCTGAGAGTGAAACTTCCGTCGCTCTTTTTTTACCCGCGATGATGACGACGACGACGACTTTGACGACGACGAGAACGCGAAACGACGCGAGTTCACCATCGACATCCGTTCTTCAGTTCTCGTCGTCGTTAAGAAGAAGAACACGAAGAATTGGCCTCCGCGCTTCCCCCTCCTCCTCCTCCTCCTCCTCCTCAAAGAACGAGACGGATGAAAGAAACGAGACGACGACGACGACGATTGAAAACAACAACACTTCCAAATTGCAACAAACAGAAGTCATCACTCGCTTGTGGTCCAACGTGAACGAAAACGAGGGGTACGCGCACGAGTCTGGGTCGGTTTTCGGAAACGCGGCGTTGATTGCCGGAACCACGGTTGGGGCCGGCGTGTTGGCGCTTCCGGAAATAACCGGGCCGAGCGGGTTTCTCCCGAGTTCGGAAGTGTTGGTCGCGATGTGGATGTATTTCGTGGCGACGGGATTTTGCTTGGCGGAGGTCAACTTGGCGACGTTATGCGCGCTCGGGAGTTCTAAAGATGGGGTGAGTTTGTTTTCAGTGACGCGTTCGACGCTCGGGAATGGTGGTGCTTTGGTGTTTAGCGCCGCGTACGTATTCATGCACGAGTGTTTAACCATCGCGTGTTGTTTAAAAGGGGCGGAGATTTTGTCGAGCGGGAAATACGTCGCGGATGTTGGATTCGACGAAGCGGTTTTAGTATTTGGTGGTGCGATAGGTTTGTTCGTGGCGCTGAGCAACGAAAAAGTTTTGGATTTCACCAATCGATTGTTGGTGCTTTTTATCGTTAGCGCTTTGATCGGGTTGGTGAGTTTGTGCGTCGGTGAAGTAGACGCGGCGAATTTGGAGAGAAGTGATTTTAGCGTGGTAGGCAATACTATCCCTGGCGTAGCGGTTGCGTTCGTGTATCAATCCGTGTTGCCATCCGTGGTTTCCTCGTTGGAGGGCGACGTGCCAAAGATTAAGAAAGCGACTATTTTAGGGACCGCGGTGCCGTTGGCTATGTTTTTGCTGTGGAATGCGGTCGTTTTAGGTGCTTTATCCGGAGAAGATTTAATGACTTCAGGAGTAAATCCGGTGGATCTGTTAGCCTCGAAAATCGAAAGTGGCTACGGCACGGTGTTAATCGACGCGTTTTCCTTTAGCGCCGTGGCGACGTCCTTCATCGGATTCACCATCGGATTGAAATCGTTCATCGCGGATGGGTTACGATCGGTCGACGTGAAATCCGAACCCATATCCTACGCGTTGACGTTAATCCCGCCGTTAACTTTCGCCATCACCTACCCCGACGTCTTCATCTCCGCCATCGACAACGCCGGAACGTTCGGCGTCATCGTCATCTTTGGCTTGTTGCCGCCTTTAATGGTGTACAGTTATCGAAAATCTGCCAAAGAATTTGAATCTAAGATTACCATGTCGACCGAAATGACGCGACAAAAAGCCTTGATCGATTCCATCGCTTTACCGGGTGGCGACTGGACCTTATTCGCCATCTTTGCCTTTTCCGCGTGCGTCATTTTGCAAGAGCTCGTCGAACGCGTCGGCGGGTAAAGCCGATCGTAGAAAAAAAGTTGTACATATATATATTTTGCAGTATACTCTGCGTGTTGAATTTCCTATCGATCATCGACAAGGAGTTCTTGACGAATACGTTTGATTGGTGTTTCGCTCGTAGTATTTTCGAGAAAGGGAAGCCAAAGACCGCCGCCAAAAACTTCATTTTTTCTCTCATCATCATCATCATCCCCAAACCATCATCATCACCGATACAAACGCGATAAACGAGCATCACTTTTAGAAAGTAGTCGTAGTGAGAGTAGTCTTATACATAATAAATGAAAAACAAAAAGCGCAAGCAAGAGCGCCAAGCGCGTTTAGAACGGGACGACTTTGAGAATCGAATCCGGGAGGAACAGACGAAGCATCGCCACATCGACCGGACGAAAGTCTTGCTCGGCGTTTCCGGGGACGTCGCCTCGGATTCCGAGGACGAGTTCGACGAGGCGTACCAAGGTCAGTTTGGCGAGGTTTTGGAAAAAGAGGCGCTGTTTAAACCAGAGAAGAGTAAACAACATAAAGAACCGGAACATACAGGCATCAATAGGAAAGAAAAAACGCTCGTACTGACAAGTCGAGGGGTTGTCGCTCGGTTTCGCCACTTGATGCAAGATTTACTCTGTTTACTCCCGAACGCGAAGAAAGACGCGAAGATTGATTCGAAGAACGATAAAAGAGCGGTGGTGGAGTGCGCGGAGTTGAGAGGGTGTAACAACGCGATATTCTTTGAATCGAGGAAACGGCAAGATTCCTACGCCTGGTTCGCGAAGACGCCGGAGGGACCGTCGATAAAATTCCACGTGGAGAACATTCACACGATGGCGGAGTTGAAGTTAACCGGGAACCATTTGAAGTTTTCTCGACCGAGTTTACACTTCGATCCGAAATTCGACGACGAAATGCACACGCGCGTGATTAAAGAGATTTTAGTCCACTGCTTCGCGACGCCGTGGAAACACCACGCGATGAAACCGTTCTACGACCACCAGATGTCTTTTTATTGGGAAGACGGAAGAGTGTGGTTTCGAAACTACCAAATCGTCCATCCGGAAGGGAAAGAAGTGCGAGCGAACTTCTCCTCCATCGAAAACGGCGTCTCCTCCGGTGGACTCTCCTTAACCGAAGTCGGCCCGCGCTTTTGCCTCCACCCGATCAAAATCTTCCAAGGCGCGTTCACCGGGAAAGTCTTATACGAGGACGAACTCTTCGTCAACCCGAACGTGCGACGCGCGGACGCGAAGAAAAAAGACAGCGACGTCTACGCCAGAAAAGTCGCGAAAAAACAAAAAAGGAAAGCGCACGTCGCGATGAATCAGTTGAAAAGAAGAGAGGATGATTTAGATGGGTTTTTTAGAGACGACGACGCTTTTTAATGCGAGTAGTATTCATCCTCCGTTGTATCCTCTTTGTCTCAAATGTCTGTCGATTCTCGTGACTTAAAATCCACGCAAAACGACGTAAACACTCTTATTACTCTTCTACTCCTATGTTTCGATGACGACGACCAAAAGCAAAGCGTCGAAAGTATCCTCCTCCGGCGTGTCGAGAACGTTGCACAGCACGCGCAACGCGCGTTCGAAACGGACGAAACATTTACATCCAGAGAAGCGATTGGATGCGTCGTCGTCGAACGAAGAAGACCAAGGAACGCATTTGACGGAGGAGGAGGAACGAAGCGATGAGGAGGACGATTCTGTCGACGACGACCGAAGAAAAACGGGTACGAAAAGGAGAAGGAGAAGGAGAACGGATCGGAAGGGAGGAGGAGGAGGAGGAGTACGCTCGGCGAAGAAGATTGCGGACGAATCAGAACTTTTGTTTCCTCTGAGACTCCTTGGGAAAAAGGAGAGAATGCTTCTTCTGCGTTCACCCGAGACGACGACGACGACAAGAACGGGAGTCATCAAGAAGGAGAAAACGTCCATCCGAAAACACGCGGCGGAGAACGTGTATCGATTGGTTGCGTGTTGCTTGCAGAGCGGCGATTTCGAGTTAGCGGCGCGAACGACGGCGGCGTTGTTAGCCATCAGTCGGAAGCGGATGTACCGGGAGGAAGAGGCTTTGGAGGACGGAGGACGGAACGAGGACAATGAAGAAGAGGAGGACGAAGACGAAGAGGCGAATGAGAGACGGAGGAAGAGAAAGACGTTGAGTTGGCACCATAAAGTCGAGCGGAATGATTGGGAGACGCACAAGAAGCACGAGCGATTAGCGATGAAGAGTTGTTTGGAGTTGATGAGTGGAGGTCGAGGAGGCGAAGAGGAGGAAGAGGAAGAGAGAGACGCGAAGGTGATTTATGCGAATTTATTGAAAGAGGCGAACGTTGGGGGCGAGAGGCATCAGGCGAGGTTCGAGAGCGCGTTCGGGGAGTTTTTCCGAGCCGCGAGGAGGAAAGCGAGAGAGGCGAGGGTGAGCACGGAGAAGGCGAAGGCGTTGAGGAAGGCGAAAAGGAGGAAAGCGCTGCCGCACGCTTCCCGGTTTGGCGGGTACGACGAAAAAGAGAAAGAAGAAGAAGAGAAAGAAGAGAAGGAGGACAATAAGCTAGAAATAAACCTGGGACCTGAAGTGACAGAGGCCGTGCGGTTACTCGAAGGTCGCGGCGTCAAGATGTGTAATTTCTTTCCCAAAGACAAGAAGAAAAAATTACGTTCCAGCACGCGTTTGCTCACGGATGCGGCGATGTTGAAAGTCGCGCTTTGGTTTGAATCCGTGAAAGACGAGACCGTGCGAAAACACGTGCTACGGCTGGAGATGTGTCGATCGCCACTCACGAGTAAAGAGATAGAAATGAAAAGAAGAGGTAAATCGATTGCGAAAACCCTGGATGCTAGAGCCGAGAGTGGAGCGTACGGCGACGATTCGCTACGAACGAGTGCGCTCATTTCCATTTCGAGCTTACTCGAGGCCAGGGCGACAAAAAAGAACAACATCAACAACAACAGCAACAACGAACGACAGGACATGAATGCGAATTTTTCTTCGGCGTCGTCGAGCGACGACGCGATCAAACTTACCATAGCTTTCGCGATGCTCACTTTGGCCAAAAATCCAGCGAATTGGCAAGAACCGGAAATGACTATGGTCACCGTGGATGAGCAGTTGAGAAAGCTCGTCGAAGAGTTCCCGAACGATAAAGACGCGAGAGAGGCTTTGGCGACTTTTTTGATTCGAGCATACGCACGCGGGTATCGAAAAGACCACGCGGAAAGGTCTCGAAAAGGCTTTGCTCCGCCTAAATCCCGTCCTCTTGACTGCATGGACGCGCAAAACATAGCGAGTGCGTGTCTCGCCGCCGTGCGAGTCGACCCTACGTGCGAAATATCCACGCGCTTTTTAATGCATTGCTGGAAGTACAATTATAAAGCGGAGAATGTGCAACGCGTAGAAGGAATTGATTTTTTGGAAGATGCGTTCGATGACGACGATGAAGGAAGTATCAACGAAGCGGGGGATAATTTTAGCGCGATGGATACGGCAAGCGTCGCATACATCGGAAGCGCGATTGATGTAAACGAGTTATTACACGTCGCGTGCGAACGCGTTGAGTGTTTTCCGAAAGACGAACAGTCTTGGAAATATTTGAGCACCGCGCTAGTGGGCGTCGAAACGTGTATAGGAGAAAGCGACAACGCGCACGCGAGGCAATACGAGATTATCTTTCAAAACGTGAGCACGAATCGCGCGTGGTGGCCGGAACGGATGTTTGCCAATCCGAAGGAAATTACTTTCTCGAACATCGCGCTTTGCAAATACAAAGCCGTCGCGGCGTGTATCGCATTTCCGTTTGATGAAAGATGCAAGCGATACGTGAGCACCTTTCAAACTTTCCTGACAAAAAATGCGAAATCGAGTCCGAAATTCTCTAGCGTCAGATCCCTGCTTTCGTTTTTGAAGGATAGCGTCGAGGTGAAATACGAACGCTTGCTTACTCCGAAAAACAAAAAAGTTTCGCGAAAACGCGATCGAGTTACCAAATCGCACGAAGGAAAGAATAGGAAAGAAAGTGAAGACGACGAGCTGAAAGACGTAGAAGTAGACGACGCGATGCTCTAAAGATGTAAAACAGTAGTAATAGTATCTGTAGTTGTAGGTTAAGAGAAACGATGATGAAAAATCTTGAGCGCCTCAATTAATTACTCCCGCAATGCCAACGTGATCGATACGGGGCAATGGTCGCTTCCATTCATCTCCGTCAATATTCTACTGGACACCACCTTCACATGTGCGTCTTTTGCGAACATTTTGCTGCTAGCTAAGAAGTAATCCAAACGTAAACCTCTATTCTTTGGCCTGTTCCCGACTCGTTGAGACCAATACGTAAACCACCCGCTCTTCTCAGGATTGAAATAGCGAAAGCAATCTTTCATATCGCACTCTCTCGTCATCACTCCAAACGCGTTCCTCTCTTCCGGCGTCGTCCCTGCTGATTTTGGAATGTGTTTTGCGTCTACGTTATAAATGTCGATATCTAGATGCGCCACGTTTAAATCACCGCCGTAAATCGTCGGTTTCTTCGCCTGCAACGCGTTCAAATGCTCGCGACACTCTTTTTCCCACGTGTTGATTCTCCAATCCAAACGGTCCAGCTTTTGCCCGCTGTTTGGAACGTACGTGAATAGTGCGTTGAACGATTCGTATTCCAAAGTAATCGCGCGGCCTTCCGAGAGATGTTTCCCATCGAGCAACCCTTCCGTGACTTTTAAAAGCTTTGGTCCGTCGTATCGCCTCGCGGCGGCGGCGTTCGTAGGGATTGGCGCTTCCTTCTTCTTCTCGCTCGCGCCGCCGCCAAACATATCCTTAATCGACGTTTGTTTCATCGGCGATTTCCCACCTTCTTTTTTTCTCGCCTCTTCGCACTCGCCCTTCGCCAAAACACAAACTCCAGCGTACCCTTTCTTCGCCGTCGAACACGCAAACTTCACCGTCGTAAACTCAGGCAACAACTCCTTCAACTGTCTCGTCGCCTCCTCCACGTTTTCCGGATTAAGCTTGTGCTCGGAGAACATCATCGCGTCGCACTTCGTTTCGTCCGCAATTTTTCGTAAACATTCGGGTTTATTCTTTAACAAAGCGCGCAAACCGGCGACGTTGAACGCCACCGCGGTGAAGCGACGCTTCGTTTCGTCGTCGTCGTCTTTGAAATCTTCGTCTGCGCTTTCCAACGCATCTCGGGGGATAATTTCTGGAATGAGCGCCGCTGCGACTTTCTTTTGCTTCTTATTCGTGTTTATGTCGTTCGCCTCGTTCTCCTTCTTCTTTTTGGTGGTCGCTTTTGGGAGAGGGGAGGACATTTTAAAGCCGACGATGATGAGAGTACTCCGCGCAAAAGCAAGTTGTGCGCAATTTCACCTCATTTCCCCAGACGAAATACCTACCACAACAGATATCAGATATCCATGTCACGCCGGGGCCTCCTCCTCTTCGGAACGAAAGGGGCGACTAATCTGATCAGATGCGCGAGATGTGCGCGCGCGCGGAAGAACGCGAGGATATCGAGAATATCGACGACAATAACAACTGCTTCTTCTTCTTCTTCTTCTTCTTCTTCTTCCTCGCCGTCGGGAAAAAAGAATCTCTCGTTGCAAACGCAGTTGGACACGAATCGAATAAAAAACAGGCGCGAATGTCTCCCAATCCCGACCGCGATTATCGCGGTCAAATCATCCGGAGGAGGGGACGAGAACACTTTGTATAAAAAGTTGGAACTCGATTTTGAGACGAAGATTAAGCGATACAATCCTAAGTTTGAGATGATTTCCTGCCCACAAAATCCAAAGAATGAGAAAGGTATCGAAGAGCAAAAAGCGAGCGAAGGCGAGCGGGTGATGAAGAAGATCGATGCGAGAGATTTTGTGGTTTTGATGTGCGAACGAGGACAATCGTACACGTCGGAGAGATTTGCGTCGGATGTTTTGTGCAAGAGCGGGGATTTAGGCCACGGTAGGTTGGTATTTGTGATTGGAGGGCCGTTCGGGCACGGGGAGGAAGTGCGAGCGAGAGCGGACGTGTCGTTGCGATTGAGCGAGATGGTGATGAATCATCGCGTGGCGAGGATGGTCCTCTTGGAACAGATTTACAGAGCGTGGACGATTGTTCGAGGGGAACCGTATCATCATTAGCTCTTTTAAATGTCGTTAGCTAGGTAGCTTTTATTTTTTATGTATGCTTTTTAGTTATTAGTCTATAATTCTATCATTTTAACTACCGGTACACTTCTTAACTAAGTACGCGCCGCATTCTAAATGGGGTGTGTATGGAAACTGGTCAAACACCGCGAAGCGCTTCATGTCGTGCGTTTCGGAGAGGATGAGCATATCTTCCGCCAAGGTCTCCACGTTGCAGCTGATGTAGACAATGTTCTCGAATCTTTGTAGCATCTTGGAGACTTCCGGGCCGCATCCGGCGCGAGGCGGGTCCACGAGGACAGTTTTGATATTCAGCGTGGTTAAATCTAACTGAGTGTCCTTCAATCTCGTGAACACGCGTTCGCCGTCGATGGCTTGAACAACCTCTTCGGCGGATAAGCGCACGACGTGCGTGTTTTTAATCCCATTCATTTCTATGTTTTCTCGAGCGGCGGCTATGTTCGTTTTCGAAATCTCCGTGGATAAACACGTTCGAAAAAAAGGCGATAGTGCCACCGTAAAATGGCCGTTGCCGCAATAGAGTTCTAGAAAATCATTCGTATTCGAAGAAGGCGCGCAACACGAACGCGCAAACTTGAGCATTTCGGTCGCAATCTGCGCGTTCGGTTGAGCAAACTGCCCTTCCAATTGCTTATACTTCAAAACCGTACCGTCCAAGTGAACATTTTCCATCACAAACGCATTCCCTATCACCTTTCTCATCCTATTCGCTCTCCCAACAATCGACACGTTCAACTCCGGATGCATCCTATTCATCTCCTCTCGCATCCCTTCCGCCGCCTTCACCCACTCTTCGTCCAACTTCCGGTGATAACACATCGTCACCACCACGTCGCCACTCGTCGCGGTCAGAAACTCCACCTGAAAAAGCCTCCTCCTCAAATTCGCATCGTCTCGTTCCACTAAACTTCTCACCGAAGGCATCGCCGCTCGCATCGCGTCCGATCCCATCGGGAACGAATCCACCAACACCGTCTTCTTCTCCTTGTAGATTTTCCCGGACGGAAGCGTCGACGTCCCCAAAACTTCAACCATGCTATACCTCGCGTCTATTGGACCGTCTAAATGCACCCCAAATACCGCTCGCATGCGGAAACCGCCATTCGTTTGCTTCGATTTAAATATTTCAATGTTGTTACTTCCATCGCTACCGCTGCTACTCAACAAAGTTGGTGTTGTCTTAATTCGTTTTTGCAACAAAACAGCCACCGCTTTGGATATTTTCTCCCTCAACTCCTCCTCGTACCTGTGCGGGCGCACGTCCACGTCCAATCCTCGCCCTTTTTTGAAATTCGTCTTCTCTAGCTCGTGATGCTTTTCTTCTTTTTCTTTTCTTTCCGTCCCCGAGGAACTGCGACTACTCGGAGAAGAAGAAGAAGACGCTTGGGTGCGGATGCCGGCGCACGAATTGTCCCGAGGAGGAGGAATAGGAAAACGACCGAGACGACGACGACGCGAGAAAGGCACAGGAGGAGAGTAACGACGGGACGAAGAAGAAGAAGGCGTCGAGGAGAGGAACATGTTCCTCGCGCGAGAAACGAGAAGTGCCGCCATTTTTTATCCGATGTTTTATGTGTGTCTGTGAGAATGCGTTTCCCCAATGGTGTGACAACCAAAGAGGGAAAAAATGTATACAATTTCTACTACGCCCAGAACGCCGTCGCTCTCATCAATTTTGATGCTCTCATGATTTCCGAAAAGAATCCTTAAGCTGCCGCGTTAAAGGAGGACACCGCGCCGGCGAGGACTTTCTCGTGCGCGTCGACGTCGCCGAAGTAGGAACACCTCAAATCTCTCTCCTCGTCGTTATCATCGTCGTCGTAAAACTCCTCCTCCTCCAAATTCTTCCCGTCGTCGTCGTCGAGAAACGATGATGATGCATCTGTGCTGCCGAATTGACGAGGACGACGACGAATGCTGCTCAATCCGCGTCTGGATTTGAATTGACCCAAGATGGGCGGCGAGGCCGGTTTGTTCATGGCTTTCTCGAGAAAGGCGAGTCGAGCGCCCGGTCGAGCGAATAACGCGCCATTTTGGGAGAGTAAGGCGAGTTTGGAGACGACGGTATTGGCGAAGGACTCGTGGAGTCGCGCGGCTTCGGCGACTGAAAGTTGCGCGAGCGCAGGGTAGGTGGAGTAGAGGGAGGACGAGGACGAGGCAGAGGAACCAACGTCGCCGCCGCCGCCGCCGCCGAGGGAGGACCAAAAGGAAACGTTTTCGTTTCTTCCCCGAGCAGATGTTGTCGTCCATCCAGTTTGGAATGGTGTACCAGATGGGCGGATAATTGGTTCATGGACGGTACCGTCCAGCGCTGTCGTCGTTGTTTGTGGCGCCACGGTATCCGTCGCGTCGCGTTCCGAGTGGCTCTGCGTCGACAAAGTCGTCGTCGTCAGCGCAGAATCTGGGAACGTCACCTGTCTCACGCGTTTGACCGCCTCGCGATACGCGCACGTCGCAATAGCAACGTCCCTAAACGTCGGTCGTTCGTGCTCTCCTAAAACGTTCTCATTGTTTCGATGGTCAATACTACCTTTACCGTTCAACATTTCGTCCCCAAATTCGTCCACGTTGCTAAACATGGCCGCGGCGATTGCCATCCCTAAGTCAGCGAGCGCGCCGTAATCTTCCACCGCTTGTGCCGCTCTTTTGGATGCAATCGACGCTTGCGACTGTCTGTGTTTTCGCATTTGTATCGCTTCGAGGCTTAACATGCCACCAATGCTCCCTCCTACGCCATCGAAGCCGTCAACCCCTCTTAATACGCCGCCGCCGACGCTGGACATGGAAACAGCAGACGGAGGTCCCGCGCTCGATCTCGAGTCCGCCACTATAGCCTTCTCGTTGAAGTCACGCATGGCTCGCGCCACTGCCGTTGCCGGGGCTAAAGCGCACGCTAAGAATGCGCGCTTGATAGATAAAACGTCCAAGAAATCTGGCGTCTTTTCGCCGTCCTCGTCCTCGTCGTCTTCGTCCGCGTTCGCGTCCGCGGCGAATCGTCTTCTCCCCGGCGCCACAACGCCAAACGCAGCGGATGCCATCGCATCGCTCCTACTGTATAGCAACGGTAGTCTCCCGTACTCGAAGTCGTCACCACTCACAATTTTCAAGCAATCGTCAAACGCTAAGATTTGCGAAAACGCGTATTCGGAAACGAATTCGCCTCGCATCGCTCTCATCAACGGTTCCAATGCTGTGCGTTCCGTCCCCGCGGCTCTCGTATCCGGTCGAAACGCGTACGGTTCGGTCAATATCGATTCGCACACGTCCCTGCAAATTTTAAACGCGACGTAAACGACGTACCCTGGAACAAACTTTGAAAACAAAGAAGAAAGAGACGTCGCCGGCGCCAATCGAAACCAACTCAAACAAATTTGAGCTACAAACGCGACGACTACCATCTTCGCGGAATATAAAACCACAATTGGGTCCATCGCGACATCAAACGCGATTCGTTTCACTCGATAATACCGTCTGCGCTGACCGGCCTGCGAAAACTGAAAGTGTAAGTCGTCGTGAAATCTCGGAAACGTAAGAGCCGCCAATCGCACTTTCTCCAACAACGCTTTGTGATTCCCATCGGCGCGAGAGCTCACAATTTTCTCCCTTAAAATCGACGACTCTTTGCTCACTCCACCACCACCACCACTAAACTGGTTCCTCGATTTCTCCAACCAGGACAAAATCCTCGACGATTGCACGATCCTATCCCCGTGCCCGGAAAATGGCGCTAAAACTGTTCTCACGTTTGACCAAACCGACCAATTCCACGTCGCCCACGCCCGCGCCAAACCTAAACTCCCCGCCGACAACACGAACGCGTACAAGGCTCCAAAATACCCAACGCTATCATACTTACCACCACCGCTGCTACCACTACCACGACTACTAAACATTGGCATCAAAAACATCCCAGCCACGAAAACTCTCACGAGAACAAACGCCAAAGCGTCCGTCGCTCTTTTCGCTTTCCATCGCGTCGCGTTCATATGCGAGCGCGCCTCCTCTGCTCGCTTCGCCGAAGGACGGCTCGCATCAGGGAGCGCGATCCCGTGACTCGAATCCAGCATATCTCTCGAGATGAGAAAGTGATAGTTTCGAGAATCTGAAACTCCGGGGATATTCTGATGCCGACCGCCGTTTCCGCCTGCTTTCGCTGTCGTCGGCCTCCCTGCTCTGGCGGTCACGAAGGAGACCGGCATCGCGAGTGCAAAAAAAATCCCGGACGTTTTGCAAAAATTCGCGAACGTCCCCAGTCTCACAAGGAACAGGAGGAAGTAAAACGCGGACACCTTTGATACAGAGTCGTTTTAGTGTTGTTGTTCGAGGTAAGTAAGAAGAGAGCACGTAAACGTCAGCCATGAACACACACGCACGAGTAGGGGGAAAATGAGCGATTTTGAATTTCCCGAACAATAACGACTCTTTAAAAAGACCAAGAGAAAACAAAAACGTACCGGCACGACCATGCCAAACGACGCCCAGAGCGCACACGCGACCGTTCGGAAGAACGCGACGTCGGATAAGTCTTTGCGCCAAAACTCTGCGCGGTATCTGTCCATGATATTTTGAGTTTGTGTGAATTTTAGAACGGAAAAATAATGAAGGAAAAGGCAAGTTTTTCACAAATATACAGGACTAATATGTAGGTTGCGAATACATACGCAGAGTCTAAACGACACGGTGTACACACTCTCGCTCTCTCATTTCTCTCTCTTGTTCTTCTGTTTCTACTCTACACGTGCGTATTATTAGTAATATCGTTATTATTTCTTCTTCGTCTTCGTCTTCTTTGAAGCGTCGCGGGTTTCTTCTTTCGTCGTGTTCCCGGCTTGGCTCAATATGCAGTTCCACACGACGGAACAGCAAGACATGTACAAAACCTGCCTATTCACGGGAACGAGTGCAAAGTTCACGCAGCTCGCGGGCACCCAAAACGCCCAGCCTTTTTGTAACGTCGGCAACGCGTCTCTTTGCACTTTTTCTCGCCAACTCGTCGCGGTGAACGTATTCGTGAGCAGTTGCGACCAGGCGAAGAAGCACGCGACGACTACCGGCCCGAGCGCGGCTTGGTTCAAGAAGACTTTCGTCGCAAACGGGCGGATGTTCGCATACGCCAACGAACCGGAAACTGTGGGCCATTTTGCTCCCAGGAACGCGTACCACACGTGTTGGAGTGGACCGTAGAAGGTCAGGTTGAACAGAGACTGTCTCGCCGTTCTCGGGTAATCGTACTTCTCACTAAAACTGTTGCTCGTGTGTTGTTGTTTTCGTTGGTGTTGGTGTTGCAAAGTTTGCGCGACGCAATCGCCGACGATGCCTAAACCAGCGCTCGTGAGCGCGGATTTCATCATTCCTGGTGGTATTCTAAATGAGGACGACGACGAGTGCGCCACACCGTTGCTACCAGCCGCCGCTTTCGTCGTCGTCGAAGGCTGATGATGCCGATGACCGTTGGCGGATTTCCCCAGACCACGAGGAGTAGTAGTAGTAGTATTGCGCATCATCATCGACCCCGCGTTCTTCGCTCTGACGACGACTCGCTTCCAAAGTTCACCGTAGTTATTCCCACTGTTGCTATTCGCGATGGTGATGAAACGCATTTAGTAGTATTAGTAGTGTTATATATGTGGAGTTCAATGTGTCTTGAAGTTGTCTTTAAGTGTATTTTGGTGTCTACGAGTATATCGCGCCGTATAACTACTGTACATTTTCGTGCGTGCGTCTATCTCTCTATCTCTCTCTCTCTCTTTCTCTGTGTGTATGTGTGTTCTTCCTTCGTAACTGTAGTGAACGATATTCGCTTGCTACTGTGTCACGCGTTTATGTCGTTTGGACACCCGTTCTCTAACGCGTATCGTAAACTCTCGAGGTGGTTATTTTCGCGAGCGAAAGCGCACGTGTGCGAATCCCAAGGCGCGCCGTTTTCGTGCAAGTATTTGAGGACATCGAGATGACCGGATTCGGCAGCACATGCACACGCGGCAGATCGTAAGGGTGCATTCTGTTTCATGCAATACTTCACGATGTGGAGAAACCCGCCTCCGGCTGCTCCGTTGATCGTCCACTCGTTCCAATCAAAGTTTTTCTCTTCTCGAAACCAGCGAAGCAACTCGAGGTTCCCAGTTTCAGCTGCCTCGTGACAGAAATGAGGCTGTCCGTACCTTCCTTTGATCTCATATTCATGAACCTTCTCTACCGGTGGATTCCCCTGCGCAGTATACGTTATAAAGGTCTCGGCCAACTCAATATCCTTTACCCGTCTACACGCGTCGCGACTTTCCGTGTTCACCTCTCGAAACACTCTGAAAGACAAGTCGTCCAACTTCGATAAAATATGCGTCTCGAAGATATCTTTGTACTGCTTATCCGTGACAATCTTCCACAAAGGCGTCGGCTCGTACTTCGCCAACTCTTCCACGACCTGTTTCAACGCCTCCTCCTTCTTTCGCATCTGCGCCTCAATCTCTTTCACTTTCGCTTCGAGCTCGGTCACGCGCTGCCTCGAAACTTGAACTCGCCTCGTGTTCCAACCCATGTGAAACGGTATCGCGCGTCCTTCTTTTAGGTCTTTTCGCCTCTGTTTCCGTTTCTGTCTCGACCCCGTAAGATTCTTCCGCTTTTGTTTTTCAATCATTGATTTCCGATTTGTCATTTCAATCCTCGCGTTTCTCTTCTGATGATTGCTCGTTCGTCGTCGTCGCCGCGACGACGGGCGTTCGGAGTGTATGTATGGAGAGAGAGAGAGAGAGAGAGAGAGAGAGAGAGAGCGTTGAAGAACACTTTGTGAAAGAAAGCGCTTATTAAAGTGAAGAAAATTTCAGTTACACTTTTAACTACTCCTAGACTACTACTCACGAACGACGAACGACTCGACGAGACGATCACACACATCACACAAAAGCTACAAAACTCTACTACCCGCCAGAAATGGGCGGGATAACCGCCACCTCGCTCCCACTCCGAATCTCATCTTCATCCCCTTCCGTGTACTCGCAATCGACGGATATCGCGGCCGTTTCTAAAATCCGAGCGAGTTTTTCCCCGTGCTTTTCAATCAGAGCGACTTTAAGCGCGGACACGTTCGTCGTCGCAAAGGAGGAGGAAGAGGAAGAGGTGGCGAAAGAAATTCGCTCGGACTCTGTTCGAGTCGCCTCCCGAGCGGAGGCGAAGTAAAGGACGGTGACGGTGACAGTAGTGGACATGTGTGAAAATGCGTGCTGGTAATGTGACGGCTGTCTTGACGACAAAAAACTACTCTTTCTCTCTCTCGCGCGAGAACGACATCTGCACATTTTAAACGTATTATAATTACGCCATCATCATGCTGCTAAACCTCCAATCGCCGATTTTTTCGCTCTCTCTTTTCAAATTCTTTTTAATCTTTTCGACCAAGTTTGGATCTTTCTCTCGCAACTCTCGCAAGCTTTGGCCGTCGATGGCTAACGCTTCGACGTTGCCTCGAGCGACGATGGTCATTTGGCGAGGATTGCCGGTTAATAACGCTTTGCCGCCGAAATGACCGCCAGGGGCGAACGTTCGGACAATTTTACGGATTTGCTGCGGGTTCTTCATGTTTATGAGTTTGTCTTCGTCGAAATCGGCGTCTCTGGCGACCATCGCGGCGCGGCCTTTGAGGACGACGAAGAACGTTTTCTCCTTGTCTCGGTCGCCTTCGCGGATGATTTTTTCGCCGGATTCGTAGCGGCGTTTTTTAGCAGACTCGACGATTAACGCGCGTTCGTACGGGGACATGCCTTTGAAGACTTGGACGGAGTCGATGAGTTTTTTGTCGCGCGACTTTCGCCAGCTCGTGGAGAGTTGTTCGCGATATTCTATTTCGTCCATTTTTTTGGCGTAGTATCCCATCATGGCGTCGCCGTCGGTGGAGAAATCGGACGTGGCCGCCGTGAATCGGTCTTGATCTTTGTCGTCGTCCTTTTCGTCTTCTTTTGTTGTCCTCTTCTTAACTTGTCCGCGTAATCGTTGCGCTCGCAACGTGGCTCTCTTGAAATCCATCTTGTCGACGACTAAACACGTCGTCGAAGTTTTCGCGACGACGGTTTCCCCGGCTCTGTGGTTCTCGTGAATTAACGATTGCTCGCCGAAATACGACCCAGAACTGGCCACGCCAGAGTTTGGCGTCAACGCTTTCCCGCGCACGATCAACACCATTTCTTTCTCCACGTCGCCGCTTTTGCTAATCTCTTGTTTCGGTTTGAACACTTTAACTTTACACATCTTCGCGAGCTCGTTGGAGACGTCTTTATCGAAAATCCCAAGCTCTCGAAATCGTTTGGCGTTCAAATCTCTGACTATAACCCGCTCTTTCCCGGTGATGTATTCTAAAATGCTGAACATAGCCGCGTAGTGCGGCGCAGTTCTCAAAAAGTGTGGAATTGCGCCTTTATACAACTTCAGCGGTCCTTCTTTCAATACGATGTATCGCATCGCTTCGATCGAGTTTGAAAAAATGTGCGGTTTCAAATACACGTACGCTCTGCTCGTATCGATCGGTTGCATCACCGCCACGCTCGCGGCCGCGCTCAACACCCCTGACACCCCCCCTAACCACGGCGACCCGGGTGGAAACACCTCTTTCTGAATCATCCACTCGCTCGCGACGCTTTGCACGGTTAAATTCACCGAGGACCCCAACATATCTCTACACACGGACGCGCCGACCCCTTTATAAAGCGCCTTCCACCCTTCGCCTTTCATAATCGTCGAAAACGCGTTCGTCAACCCGGTATATTCGCACATATCCGCGGGAACTTGCATCCTAGTCTTCACTAAATCGAATGGGTTCGAGCTCACCGCGCCTAACGCGCCGCTCAAACTCCCCGCCACGAACCGCTTCCACGCCGGCACGGGAACCTCCTCTCCCGTTTGCGCGTTTCGATGTTTCCCCGGCGGATGTAACGCTAACAACAAAGGCGTGAACAAACCAATTCTAAACATATTCTTGCTCGCTTCTCTCGCGACCGCCGAGGGTAACCCTCGATACGGCCCGGCGAGAAAGCCTTCTCTCTTCGCCATGTTCCTCACGACTTCGAACGAACTCTCGCCCCAATTGTTCTTCCCGGGTAACTGCTGCAACGTCTTCGCTCGGTCCATCGGGTTCGTGCAGCACACCGCTATGGCGCTCGCCACGCAGGCGTTTGGAATCGACGTCCAGTTCGGGAGTTTGATCTTTTGTAACGGCGCGTTGAGGAGATTCTTCACGTTGTTGTTGTTGTTGTTCGAAGAAGAAGAAGAGGGAGAAGCGCTGTTCGTGGTCTCGCCGTTATCCGTTGAGGAATATTTCTTCCCCAACGGAATGCGAGGGAGTCGTCCTCCTCTTAACGCGCTCGAAGAAGAGGCTGAAGATTTAACGGACATGATCTCTCCCTCTCTCTCTGTGTGTGTGTTTTACGCGTCTCAGAGATCCTCTCCTCTCCTCTCTTTGTCTTCGTCTTCTTCCCGGAGTAAAGTTTTGTTCGATGTATAAATATGTGCACGAGTGGGGGAGGTCAACTTCTAAGGAGAGAGAATATGCTGAAAAGAGAAATATTCCGCCCTCGAAAGCGCGTCGGCGATGAAAGAGAGCGTTTTATTATTCATAGTGTTACGATTTAAATAATGATTACACGGTATCCAAGAGTCGCGCGAAGACTAAGAGGAGCTACTTACAAACGTTCTGGTCGCGGTGGTGGAGGTGGAGGTGGCGGCGGCTTCGGCGGCGACGCGGCGAAAAGGCGGCGTCGGTGTCGTTATACTTCGACGCCCAATCGAGCGGCTTTCTCTTTCACCGTCAGGAGCGCGTTTTCTTTTTCTAACAATTCGAGTTCTTTTCGGAGGAGGAGGAGGTCGGACGGCGTCGTCGCTGGGTTTTCGAGCATTCCGATGACTTCTTTGCCTTTGGCTTGAAGGTCGCTTCTGCTTCCGCTTTCGTCCTCGTCCTCGTCTTCGTCTTCTTCTTCTTCTTCGTCCTCGTCGTCGTCGTCTCTGTGGTGGTGGTGGGAAGAGTGACTTCTCTCGTTGCTAGATGTTCTGCTGTCGTCGGATAAGGCGTCGTCGTCTTCATCGTCGCCGTCGAAGGCGTCTTCGACTTCGTCCACGACGTCTTCCATGACTTCGACGAACGACTCGTGCGCTTTTTCAACCTCTTGTTCATCTTCCCCTTCGTTTTCTACTCCGGACTCCTCCGCGTCCTCCTCGCTATCGTCCGCTTCGGACGCGTACAACACCTCAGCGTATGACACTAAACCGGGCATGTTCAAATCCCAGCACTCTGGGTGATGCACTTTATCGCACTTTTGCGTCAAGAATTGTTTCGGGTCCGCGACTTCGACTTTGGGAACCTCTCCCGCCGTATCCGCTTTCCAGCCTAAAACTTCCCACCATTCCGCCGGTCTCCCCGGGTACTGATTGGCTGGAGTTCCCATGATGTTCACGCCGTGGTCGCATTTGTCCGTCGGCGCTCGGCCGAACGGCTCTACCGGTGGATGTTTCGACGGTCCTTCTTTCAAAGTTGAGCAAATGCCGAATTTCAAATCCGAGCTGACTTGGCGAACCAAGTTGCGAAACTTCAGCGGCCACTCCGACGGCGACTTGCGTCTCCACGCGTGGAATTTATTGTATTCGCTCTCGCTTGTGGCAATTTGAGCTAATTTCGCCGCTAACTGGTCGATGCTGGCGTAATCTCTCAAATCAATCACGGCATCTTTGGACGGGATGTAATCGTCGAACCCGTCCCAACCGATGTAAATCGGAATCGAACCTCTCGTCAGCGCGTCAAATATTTTCTCAGTCATGTAGTGCGGACACTGGACGCCGTTTTCCAACGCGAAGTAAAACATATAGTTCGATTTCATTTCCTGCTGCTGTTCGAAGTCACCTAAACGTCCCACATCGTCCGGCGGTGGTGCGATATTTTGCTCGCACCTCCCCATGCTAAACACCGGAAAATGCTTCGACAACGCCACCAACAAGTTGATGCGATCGCGCTGGACGCAATCTTTGGACATCCACGCGACGACTGGGATTCTCTCTTCCTTTGCTTTCGTAAAATACTTAAAGTCTCTCATCAAAGACCCAACGGATGGCCCGAACGGGTACCAGACGCTCGATCGCAAGTTTGAATCCGGATCGCCGTTGAACCACGCCAAATACTGCATATTCGCCAACGATTTCTGCGAGTACTCCGATTCACCTCTCAACTCGTAACCGTAATGGTCCGGCGATTCGTGCGCGTAATAGAAATCGACCACATCTGAACTCAGTTTCGGTGGCGGATGAAAAACGTTGTCCTCCGCTCTCGACGTGATGTTCCCTTGCTTGAAATCATTCTTGAAAATATACGCGAATTGGCTGAACACCCTGACGTCGCACCCGGTAAAATCGCCATTTTGAACATCCGTTCTCACTTCTTTGATGCACATGCCTTCTTGAAACATAGAATCAAAGTTATACGTGTACGAATCGTCCCACTCCCCGGGTAAACACATGACGAACCCGTCGTCGCCGCTGCTCCCGCTAAACGCCGGCGTGTGGTACCACGAACTCTTATGATGCGCCCAGTTCGGGTCAATCGATGGAAACACCGATAGGTTCGGAATATCGTTCTGAATGGCGAGTTTGATCGGATCGTTCGCGTTCGCGCCGTCGCTCATCTTGTCTTCAATCATCCGCAAGTCTTGACTACAAATTGGAGCTCCGTCCGGGCCATCGCCTAAACGACTGTTCGCAGAAGAAGACGACGACGACGACGAAGAAGAAGAGTGATGCCGAGATCCCAATCGAAACGACGCGCTTCCTCTCGCGCTATTATAACTATTACTACTCCTACTACTCGCAATCGTGCCAAAACCTAACAACGCCACCGCACCGAGCGCAAACGCGGAGACGCGAGAAAAAGGCGAAGATCCAAATCCTTTCCCCGCGGCATCATCATCTCTTTCATCGTCATCATCATTTTCCCCGAGAGTGCTCACGCGTCGTTGCTCCACGTCATCCTCCACCGATCGATAATACTGCGCCCTCATGAGAGTATCGCTTTTCACGATCACAACGCGAGAGAGAGAGAACGAGAGAGACGGTGCTTTAATGCGTAAGTATCCAGAGAGAGAACGAGTGCGTCTCCCCCTTCAAGTGTTTCTCAGGAAGAAAAAAAGAAAGAAAAAATTGGGATATTGGATGTTTAGGGTTTTTAGAAGTGCGGTGTATAAAGAATAATAGTATAATAAATAGCATTTAATAAAAACCTCTTTTCTCTCTGTAATAATCTTTCTGACTCTCTCTCGTATTCTCTCTCTCTCTCTTTGTCTCTCTTTGTCTCTCCCGCGTGTGTGTGATGTGTATGTATATGTGTGCGCGCGCAAACCCGCAAACGCGCAAACTCTTATATGGCTAAAATTTTCAAATTTTTCACCGGGGGCGTAAAAGCGCTTTCTACGCCCGCGCGAAAAGAAGAAGACGAACAACCTCGCGGTCGGTGGATCTCCTCGAGGAGAAGGAGAAGAAGAAGGAGAAAGGGTGATGATTTTGGACTTACATGTCCTCTCCCGTCGTTCTCGTTCTCGTTCTTGTTCTCGTTCTCGTTCTTGTTCTCGTTCTCTCTCGTTCATCTCGTCGAGTAAAAAATGTGCTAAAATCCGTTACCGCTGCTCAATGGTGGCCGCGGGAGGATTTCTTGCTCGACACTTGACTCAACAGCGCTAACCGTTCTTTCAAAGCCTCCACTTCCTCTTTATCCGCGCTCGGCGCTCCGGCGTCAAAGTCGTCCGTCGTTTTCGTGACGTCGTGCTTCGCTTCCCCGGGCGGGGGTGGCGCCGTCGGTTTTTTTTCCTTGATCACCGGCAAGTCCGCGACGGTTTCGTGGACGCGTTCTAACGCTTCGGCTTCGCGTTTGGCGATTTTAGCGGCTAATTTTTTCTCCTCTTTTTCCTCCTTGAGTCGTTCTTCTTTCTCTTCCTCGGTTTCGTGCTTCTTGGAGGACTTGGAACCTGACTTTTTCGTCGATGTCGTCGATGTCGTCGTTTCTACGTCTTCCTCCGATTGCAACTCGGATTCACCCATGCTCGCGGTTTTCAAGGAGTTCTTTCTAGACAAGACTGGTCCGTAGTCTTCCTCGCGACCGTGCGATTCGCCCTTGTGCGAGGAACCGTTGTTGTTACTCAAACGCACCGGGGTTTTACCTTTGCGCACGTCCACGGTGCTGACGTAATCGGGCAACCCGTCGCCTTTCTCTTTCATTCGTCGCATACCGTTGGAACTGACTCCCTTGTTTTGGTTATTGTTGTTGTTGTTGTTTTGGTTGTTGTTGTTACCGCTCTCCGCTCTTCGCATTCCGCCTCCGCCGTTGTTGTTGTTGTTGTTGTTGTTATTGTTGTTGTTGTTGCGTCTCGGCTGTTCTTGATTCCCAATCTTTGCCGACGCCGTCTTCAACGTGTGAAAGCAATCGACCGAGTGATCGTCGCAAGTTTTGGTCAAGAACTTCAACGGCGATTGGATCTCAACTCTTGCCACTGCGCTGCTGTCCACCTTGTGCGCCGTCTCAACTTTCCAACCGGCAACTTCCCACCACGCGGCTTCTCTCCCCGGGTACTCCGTGACCGGCATGCCCATAATGTTCACGGAACGATCGCACTTCTCCGTTGGCACCGCGGCTGGATGGTTCTTCGGACCCTCCTTCATCGTCGAACAAATGCCAAACTTCATGTCCGAACTGACTTGACGTATCAAGTTGCGGAACTTCAGTGGCCACTGATCCGGCGATTTCGTTCTCCACTCGTGCGCCTTGGCGTACGCCGCGTCGTTCGTCGCGATGTCCGTCAACTTTTTGGACAATTCCGCGGGAGTAGAGAAGTCTCTCAAATCAATAACTGCATCTTTAGAAGGGATGTATTCCTCCATGCCGTCCCAGCCTATGTAAATCGGAATCGAACCTCTCGATAACGCGTCCCAAATCTTCTCCGTCATGTAGTGCGGGCACTGAATGCCGTTCTCCAACGCGTAGTAAAACATGTATTGCGCTTTGGTTTTTTGCTGGTCGCCAAAGTCACCCAAACGTCCTGGGTCATTCGCCGGTGGCGGAATATTTTGCTCGCATCTCCCCATGCTAAACACTGGAAAGTGTTTGGAAATTTCCACCAACACGTTGATGCGTTCTCTCAACACGCAATCTTTAGACATCCACCCGATGACTGGAATTCTCTTCTCTCTCGGCATAGAAAACAACGAGTAGTCTCTCAATAACTCACCAATAGACGGGCCAAACGGAAACCACAAACTCGATCGATGCGATGAATCCGGATCGCCGTTAAACCAGGCCAAATATTGCATGTTTTTCAACGATTTCTTGGAATATTCCGTATCGCCTCTCAACTCGTAACCGTAATGATCCGGCGACTCGTGCGCGTAATAGAAATCAACCACGTTCGAGTGCAACTTGGCCGGAGGACCGAAGAAGTTCTCCTCCGATCGCGCGGTTTGGTTCCCAACCTTAAAATCGTTCCTCCAAATAAACGCGTACTGGTTAAACACGCGGATATCGCACCCGGTAAAATCGCCGTTTTGAATATCCGTTCTCACCTCTTTAATGCACATGCCGCTTCTAAACAAGGACAAAAAGTTATACGTGTACGAGTTATCCCACTCACCGGGAACGCACATGGTAAACTTCCCCTCTTGCGCGTCATCCCCAGGTACCGGGTGATGATGCCACCCCGACTGCGCTTGCCAGGTCGGATCCACGGATTTAATGATGCCGATGTTCGGCAAATCCTTCTCCGCCGCTTTCAACAGCGGATCGTTTCTTCGATCCGCGTTGCCCGGGAGCCGGGATTGCGTGATGGCGTCGTAGATTTCAACCAAGGATTCGTTCGTTAACGGCTGCATGTATAAAAGTAAAACAAAAAGAGGTATATTATTAAAGGTGAGTTTCGAGGGCAAATCGATAAAAAATGTCCACCGTCCGCTCTCCGCGAACGTCGTCGTTTTCTCTCCACATCTCTCTTTTCGGGAGACCTTTTGGGTGTTGATCTCTCCCGTGACCAAAAGCGCTCGTCATCGGAGGATGAAGACGATCGAAAGGAAAACGCATCAAACTCGTTCGTAAAGAAAAGAAAAACTCGAGAAGAACAGATCATCTCATCTTCCTCGTTCTTCTTCTTTCGATGCGGATGATTCTTTCTTCTAAAAGAACACGAAGGAGAGAAAGAAAAACCGCGGCGGCATCACGACCCATCACCCCCGCGGCAAAAGAGAGAAAAAACGAGAGCTCTGAAACGTCTCAAAGTCGAACGATAAAAACGCACCGCATCGCCTCCGTGTTCGGCCCCGAGCATTTTCTGTTTCACCGTGTGCCCACCGTAGGCGAACAGAACCATCCCGGCGACGCCGAGGGCGAATGATTTCGTCGTGATTCTCGATGCGAAAGAGGAAGATGACGATGCATGATTGGAAGAAGTCGACGCTTCCATCCCGATGGGGATGGACCTTTCAACGTGGTGTTCGGAATCATTTTCTAAGAGCGCGTCGCGCTCGGAGAAAGAAGAAAAAGCCATGCTACGCACAAACACACGAAAGAAAAGGTGTTTTGCACGCGGCGGCAGTGGTGCAGCTCTTCTCTGTTCGTCTTCTTCTTCTTCTTAGTACTCTCAGTTGTGAGGATGGATTTTTCGTTGTTTTCTTCCCGCGGAATGGTTTGCGACACGTTTAGGGACTCAAATTTCAAGAGGGCGGATTTTTGCTTTGCGAGCGCTTTGTTGTTTACTCTAAAAGTATTCGTACGATTACGGTGCATCGTCGTGAAGAGTAGCATTGTTTGAAAATGTTTGTGCGTTTTACTATGCGTAGCGCGTACGTAGAAGAAGGTTTATCATTATTAATGTGTGTATTAACTTACATGTATTAAAACATTTTTCAAGCTCGTTAAAATAAAGTAGTGTGTGCGTAAGTAACGTAAATCATCATCCGCGTCGTAATCTCTCTCTTCTTCTTCTTCTTCTTCTTCTTCAGTTCTTCAACTCTTCCTTTTTTAATTCAACGATCTGCTGGCGTGTAAGCCGGTCGTTTGCGCGCTCGCGTCCCAATCCGGCGGCGGGCAGGACGGGTAAAATTCCAGCAACTGAGAATCGTGACCAAAGTTTTCTACGACGGGCCACCCTTCGTCGGTGCCTAAGTTCGGGGTAAAATCGGAGACTCGAACGGGTTTGTGCGAGCCTTGCGCTTTACCGGCTCGCGCGATTGTGGAGGGAAATGCTTGGGTGGAAGGATTTTCCGTTTTCTCGCCGCCGAAGAGTTTGGACGTCCACTCGTTGATCGAGAGAAGTTTTCTAGTGGTGGATTGGCCTCTTCTCGACGAAGAAGAGGATTTTGATGAGGAGGAGGAGGAGGAGGAATGTCGGCTGGTGGAAGAAGAAGCGCCAGAGTCACCTCTGTGTACCACTCTTTCTTTCTCTGACATGCCAACTTGGGGCGCTTGGTCGTACCCAGGCGTCGGAACTTCCGAGGAATAGCCGTACTTTTGGAAGTCGATGGCGTACGCCGCCTTGAAGTTGTTCACATCTTCATCGGAGATGTGCCCGTTGGTCCAGCACGACGTCACGACCGGCTTGACCGACTGTCCGACTTCCGTGCCTCTGTGAACGACATTCATTTCCGTGTACTCAATTTTGCTGGATACTCTTTCCTTCAAGTATTTCACCAAGTTGTCTTGCATGTTTCCGGTTCTCGGGTCCATGCACTTCTTGTCGACGTCGGAGATCATGCACGTCTCCAACGGGAACACGTATTCCGCGTGTCTGGCGATGATGTACGCCGGCGTGTGGTGCGAGTGGTGCCACGTAACCGCACCTAACATGTCCGCACAAATCGGGAACGCATCTTTCCACACCATCTCCCCGGCGGTTTTCTCCGCCACGCACGCGTTGACTTCGTCCTCCGTCGGCGGAATCTTCGAGTCGCACTCCGCCATGGCGCTGTCGGAATACTCGCCTTCTCTGTAGCACTCGATCAACGGCGAATTCAACACCCATCTCGTGACGGTATGAATCCACTCGGAAAACTCCTCGCAGTTCTTCTCGCTATAGCCCGCGTCCAAGGGAGATTCGTGAAAATATCTCGCCTTGAACCACGCGAATTCAGATTCCGCTCTCGCGTACGGGTTTCTCACCGTGACGAACGAGTTCTTCAAGTGTCTCGTCGCCGGCGGCGAGTGAAAGTCTTCCGATTTTCCCACCACCCAAGCCGGGGCAATTTCAAACGGTCTCGTCAAACCTAAATCTTCCGAGTTGCACGATCCCAACTTACCGCCGACGGCGCCAACCATAGATTCCACCGACGTCCCTCCAGATTTCGGAATGTGAAGAAAGATTGGAAATTCTTGCCCTTCTTTCTTCCCAGCGATGGATTGATCAAAGTTCGTTGGATCGGAATACGTTTCGGTCGGGTACCCGTCCACAGATCCTAACCACGGGAACGAGCGTTTTTGTTGTTCACTGTTGTTCATCTTGCTCATCGTCCCCGCCGTGGCTAAAACTGTCGCGCCCGCCAAGGCGACAAAACCAACCGTCTTCTTCAACGTCGGCAACGAAGAAGAAGAGGAGGAAGACCCATTATTATGGTTTCCGTTGATCAGAGGTTGCTCCTCGCCGACACTGTTCTCGATCATCTTTCTGTGTGTCGTCTCTAAATCTCCCTCCAACAAAATCGCTTTTTAATCCCGCGGCAAAAATCCCTTCGTCTTATAAATCTTCTTCTTTCTTCTTTACGATGTATAAAGTTCCGAGAGAAAGAACGAAAGAAAGAACAAGACCTTTCGTAAACTCTCTGCGTTTCAAACCACCTTTAAAAACTCTCTTTGAGTTACGCGAGTGCGTCTTCAGAGAAAGAAGAATAGAGAGTAGGGAAAAGTTATTTTGTGTGGATGAGGTAAAACGAATCGAAAGAAGAGAGTTTTCCCCCACGAAAACAGGCAAAGAGAGAAGAGGGTGTTGGGGGTGTCGAGTCGACTTTTTCGTCCTCTCGTTTTGAAAAAAGCTTTTATGCAAAGCTGGTGGAGAAAAAGAGCCAAAACGAGAACTCTCGACGAAAAAGAAAGAATGAAAAAAAGAGGACGAAAAAGCACAGAGACAGAAAGCTTCATTTTTCCAAGCAAACAGAGGAGAGAGAAAAACAACGTATTCTTACAAAAGAGAGTGTAATAAAACTTGTGCTCTCTCAAACGCGCTCTTTCGAAGAAGAAGAGAGAGGTCAGAGAGAGGCTTCTTCATTCTCGTAAAGCGGAATAAAGAAGTTCTTCTCGCGTACGCGCGCGGTTGTGTGTTTTGTGCTCGAGAGAAAGAGAGAGAGAGAGACTTTTGCTTTCGTGGTAGAAAAAAGCTCCCCCATTTCTGAAGCCGCGGCATCATCATCATCATCATCATCAAATCTTCTTTCTGTTACGAGCAGCAGCGCGCGCACGTTTAAGAAGAGAAGAGAGAAATAGAGAAGAACGAGTGTGTATATATATATAATAAGTATGGGTCGATCGCTCGGTAGTAGTTCTCACGAGAACAACAACAACAACGGACAACACGGCGAGAAATCGTCGCTGTTGAGTAGCAGTGGCCGCGATCGGGATGGAAAAAGGGACGCGCAGCGAACGAATGAAAAAGAAAGCGGAGAGTCGACGTTTCAATACCTCTCGTCCATCTTAGTCTCCGCGCTCGCGTTAACCGGAGCAGTCGTCGGGGTGGTTTCCGTCTGGCAAAGATGCCAAGGCGGGAATTGCATCCCGGAAGGGTTCTTGTTACCCGGAGATCACAGCTGGGACGTGACCACGTTCCAGGACATTTTGGACACCAGAGAAGCACTCTTGCCGGAACAAAAACGAATGCCGACGCACTTGTTCACGTGGACGGAGAAGTACGGGTTTAAATCGTGGACGATTAAAGAAACCGGGACACCGGAAAACGTGGACGATCGATCCTCTGGGGTTGTTCAGTTCTTAAACGCGATCATGCCGAAGGAGTTTCCGGAGAGATTTAAAGCCGGGCAAGCGCCGTTTCACGTGCCGTGGGTGACTTCGGATTTCCCGCAAGTCGAGTGCATCGACTCGGAGAAAGGGTGCCCGAGTTTACCGACGAGAATTTTCTCGTTCGGTACCGTACCGAAGAATAACAAGAGAATGATTGGATTATCGCAAGCGCCGACGTTGCCGTTTACGCCGTGTTTAGCGCACGCGTACGATCCGGTGAAAACGCAGTGCGATTGGTTTTCCACGAAGAATCCGGACCCGAAGCAACCGATGTGCGCGAGCGCGAGGTTGGATTTTAAGAATTACAATTCGGAGAGCGCGGAGAGAAAAGCATTCGATAAGCTGTTGAACAAAGCCGTCTGGAGAGGCTCGGATTGGCACTACTTGGAAGCGTACCCGAAAGTTGGGACGTTGGATGCCAACAGATACGTGCGAATCGCGGGATTGTGCGACAAAGATATCGATACTATTCAAGAGAACATCTTGGATAACCGAGGTCGCTCGGATACGGACGTGAGACACCGCGTGCCGCCGAGATTGCGAGCGGCGATCATTGCGAACAAATATCCGGACAACTACGACATCAAATTTAGCGACAGTAATCCGCGAGCGCCGGCTGAGAATTGCATCGACGATCGAATCCCACTCTTTTCTAGCGGAGACGTGTGGAACGCCTGTCAGTTTGAAAAGTATAAATATTTGGTCGATATCGGAGGCGGCGGCGGGACGTCGTGGAAGTCTACGTTTCGATTCTTGGCCATGCCGGGTGTTTTGTTCCATCACGAAACGATGATGCGTGATTCGTTTTACGATGACATAACCCCGTGGGTGCATTACATTCCGTTGAACGAGGACATGTCGGATTTGCACGAGAAATTTTTGTGGGCGGAGAGCCACCCGGAGGAGGCGTTTAAGATTTCCAAGCAAGCTACGCAGTTTGTGAAGGATTTTATCACTCCGGATGGTCTTAAAGAGCACGCGCGCAAACATTTTGTTCCGGAAATGAAGGATTACATCGAGGGGTACACGGTCGCCAAGGAGGATTACAACTTAACCACCGCGGATATGGTGAATAAGTATTCGGGCGGGACGTTACAAGTCACGCTTTATGAAGGCATTGGACCGGCATACAGCGCTGGACCATAGCAAAGACACGAACGAGAAAGAGAACCATAAAATAAACCGAATCGAAGAAGAATAAAATGTACCACCACAAGATATAGGAGGGAGAGAGAGAGAATCGAAGAGCGATTCACAACACACGTAGTATCCGAGAGACGATTTACTATTATTAGCCATAATCAATAACTTCTATTTAAATTTCTTTAATGTGATTTACATATTACACGATAAAGATTGCTTAATTACCGCTGCTACAGTGTACGACGCAGATACTGCTAGTTACGACTATATACTGCTTTTGGCGTTTTACAAGCTCTATCTATTATTAGTACTTCCGCGGAAGAAAGATCAAGTGGCGAGCTCGCCTCTTTCGATCATTTCGTCTCGCAGCTCTTTGTTCGTATTCCACACCGCCCATCCAACTTCGCTATCTTTCTCCACGTGCACTCTCGGTACTCTCAAGCCGCCCGCGCAAAAGAGCATTTTACGGTTCGTCGGTTCGTCGTGGTCCAAGTCTAAGACGGACGCGTCTCCTTGTTCTCGTTCGATTTCTTCTTTGTCTTCTTCTTTGTCTTCGACGACGACACCCAGACGTCCTCCTCCCTCGCGGTCGGCGGGTAAATCCTCCTCGTCGTACGCCTCTAAAGTCGCCGCCCTGGGAATTTCCACGTTATTGCCACCTAAAAGTTTACGAGTATTACGTCGACGTTTCACGATGCGTTTCGAGCGTTTCAAGCGCGCTTCTGCGATTTGCTTTTGCGTTTCCTCGAGTTCGATTTCCGCTTGGATCTTAGCGTCGGCGAGTTCGCTGGACATTCGCGTCAGCTTTTCAATTTCCTCGTCTTGTTTTTTCGCCAGCTTGGCTTGCTTTTCGAGTTCTTGCTTTCTCGCCTCGGCTAACGATTTCAATTCGTCTTCTTTCTCGAAGCGATTTTTTTGCGCTTTCTCCCAAGAAGTGGACATCTTTTTCAACGATTTTTCCTCCTCTTCGTCGTGGCCCATTTCAGCCTCTGAAGTAGAAGAAGATGATGATGATGATGTCAAAACAGCGCTCTTTTGTTTTCCTCCGGGAAGCTCTTTGCTGTACCCGTACTTTTCAAAATCAACGTCGTAGGCTTTCAAGAAGTTCGAGATCGTCTCTGAAGGCATGTTCCCGTTTCGCCAGCACTGACTCAACGTCGCTTTGTTCAAATCTTTGTTCCCGGAGATGGAATTGACCACTTCTGGGGTAATTTTCGGCGAGAACTTTTCTCGTAAATACGACATCAAGTTTGGTTGCATCACCGCGTCCGTATTGCTCGACTTTGTTCGAACGTCCGTACAAAAACCTTCCTTATCGTCGAAACAATCTTCAATGCTAAACACTCTTTCCGCCGTTCGTCCTAAAACGTATTGCGGCACGTGGTGCGTGTGGTCTTTCCCGATTATCGTGCTCGACCCGTCGCTCTCTATTGGGCCTTTCCCGCCGTTCGCGCGCGATAACGTCTCGTCGCACGCCGCAATGCTCCCTTCGCTATACTTGCCTAGTCGATAACACTCCAATAAATTATTCTTCAAAACAAATTCGCTCGAATCTTTCAACCAGACGCCAAACTTTTCGCAGGACATCCACGACGGTTTTGGTTCATCAAACGTCGCTCGATTTAAAACTTCGTTATAGTAATACACTTTTCCTTCGTTGTTGACGTACGTTTGCCAATTATCTGTCGAGCTTTGCAACAACTCGTACTCTTTCGGGTACTTTCTTAAAAGGTACCAGAAATACTCGCTCTCGGCTCTCGAATACGGATTCCTCACCGTCGTGAATGAATTTTCTAAATACGTCTTCCCTTTTGCCACCTTCGGCGGCGAATGAAAATCTTCCGCTTTTCCTACGTCCCACGCCGGGTGCACTTCGTAAGGCCTCGCGGCTTCGTTCGACGCCCCGTTCGTCTCTCTGCTGTTACAACTTCCAATCCTCGCGCCGACGTTGGCGACCATTGCCTCGACCGAAGTCCCTCCAGCTTTTGGAATGTGAATGAAAATAGGCAACTCTTTCCCTTCTCGTTTACGCAATATGCTCTTATCGATCAAATGTTTCTTCCCGTACACTTGGTCGTGCACGCCGACTAATAGTTCTTCCAACGCTTCTTCCTCTTCTTCTTCTTTTTCTTCTTCTCGTTCCTTCTCCTCTTTTTCCTTTCGTCGACGCTTCTCCTCTTCGCTGCCCTCCTCTTTCTTCTTCTTCGCAGTCGTCGTCGTCAAAGTCCCTCTCGCGTCATCCTCGCCCAAAGATGGCTTTGAGGACGTGGTGGAAATTAGCAACGCGCCGTCGCCGTTAATTTCCATCTCTCCTCCTCTTTTTCTCGTCAAAAACAATCTGGCGTTCTCGAAGAAATGTTTCAACGTTTCCAACTCTCCTTTCTTTCCTTCAATCATCATCATCGGTGAACTCGTTTCCGTCGTCGTCTTTGTTACCGTCATCACAGACACCGCGTAAAACGCGAGGGCGATCAAAACGAGCACCTTCACGCCGACGAGTTTAGATGCAAACGGAAACCACGACGCGGAGGAGGACGGCGACTTTGACGAATCTTCTTCTTCTTCTCTCGAAATTGAGCCGCGCATCATCATCATCGTCTTTTCCGTCGTCGGAGTATTGGCGTTCAAAAGCGACGCGGTTTCATCATCGACAGGAGTAGTAGTACTCTTCCGCATTTCCTCAAACTGTTCTCTCTAAATCTCTCTCTTTTGCGTGCGTGCGTGCGTGCGTGTCCGTTTTTATGCGCGCGCGTCCGCACTCTAGAGTCGTTCGTTGATGCTCTCTGAGGGAGAGCGATGATGCGATTTTGTGAGGAGCGAGTTTTGCATTTTTTTTGTTTTTTGTCCGCTTTTTCGTTTTTGAAAAAAAAAATTCATCTGCTCTGATTGTGCTTTACTACATACATAACACTATACTACCAGTTTGCGTATTATTACACTAGTATATTTAAAATTCATCTTCGTCGTCTTCATCGAAGAACTCCCCTTCGTCGTAATGATAACTGTTGTTATTCTCTGTGGCTCCTTGTTCTTCGTCGTCGTCGTCGAAAACGTCGCTCTTCGCACTACTACTACTACTACTTTTCATTTTGAGTTCCTCTTCGTATCTCTTCGCGTGGCTGTCGCCAAAGATATCTCTCGCTAAAGTTTTCGAGACGTTGCGGTCGTTTTCGTGCGCGAGACCGACGCCTTCGTAGAGTTGACGGAAGATTTTTTTGGACGGGACGACGCCGAGTTGGTTGACGAGTTCTTTGACGATGACGGGCGCTTGCGCGGCGAACGCGCCGGAAGCGGCGGCGCATTTGAAGAGAGCGTCCAACGTGTCCGAGGACAGCGGCGTCGCCGGGTTGTTTTTGACGAATTGGGATACGCGTTTGCGAGCTTCGGAGATTTGGCGGAGTTCGGCGCACGCCGCGACGCACGCGTTTAACGCGTAAAGGTTTGGACGGATGGGATTTTTGTTGTTGTTGTTCTTGTCGGATGTGCTCTCGTAGACTTCGTCAAAGACGCGCATAGCCTCGTTCGGATCGATTCTCGATAAACTTTGCACGCACGTCGCATAAAATCGATCGTCGGCTATATCACTGCTCGCTTTGAAGTGCTTTTCAAAGAGATCGACGACTTTGTCCGGTTGACGCAATTTACCTCTGGCGAGCGCGAGCGCAGTCAACGATTCCGAGGTGTGCGCCACGCCGTATAAATCCATATCTCTTTCGGCTTCGTCCACGTATTCCCTGGCCTTAACCAGTAACGGGTCGCCGCTGGAGTCGTTCATATCGCTCAAAGCCGTCTGCATCATGTCTTCTCTCTTTTCGCCGTGCATTGGATATGGAAAGTGCGCCAAGACGTCCGAAACTTCGCGTCCTCGTCGCTCGCACGCGAGGAAGAGTTCTAAAAAGGTCACCGCATCGGGCGTGATGTTTGAAGACGCCATAGACTTGTACGCCTTAAATGCCGATTCGACGTCGTTGTTTCTCGATAAAGCGCCGATTAACGCGTTATACGCAACAGCATCCATTTTGACGTGCAAGCTTTGCATTCGAAGTAAAATGTTGGACACGCGTCGTCGACGATCTTGAACCAAACGTAAAGTAGCTCCGTCGCGTTCCATCATGGAAGCGTAGAATTTTCCAGCGAGAACGAGCTCCGTGACAAAAGAAGCCGCATCAGGGACGATGCCAGCGTCCAACATTCGCTCTCGCAATGCTTCTACTCTCGAGAAAGTTGCATCCAATCGATCCTCCAATTCGTCCTCATCTTCGTTCTTGTGGATGTCGTCTTCGATGAATGTTTTCCGGGTAATCTCTTCTTCTTCTTTAACTTCTTCTTCTACTACTTCTTCTTCTTTAACTCCTTCTTTTCGTCCGTCGTGAGAGTGATGATTATATAGAGGGGATAAGAACGCGTTCAATTCCGCGCGCATCAACGCCGTGAACGAATACACGTCTGGTCGCACTTCGTTCGCCGTCATCATCTGAAACGCCTCCTTCGCTCTCGTCACATCCCCTCTGTTTGCGAACATCGTCGAAACGGCATTACACGCCGCGCGAACTTCTTTTTCGTGCGCGCGAATGGCGTATTGCGACGCCAAGTCGAGCACAATCTCCTCGCTTTCTTCTCCAAGGTTCATGAAATCATCCTCGTCCTCGGTGCTAAAACTATTCCTATCCTCGTCGTACGTCGTGGTACTCCCTCCTCCTGTTCCTCCTCCAATCACTCGATGCTGCCTCGCGCTGGCGGTTTCTTTACGCCACGATTTCCACGGATTTCGAGCATCTTTACTGCCATCTCTTCTGCGCGACTTTTGCATCGCGTCGCGTTGTTTTAAAAACTGTGCCGCCGCCAAGCCTCGAGCGCCGGACCACCCCGTGCGATACTTGACGTTGTACCTTTCCGAAAACTTTGCAGTTGGCACGGAATCAGAATACACACGTTTGCCTAACCTCCATAACAAAGTATCCAGCGCATTTTCAGCCATTTCGAGGCTCTTTGCCGATGCCGCGGATTCTTTGCCGCCTTTCTTTGCAAACTTTCTGTTCGCGATTTTACAGTGCGCCGAAACGCGTTCGCTGTGGGCCCACATGGATTTATGCTCGTTTTTAAACATCTGCCAAACTTCCTCGACTTCGCGAGAGGTTCCGTTCGCGCACGTCCCTACCAAACGCAGCTTTGCTTCCAACGCGTCCGCACCGGGCGTTAAGTTTGGTTGGTTCATTTGAAACATCAATACTTCCGTGGCTTGGAAAATCTCTCGACTCGCGTGCTTCGCCGCGTACCTCAACAAAGTGGTGAATAATTTTACCGGCAAAGCCGTCTGCGGTGCCGGTTGATGCATCGTTCGCGCCGCCTCCGTGGTACCATCGTCGTCGTCGGGTAAATCCGCATCCGCATCTTGTTCATCGAAAATCTCGCTCAATTGCACCGCCTCCCCGGGCGCTTTCAAACGCACGTCCCATCCGCTCTCCTCCCCTAACGACGACGAAGGCACGCCCAAACAGTGCATCTGCAACCACTCGAACGCCTCCTTCACCCTCCCACTCCTACAAAACGCCAACAAAATTCCGTGGTGCGTCGTCACGTCTGGCACCACATTATCCGCTACCATCGACTGCACAATCTCCAACGCCGCCTCCGGGTCGCCGCTATCCGCCGCGCAGTGCACCAAAACGTTATACGCGCCTCGCCCGGGATATCGGTGATGTTTCCTCAACGTCTCGAACGTTTCTTGAACCGCTTTCGCATCTTTTCTCCGCCGAAATCGTCGCATGGTCGCGACTAACGCGCGTCGTTTTAAGTCCGGAGGTAAGTGCGAGTCGTCGATGTCTTTAAAAGAAGGCGGCTCTGGTTTCCTCTCATCATCGTCGCCGTCCGCCTGCACCTTTTCGGTGGCGGTCGAAAAGGTCAACCCTTTGCAACACGGACGCAACAACCAACCTCTCGACCACCACCCCCTGAAGGGCTTCTCGCGCGACGAAAACGGGCCGACGCCGCTAAAACTGCTCTTGCACGTTGTGCTGCTTTCTCTTCTCTCTTTTCCTTCATTAGCTCTCTCAAAAAACGTTGTTCTCGTTGTTGTTACGGATCCTTTCGGTTGTTGACGATGACGATGAAATCCCCCGGGGAACGCAGACGACGCCAAAGAGGACGACGAGACGCTCCTCTCTGCTCTCGTATCATCGTTCGTGTGAGTATCCTCGTCGAGAAATACACAACAAGACGCGCATCTCTCGAGAACTCCTCCTCCTCCTGTTGTGCCTATTCCTTTTCTTCGAAAACAACGCGTCGATATCGTCGTCGTCGTCGTTAACATCTCTTTTGTATCTAACACGCGAGTACGTGATGAAATTCTGATACAAAACTCTGAGATTCATACTCGAAAAACGCTTGAATTTCTCTCGGTGTAAAAAAAAAAAATATCTCCGAGATCAAGATCAATTTTCCGAGGCAAGATGACGACGCTACGTGCCGGGGGCATCGTTTCGGAGAGCAGCGCGACTTTATTGACGAAATCTTCGTCACACCACGTGATCTTCCTCGTCGACGGGTCGTTGCAATCTGTATCGGAGGAAGGCGACGAAAGTTTCAACCAGTTGATTGATTGTGATTCGCATGTGGTGAAAAGGAGAATTGATGTCTTAGTTTCCGTGGCGAAGACTTTAGCCGTCGAAGGGTTTGGATGGAGAGAGGGAAAGGAGGAGGAGGAGGAAAACGCGAGGAGAAGGTTCGGGTGCGTGTTTTACGACGCCTCCTGCTCGAGCGCGAACGCCGATGATGCGCTCGTCGCGAGGAAGAAGCAAAAGACGAAGAAGAGGCGATTGGGGTGTTCCATGCTCGATCTGGAATCTGTCTTTCAATTTTTCGCGTCGTTGAAACATGAGGAGCATCAGACGAATGGTGGTGCGTTTATAACGTTATCGCAAGCGGTATCGCAAGCGGCGTTGATGTTTAAGTCGACAAGAATGGAAGAGTGCGGAAGCCGAGATCTGGTTATTTTGAATGTTACGGAAGGATTACAGAGTTTAAGCGTCGCGGAGGACGTGGTCGAAAAGATGGAAAAGATGAACGTCACGAGGAGTGCGGTGTTTTTCCACGGCGATTACGCGTCGCCATCATCGAGTTGTTTGTGGCCGACGGCTATTGAAGGTTTAGCGAATGCGTCAGGTATCGCCGCTATATGCAATTTGAGACCGCATCAAGACATGTTTTTGCGTCAGTCCGAGAGATGCTTGCGAGCTGAGCTAGAAACTGGTGGCGTTTTACGCGAAATCTCGGACGGAGAGGCAACAAACGGAGAAGCGACGGAGCAAAAACTGATTGAAGCGACGAGACGCGATAAAATACTAGAAAAGAATCGAGTTCAAGAGAACGCGATGTTTCCAACGAAGATGAACGAAGACGACGATAAAAACAAAGAAGAACAAGAACGAGGACAACAGCTCGTTCGACGCGGTGAAAACTGCGCCTCGCAGTTTTCAAAGTTTGACGTTCTCGAAGAAAGACTGAGTGGCCTCAACGCGAGTACGTCTCTGCGAGTTCCTATTCTTATTCTCCCTAAGAGTGATGCAAACCGAGACGAAAAGCAAGAAAGCACTGGGAAAGAAAATCAAGAAACCAATAGCGGCAATACCGAGCCATTCATCCATCACGTGGATGTTGAAGTGGAGAACATTCCTAAAGTGCTCCACGCCATGTTCGAACCGTTGCTCGTTCTCTCCTCTTGTTCTCGAATGCGAAAGGATAAATCGAAAAAAGTTCGGCCTTTACTCGGTACGTCGGGTGACATAATAGTTCGTCAGGAGTATTTCTTAGGCAACAAGCACGAGCCGAAAGTGATAATCGAGTTCAGGAAAAACGAAGGCGGTATCGATCGCATCGCTTCGTTCAATCGAAGCGCCTCGAAAGTGGTTTCGTTGATCTGGCCGTTGAAAAACGCCGACGCGCGTGTCTTTTGTATAAAGCACGAACTTGCAAAGTACAAAAAGTTCTTCTATTTCAACAGAGAGAGCGGGGAGTCGTACGCGGAACGCGTGTCTCAGTTTCGAGCGATACTCGAGAACCCGCCCTCCCTCGAGGAGCTTTCTGGCATCGAATCGTCGAAGACGCTGCGGGACATGGCATTGGCCGCGCCAAGTTTGTTGGGTCTAATGTGCAATCCACCGGTTTCCCAACCGGCATCGTCGTCGTCGTTTGAACCTCCTCCTCCTCCTATTCAAGCGTCCGAGTCGTCGCCGACTGCTTCAACTTTCACTTTAGAAAAATACAGACAACTCGAACTCGAACAAAAAGAGCGCCGACGAAAAATCCGAGCGGCTTTGACGAAGCAGAAGAACAAGAATACTGTGGAAACGGAGAATAAAGTAGAAAAGGAGGAAGAAACTCCGCAACGGCAAGTCATAACCAATAGACTCCAAGCCTTGCGAGACGAGCTCGAGCTTCGATTAAACGAAGCCGAAACGGCCCAGAAGACGGCGAGCGCGAAGACCGAAAGGACGAGCCAACCGGATGAAGAGCAAGAAAAAGAGAAGGTAGTGAGCGAAGAGCGAAATACAGATGATAAAGGCGAACCCAAAGACAGACAAAGCAAGAAAGTAAACAAAACAAACTTGCTCTCTTTCTTCGCGTGAGACGAGACGACGATACGCGTACAACGTTTTCTCAACATATCGAAACGCCACACGCGTCCGTTATATATATTCCGATTACAACAAAACCCATACATATCGAATCAATCAAATCAATCGAATCAATTTCAATGACTCCCTTCTAAACTATAAAACCTCAGTCCGCAATACTTGCATTTCGCCGGATTCTCCACGCTCGTATCCGCCAAGGTGTAAAAAGTCGCCGGCGCACCGAGCGCGGCGCCTTCCCCGAACCTCTCCTTACACGCGCCAGGAGAGTGGCAGTTCACTTTACTCGCGTTCACGCCAATCGGTGGAACTTCGTTGATCCAATCGATCGGCGCTTTCGACGCGTCCGAATCCAGCCATTTCTTCGTATGTGGGGTATCCTCGGGGAGGTAGGCAGGGCGTTTCGATTGGACCGGTTGGTGCGGTTTCCAATTCGCGTCCACGCCTTGTCCTTGTCCTCCGTTCGACAAAGAGGACATTTCTCGTTTTCCTTCTGCACGCCGAGAACTCTCCGTTTTCCTCTCTATCGTCGAAGAAGAAGAAGAAGAGGAACAAGAAGACGTGGACGCGAACGCGGAGGAAGAGGATCTGATTTTGTCGACGATGCCGCTGCTCGTGCCGCTGCTTCTCTCGCGCAAAAAAAGAGTTCGATCGACGGCACTTTTCACCACCGAGGAGAGTACTTTTGATCTGCTCATCATGTCGATGTTCTCGTTATTCTTGTAAGTGTTCTTGTTCGTATTCTTATTCGTATTCGCGTCGTTTGAGTTGTGTGGCTTTTACACAGGATTGGAACGACGAAATTTCTCCATTTTATCCGCTCTCGTTCTCGGTCGCTTCCTCCTTTTCCTCCTCCGTTCGGCGCATGCTCCTCGCGCAGAAAAGCTTCAGAGGCATTTCTTTCTCGTCTTCTTCGTCTTTGTCTTCTTCTCGGGGCTGCCGCTGCGTTTGGTCGCGAGGATATACTTGGTGTTACGAGAGGCGCTTTGGAGGAAGAACAACACCCCGCTTCTCGTCGTCGTCGTCGCCGTCGAATACCCCCACGGAAAGGAGAGAAGAAGACAAAGAAGAAGCACTAAAGGAGGAGATCGAAATAATGACAAACCCAAGATCGCCGAGGAGTCACGACGGTGATCATTTCCGAGGTCAAACGGTGCAGGAAACCGTCGCGTATAAGAGATATTTAGCGGTGTACGACCGAACGGTTGAGTTCTCTTCCCCTACGACAACACCTGCAAATGCTGAAGAAAAGATCTCGATTAAATACGACATCGTCGGCCATCCTCGGTCGGGGTTTCGATTCGTCGCGGTTCTGCCGTTTCACAGCGAGACGAGAGAGTTTACCGTATGCCGCGAGTACATTCAATCGGTGAACGCGAGCGGGGTGACGGTGCCGACAGGAGGGCACGAGCCGGAGAAACACGGCGAGGATATCGCGAACGCGGCGAAAGCGGAGATGAACGAGGAGGCGAAGTTAGTTGGTGGGAGACTGGTGAATCTGATGGAGAAGAAGAGCGAGAACGAAGGAGATAGGGAAGTGGGCGAGGAGGAGGGTTTCATCGAGACGAAGTGGTGTAGGAATAAGTTCGTGCCGTTTTTATGCGTGGATCCAAAGGATGTGGAGGAAGGTCAAGAAGGTAAATTAGACGTGGAGGAGTTCGCATTGGAAACGTTTAGGGTGGATTTGAAGGAGTTAAAGAGGATGATGTACTCCGGGGAGATGATGTTGCCGAGTATTATCACGTGTCAGATGAGTTTGGACTATTTAGTTAAGAGCGGTTTGATTTCAAAAGACGAGTATCACGGGTCTTCTTAAAAGAAGGTTGATTGGGGGAAGAAAGAGAGATTGATTTACACGCGAGTAGTAGAGTTTTGTCTTAAATATAATAGCTATGTATGCGCGCTCTTTGAAAGCATATGCGCGTATTTGTATTTTATTAATAACGTTATGTGTGTATTTAAAAGGAAAAAATCAAGCCCCGAAAACGAACTCGACGACTTTGTTCCAAGTGCCTCTTCTCGGTTGCAAAGCTACCGAAGCGCTTCCATTCAACATTGTCCGCTTATTCCCACCGCCCCTCGGCGATCGATCGATGCTGTTTCTCTTATTGCTCCCAAAATCATCGACATCGTCGCAAACGCCGCCGATATATCTCGCGTCCTTCTCCGACAACGGTTTCACGCCAATCATAATTCGATCGGATATGCGCGTTCCGTTCAACTGCAACGCGCGTTTTGCAAACTCAGGTTTTTGAAACTTCACGTGCAGCCAATTCGCGCTACCTATCGCCGAGTGTGAACCGAATTTACGAGTATATTGCGGGCTTCCGTGGTATTTTCTAGGTGAAAAGCCATTCGCGTTACCGTCGGTATTTCGGCTAAACGGACTCTTCTTTCTACTCGGCGACTCTTCCAGTTTCCTCCTCGCTTTGAAAGCGTCATCGTAGTCCTCATCTAAGAAATCGTCGTCGTCGTCGTTCGGCGGTAAAAATTGTCCAAAGTTTACCACGTCTCCTATTTTCTGCAGTTTCGACAAAACGAACGTCGCGTCGTCGTTGGTAAAACCATACACGGTCACCCAACACGGCGTTTGGACGCTCGCCATGGCTGCCTCCACCGCCGCTGGATCGTTGGCGTCCACCTCGGCATTCCTCGTCGCGTATGCCGTACCTAAACTCGCAGTCGTCGCCGAAGCGCCACCTTTCGATCGCTCTTCGTTGTTCATTCTTTCTTCCGTCGTCGCTCGAGATCCGATGCTCGTCCTCCTCCCTCCCCGGCCGACCGTCCCACCTTTCCCAGCATCTCTCGTAAAAAGCGGCATCCCTTTCGCGTTCACGTTTCCAAAATTCACCTCTCTCTCCGCCATCTCCTTCCTCCTAATATCCGCGGCGAACAAATCGTCTTTCCCGCTCGCGCCGCCGCCTCCTCCGCCGGACGGCGAATCCAACTTTTGCGGGTTCAATCCCGCGCCTCTTTGCGTGCTCGAAAACAACATCGAGCTAAATTTCGGCGCCACGTGTTCTCTCAAATGTCCTCCTCCTTGTCCTTGTTTTTGTGGACTCGGAATTTGCATTTGGCCGTCGTTCGCGAACGCGCGCGCGGTTGGTTCGTAATACCCCAAGTTCACCCCAGACGGGTTCCGTTGGAAGACGTTTCCCACTGGTGGTGGTGACACATCATCTTTGTTTCCAACAAAAGTACTAGTATTCGCATTCGGTGCCGGTGAGCTGGTAAACAGGGACGACGACCCACCACCAACGCCTCGTCCTCCAAAAGGCGTCGGGGCTTCGTTGTTGCGGCTGGTTTCGTTTCCGAACGGCGTCGTCGTTGGTGTCGTCCTCGCTCTTTGATTTTCAAACGGATTCCCCGTCGATCCAAATTGGTGGTGTTGTCCTTGTTGGTGTTGTCCTCCACCGGATGCAAAAGGCGACTGAGGTGGGAACGACGCGTCTCCTACTCCTCCTCCTCCTCCGGCGGTGGTTTTCGCGGTGTACGGCGAAGAGTTGTTAAACATAGCGCGCGGTAATGAAAACAGATTTAAACTGAGGGGAAAAGGAACCATTTTCCCCCTGAAATGCATCTTAAATATACCCCCCGCCGGAGTATTGGTCTCGTCTCTTTCTCGAGCGTTCGAGCGTTCATCGAAAGCATCGAAGGAAAGGAGGAGGAGAAGAATCAGAGCGTCATGGACCCTCGCGCGTACGCGACGCTTTTCCCTCGCGAACGGTTCGAAACGTTCGTTTCAGCGCCGATTCCGCTTCGTCCACCTCCGGCGGATGTGCGCGACGACGACGAAGAAGGACAACGACAGGCTGGAACAGCTTCCCAACAAAGTCGTCCGATTGGCAGAGCGAGACACTTCGCGTTTGGTTTCGCCGGTTTAGCGAGAGCAGCGGACGATGATAACGACGAAGGAGGCGCCTCCGTGTTGGTGCACTTGATGCCGCCGACGAGGAAACGGAGCAAAAGCGCGTCGTCGTCGTCGTTGAGAAAGACGACGGTGTTGTGCGCGAGTTCTTTCCAACGCGCGTTTAAAAACCCAAGGAAACCGACGGAAGGGTTCGTGGAAGTGCGCGTGGATGTGGCCAGTTGCAGTCGCGCGGAGAACACCAAGAACAACGCGGACGTCGTCGAACGGGCGGCGACTATCGCTCGGGTGATTCGAGAGACTGTTTTTCCCTCGAGAGGACAAGGAGGAAAAGGACGAGGAGGATTAATCGATCGGAGCGTTTTAAAAGGCGACGGGTTAGAGGGAGATAAGTGTTGGAAATTTATCGTGGAGTGTTTGGTCTTGGACGACGATATGGGGACCATGGACGCGTGTTTGGCGGCGGTGGTGGCGTGCGCGAGGAAGACGCGAGCGCCGAGTATTCTAGCTGGCGGCGATAACGCAAAGGGGAAGGGAAAAAAGAGGCAAATGTTGGCGGTGAATAGAAATTTCAAGCCGGTGTGTTTGACAGTTGGCGCGTTTAATCTTTCCACGACGGAGAATACCGACCCCGGCGAGAAGAAGAAGAATATCGGCGATGGAAGTAAGAAGCGCAAGATGAACGAAGAAGAAGAAGAAGATGAAAAGGTAGGGGACGAGGATGAAATAGAAGATTACGAGCCTCCGAAGCAAATAGTTATCGTGGACCCTACGTACGAGGAGACCAAGTTATGCGACGCTTTAATCAACGTCATCGTGGATGAGAATGGGAACGTGTTAGGATTAGAAAAGAGTCACCACGGCGCGAGCGAGGTGGACGAAACTGTGTTAGCGAAGGCCATCGCGGCGGCAAAACTTAGACACGGGGAAGTATGGAAACGGATAGAACAATTCGACGAGATGGAAGAAGACGAGGAAGACGACGACGAGGAGGAAGACGAGTAGAACTACTTGCTTTCGTATGTTTTCTATACCATTGGTACTTACACATCTTTCAAAGATGTGAACTAAAAACTACCTCTGTTTCTTTCATCTACTACGCGCATACCTAAAAATCTCACGTCGGCGGCGCCTCTTGCTCGTCGGCAGCACCAAACGCACTCACGCTACCTTCGCGTTCACTTCCTCCTCCTGCTGCTCCTCCCTGGGTTTTCTGCTGCTTCATCTGCTTCGCTAAGCTCGCGTTTTTCCTCCTAGCGTTTTCCAAATTCTTCCTCCGCTGCGCCTTCACGTCCAAGTGCTCCTCCCACAACTTCCTCCTCTCCTTCATCCCAACTTCTTCGCCTAACCGCATCCACAACTTCCTCATCTGATCTAAATTATCCACCACTTCGTCGTGTTTCTTCCGCAAACTCAAAAACGAATTCCGTTTCTGCAACTCCTTCCTGATCCGTTTCGCTCGCGCAAAGTGCGGATGCCTTTCGCCTTCGCGGATCTGATTCCAAACGCGTTCCGCCGGGTTATCGAAATGAAACGTTTTCCCCGTAAACAAATCTTTCACCACATTTTCCACCAAATTCTCATCATTCCTCGTCGTCTCTGGGAGCATCTTCTTCAGCATCTCCCGATCTTCCTCCGTTAACGTTTTCCGCCACAGGTCGATTGGATTTTTTAGCACTTCTCGCAGAGGTGCGTTTTCACTCATCATCTTCTCCATCGCGAACGGAGGTAGAAAACACTCGTCCATTTCGGTCGTTCGACCGATGATGTCCAACTCCGGGTGACTCGCCGGGTACGTCATCCCCGCGCCTTGCCATCGATGGCCTCCTATTTCTTTTGTTGGTTCTTTGTATTCTTCGTCTTCTTGCTTCTTCGTCTTCTTCTTTTGTTGGGTCGTCGATGTCGTCGTCGTCGTTCCTTTTCTCTTCCCCGTCGTCGCCAAAGGGGACGATTTTGCCGATGATGCCGGCGCTTTCCGAACAGGCCTCTTCGTAGACTTCGGCTCTGATACGAACTCGTCAAAGTCGTCGTCGCTGATATCAATGGTATTCGTTTTCATCGTCGGTTTGGGCGTTCGCGAGGACGTTCGAGCGGGAGCTTTTGCGTTCGTCATTTTTTCTCTGTTTTTTGTGGGGGGGTTGGTGTTTGGCACAAATGAGGCAAAACACGTTCGATTTTTTCAATCTACAATTACATTTACATTTTTGTACATGTTAACAGTATTCAGAGCTCTTCCTCTCTCTCTCTCTCTCTCTTTCTCTCTTTCTCTCTATCTATCTCTCTCTCTCTGATTACTACATTAAATGGAAAAGCTAAGAAGACGTGGTAGGACACCCTCTCTCGTCCACGACCGTGGTCACCGCGGGTTGACACGCGTCCGCTATCATTCTTTTGTCGATGTTGATATCCGATCTCAAATCCGCGAGCGAACCGTACGTGCCGCTGAGGACGACGACAAAGCCGAGAAGGAGAGAGAGGTAGACGAACGGTTCGAGCCATTTTCTGTTGTTGATGCTATTCCTCCTCTTCGTCGTCGGAAATTCGTCGTCCTCGACGAGCGTTAAGCGCATTATAGACGGTAAAAGGAATGTCATCAGCGCCATGCCGAACGATCCCACCAGGCCTTGTAAATCGAGCAACACGTCGCCTTTACTCGCTAAGAAAATGGCTGCCACGAGCGTTTGCGTCAAGAGGAAGAATGCTCGGAAGAAGAGGCGGAAGGTGAACGCCGTGACTTTGAAGAGAGGATGTTTTTTGCTGAAATAATCCGTCGGGTCTACGCCAAGCATGACTTCAAATCGCGAACACAACGCGACGTTGCAGAAAAACACGGCGTAGTAGCACTGACCGAATTGAAACGCAATCGATAACGCGTTGCCAAAGTCGTTCGGAAAGTTGAGATTGATGTCCGCCTCCGTGCTAGCGCCGTAACTTCTATACCCAAGCGCACCCACGAATAGATACACGGGAGCTGATATAAAATACGACCAATTCATCACTTCCGGCCATCTCTCCGGTTCTTGCATCTCGCTCATTTCTTCTGGATACAGACCGTGCCCGCCGTAGGCGTACGCGAAATTCGCGAGAGAGACAAACTTGCTCCTCGCGCTCACCGCGGGAAACTGCGGTTTAATCGCGCACGACTTCCACGGCGTCCGGTGCAAGACCTCGTACGTAAATACGCCTACGCTTAGCGTCAACGTCCCGATGGCAAAATACACGAACTTCGCGCTATCGTGAAACGTCGGCAATTGGACGACGGGTAATAATAAAATCGAAACTATGAGCAACGAAAACGATTGGCACCATCCGACGCCATAGAAACCTCTCACTTTCATCGCTTTCGTCAGCATCGCTAAATATTGCGCCAAGTAGACGAGTTGACAGACCGCGTCCAAGTAAAAAGTGAGGAATTGAACCACGTGGACTGCTTTCCTCGTCGCGTCTCTCGCTCTCGTCTTCTTACTCTTCTTCGTTTTCTTTCCTCCCAGACGAACTCGGCGCCGGGCGCTCTCCCCGAGGCTCCATCGAACCGCTCCGTCATCGTCGTCGTCGTCGTCATCACCACCGCCATCAGCATCACCATTGTCATCATCATCACCACCACCACCACCAAAACTAAAGATAAATCTCGTCACCGCTTCTGCTGCCATTTCCGGATACGTTTTCAAATCTGGATGTTTCAGGTACGCTTGCCCGATGACGCGTCCGGTCCAATAACTCCACACCGTGCTTGAGACGAAACAAACCATCCCAAATTTCCAACCGGCGGCTTTAAAAACTGCCGGCATTGAAAGAGGCACGAGCATGTAATTCAAGGTGTTCATGGTGATGTTTGCCACCGTCGCTCGTTGCAGGTTTTCCGAGATGACTTCTCGTCGTTCTTGGTCTTCGTGTTCTTCTTCTTCTTCTTCGAAAGTTGGTTGGTTCGTTACATTCGTCTGCGGCCGCAGCAAAAACGACTCAAAGTTGTTGTTGTTGTTGTTGCGCTCGCCGTCGCCGTTATTAAAAATGTCCTCGGAGAGAGGCACGTACGCGTGCGAAGACTCGTTATTCATCTCCTTTAGCTTCCCTCTCTCTCTCTCTCTTCTCCTCTCGGAGCTTTTAGCAGCACATATTTATGGAGATTTTTTCTCTCTGCTTTATGTAATAAGTGTGATGTAAACGCGGTAACATTAAACGCAGGGCTGCTGCTTCTAAACGTGTCGAAACGTTACGAGTATCATCTTAATAACGATACGTGCGAGCGTTAACAACATGGATTATTATGCGCTATTTCTAAACTATACGGGGCGTCCCGCTAATACTATTACTATTCAACTATTCTTCCTCGTCGTCGTCGTCGTCTTCTTTTACGCCTATATCCTCCTCCGATGATATTTCTGACATGTCTTCGCTGTTTTTCTCTTCGCCTTCGTCGTCCTCTTCTTGTCCGTCTTCGTTCTCGAGGCTGCCGCTTTTACGCAACGCCTCGTACCTTTCCTCGAAGAATCTTCTCCCGGACATAGACACCGCGCCTTGTTGCGCGTGCGTCGTCGTCGCGGCAGCAGCAGCGGCAGCAGCATTGGGGGCGGTAGTAGCATCATCTATTTTGTCGTTGTTAGTATTCGTCTCCGTCGTCCATTTTCCCAACGCTCTCTCCGCGTCGAACGCTTTCGCCCACCTTTCAAAATTCTCTCGCGTCACCGCGGTCCCGGTTTCCCGCATCGCTTTCAACCGTTCCTCCGCTTCCATCTCCAACCGCTTCTCCACCATTTCCTCGGTCTCCTCTTCTTTTTCTCTCACGCGCGTTCTCGAACGAAGCCACTCTTTCGCGAATTCTACGAGATCGTACATCATCGGCTGTCCGAGCATGTTTTCCGTCTTTGCGAGATCGAGTAACTGTTTCGTCAGCTTTTTGCACTCCTCGTCGTGTATCTTCGCCACGGAGCGACATTTCAGAAACGGCATCTCGTTTGGATACTTTGTCGAGTGCGCGAAGACGACGCCTAATCGAGCGTCCACTAAATCATCGCTGTTGTTTTTGCTCTCGTCGGTGTTGATAATCTCCGACGCGTCTTCGTGAGACGCGAGCGGAGATAAGACGATTTCGTAGCATTTTACATCCGGAGGGACGGATTGTATTCGATTTCCGTGTTCACAAACTTCGTGGAAATCCTCCATGAAAATCGATCTCAACGCTTCGATTTCGTCCATTTGTTGTTGCAGCTCATCGTCTTCGTCCGTCATCTGTTGTTCTTTCTCTTTAAAGTGTGTTTCTTTACGAGTGTGAGTGTTCGTATAGTGTGAGTGTTTTGTGTGGTACATTCCCCAAAGATTTCATCATCACTTTTAGGACACGATGGGGAGAGGACGAGTCGAGCGGCAACTCTGTAAATTCCTTCTCTCCTCGAGACCCTCTTCAAATGTTCGAGAGCGATGTCTGTCCAGTCTGTGGTTGCAAAATTCTGATAAGAACAACATCCATTTTTCCGCGTTGAGACAACACAATCCTTCTCATTTTAACGGTATGGAATCCAATTCCATCCCGGAACCGACGACGACTTCAGACGTGGTCGACGCGTATTTTTCGCACCTTTCCGTCGTCGATCAAGTGCAGAACGACGCGAAAGTTAAATTCGATTGCCTTGTGGACTTGAATTTGAAACCGTACGGCGGGGCGTTCGACAGGACGTCGTTCTTTCGAGGGGAAATTACCACAATTAAGTGTTTCGAAAACAACCCGCTCGTGAGAGAAACCTTGACGAAGGAAAGCGGTGTAAATCGAGTGCTCGTCATCGACGGCGGCGGGTCGCGGAGATGCGCGTTACTAGGCGGCGAGATTGCGAAGATTGCAGAGGGGAATCAGTGGGAAGGGATCGTAGTGAACGGGTGCATTCGAGATACGAACGAGATGCGATGGTGCGGCTTGAAAATCCCGATTTTAGCCGTCGGGACTTCGCCGGTGCCGTCGAGTAAGAGAGATCCGGGGGTGAAGGATCCAAAGTTTGGCGTGACCTTTGGTGGGGTCAATTTTAAAAGCGGGAGTTGGGTGTACGCGGATTGCGACGGCGTTTTAGTGACCAGAGAGAAAGGGCCTTTGGTTTGATGCATTCATTTTTAGTATATGCCGTTAAATGATGACGATGATGATGATGATGATGATGATGACGACGGAAAATGATATCCTTATTTTCAATTACACAATGCGTTTTTATATCTTTCACAACAATAATAAAATCATTTTCTTTTCTCTTTTTATTATTCATTCTGAAAACCTTTTAATCTATAATCCTTCTTATGTAATCGACCGTGAACAACATGCCCGCGTTCGCCGGACTCGCTCTCAACAAACACGGAAACAAACCTCTATAAAATCTCCCGACGCCGCCTTCTTTGTACAACGCCCCCATGGCATCCCCGTACCCTTTGAACCTTCTCTCGGCTGGGTTCAACTTATCCGTCATCACCGCGGATTTAATCACATCGATCGGGTAGAAGAACGACCAATAGAAAATCCCGCCCAAACCTCCGGAGAAGCAAATCTCCGCGTTGCTCGCTTTCCCGTCTTCATTTCTCGCCGCGAACCAGTTCTTCGTGTTTTCAAACACCCCAAAATATACCGAACCCGCGGGTAAATTTCTCGCCAACGTCGCCCCCATCCCATACCACGGACCTCTTGGACCCATGTATTTCACGGCATCCTTCACGCTCGAAGCCATCGATTGCGGCACAAAACTCGGATCCGCTTTCGCGCGTAAAATTTGCTGCTGCGATTGACTCTTGAACAAATCAATCGGCGATTCAAAGAACGACCCGGCAAACCAGGCCAACCCCCCGGCTTTACAGTAACTCAAAGGATCGTCCGGAGACACCCCGACCCACTCTTTCGCTCTCGCGTACGCAAAAAACAACGTCGCTCGAAAAAACATCTGCCCGGCGAGCGGCGACATCACGCCTTTATACAACCCGCCGATGCCTTCAGATTTCAACACCTTCGTCGCCGCATCGACGGCGCCGGAATACGCCGGATTCGTCGAACTCTGCGTTTGTAACAACACTTTCACCGTATCGAACGGATGCCCTAACAAAGTCACCGTAATCCCACCGCAGGTCCCCGCGAAAACATCCTTCGCGAACGACACCGCCTTCGAAGGCGGTTCAGAGGAGGAATACGCCACCATTTGATTTTTGGTCGTCGTCTCTCCTCCTCCTCCTCTTTGTCGACGAATGATATTCGTCAGCAAAGAAGACGAAGAATCCGGAGAAGAAGAATACGAAGAGGAAGCGCACGAAGCGCTGCTGAAATCGCTCGAAATGGTATTCTTACCAACACCCGCTTTCGTATTCCTCGCGTTCGAATGCAAAGACGACGACGTGGACGAGCACAAACTTTCCCCATCCGAGTAATCCAATCCATACGGCGTTCGCACGACCGAGCGGAACGTTTCCGATAATCTCACCATTTTTTTTCAAATGTGTGCGATAACAAAAGAAGAACAACAAGTCAACAACAACAACAGTTCTTCGCGTTTTGCGTGTATTATGTGTGTGTGTGTGTGAGAAGAGCGAGATGTGATTGACGTTGTTTTTAGATAGAGCACGTCTCGTCAGTTTTGGATATTTCTTGTGGTGGAACGACCACCTCTGCAAATGAAAAAGTCGCACTTTGACATGCGAAAAAACACACGTGGCAGCTCAAATCAAATTAAATGAGCACATGACTCACCCTAAACTTTTTGTTGTTTTTGTCTCGCCCGCAGTTGCATTTGCATTTGCTTTCTTCGCATTCTTCACACGTCTCTCGCTTCACTTCTGTCTGTTACTCTTATAGTTTGAATAACTCATCATGGGAGGGAAGAGCACGAATACGACTCTGGACGACGGCAAAGTCCAACTCACCCCTTCGCACTTACTCGACGTGATCGACGAAGAGTGGTTGGAAGATTCCTTACCGTTCGACGACGTGGACGTGCCCGCGAACATGCGCTTATCCTCGTCCGCGTACGAGATGGATTACGCTTTGTTGAGTGGCGTTTCCGGAGCGCAAGGAGGCGGGAGTGGAAGTGGTGGAGGGATTTCATTTAGTGCAGGGACCGCAGGAGGAGGAGGAGGGACGCAAGGAGATGGGAATAGTGGGTTAGCCGGTGGGGCGGACGACTTTGTCGGAGGCACGGACGATGGGATGCGAGACGAGGAAAGGTGGGGGAGAGCTCGCGTTTAATGAAGGTGTTTCCTTCCTCACATTCTCTCCATAGTAATTAGCGACAATAGCAATGGTGGGGTAAAAGCAATAATAGTGTTATAATATATATCTCGTTCGTTCCTAAATATTACCAAAAGAGTACGATTCTTCTTCGTTTATTGTCCTCGTCGGCTTAAATTACTTCTTCCCTAAGCCCATGTCGATGTTCTCAATCTCCCGAGCTTGGCCGACGCCAAACTGGACGGAGATATCAACCGACGGTCGCAACTCGCAGCAATTCTTGATCGCGATGTGCGCGGTGGAGTTCAAGAATTGGCTTTCCAATTCCTTGTCGATGCCTTTGTTGTTGTCCAAGTCGACGTACGCGCGTTGGTCCAAGTTGTAATCAAATCTCGGCGCCCATTTTCTGCTCCCTAATCTCGCCGTGTACGAGCAGTTGTCAACCATATACGCGACACCTCTCGCATGCATGTACGGGTTTAACGAATCAACCGCCTCGATGACGGACTCGTTGCAAACTTCCGAGAACGAGTGACCTTTTTCGCGCAACGTGTCGATTTGCGACATCATGCACGCGCAATACACGCCCGCCGTCGTGGCGTTGACCGGAATCTCCGATTCCACTCTCTCAGCGCGAACTTTCTCCCCAACTTTCCACATTTCCGTCCCGTCGATTTTGCCCATCGGGAATTTGTTAAATCTTTCAACAGCCATGCACACCGACTTGATTTCGTTCGTCGATTGAACTTCTTCGTAGCACTCGTAGTGGATATCCTTCGTCGGCGCGTACGCCGCGGAATACGCCTTCATAAACTCTTCTTTCATCGCCGGCGTAGTCATCAATTCATCGTACACCGCCTTGATCCCCTTGGTGGAAATCGTCTTTGTGATTGGTCCAGTGATGCATTCCACGGTTTCTTTAAACGCTTGCTCCTTGGACATGCCGTTTCGGACGTATCTTCTGTACAAAGACTCGACGATGCCGTGCACGCCGCCCAACAAAATACCTCTCTCGCCAAAGATATCTGATCTGTATTCCATCTCCAAAGTTGTCGCAAACGTAAAGGGCGAACCCAAAGCGATGGACCAGCCCAAAGCGATATCCGTGGCATCCCCAGTCGCGTCTTGGTGCACCGCAAACGACGCGTTAATACCGGAACCGTTCACTTCCTTACCTTGCTCGTACAATCGTCTCACGGACGGGCCCATACCTTTCGGCGCCACCAAAACAACGTTGATATCGTTTCTAAACTCCGCGCCGTCGGATTTCATGACGCCCAACAAAAACCCGTGGGACAAACCTAACGTCGACCCTGGCTTCATGGCGGCTAAAATTCTCGGGTACATCTTCGCTTGCGCGGCGTCCGAAATCAAAAGCATGACCAAATCAGACTTTGCAATCACGTCAAACGTCTCGCCGAGAGTCCCTTTCTCCTCGGTAAAATCCAACTTTCTCGCCTCGTCGTTCGACTTCGAGTCCGGTCTCAGACCAATGCTGACGGAAATTTGGTCCGCCAACCCAGCTTCCGCGAGCGAATCGCGAAAGTTTTGCGCTTGCGCCGGCGCTTGCGACCCCCACCCGATGACGCCGATGGATTTGACGCTCTTCAACGCCGCCGGCAACAACGAGAACTTATCTCTGCCGCCACGAACGATGTATTCTTGCTCGCCGGCGACGTCAACCATCTCTTTGGTGAACACTTTGGTGTTGATGTCCAACTCCGGCGCTTTCACCGCCATGGCGGAGACGGAGAGACCTCGTCTCGAGGAGGAGGAGGTCTTGGCGGCTGATTTGGAAGATTTTCGGAATCTGCCGTAGGACGCTTTCGCCGCGCAGTTTGCGATTTGGGCGGAGGATGCAAAAGCTGACATTAGTATTACTTTATGTGAGTTTTAAGGCAAATGTGAATTCCGTGCGTCGCGAGACGTTGCGAACGAAGAAGTGGGGAGATTCGCGCTAAAGTGTTATCCAAAATGGTTGAAAAGAGGGAAAAAAAATCTGCAGGTAATATTTAGGGTGTTCAACCCTACAAAAAGGAAGTGAACACCCTTTCCAATTAAAAAACATCTTCATTCTCATCATCATCATTTTAAACGCTCTCTCCTGCGGCGATCCGAAAACGCACGCAACATCAGTCAATCTTTATCCGAAGAGGAGTTTTGAAAAGAGCCAGAGAGTAAGATGTTCTTTTTTATGAAAAATCAAAACGAAGAAGAGAAAGAACAGCTCTTGTCTCTGAAGAAAAGAGATGCCGATGTACCATCTGCTTCATCATCATCAATCCGGTTTTTCACGAAAGTCACCGCGTGCGCGGTGTTGCTCGCCGGGATTGGCACTTTAGGGAAGATCAACGTGTACGATAGGCAGCAACAACGATTTGAAAGCAGCGGGGTTAAACAACAGTTGGCGTTTTTGGGTGAAGCGGATGGTTTGCCTTCCTGTGGCCCGTACGTAGACGACAACTTACGAACGAAGCTCCTGCATAACGGCGAAGAGGTGCAGGACGCGGCGATCGGATACAAAGAGTGCGAATTTTTTTCCAATTTAGGCAGCAAAGCGAAGCTGTTGGGAGATCAACCGAGCGAGTGCGTGGCACCGAACACGGTGATCACGACGTACACGTCCGGGGATGATTTCTATCACAACCTCGGTTTGGTCGTGAAAAACTTAAAAGACCAAGACTGTTTTATGAAACGGTTTTTGGTCGTGTGCGCGGATTCGGCGTGTAGCGAACAAGCCACGGCGGATGGCTACAACAACATCGAGTTTCCGGAAGATTCTTCGAACTCGGATACCTCGTACGGGAGGTTCACGTGGATGAAACAAAAGATTTCGTTGGGCGTTGTGGGATCCGGCGTGAACATGTTCATGGTCGACGCGGACGTGGTGCTTTTCTCTGTTCCAGAAACCAACTCTTTTTTGAGCCAATCGAACGTGGACGGAATGTTCCAAGAAGATTACATGGACTATCACGGCGCCTATACGAACGGGCCGGAGTGGACGAAACAGTACTTGGACGGCGTTCACGCCGGGGCGAGTAACTTCAACTCTGGTCAAATGTGGTACAGAGCCTCGGAGCGCGCCTCTCGATGGATTCAAACCAGTTTAGCGCACGGCGTCATGTGCTCGCCGAACTGCGGTTTGGAACAGAATGTCTTGCACGATGCCGCAAAACAGGCGCCGGTTGGTGACACAGAGTTAGGGGTCGAGCCGTACGCTTTGAACATCCAACCGTTGCCGATTACGTACGCCACGTTCTGCAGTCGAACGACGGATATTTTACACGATTGGGAAGTCGTGAAACATATGGGAGAATGGAAAACGTTGCACATGTGCTGCGCGGGTTATAAATACGACGGCATGGGTAACGCAATCGAGAAGAGAAAGTGCGCGATGCAAACGCCGGGTCCTTCGTGTGTCGAAGCCGGCATGGGCAAGGAAGAGAGATGGGATTACGTCGCGCCGGCGGAAACCACCGAAAAACGATAAAAGATTATACATACTACTATCAAAAGTTATTATTATTGAGACCATTCTTTAAATCGCGACCGCTTATCGATCGCGTGTACTATCATGTCATATATACTTACATTATTATTATTATTACTTCACAAATCATCCGCGTATCTCTTCGCTATATCGACGAAATCATCCACGCACCTCTTCGGCATCAAATCGAACAAACTCGCCTCCATCTTCCCTCCACCCAACGGCACTTTCACCGTTTTCAAAATCTCCGTCATGTCTTCCTCGGAGCACTTCTTCCCGTTTTTCACGATCGTTCCAATGACCACGTTCGCCAACCCTTGGTGGAAACTTCCCTGAGGTTTCATATCTTTCAGGAACAAGTGCCATCCGTTCACGTCCACGTAACAGTCTCGCCCGATGTTTTCGGCGAGTTCGGAAGTCCCGAAAGATGAAGCGCCGGAGAGGAAATCTGCGACGTCGAAGAACGATTCGACGAAGTCTTTTCCCATGTTTGACGACGCCGAAGTCGTCGTAAAAGCACTCCTTTTCCTCCTCGAAAGCGTCGTCGCATTCTCCTTCTTCTTGCTCGAGACGAATAATCTCTTTGACGATAACGACGAAGAAGTCGCTCCTCGCAACATTTTGAGTATTCCTTTGATTTAAAAACGTCCGTCGCCGTCCTGTCTGTCAGTCGGTCTGTCAGTCAGTCTGTTCTCGTTCTATTCTCGCGCGCGTGTCTTTGTATCTAATGACGCTCTCGAATGGAAATCTTCACTTTTTTCAAGCGGAAACCCAAAGCGAGGACGAGGAATAAACCTTCTCGGAACGACGGAATGCACCGTCGGTGATACGATACACAAGAAGAAGAAGAAGTTAAAGAAGCGTCTCCAAGAGTCGTCCTTTCATCATCGCGCAGCGGGTAAGAAACTGCACTAGTCGAGAAGTATCGTCTCATCGCGCGCAAAACGTGTTGTATCTCTTTAATATTCCGCAAAACTTCCCCAGAGCGAATCTCTAACCGAAGACGCTTTGAAACGCTCGGAGAGTCTGCGTCTGAGACTCGATTTTGAAGAAGACAAAGGAAAAGAAGTGAAAGTAAAATGAAATCCTCCCTGTTCGGCGGCGTTTCCAAGAAACCACGCAGAACGCCGAAAGATTTAGCCTCGAAATCCCACCAGTGTTTAGAACGAGTGATTAACAAGTGCCCTTTGGAAAAAGACCAAGAGTCTCTGGCGAAATATTTCCAAGAAACGCGAGCGATATTACACGGGGACGGGACGCACGATCTCGATCCGAAAATGATACAAGAGTTAGTGGAAGAATGCGTGAAGCAAAGCATTCCGTGGATGATATCGCAAGGGTTACCGATGTTGGAATTTGAAGCGAGGAAAGACGCGGCGGCGACGTACAACGGATTGGTGAGAGCGAAAGATTTGGAGACGGGGAGGTATAAAGTGGCGGAGGAATTGAGCGAAAGGAACGACGGAGAGGAACTGGAAGGGTTGATTTTAGGGTACGAGAAGCAAAGTTCCGCGTTAGCGTACGGGGCGATGTTACGAGAGGTTGTCAGGCACGAGAAGGTTTTAGAGAAGGTGTTGAGGCGAGAGAGTTTCTTGAAGTTTTTTGAGTACATGCAGTGCGAGAACTTTGAAATCGCGAGCGACGCGATGGCGAGTTTTCGAGAGTGTTTAACGAGACACAAAGATACCGTGGCGAGATTCTTAATCGGAGACGCTTACGAGGGGTTCTTTGAGAAGTTTAACGATTTGTTGGAACGAGGGAATTACGTGTGCAAGAGGCAAAGCTTAAAGTTATTGGGGGAGATTTTATTAGATCGAGCGAGCGGCGAGGTCATGATGAAATACATCAGCAAAGCCGAGAATTTATGCTTGATGATGAACTTGTTGAGAGACGATGCGAAATCGATTCAGTACGAGGCGTTTCACGTGTTTAAAGTGTTCGTGGCGAATCCGAACAGGCTGCCGGCGGTAACGAGCATTTTGGAAGCGAATAAGGAAAAGTTGATGCACTATTTGAGCAAGTTTCACGAGGAGAGAGATAAGGACGACGCGCAGTTCGCCGAGGAGAGACAAACGTTGATTGATGTTTTGCAAGGCATTTAAATTTGAAATGCATTTTATATTAGTACATATTATTACCTTTGATCATCTTCACGCGGTTATGGGCGGTATAAAAGTTTCGTCAAGGTCTTCTCCTTCATCATTCGAAGAATCCTCGATCGATGCGGCATTTATTTTCATACATCCCAACGCAGCCTCAGCGATAACGAAATCTTTCGCCATCATTTTTTTCTTCGTTTTCTCCACGCTTACTTTCAACTCTCCAGTTGTTTGACTTCTGGACGCTTTACACGTCTCTTCGCGCACTTTTTCTGGGAAACGCAACAAAAGCAACTCGCCTTTAATCAACACGCGTACGATTTCCGAATGACAATCGACGTCTACCAAAGACGTATCGAAATGTTTCGGTATTTGAACCCTCAGAATGATCGTATTCGCATCTGCATCAATATCTTCACCTTCACTGCCGAGCGTGAACTCGTACTTTCCTTCGTTGACTTGCAAAATCGCGTCGGTATTCTCCGGAAGCTCGTCGAAGCCTTCTCGCGGCGGTTTCTTTGGTCGCTCGAACGTCCTCTTACTTTGAATCTTCCTCGATGACGTTTCTTTTTCTTCCTCTCGATTATTTTTCGTTCTCTCTTCTTCTAGAAATGATTCGTACCGAGTTTTCGCGTTCCACACGCAACCGGTCGATCCACTCGCTTTCTTCTCCTCGATCTTCGCTTTCAACGCCTCGACGATCTCGTTCTTCTCCCTCGCGCACTCTCGTCGCTCCTCCTCCGTAATCTCCTTCCCGTCTAGAACTGCTAACCCTGGCAAGCATCCAATCACGTATTCCCTCAATCGCTCAAACTCCTCCAAGCACGGATTGCCGATTAAAAACAAACTCCTCAAACGTTCACATTTTGAGAGATTTTCCATCGACGGTTCGATCGACGTCACATCGAGAAAGTTCCCAGTCAAATCCAATTTTTCCAGAGATTCGCACCCGTCCAGATTTTCAATCACTGTGATGTTATTCAGAGAAACGTTGAGGTATCTCAAATATTTCAACCTGTTCAAGTTCTCTAATGTCGTGCATATCATATACGAGACAGCGAGAGAGAGAGAGAGAGAGAGTCAGTCAAACGAAACACCACAAAACGCCTTTTTTTATATCTCTCGTCCTTCTAAAAAAACTCTCCTACCTACCTAACTTTCCAATCTGATTCTCGTGCAATAAAAGTATCCTCAACTCTCGACAGTCTCTCTGTAAACTCTCCCCTATACGTTCTAACTTTTCTTGGTGTAAAGAGACCTCTTTTAAAGTTCGAACGATCCCGTCGTTGTGTTCGGCGCGTTTTTGGAGCAAACCGCGCGTTATTTGTCTTCTTTGTTGTCGCATTTGACATGCGCTTTGTTTTGACTCCAAATTCTTTCTTTTTTTTCTTGACTTTTCCTCAAAAAAAAAAGAAGAACAAAAAACGACAGAGAGAGAGAGAGAGAAGATATACTACTACTCCTACTACTGCGATATATATAATGGGACTTAAGTTTGTGATCAAACAGCGCCCAGCAGCACAAGACGACGAAAACGAAAACGAAGGAGAGGAGAGCACTAAAGAGGAGGAGTTATCCAACGTTTCTCTTTTGTTGGAGCAAGAAAAGACGAACACTGAGGAAGATGATTCGATGATGATGCGACGAGAAGAAGAAGAACAAGAACAAGAAGAACAACAAAAGTGCACCGCAGAAGGCGTTCCAATCGCATTCCCGGACGAGTACAGAGGCACATCGGCGATAATCATCACCCCGGATGGCATCACCATGCACAGAACGAGCCGTGGGGCGTTTAAATGCGGGCAGTGCAAGTATTGTTCGCAACCGAATTTAAAGCAGAAGTGCCTGTACAACAACGCGGTGAAGATACAGCGCGGCGAAAACGCTGCTAATAATTATAATAATTCGGGGGTTCCTAAAGCGAGAAGCGCTATGGCGACGTCATACGTGGTACCGGCGTCGTATGCGAACTCGAAAGCAGCGGTGGCCGGCGCGGCGTTTTTCGACAGCGATCAAAAGCAAAAGAATAAGCTCTTCGCGCCGAGGAAGTTCGCCCCGACGAAAGGTAAAGAGGAGGAGGAAAACGCCGCAGTCGACGGGTTTATTCGGAATCGAGGACCGATGGCGGCGCAGAGCAAGTACATTGGTATCATCAAAACGTCCACGGCGAAAGTGGTCGTGGCGAAGAATTTTGACGTTAGTAAAGAAGGCATCGCAAAGACGGCGACGCGATGGAGGAAAGAAAAAACGCGCGTGCCGAACGTAGATTTCGACGAGGAAGAGGAAACGGAAAAGTTTGGATCGGACGTTCACTTGTGGAAAAGGCAAAAGGGAGAATCGTGCGAACGACCGACGTGGACGCCGTTGCCGGAAACACCGCCGGAAACGAGCGAAAAAAAGGAGATGGACGAGGACGACAAAGCGTTGTTGCAACCGATTTTACCCGGCATGGACGACGGACAGAGAGCTGCCGCGCCGCGACGTTACAATTTTCAATCAAATACAGTAGCAATGGCAGCAAACGAATCGAAGGATGGATCGTCGGACGTGAAACCTCTCCTCGCCGTCCCGGTTCCATCCGCCGGCGGTCGCGTCTACAACGACAAAGTCGATCCGTCTCTCCTCGTCGTCGCTTGCAATGAACCGGGATGCCTAGAACGCTTTCTGGACCGCCCACGAATGCTTCGCCACGTCGCGAACGCCCACCGCGAGAAAAGATACATCTGCACCTGGGAAAATTGCGGAAAAGCCTTCGTCGATAACAGTAAGCTTCAACGACATATCGTCACGCACACGCAAGAGAAGACGTTTCTCTGTGACGTGTGTAACGCGAGCTTTGGGTTGAAGTTCAATTTGCACACGCACTTAAAGAACGTCCACGGGATTCTTCCCTAGAGAGAAAGAGAGATAGAGAGACCCGAGAGAGTGATGATGCTCGATGTAGCCCGCATTAGATGAAATAGCCACAAAAAAAGCGTCTGTTGTATAACATTTGAACTACACGCGAATAGCCTCAAATTTACTCGCACACACAACACGACGAGAGACTCTCTAAAAAGATGTCCACGACATGCACGACCACAGCGCATCACGCGTTGTCGTCCCACGTGCTCTTCTGCAATTCAAAGAGGACGGGAAAAACAACAACAACAACAACATCGCGAAGACGACTTCGGGCGACGACTTCCTGCCCATCGTCTTCCCCAAAAGGAGTGGATAACGCCGCCTCTTCGACGGACTTACCTCCTCTCCCAAACCTGGCGGAACTCGCGGATACCGCTCGAATAAAAATCACAAAGGAAGAAATCTCCGACTGGGAACCGAAAATCAACGCCATCGTCGGATGGTTCGGGCAATTGAACGACATCGACATCGAGAAAGAGTGGGAGAGGTTAGGGAAATTGCAACTGAGTCAAGAGGAGCTGGAGAGAGAGATGCGCTTGCGATTGAAATCGACCATCGACGAAGGGGGCATCGAGTTCGATCGAGAGGAGTTATTAAATAAGGCGAAGAACTTTGATAAAGGGTATTTCCGAACGCCGAGGATTATGGGGAGCAGTAGCAGTAGTAGTGATAGCGAGAGTAGCAGTAGTACCAGTACGAGTAGTAGCGAAAGGAGCGCGGCTGACGACGACGCGGGGTCCGCAGTGGAACAGTTGAAAGCGTCCGCTGCTGCCGGAACGAGTGGACCAGCGCAAGCGTTGAACGATGACTTGCTCGGTTTCAATTTGGTGGTGGGTGAAATCGTGTCGTGCGAACAGCACCCGGATCCGGAATCGAGCAAGTTGTTGGTCTCTCGAGTCGACTGCGGCGAGCCCGAACCGCGATCGGTCTGTTCCGGCATCGCCGCGCATTACGCAAACCCTCAAGATTTAGTCGGCAAAAAAGTAGTCATCGTCGGTAATCTGAAAGCACGAAACATGAAAGGCGTGCAATCGCACGGCATGTGCCTCTGCGCGTCGAACGAGGATAAATCAAAAATCGAAGTCGTCGAAGCTCCCGAAAACTCTTCCCCGGGCGAACGACTCACCTTTTCCGGTTTCATCGGGGACAAAATGCCCGACATTCACGGCGAAAACAAAGTCGTAAAGAAAAAGTTATGGGATAAAGTCAAAGACGGTTTCAATTCCAACGCGGAAGGGAACGTGAACTGGTTCGGTTCGGATTTAATCGGCGTCAACGGGAGCGTCAAAGCGCCTTCGCTGAAATCCTGCCGCGTCGGTTAAAGAGGGCTTTTCGCGTCCGAATTCATTCTGTGCACCTATTGTTATAATGCGACTAAGACTAATGCGAGTATTACTACTACTATTATTACTGAAAATAAACGCAAGATCATCCGGTCCCTAATGTTTTCGATGATGACATTTTTTGTTGGTTTTGTTGTTTCACAGCTTGTTTCAAGCACAAGAAAAATTCAAATATCTGCCTCATTCCCCAGTAAAAGTGCGTTGTTTGCACACACATAAACACACTTAAACATCATCGCTACTTACTGTGAACAAAGAGAAGAAGAAGAAGAAGAAGAAGAAAGAGCGCATAATAAGCATCATCATCGCTTAAGTCTTTAAAGTTTAATAATTTAAACGATGAGCACCACCAAAACCACGTACTCGTTTCCGATCTTAACCAACGACGAAATCCGCTCGTGTTTGAAAGAATTAAAAATCGAACTCTCCGAGCGCGATTTACTCCGCCCGACGCACGAATCTCTGAGACACGTCTACGAATCCGCGTACGAATTATTCTTCAACGTGAATTTAGACGAGGACGAATCGTTCCAACCGGACCCGGAAATCGCGGAGGAAGTCGGGATGGAATTTCCGGAGTTGTACGAAGACGCGATTCCGAACGTTTTGTTTTTAAGTCGATTGCAAGAGTTGATGTTGAAAATAGGCGTGGAGGATTTTTCGTTCAAAGACGTGTGGAAACCGGAATACACGCGGACGAGACGAAACATGTCCGCTCTGATTAATTTTGCAAAGTTTCGAGAGGAGCAGTTGATTGAGTTCGCGGATATCATCAACGAGTGCGCGGAGGAAGAGGAGAAGTTGAGAGAGGCGAAGCGAGAACACGAGCGGTTGCGCGCGGAGGTGGAGCAAGCGGAGAAGAGGAAAGCGACGGAGGAGTACAGGGAGGAAGACGAGGAGGAGTTGAGACAATTGGAGAGGGAGAATCGGGTTTTAGAGGAAGAGATTGCGGAGCAAGAGAGAGTGCTGGCAAGGCAGGAGAGAGAAATCGCCGAGGAGGAAGAGCACGCGATGAGAGAGCGAGAGCAATTGGAAAAGTTGGAGGAAGAGTTAGCCAAAGCCGAGAAGACGAATAAAGAGTTGAAAGAAAAGATGGAGGAGGAGAGGAAGAATAGTAAAGGGATGGACCCGGAATTGCACAAAGCGATGGAACAGATGAAAATAGAGGAGGATAAAGTGGCCAAGTTGGAAGAGAAAGTGAAAGAAATGGAGGAAGATAGGCGGGTGATGGAGAACATCGGCGAACGGTTGAGAGAGGCGAACGACGTGATGGAAAAAATCTTAGAAGAGCAAGAGAAACACGATAAGATGAAAGAAGCGCTGGAAGAATCGAAGAGTAAGATTGCGGAGAACGAAGAGGAGACGTGGAAGTTGGACGCGAAGTTGGAACAGTTGAAACGACAGGAACAGACGCTCAACGAACGCATGCAACGATTGAAAGCGCAAGGCGAGTTGAAGGAACAAGCGGCGAGGGCGGCGTTGAAATCGGCGGAAGAAGCATTAGAGGCGGAGAAAGCGCGAGCGGATTCCAACAAGGCGAAGAACGAAGAAGAAGAAAGAGAAATTCTGGCGCTTAAAAAGAGCATGAACAGAGTGAGAGAGGAACACGTGCGAGAGATGGAAGCGTTGGGGAAGAAGTTTTTGGAGTTGAGACAGACGGTGAGAAAATATCACGGCGTCTTGTTCGAGGCGATGTCGCAAGTGGACGACGAGATTTACCAGTTGGATGAAAACGGAAATAGCGGTCCCGGCGACACGCCCATGAGTGAAATGAGCTCACCAGGTGGCTTAAGCCCCGCCGGGTTCAATATTTAATTTTCTATAGTAATGTAAAATACGTAAGTACATCAATTTTTATCATTTAAAATGCAAACATCATCATCATCTCTCTCTCGCTCTAAAATACGCATATAATTACTTCGTTCTCTTATAAATCTTCGCCAACATGCTCGAAAACAACTCCTTCGGCAACACCGATTGGCCTTCCATGATTTCCGTCAACTCCTTGTAACTCTTCTCCTCGTACTCCAAATACAACTTCTCCAACTCCAACTCGACGTACAACGCCTTGATCTTCTTCTCGCATTCGGCGTCGTCCTTCCCGTAATTCTCTTCGATTATTTTCCGTTGTTCCGCCGTGCACTTCTTCAGCGCTTGCACCACCAACCACCCGCACTTGTTGTCCTTAATATCCGTCCCAATTTTACCAATCACTTTCGGATCTCCGTAGCAATCCAAATAGTCGTCTTGGATTTGGAAAAACTGGCCGAGTTTTACGCAAATATCGTTCGCCACTTTGTACGCCTGTTCGTCTTCAATTCCACTCAATCTCATCGCCGACGCCGCGGGTAAATAAAACGTATAAAACGCCGTCTTATACGTCACGATTCTCATGTACGCTTCCTCGGTGTATTTACTCAAATCCACGACGCCAATCGGCGCGGTTATTAAATCGATCAACTGCCCGCTCGCCGTTTGGTACGTCACCTCGTGGAATAACTCCAACAAATGCGCGTACGCCGGATCTTTCACTCCCACGTGACGTTTCAATAGCTTATAAATTTGCATCTCCAATAAAATCCCATCGTTGATGGCGTTCATTTTCACGTGCGGTTGTCGATACCAACACGGTTGCCCCCGTCTCGTGATTGACTCGTCCATGATATCATCCGCTACCAAAAAATACGCTTGGAGCCATTCGATGCCCCACCCGACGACCATGGCTTTCCACATGTCTTTCTCCGACACTTCATCTTTTCCTAGAGCTCGCATCCCGTCCATGACTGCGATTCCTCGGTTTAATTTCCCGTGCGGGACGTTGTACGAAATCATCTCCCGTATCCAATCGACTGCGATTTGGACCTGATTATCCTCGATTTCATCTCGCACGAGTTCTTCTTTCAACTGCTCGAAGCACTTTAAAAATTTCGTCTTGTCGTCTTCGCTCATTGCGAGTCGTAGAGTATTGCGATGTGTTTTGTGTGACGCGTGTATGTGTTAGTATATATATATATATATCACGTCTTCGCTCGCAGTCGTCGTGCTGTGATGACTTTTTATTCTTGGGGAAAATACACCAAGAAGGAAGGAGAGCTCGTTCTCTCTCTCTGCTCTCTCGCAAAGGGTGCTGCTTCTTTTTTGACGCGCTTGTCAAAAGACGAAAAAGAGAGACGAAAAAGGAAAAAAAGAGACCAAAGAGGCGAAAAGGAGAGACCGTTTTGACCGGGTCACACGGTTGTTGAAAAAGTATATAATAAATAAATCGAATTTTGATGGATCTCTCTCTTTTTTTTCGCGGTCCCTTGCGGAAGAAAAAAAAGCGTCGTTTCGCGATAATTCATTTCTCAATTTCACTCCTCCCTTATAAGAAGAACAAACGAGAAGAAAGATAAAAGAAAGAGACGGAAGAGAAACGCTCGGTGATATAAAGAGAGAGAGAGAGGGAAAGAGAGCGAGTCTAAAAGAGCATAAAAAGAACACGGGCAAAGAGCCCGCCTCGTGAGCGCGAGGGCCAGGATTGGTCGACGAGAGATTGAGGAGAGGACAACGGAGAGAAGAAGGAATACACTCGAGGGAATAAAAAACGAACAACAAAAGCTCTCTCTCGCGCGCGCACGTGATGCACCACAACCGCCAAGCCTGGGCAGGCGTGGAGAGTCCTCTCAAACCTACGATCTCTGTGAATGTGGACGATTTCGAAACCGACGAGTACATCGACGACGAGAACGGTGGAGGACAAGGAACGACCAATGCGAACTCCTTTTTCCCTACCGCAGGGGTGGGTGGAGGTGCATTTGACCAACAATCTCAACGCCAACGAGAAGAAAAACCGACGTCGCCGTCACGAATAAATTTTTACTCGCCGTCGATTCCCATCGGTGGTGGAGGAGGAGGAGGAGGGTTCTCCTCGTCGTCGCCGCCCTCAGCGGGTGCACATCCCGTTGGAGGCGCTCAAATTTGGGGAGGAGGAGGAGAAAAAGCGACGTCGCCGCCGAGTCCTTTAGGGATGATGGGAATGATGGATACGACTAATACTATCGATACTAACGCGACGATGATGAGGAGCAGCATGACGAGTTTAACGACCCCGACGACGATGTCGAATAATAATAACAATAATCAACAACAACAACAACAGCGAGTGCAATTGCACTCGAATCTCTACATTAAAAATTTACCAGAGAGAGTGGACGAGTTGCAACTGAACGCGATTTTTTCCTTACACGGGAGAGTAGAGTCGTGTTGCGTAATTCGAGACGCGACGACGCAAGTCAGTCGAGGGTTTGGGTTTGTCAAGTTTCAAACGTTCGCGGACGCGGTGAATGCGATTGCGAATATGAACGGGAAGGTTATGCATAAGAAGGCGATCGAGGTGAAATTCGCAAACTCGGATTCGAGCGGGACGTCGGTAAACGGGTCGAATCCGCAATTTTCGAAACAGAACGTGTTTGGGGTAGCTCCTCCGACAGCAAATATTAATATCGCGTCAGCGTCGACGGCGCAGCAACCGGTGGTGAGTTTGGAGAATTTCGGGTCGCCGGACCAAGCGAATTCGGTAGTGAATAACTTGTTGAGCTCGACGGCGAATAACGCGGCGAATAGTAGCATCGTGTTTGAAGCCATCGCGCAGCAGCAACAACAGTTGATGCAGCAAATAGAGATGAAACCATCGGATAATATTTACGTAAAAGGATTGCCGCCTATTATGGCGGAAAATGATTTGATGCGTTTGTTTTCAAAATTCGGCAACGTCATCGAGTGCCGATTGTTACACGCTTCCATGACAACCTCTGTCGGAGCGTTGATACGATTCGAAACGGTCGATATGGCAACTTTAGCGGTAAATGCGACGAATGGAATAACTTTGGTTGGTGCGACGACGCCTTTAACGGTGCGATTTGCCGATTCGAGCTCGAAAAACAGACGAAGACAAAATAATAATGCGACGACGAATAATACGAACAACGGAAACAACGATAAATCCGTCCGAAATGGCAATCAATACAAGCCAAACGTGGAGAACAAGAACAACAAGAAATCTAACCGATATCTCAGCACATCGTCGCCGAAGAGAGGTGGCAGTAAGCATAATAACACCAGCTACTTATCGACGATGTCGTCGGATGAAATTAACCACGCGGGGTTTTTGGCAGATGAAGCGGAAAATTCGGATCTTTCATTCTCCTCGGGGGAAGATTTCGCGGTGGCGGCCGAATTTCGACTCAAATTAAATAATTTGCCGACGTTATGTAATGACTTGCTGTTGTACACAACATTTGCACCGTATGGTGCGATTAAGTGGGTGAAAACAGCGCTCGATGATGATGGGAGATGTTCGAGCGGTAACGCCTGGGTCGCGTTTCGAAGGAGGAAAGACGCGGAAAACGCCTCCGCGAACTTGCGCAACACGAAACTTGGCGAACGAATCGTCCAAATTGAAAGGACGTACAACTCTGTATAAAAGAAGGATATGTAAAGAAAGAGATTTTTTGCGGGTCGCGGCGGCGAACGAATTCATTTTTTAACTACTAATACAACAAACCAAATGAAATAATAACATTGTTGGTTTTACGTGTAACAATCGAACTTAATGAACATAATACTGGTATGGTATACATAGCAAACATGTAAAGAAAAATTTATATATATATTATTATCTGTGATTGTCATCTACTACATAGTTATCCTCGGCTTTCTTCCAAGGACTTCTTTCTTTCGGGCGCGCTTCTTCCTCCAACTCTATTTATATTCAGCGTTTCCATCGCAGTCACTAATTTTTCTGGCGATATGTCTCCTTGCACGAACGGAATCGCTTCTTCCAATCGCATGCGCAGACGCAAATATTTCGAATTTTGCGGCTTGATTTTCTTCTCTTTCCCGGTTTCATCCCACTCTTCGGGTTCTTCTTCTTCTTCTTCTTTTTCTTCGTCGTCGTCGTCGTCCTCCTCGTCGTCGTTTTCTTCTACTTTATTATTACTACGCGTTCGAGCCGCAAAGGTCCCGGAGGAAGATTCGTTTGAAGACGAAGCGGCTTCGTCGTCGCCGAGTACAGTCCTAATCACGTACTCTGCGCACGCCAACTTCCTTTTCCTGAGCCTCAATTGCTTTCTTCGTTGTCTCCCGTCGCCTCGTCTGGCCGCTCTCGCCTCGGGAGTATCGTACGACGCGTATTTCTTATACCTCCCTGGATTGACCAACTGCGGCCGCACGTGCGTCGCTTGCGTGCACTCGTGGCAACAAAATCCGTCCAACTTTTCAGAACATCCCTCGCACACTAAAAACAAGCGATTACAATCCACGTTCGGGCAGTTTCTGTGCGGTGGCGGCGCGTTCTTTTGTTTACACACGTGACATTCCAACGTTGCCGCTTTCTCGCCAAGGTCCGCCGCCGGCGTTCCTTTCGGCGTCATCGCCAACCGATTATCAAACACAAACAAATGGTCGTCCCACGCGTGCTTCTCCTCGTTCCCAAACTTTTCAAAATACGCCTGCACACCTCCTTCCAGAACCATGACGTTCTCGTATCCTTGCTCTTTTAGCACCGTGCTGTACACGTCGCATCGAATTCCACCGGTGCAATACATCATGATGGGTTTATCTTTCGGCATATCCGCCAACGGCCCGATTTTATCGTCCACGTTCGTTTCCACCGTCTCCCGAAACGATTCTTGGACCGGCCTTTGCGCACCTTTAAAGTGCCCAACGTCCCACTCGTACCCGTTCCTCACGTCTAACAGCAAAGGATTCTCCTTATCGCTTGGATCCTCGTTCGCTTTTTCGATCATCTCGTGCCATTCCTCCGGCGACAAACTCGTCCCGCGTTTCGATGTATCCGCAATCGGTAAATGCGCGGTGCCGTTTTCCAACTGCACTAATTGCGGTTTCACTCTTAAACGCAGATCCGGATGTCCGTGCTCGTGGTAAGGATACACCGAGATCCGCATCCCGTTAAACGGTGCTCTCTTCTCCACCCATCTCGCGTACGTCTCACCGTCCGTGCCTTTGCCGCTCATTTGCGCGTTCACGCCTTGTTCGTTCAAGTATATCCTTCCTCGGATTTCCAAGTTGTTCGTCTCGATAAACTCTCGGTGCGCGTCCACTTCATCCTCCGCGTTTGAAAGCGCGGTGAACTTGAAAAAAGTAATCAGTTGGTGCGTGTTGTTGTTCGTCGTGTTTTTATTCTTCTTCATCGTTACGCCTCCTTCTTCGTCTTTATCTTTGTCTTCTTCTTTCGCCGCCGCCGCGCGAGTCAAAGATGAGAAACCCCCCTTCATTCGTTTGGACGTGATGAATGTCGAACGAAAAAGCGAGAACAACAGCCCAGAACTTCCACCACCACTTCTCCGTTCGTTAAAACTCCTCAATGAGGAGTAGTTTAAAAGCGCTTCGTTCGCTCGAGACGATAAAGATCTTTTGCAGTAATGAGAATAACAACACGTCGCTCTGCTCGCGCAGCCTGATGACATTATTCTTCTTGTTTTTTCTCTCTCTCTTGTGTTGTTAAAAATAATAATGTTTTTGTGTCAAAGTGCGAAAAAGAAGCAAAAAATGGCAAAAAAAACTTGCTTGCTTTCTTTTCAAAAAACAGAGAAGAAAAAAACAGCAGAAGAGACAAAACATTGATCAACTCTCAAAAACAGTCGTCTTTTCACACAAAAAAAAAAAAGAAAAAAACTCAAATCATCATCGTCATTTTTCATCATGGCGCCGAGTTCTTCCTCCTCGAACAACGCCTCGTTCACGAAGATATTCGAGCAGATACATCACAAAGATCGAGGTGTGTGCGCTACACTCTGCGCGCGCTTTCGCTTTCTTTTTATTTTTCTCTCTCTCGACCGAGGAGGACCGCGGGAATCATCATCGTCGACGCATTTCGTGGACGAGATTACACCTCTGACTGACAAACTCTTCTTTTCTCTCTCTCTGTGTATTAATATAATCAAGATTACCGATGCATGGCGGTTTCCGATTTAACGCAAGAGCTACAAAAAGATACGTACAAACCACCGACGGCGTCGGACGTTGAGGAGAAAATCCACGAGGTTGTTCTCATCGCCTTGGTGGACATTTTCAGCGATTGCCGAGATTTGGCGATTCGAGCGTTGCCGACGCTTTTGAAAAAATCGACGAAAGAGGCGAACAAAAAGACGCTGCAGATTTTGTGCGAAAAGATTGCGCCGACGGAGAAAACGTTCGGACCGCACGTAGATAAGGAAGAAAGGAGTCGACACAAGGAAAGCGCGTCGGTGGCGTTGAAAACGATCGGCGTGGAGGGGTATTCCAAGGAGGTTTCGAAAGAGTTTTGCGGGAAGTGCGTGCCGTTCTTCGACCGAGTGTTGGGAGACGCGAATAAAGCGACGGTGCACGACGACGCGACGGAGATTTTGCAGATTTTGTGCGAAACGAAAGCGGAGTTTGTGGAGGCGAAAGACGTCTCGTCGTTGATTCAAACGACGATATCGAAAATAGAAGACAAGACGTACGGGCAGACGAGTAGAAAGAGATGCGCGGGGATTTTAGCATCTTTGAGTCGCGCGGCGAACGCGAAAGAATTAGCTGATGTTGTCGAGAAGACAGCGGCGAGATGTGAGAAGGCATTAGCGGAGAAAGATGTGATTGGGTGCGAGTTAGGGGCGTTTACGCTCGGGATGATTGCCTCGAAAGACGGCGGCGGGAAACGCTTGGTGGCGGAAAGCGCTACCGGTGGCGGCGGCGGTGCGAAGAAGACGAAAAAAGGCGGAGCAAATGGAAGTTTGGCATCGAAGACGGTCGTTCCGGTTTTGTCCAAGCTTTGTACCACGTTGGTGGAGAAGATGGAGAATAACGAGGAAGCCGATGAGGCGTTTGCATCCATCGCGGAACAATCGCTCATGGCGTTGGAAACAATCTGCGGGCGATTCGGGGAAGTGACTTCGAAATCAGCCAAGGAGAAGCAACTGGAGGAAATTTTACAAATGGCGGTGAAGTTGTTGACGTACGATCCAAACTACGACGACGATGAGGAGGAGGAGGACGACGTCCCGGCAGATGAGATGGAAACGTGCCAAATCCGAACACCCGATCACACGATGAAGGATGCGGATGACGAGTGCGAGGACGACAACGACGACGACGACGACGACGATGCGTACGATGAAGATTATTACTCGGACGAAATAGAAGACGACGATAGCTGGAAAGTTCGCAGAGCTTCTGCGAGAGTTGTGGGCGTAATTTTGTGCTCCGCGTCCGAAGGTATCCTCCAAAGACACCACGAAGTCGTGTTCAAGAAATTCTTCAAAAGAATGAAAAGTGACCGCGAAGATGCCGTAAAATTAGAATGCTTCGACGCTTTGACGGCAGCATTTGCCGCGTTTCCAAAGACTTGCGAGAGCGGTTTGACGCGCGCACTCGTCGAAAAAGCGCGAGACTTAGCCATTGTCAGAGCACAGCAAGAGTGCGCGCTCGAAAAAGCGAAGAAGACGTCTCAATCTGCAATCGCAGCGGCAACGAAACGCAAGATCGCGTCGCTGAAACTTCTCGGAAAGATTGGTCGCGCAAACAGAAGATTAGCTTTTGTTGAAGCGTCGGAGATATCGCGCTCGAGACTCGCGGATGCTATTGCAGGCGCCGCGGTGACGACTTTCACGGACTCGGGCGCTTCGAGCGAAAAGGATTCCTCCGCAAACCTGCGACTCGAAGCCGTCGCTTTTGCATCCGAAGTGCTCCGCGTGCCTACCGCAGACGAGCTCGATTCAACAAACGGAGATGCTCTCGCATCGGCAGCGCGAATTGCGTTCGCAAAAAAAGATATCGATAGGCTGACGGAGGCTGTATTTTCCTGCGCGAATGACCCCTACTACAAACTCGCCGCGGAAGGTTTGCGCGCGTCTGCGTGCATAGTTCGCAGAGCGCGTCCAAATACGAACGACGCCGTTCAAGATAAAGAAGGTTGCTCTGTGCTAGCGTCAGGTTCTCTCGAACGCGCGATATCGCGCTTGTCTCAGCAAGACGAGGACCAAGAAGTTAAAGACGCCTCGGTGACGCTCCTCGGCGATGTCCTCACGCACTTGGGCGATACGTTGAAGCCAGCTCAGCAAAAGCAAGCGCTCGATTTGTTATTGGAAAGAATGCAAGCTGAATCGACGAAATTAGTTGCAACGCGTAATGCCGCGAAAGTTGCACGACATTCACCCGCTCAAGTCAATCTTTCTGGAGTCGCCGGGGATGTGATTCGTGAGTTTGCTTCCTTTCTTCGCAAGAACGATCGACATTTACGCGAAGCTTCGATAAACGGCGCGCGAGCGCTCGTGGAGAGAAGCGACGAGAAAACTCTGAAGGATGCGGATTGCGTGTCGTTTGTGGAGGATGCGGTCACTGAGCTCGGTGGCTTCATTGAAAACGACGCGCACTTGGCGGCTATGTGCGTCAACGCCTTCGCGGCTATATGCGAACGGTGCGCGAAATTGAAAAATTCCGCGAAAAAAGCAACTGAATCTGAACCCTTAGCAAACGCGTTAAAGTTCGTGAGTTCGAGTTTGATTCAGAGGCAAGCGTTACTGACGCTAGAGAGATACTTTGAAGCTGCGGTTGTTGCCAGGAAGGAAACGTTTGAAGTCATCTACAACGAGTTGTCATCGATTTCCACCGTGTCACCTAATGACATGGAAACGGACGATCAAGCCATGGTTCGCATGCAGCAACAAGATATCGCGTCTGTTAGGTTAGAAATGAAAAACCGCGCCGCGTGCATCGCGAGTGCCACTCTAGCGGCTGGCGATAAAATCATCAAGAGCACCATAGCAACGCTTATCGAGGAAATCAGCGATAAAGATGGTAAAAGACAAGTCATCTCGCTTTGGACGCTCGGTGAAATCGGGAAACGAACGAAACTCGACGATTCCAACGGCATCGATAATACTTTGTGGAAGAAACTCGAAGAAGACAACACGGACGAAGTGAAGACGGCGGCTGCGTTTGCGTTGGGAAGCTGCGCTGTTGGTAATAAAGACGCTTTTTTACCAAAGATTCTTGAAACCATCAAAACCACGAAGAAAGGTGTCCAAGAAATCTTGAAACACGGCGCACTGCGCGCACTTCGCGAAGTCATCATTGGCGCCGACGGTTCCTCGGAAGATGGCGTGCTCGCTGGAGAATCCTCGAAAATGGAGTACATGATGTCGCCAAGGAAGAAACGAGTGAAACGAGAAGACGACGATGTTCTCTTCAAGTCCACGCAACAGGCATGGGCCGTCGTCCTTGCAAAAGCGCGCGACGAAGATTTGAAAGACGATGCTGTCAAGGCGGACGTCGCGGAAGTTCTTGGTCGATTTGTCGCGAGAAACCACTCGCTTGTTAAGGAAATCGAGGAAGCGTTGAAGTCAATCGTCAAGGGCGCGAAAACGCCCGAAAACGCGACAAAAGCTGCTTTACTGGTCGATGCCGTTCGGTTTGCGCTGGTATCGTTGCCGAAAGCAGAGCATTTCAAGTGTTCTTTAGAGTCGTTTGTCGGATTGGTCAAAGACGCGGACCATAATTGTCGTCGCGCCGCGCTGCAGCTCCTCTCCGTCATCGGTAGAAGAAACAGTTCACAAAACGACGATTTATCGCCTTTGTTGGCGAAAGTCTTGCCAGACGTGCTCTCTCAGCTCCAAGTCAACGATGCCTTGATCAAAGAAATTGATTACGGACCGTTCAAACAGAACTTCGATTACGGTTTGGAACTTCGAACTGCGGCGTACGATTTCATCGACGTCCTCTTAACGCGCCCGAAGAGTTCCCTTGGATTTGCAATCCCCGAAGACGATATTGAATCGATGGTTGACACGATTGTCATCGGATTAAAAGATCCGGAGAGGAGCATCAGGATGGCTGTGCACGCCACTTTTGAAAAGCTTTGTCGAGATTCTGTTCCGAACGGAGCTGAGAACGTCGTAAAGAATGCCGACAAGGTATGCGAACTTTTGTTAGAAACGATGTGGACGACAGCGAACGAAAAAGCTGTGCAACACGAAAAAGATCAGGTCGACGAGCTCGTCAAATCGGCGTTGAAAGTCGTAAAAGCTATGGAAAGTATTCCCGACGTGGAATCGTACTCGAAAATCGTCGAAACGAAGAAAGAAATCGTCGATGATGCGCCGCTTGCCAAGTTATGGACAGGAATGTACGACTCGCCGCCTCACGAAATTTAAACGTTCTTGAAATACAGGAATTACAAATAGGTCTGCCAAATCTAATAATAATAAACAAACACACTGCTACTAGTAAGAACAAACATGTAATACTATAAACAAAAGAAATGCAATAATACGGCGTAACAGCTGTTCGCGAAATCGTACCCGATCCATGCTTTTCGCTCGCGGGCGAGAGATACATCATACATTATCTCTATCGTCTCCCAGGAAAGCCCCCATCGTCTCTGTCGTACAAAGACGCTTCGAAATCCATGGCGTCTTCCACTCTCTCGCCCATGTGCAACAATTTTGCCGCTCTTTCAGAAATACCAAACTGCGCCATGTGCTCTTCGACCCAATTATCCCAGCACCAAGAGGCCTCTTGGAGCTCCCAACGCAATCGTGCTCGGTCAGCAGCTTCGGACATGGCGAGAAATGCGGACGTTTTCCCACCAGACGCGTCAACCTCCAACGCTAAATCGACAATCGCCTAAAATGGATTTTTCATTCAAAGAGGAAGAAGAAGAAGAAGTCAGTACGACAGAGAGAGAGAAAGAAAGAAGGAGAGAAACGAAACGACGAAAAAAAATAATTGGCTAAAAGTCAAAGCTCTCTTTTCTCTTCTTTCAAAATGAAACGTGTTGGCTTTTTCTTTGTGTGGAGCGACTACGGAAATGGATGGCGCATTTTCTTTCGACATGGTTTGCGAATTCCGACATCCACAAATGCTGTTTCGTCACCGTCGCCAAGAAAAAAGCTTCTGTTTCATCGCGATATGAAAGAAAGAAAAGAGAGAAAACAGGAAACGAAATCCTAATATAGATGCCATACCTGTTGAATTTCCGGTAACGCGTTAATTTCCGGCGTCGGATGTAAACTCTCCAACCGTTCAATCTTCCTCTCTCTCGCTCTTTCGGCCACTTCCAAGACCAAACAAAAATCGTTATCCGCTTTTTGTTTCACAAAGTTCGTCAGCGTGAAATACTCCCCGTCTTGAAAAGTGTGATCCGCTGGCTCTCCTAAGTGTAATCTTTGCACCTTCTCCAAAATCGACCCGGGTTCCGCCGTCACCTCCGTATACGCCGGCTGCAACCAGTCGTCGTTATCGAACCACCCGTCGTCCGGCCCGGAGCTAAAATCAGAACTCATGAACGGATTCGACGGCGAGACCCAGGCGTTCTCGTCGTCCTTCATCGCCGAAACCGACGCCGGTTTCATGAAATAATCGTCGTCGTCCGCATCTGATGAGAATCTGCTGCTCGACGATGATGTCGCCGGCGGATTGTTCGCCATATCGTCCAGTTTCATCTGCGTCCTCCAGTCCAGGTTATCGGTAGAAGACGTTGAAGATTCTTCGTCGTCCATCTCGTCGTAATCATCCTCCCACACCTCCTCGTCTAAATCCTCGTCTCCAGCTGCTGCTGCTTTTACTTTCCCTCCTCCTCTTCGCGCGAAGGATAAAACAACGCCTCTCGCGTTCCTCTTTCCCTCCCCGAGACGACGATGCGGATGATGTTGATGATGATGGCGGCTCGTCAGTTTCCCGAAAGAATGATGAATGTTGTTGGAACAAAAACTCGTCGACGCGCCTCGCGTCGTCCTCGTTAAAAAAGATGACGATTGCATCATCATCCTCTCTTTTGTTCAACACTCCGCGTTGTTGTCAGAAGAAGAAGACCAAGACTCGTGCTCTAGACTGTGTCGTTCTTTTTTTAAACCAATAATGCGGTTATTTTATCTTTTTTTTTCGTCGTCGTGTTGTTGTTTTTTTGTGACTCTGCCCCATTTTTTTCAACTTTTTTTTCCTCCTCTCTCTGATCACATCAGACATGCGCATTCTTCTTCAACCTCCTCGTGCGACTCTCTTTTAAAGTCTCGCATATACTAATAAGTATATAACACTATGAGACGAAAGAATCCACATCCTAAACGCGCGGTGAACGCGAGGACGGTTTTGAAGGTTTCGAGAGATAAAGAAGAAGAAGAAGTGGAGGAAGAAGAACCTTTGGTGTTGTGTTTGAAGATTCCTGACGAGGAGGATGATCTCGAGGCAAATCATCATCAGATACAAAAAGAAGAAGAAGAAGAAGAAGAAGAAGAAGAGGGAGAAGACGACGACGTAAAGCGATTGTGGAGGATTATGTGCGTGCCACGTGACGATGTCGTGGAGCAAAATCAGACGCGGAAAGACGCTAAAGGAGTGAAGAGAAAGAGAGGGCACGAGTGCGATGTGTGCGAGAAGGTGTTTGT
>Ga0255779_1000080_pt1 | contig 109110 bp, 74 predicted proteins | sample 011ome_21_FD_179977 | JGI IMG/M metagenome (GOLD analysis project Ga0255779, IMG submission 179977) | Coastal salt marsh microbial communities from the Groves Creek Marsh, Skidaway Island, Georgia - 011508AT metaG (version 2) | ecosystem: Environmental > Aquatic > Marine > Intertidal zone >... | reverse complement strand
TTCAAACATATCATTAGAAAAAGCTTTTTATTGGAAGAATGTTTTTTACCTGAACGGTGGCGTTTAAATAACACGTGTTGCTGACGTTGTGCAAGCCGGAGCGCTGCACGGCGAGGACGTCGTCGTCATCGACGGATCCCGGTGGTGGTAAAGGTGGCGCATCCTCCGGTTCCTCCATTAGTATTGTTCTTTGTCTTCTCCTTCTTCTTTGTCTTTGTCTTCTTCTTTAAAAAGTGTTCTTTCTTGTTGCGAGCGCGTCCGAGAAAAGTTACTCTTGTGTTTTTTGTGGTTTTTTTTTTCGAGTTGTTCTTTTTCTCTCTTTTCGTCTCTCTCGAGAGATCTCATCTCAGAAAACAATGGAGAGATGCACAATTAAATACCAGCTGTCATTCTTTCACCAACCGATGGCCATTTACACATTATAAAAGAAGAAACGAGAGAAAAAACAAACAAACATTGATTGATTGAGGGTGAGAAAAGAAGAGGATGAGTTTGAAAACGGAAGAAGAACTCTTGGGCGCGTATTCCACGAAACAACTGGCGATGTATCTCAGGTTTAATAATTTCATCGAATTGGCGGAAACGGTCGAAAGGGTAGAGCTACGCGGGAAGCATTTGAGAAATTGTTGTCGCGCATCATCCACGGGGCAAGAACAACAACGACGAGAAGAGGAAGCGGGGGTGTTTAACGTGGAAAATGATGAACGCATCGTCCTCGAGGTGTGCGAATTGTTCGGGTGCACGGCGGAGGAGGCGAAGCGGATGTGCGAGGAGTTGGTGAAAGATTTCGCGGACGTGCCTTGGGATGAGAAGAATCCTCCAGAGGGAAAAGCGGTAGTGGGCGTACCAATTGGTGGAGGAGGAGGAGGAGAAGGGCGACGAGTTTTAAGACTCGAAGACCGGGGTGGAGACACGGTCGGCGGCGCTTTGATGCGGGAAGTTCCGCCGGATGGCTACAGAAATCCTCGGTTTCCGTCGTGGTACGATAAATCGCCGACCAACGATCGATGGCGAGGCGGGTTGAGTAGAACTGAGTATTACGACGACGAAGAAGAAGGAGAAGAACAAAACGACCGCGAGCGACGACTGAGAGAACGAGAGAGGAAAGTGGAAGAGCGAGAAAAAAGAATGGATGAAATAGAAGCGCGGTTGAAAAGACTCGAGGAGAACGGCGGCACGACAGCCCCTTCGGCTTGAACAATAAAGATGATGTGTAGTATTGATGTAAAATAAAAACGGAAGAACAAACGAACGAACCGACGCGGATACATACAGTAGTGCTGTGTAGTTTTCTTATTTTTTTCTACTTTTGGTTCTTTGTTATTATAAAACGCTGTGTATTTATGTATATCCCCTCTCTCTGTTGGTTACGTGTGTGCACGAACTGATGATTACCAGCCGATGTGTCTGTAGTTCTCACCCGCGTAGACAGAGTCCGCACCAAGCTCCTCTTCGATTCTCAACAATTGGTTCATCTTGGACAAACGCTCCGATCGGCACGGCGCGCCAGTCTTGATTTGACCAGTCGCCAAACCAACCGCCAAGTCCGCGATGAAAGAATCTTCAGTTTCACCAGATCTGTGCGAAGCCATGACCCCCCAACCAGCTTTCTTGGACATGCCGACCGCTTCGATAGATTCGGAAATCGTACCGATTTGGTTGATCTTCAACAAGAGCGCGTTGCACCACTTGCCGTCAATCGCCGCTTGGACTCTCTTCGGGTTCGTGACCAACAAATCGTCACCAACGATTTGGCACTTACCGCCAGCCGTCAACAACGCCGTGTTCTCCGAATCGTCTTGGTCGAACGGATCTTCGATGGAAACCATCGGGTACTCCGTGCAAAATTCGTTGTATAAGTCAATCATCTCCTTCCCGGTTTTCTTCAGAGAACCATCGTTATCCTCCGTCTTGAAGTCCAAGTCATACATGCCGTCCTTGGTCAAGAACTCAGACGCCGCGACGTCCATACCAATTTTCACCTTTCCGGTGTAGCCAGCTTTTTCGATGGCTTCGACAACCAAGTCCAAACCTTCCTTGTTGTCTTGAATATTCGGCGCGAAGCCGCCTTCGTCGCCGACGTTGCACGCGTCTTGGCCATACTTCTTCTTAATGACCGATTTCAAGTTGTGGTAAACTTCCGAACCCATTTGCATGGCTTCCGCGAACGACTTCGCGCCAACCGGCAAGATCATAAATTCTTGCATGGCCAATTTGTTTCCGGCGTGGGAACCGCCGTTGATGATGTTGAACGCCGGCACCGGCAAGACCAACTTGCTGTTACCCGCCAACTCAGAGATGTGCTTGTACAAAGGAATACCCTTTTCGCCGGCGCCAGCCTTGGCCAACGCCGTGGAGACCGCCAAGATGGCGTTCGCCCCCAACTTCCCTTTGTTATCGGTGCCGTCCAACTCTTTGCACATGAACTCGTCGAGCGCTTTTTGCTCTCTCGGATCCTTGCCAATCAAAGCCGGCCCGATGATTTCGTTGATGTTCTTCACCGCAGTCATGCAACCTTTACCCATCCACGCCTTACCGCCATCTCTCAATTCAACCGCTTCGTAGATACCCGTGGACGCCCCGGACGGGACCATCGCGCGGTACATACCTTTTCCGGTGTAAATGTCGCATTCCACCGTCGGGTTGCCTCGAGAGTCAAAGACTTGGCGACCGACAACTTTCGTGATCGCCGGTGGCGTTTGCTTTCTCAAGTGATCAGCCTGTGGAAGAAAGTGACGTAGAATCGTTGTTAATTATGAGAAGACGAGAGTTGCGATACCGAGAAAAAATCCCCTCTCGATGATGTTTTCCACAGAGTGGAGTCAGACAGCTCCGCGCGATGGAAAATTTACGGCTCTTTCCTTGGCGCATACACGCGCGACGAGAGACCTCGAGCGAACGCGAAACGAATGAAACGACTCGAAATTCACGCGAAGGACTATTTCCTCCGAGCGATGATGGCATCTCTCGTTTCATCATCGCGAGGGTGTCGGTGAGTGGGCTCACAGAGCCCATAAAACGCAAAGCGGCTTTCCACGTCTCGATACCGCCAAAAACGATTCGGATTTGACGAAAATTTTACGCGCTCGGAAAACAGCTCGAAACGACCAGACGCGAAACAACAATTTTACACACCATGAACGAAATCGGTTCCGGAGCTTTCGCTTTAACCGCCGCGTTGATGGTTTCTTCCACTCTTTTGGAGAGGTTGTGCGTTTCTATGTATTCCTGGATTGACATTTTGTGATTAGTTTGTGCGATAAAAAGTGAAGAAACAATGGAATAAAAAGTCATCCTCACAAAGAGCATTAACGAGAACATCGTCGAAGAACACGGGCGAGGATAAACACGAATTCGAATCGAAGAAAAAGAATAACAAACGCATAACACTAGGAGGAGCAACGATGGCACAACCGTTAAAACCGAAAACGATCGCCATGTTCGACGTGGACGGGACGTTAACCGTCCCTCGCAAAACGGCGAATAAAGAAACTTTGGATTTCATCAGATCTTTACGAAAAACGTGCGCGGTCGCCATCGTCGGCGGCTCGGATTACGGGAAGATTTGCGAACAGTTAGGCCCGGATTTTGAGAAAGAGGTGGATTATTTATTCTCGGAAAACGGCTTGGTGGCGTATAAAGACGGGGAGATGATTGCCAAGCAATCGTTCTTGAAGTTTTTAGGCGAGGAGAAGTTGCAGACGTTTCTCAACTTTGTGTTGAAGTACATCGCGGATTTAGAGATTCCGCAAAAGAGAGGGACATTTATTGAGTTTAGAAACGGGATGTTGAACGTTTCGCCGATTGGACGCAACTGCTCGCAAGAAGAGAGAGATAACTTTGAAAAGTTTGACGAGACGGCGAACGTGAGGAAGACGATGGTGGAGACGTTGAGGAAGGAATTCGCGGATTACGGGTTGACGTATTCCATCGGCGGGCAGATTTCATTCGACGTCTTTCCGAACGGGTGGGATAAAACGTACTCGTTGCAATTCGTCGAGAAGGATGGGTTCGAGGAGATTCATTTCTTTGGTGATAAAACGTACAAAGGTGGGAATGATTACGAGATTTTCGAGAGCGCGAAGACAATCGGACACACGGTGACGAGCCCGGAAGACACGGTGAAGCAAGTCACGGAATCGATCATTAACGCTTAATTTTTATTTCATCTCACTCTCACGCATGCAGTTGTTGCTGTTGCTGATGTTGTTATTAATTTACACCTTGAACATATACACGTGACCATTACTTTAAATACATATTATATCATCACCTAAACTAAACGCGTTCGTTCAACTTCTCGTCGACCAATCCGCCTTCTTCGCTCAAACGCAAAGCTTCTCGGGCAACTTCTTCCTCCGCGAGCGCTCGAAGTAATACCGTCGAGGCCGCATCCGCGCCGCTCGATGATGTGCTAGCCTTTCCCGTCGCCGCCGTTGTCTTCGTCGTCTTTGCGTCACTTTGCGCAAAGTCTCGCCCGACCGCTTTCGCCGATATTCCCTCAAATATTCTGTGTGGCTGTTCTCCGCTCCTGGTGTTACTCCCACCACGCATCTCGCTATCAATACTACGACTACTACGGCTACTACTGCTCCCTTCGCTGCGACTCCGACTAAAACTCTCCCCTAAACCACCACCTCGTCTGAACCCGCCTCTTATTTCCCCGACCACGTTCTCGAGCGCTTTCGTCGTCCCTCGCATCTCCTCTCGCAACTCCTTCACCTCCTCCCCGGATTCGTCCAAAATGCGTTCCACTTTCTCTCTGTACGCGTGCGAATACCCGACCATTTTCCCGCTCAATCGACCTAACGTTTTCGCAATTACGGGCACGTCTTTCGGGCCGAGCAAAACGATCGCGGCTATGGACGTTCCCAGGATTTCTCCGTAAGAGAAACCCAGGAATCCTTGCAGAACTTTCGTGCTTTTCATCTTGATTTTTGTGCCGTCGTTTGCGCAAAAAGTTCCATTCTCGTCACTTTTGTACACAAGGAGTAAGAGAGAGAGTAAGAGAGAACGTCTCAGATGACGAAAACGACGACGAGAACACTAACTGTTTTCTCGTTAGTCTTAATAACTTTTCTTCTTCTTTCGGGGGGTGTTTCGAGCAAAAGCAGCGACGAGCATCGGCAACAGAAAGCGACGGCGAAAACGAGAGAAAAATCGATCGACGTTTCCCTCGTGTCTTCCCTCTTCCCGGCGACGTCGCACGCGCTCGAAACCGCGGAAGCGATATCCACGTGCTGCGGCGAAGAAAAGTTTTGGCAATTCGTGAGTGTATGGAGGAATCAAAACGCTCTGAACGGGAAACGGTGTCAACGGTTCATCGAATCCGCGATGCGACGAGCGGTCGGTGGACCGCCGGAAAAGGAGGAGGAAAAGGAAAACGCGAGAGAAGAGACGATGATGACGAGCGCGGTGAAAATGAGCGTGGGGTTACGACAGTTCGCGCCGAGGCTGAAAATGTTTCAGACGTTGAAAGACGAGGCGGTGGAGGAAGTGGTGCGAGATGATTTGAAGAAAGAGGAAGTGAAGACGGCGTGTTGCTTCGCGACGGTTGGCGCGCGAGGACGGTACGCGACGGACGTGGCGAGTTTACGGACTGAGGTGAGCGAAGCGAGGAAGGAGGAGGCGGAGGTGGAAAGGAGCGAGGAGGAAAACGACGCGAGGAGGAAACCACGGTACTCGTATTTAGTGCCGACGGAGTTTGATCACGCGTATCCAACCGGGAAGGAAAGCGATATCATGGAAGGGAATGAAGTAGAAGAGAAGGCGAAGAAGGAGCGATTGCCGATGGTGTATTTATACGCGGCGACTGGGTCGCAGTGCTTTTTGGACATGCACGAATTTTTAGCCGAGAAAATCGATGAGGAGGAGGTGAGGTATGTTTTGAGGCCGGTGTTTGAGAAGTCGTGTTTGAACGATGAGAAAGCGGTGAAGCAGTGCACGGCCTACGGGGCGTTCAATTACGACGGCGATACGAAGAACGAAAAAGAAGACAAAGACGACGAGCTTTTGCGCGTGCCTGGATTCGGCGTCGAGTTGGCGATCAAGAACATGGAGTACAAAGCCGTTGACGATCAAATCACCGCGAAAGATGACGAAGAAGGCGGCGACGACGGCGACGAGGAAATCGTGTTGGGCTTTAACTTCAAGACGCTTCGGGAGCGCCTAGCGGAGAAAGGAGGAGAAGACGCGCAGGAAAAGCTGGACGGATTCAAGAAACAATTAGAAATGGAAGAAAAATCGATCAAAGGCGACATGTTTGAACCGCTCCCGAAGTGGAAAATCGCTAATTTGGGTTTACTCGCCACGCAAAAGATTGTTTCCGCGAACGATCCTTTATCGATGCTTCGCGACGTGACGCAAAATTTTCCTTCGCTCATGAATAAAATGGCGAACACCATGCGCGTGCAAAAGAAAACGAGAGATGAGGTGAAAGAGAACCAACGAGCGGTACCGCCATCTTCAGTCATCATGTCTCTAAACGGGCAGCCAATGGAACTCGATACGGTCGATGCTTTTGCAATCACGGACCGAGTCATTTCGGAATTACGAGACGCCGAGCGCGTTCGCACGATTGGATTAGGAGAGAAGGCTGCCGCAGAAACGTTGCATCTGCGGCCAAAAGGCGTGCGAATGAAAGAACCGCCTAAGATTGACGTCACATTTTCTCCAGTCGAGTTTAGTTACGACTTTGAAAAGGACAAGCAGTACGAAAAGTGGTCGAAGAGTTACTCTAAGTTTTTAAAGGCGATGATGGAATCGCAAGGCCAAGGAGGATTACCGCCGATTCGACGAAACTTGATCAACATCGTTGCTATTGTAAACCTTGGAACCGCGGAAGGTATGGAAATAGTAAATGTTTTAGAACGGTACCGTAAAATGAATATACCGGTGCGATACGCCATCCTTGCTATTGGAAACGACGACAAGACGCAATTGTTCGAAGACGACGATTACATGGGCGACGGTTTCGGTGAAGAGATTCCAGACGATTCACTTCCGGACACGCAAACGTATTCAAACTTAGTCGCAAAGTGCGCGCATTATATTTTAGCGAAATATGGGGCCAAGCCTATGCGCGCGTTTGCCATCGATATCATTGAAGGACGAGAACAGCTCGCTGCGGGTGATTACTTCTCGCCTCCGGTCATGGCGCCGCCAAAATGGGAAGACGCGAGGTCGAGTTTCATACAAATCGCGCGTGCGATCGAAGTCTCGAACGCGTTAGGTAAAGGAAACGAGAAATCTGTATCGGTGACGGATAGAAAGGAGGTCATGGAACGCGTCGTTAAAGAGCTGAACGATGTATTAGATAAAATGGAAGACGACGAGGACGAAGATGAGAACAAAAAATACAGCGCAGACGCGTTGAAGGCGAAACGAGCCATCGAAAGTCGAGGACTGGAATCGAACTCGGTGTTGATCAATGGTGTCTATTACGACAGCGAAACGAGTCGGCGGACTCTTGGTGCTTCTCTTTCTCGCGCGATGGGACATTTAATTGGCTCTGTCGTCCAGAATCTTCAACAAGCTATTCACACGAAACAATTGAAGGAGGACATGGACGCGTACGCTTTCGTCAACAAAGGCGCGGCGAAAAAGTTACGTCCAGAGATTCAAGACGAATCAGCGTTCCCGCCAACATTTTTACCGGAAATCCCGCATCTGTTTTACATCTCGAAGACGTGGATTGAAGGCGGTGCGCAAAATGAAGCGAAACCAGTGTCCATTTGGGTCGTCGCCAATCCGGATTGCGCGCTCGGTAAAGCGCACTTATCGGAAGCCATGAAATTTTTGCGCTCTTCTTACGACGAGCCAGAAAATGGTGAAGGTCAGGATGCATCAGACGATGGGAGAGAAAGCGTGGCGAAACAAACGCGCTTCTTTTTCGTCAACCCGCAAATGAGTGACTCTGCGAAACCGACGCTCGTTGCGCGCGCCGTGGTCGCCGCGACGCAGCTCACCAGTGCGCGCGAACATATTCCAACGCTCGTGTTAGAGTTGCTCAAAGATGGAGATGGTGACAAAAACTTCATTGATCGTGCAGTGAGAGCATCTGGAGTGAAAGCGGACGAGTTTCGGAAGCTCTTCCGGAACGAAGAAACGATCGATAACCTCTTGAAATTGCAAAGAACGATCAACGCGAAACATCTCGGTAACACGAGACGAGCGTTTGTCGTTAACGGACGATTACTCGATCCAGTCGTTTTAAATACCGAGTTCGACGCTAGCGATTTACACGTCGTCGCCGAAGCAGATCTTGAGAAACGATCGAACGATGCGCGAAAGATTGTCGAGCGCGACGCGCAAGAGAAGACGGATCCAAAGGGTGTGACCACCACGAATGTACCGTTTCGCATCATTTCTGCCCGCATCGCAGCTTTGTCCCATTTCATCGCTAAACGGTACGAACAAGCCGCATCGAGAGGTGTCGTGGAATCGTTAGAGTTCCTCTCGACGAACCGCACGGCATTCACTCTTGGAAAGGATGACGCTCAAGGCAACGTTTCGATGGTTGAAATCGAAGTCATTCTCGATCCGCTTTCCAAAGAGGCGCAAAGAATCGCTCCGGTTTTAAAAGTGCTCAAAGATTCGCTCGGCAACCATGCCTCTTTAAAAGTCATCATGAACCCGGTAGAAAAGTTGTCGGACGTTCCGTTATCGTCTTATTTCCGATACTGTGCGCAAGATCTGACGGATTGGTCGAAATCGCCCAAAGTTGTTTTCGAAGCGGGAAGTTTGCCGCAGAGCAAAACGCTCACCGCGCATCTCGACCATCCAGAACCTTGGATGGTGACGACGAAAAAAGCTAAATACGATCTCGATAATTTGATTTTGGAGAACGTAAAGGAAGATACGGTGTTCGCGGAGTACAGTTTGGAGAGCTTGTTGGTCACGGGACACGCGTTTGATGGGGGCAATCCGAGAAATCCGCCGCGAGGGACGCAAGTTGTTTTGCAGAAGAAGTGGTTCATGGAAGATATCCACGAACAAAAAGAAATAAAGGATAATGCCATTGCAGGGACGATTATTATGGCTAACCTTGGTTACTTTCAACTCCCTGCATCGCCCGGGCGATTCGCCTTGGCGTTGAAAGAAGGACGCTCGCGAGACGTGTACGAAATGGTATCGACGGATTTAATTAACATCGACGATCGAACGAATACGTTTTCTAGCGGGCGCACGGATCCATCCAAGTTCAGAGCAGAAATAACCGTCGCGAGTTGGAGTGGGAAAAGGGTTGAAATGAAACTGAGAAAACGCGCGGGATTTGAAATGGCGGACGTTTTGAGCGAGGACGACGACGAAAACGACGAGAACAAACGTGGTTTAGGCTCCAAAATCTCCTCCTTATTCGGTGGCAAAAATAAGAAGAAGAAGCAAGTGCAACTGGATGAAAACGGATTAGAAACCATTCACATCTTTTCCGTCGCCACCGGTCACTTGTACGAACGATTCCTCAAAATCATGATGGCCTCCGTGCGTCGCCACACGAAGAACCCGTTGAAATTTTGGTTCATCAAAAACTGGTTGAGTCCATCTTTCAAAGATTTCCTCCCGCATTTTGCCAAAAAATACAACGTCGAATACGAGTTGATCACGTATAAATGGCCAACGTGGTTGCACAAGCAAACGGAAAAGCAGCGCATTATTTGGGCGTACAAGATTCTCTTTTTAGATGTCATCTTTCCGCTTTCGCTCGAGAAAGTCGTCTTTGTTGACGCCGATCAAATCGTTCGAGGCGACATGAATGAACTCTGGAATATCGACTTACAAGGCGCACCGTATGGCTACACTCCGATGTGCGATAATAACAAAGAGATGGAAGGCTTCCGATTCTGGAAACAAGGCTTTTGGAAGACGCATTTGAGAGGTAAACCGTACCACATCTCCGCGTTGTATGTGGTTGATTTAAAACGTTTCCGCGAGTTGGCCGCTGGCGACCAATTGCGAGGAATGTACGACCAATTATCCAAAGATCCAGGTTCGTTGGCGAACTTGGATCAAGATTTACCAAATTTTGCACAGCACCAAGTTCCAATCTTTTCGTTACCAATGCCGTGGCTTTGGTGCGAATCGTGGTGCGGCAACGAAACGAAAGCGGCGGCGAAGACGATCGATTTGTGTAACAATCCGTTGACGAAGGAACCGAAACTCGTTGGAGCGGCGAGGATAGTCAGCGAATGGACTGAATTAGACAACGAGGTTCGCGCGTACACTTCTGAAGTGGAGAAGAGTGGTTTGCTCGGTAACACCAAGCCGCCGCACGACGAACTCTAGCCAATTTTTTTGTATTTTTATACTTCTTGCGCAATATAATCTACTATTTTTAAAAATGCAGTCATCCTTCCTTTGCTTTCCGCATATCCGCTATGGTCTCCTCCACCGACCGTTTATCTCTTTTTTCCCCCTCTCTCGCCACTCTTAACTCGGACAAAGCGTCGCCAAACGCCGGAGCCTTATCGGTCAAACTTTCTTTCTTCCGAAACGCGAGCATCTCCCTCTTCGCTTTCTCCGCCTTTTCTCTTAAACTAATTTCCAACTGTTTCTTCTCTTCCTCCTCTTTCTTGCTCAGTTTATACACGCGCACGAATTTCATCGGATCGCCGTTTTCATCCATCACATCCTCTATCTCGATCGACTCCGAGGTCGTTTGCATCTCCGACGCGCATTCGTGCAAGACGTCGCGCCACATTTTTACCATCGGTTGGAAACTAAAAGTCGCCGTCTCCGCGCCTCCGCTCGCCTCCCACTTCGTTGTAACTTCCTTCTCGATTTTCTCCTTGACGTCTTTTTCAAACGTTTTCCTCCTCTCCAACGCGCGCTCTTGAGGCGTCATCAGCGAGCTTCTCACTGCGACAGTATTAGTATTACTCGTATTCGATCCACTCGTCGTCTTCTTGATGTTCCCGAGTATGTTCCCGAGTACGTTATTCGTCTGAATCGTTTTCTTTTTCTTCATCTGTTGTTGGTTTTGTTGCGCGTTCGTTCCTTCCCCGTGATTTCCTCCTCCTTGTCCTCCTCCTCCTCTCGCCGCTCCCGGTCGCTTCATCGTATCTCTTCTCGAAACTTTACTCCCGCGAAAAGAAGAGAACTCTCTCTTTCTCTCTCTCTCTTTCTCTCTCTCTTTCTCTCTCTCTTTCCCTCTCTCTCTTACGCCAAAAGAGAGATGATGACGAGGAAAGAGTCGTCTCAAAGTCGTTTTTATGGAGGAGCTTTTTCTTCAAAACGTCTCAATTTTTTTTTCCTCCTCTCAAAGCTTTGATCTGTTATTACGTTTTAATACTTACTACTAATAATAACAACAACATGGGACGAAGAAAGAATCCACACCCAAAACGCGCAGTGAACGCGAGGACGGTTTTAAAGGTGGTGAAGGGTAGGACAGAGGAAGAAGAAGAAGAGGGAGAAGAACCGGTGTTGTGTTTGAGGATTCCTGACGAGGATGATTTCGAGGCAAATCATCAGATACAAGAAGAAGAAGAAGAGGGAGAAGAAGAAGAAGAGATAACTGTTAGGAAAGGAACGAAGAGAAAGAGAGGGCACGAGTGCGATGTGTGCGAGAAGAGTTTTAGCACAGCTGGTAATTTGAAAGTCCACATGCGCATTCACACGAACGAGAAACCGTACGAATGTGACGTGTGCGAGAAGCGTTTCACTCAATCTAGTGGTTTGAAAAGGCACATGCGTATTCACACGAACGAGAAACCGTATGAATGCGATGTGTGCGAGAAGCGTTTTCGTGAATCTGGTCATTTGCAAACTCACATGCGCATTCACACGAACGAGAAACCGTACGAGTGTGATGTTTGCGAGAAGCGTTTCACTCAATCTAGTGGTTTGAAAAGGCACAAGCGCACTCAGCATTAGCTGCTCATTTGTAGTTCTAAAAGTATACACATACACGTCGTAAATCCATCATCACAGATACCGAACAACAACACCCGAATAATCAAACATGCCAAAAAAAAAAATATCAAAAACACAGTCATCACAAAAAAATGGAAGAACAACAAGAACAAGAAGAGAAACAACCGACGACGACGACGGGGTCAAACCCGCATTCGGATCCAGCGTTCGCGCTGAAAATGCTCGTGGACTCTCGAAACGCCGGCGCCGTTTTAGGTACGTTTTAGATTTCGTTTTTTTGTATATACTACGTGATGATGAAAGTCTTCTTTATTGGAGTAAAATTCTCGATCGAATGAATTCTTTCAAAGTAGTCTTCTTAGTATTAACGCGCAAACTCTCTCTCTCTCTCTCTCTCTCTCTCTCTTTAAAAATAACAGGCAAAGGCGGAGCGACGATCAACGAGTTACAAACGTCCACGAATTGCAGGATTCAGCTGACGAGAACGGGAGAGGTGTTCCCGGGGACGAGCGAAAGAGTGTTGACTTTGTCCGGGGAATTGCCGTCCGTGTTAACGGCGGTGCATTTAATATCCACGAAATTGCAATCGGAAACGAACAACGGTAATAATAATAACAACAACGAAAACAACGAAGAGAATTTCGAGAACACTAATACTAATACCGAGGGAGGAGAAGAGAACAAGCAGCAAACGCCGAAATGTAGACTAGTGATCCCGAACGCGGCGGCTGGATGCGTCCTCGGCAAAGGCGGCGCGACGATAAAGTCTTTCATAGAAGACTCCGAGGCGGAGATTCGATTATCGAGTCAAAATCAAGCGCCTCCCGGGTGTCACGATCGAATTTTGACCATTAGTGGGACGATTGGGCAGATTCTGAGGGCGGTGGCGTTGGTGGCGGCGAATTTATTGGAAGATCAGAATTACGCGACGTTGGTGAAGAGGCCGAGCACGTATCGGCCGAGTTTGGATTACGGGAGAGGAGGATCCATGGACCACGGAAGAGAACATTATAACAACAACCATCACCATCAACAACAACACAACGTGGATCCACAAAACGTGGTTTCGGCGACCATGCAAGTAGATGATTCGAAGATGGGACCGATTTTAGGCAAAGGAGGAAGGACGATTACGGAAATTCAAGTCAGTTCCGGATGTAGAATCAAAGTGAGCGACCGAAACGACTTCGTGCCTGGAACGAATTTAAGGACGTTACAAATCAGCGGTTCGGTGACGGGAGTGCAGCTGGCTTGGGAAATGTTAGAGGAGAGGTTAAGGAAGATTGAAGCAGACGCGAGTTGAATTGAAAAGCAAAAGGAAAGAAAACTAACAAATTTCGGGCCTTCTTTTTTTTTACGTAGTAGTATCGATATATAATAACAATTGGAATTAATAACTGTACCAAACTTCTCTCACGCTCGCGAATAGCATTAATAAGTATCTCTGATATAAATTAACTAAAATTTAATCGAAGACCTTGCACTCTTCGGCTCCCGGGTCCGACGCGCACAAGGCATCCATCGGGTCGGAGAAGTTTTCGACGCCAGTGACCAAAGCCTTGGCGACGATGAGCGTCAAGTCGACAACTCTTTGCGTGTAACCCCACTCGTTATCGTACCACGCGACAACCTTAACCATGTCGTCGCCCATGACCATGGTCAAGGCGGCATCGATCGTCGTCGAGACGTCGGTGCATCTGAAATCGACGGAGACCAACGGAGTGTCGGTGATGGCCAAGACACCCTTCATCGGGCCGTTTTGGGCCTCTCTGAACGCCGCGTTGACTTCTTCGGCGGTGATGCCCTTCTTCTCAACGTTGACAACCAAATCGACGATGGAAACGTTCGGGGTCGGAACTCTCAACGCGATACCGTTCAACTTACCCTTCAATTGCGGCAAGACCAACGCAACCGCCTTGGCGGCGCCGGTGGAGGTCGGCACAATGTTCAACGCCGCAGCGCGCGCACGTCTCAAATCTCTGTGCGAGGCATCCAAGATTCTTTGATCACCAGTGTAGGAGTGAGTGGTGGTCATGGTGCCCTTGACGATGCCGAAGCTTTCGTCCAAAACCTTGGCGAACGGCGCCAAGCAGTTAGTGGTGCACGAGGCGTTGGAGACGATGTTGGCAGCCGGGTCAAATTGGTCCGCGTTGACACCAACGACGTAGGTCGGGATGTCGTTACCCTTGGCCGGGGCCGTGATAACAACCTTCTTGGCACCCGCGGTGATGTGCTTGCCAGCGCCCGGGCCGTCGAGAAAGACACCGGTACCTTCGATGACGATGTCGATGCCCATTTCCTTCCACGGCAACTTCAACGGGTCTCTCTCCGCGACAACTTGGATGATGTCGCCATCGACAGAGATGGTCTTGTCGTCGATAACCTTAACTTCAGACTTGAACGTACCCAAGATAGAATCGTACTTGAGCAAGTGCGCAGCCGGCTTGGCGCCGCCGGATTGGTTGACGCAGACGACTTGGAGCGGACAATCCGGTCCGCGGGTCTTCCAGCATCGGACAAAGTTACGGCCGATGCGGCCGAAACCGTTGATCGCAACCTTGATCTTGTCCGCGGCGACAACCGTGTTGTTGACGGCAGCCTGTATTAATGTTTATTCGTGATGATTGATTGATGATAATAAAATGTTAGCATTCGAAGAAAGTGGTAAAAAGTCTCCATCAGAGAGTCGTTTTGAGTGCAAAAAAAAAATTCTCGAAAGGACCGACAAAGAACGATTTTTATCCACCAAACGCGAAGTTTCTGATCTCGATGAGATGTTCCCGAGGATGATGATGCGCTGTTGGTGTTCACGTTGTTGATGAAACGAGAGCCACGACGCGCAAAAAAGTAGCCAAACAGAAAAGAGCCTTTCTCCCCCCGTTCATCGGTATCCTCGCTCTCTGTTCCAAAAGAGAAGCGAGAGAGAGAGAGAGACGAGAAAGAAATTCAACGTTATCTGAAATTGCGATTAGTCTCTCGTTCTCTCCCCTTCTCGTCTCGTTGTGGCTGCTTTTCTTGTGGTACAAAAAAACGACTCAAATCGTTCGGAAAGCGCGTACCTTGGCGACGGTGCGGTTCTTGAATTGGCTGGAAACAGCCGAGAACTGCGTGAGTTGGGTGGTCTGTTGCGACGAGAAGAAATTATTTTGAACGTCAGTTTCGCGTCTTCTGTCTTCGCGGTGGTTACGAGAAACGCGATTGATTTTTGCCACTCGCGTTAAAGGGATTAATACCCACGTGGGTTGCAAATTTACCCGCGACAGAAAGAAAAAAAAAAACATCAGCGCGCGCGCGCGCATAAACGAACGCGAACCGTGCGAGATACATCTCGCGCGTGTACTGTAAAAAACGAACGTAAATTCGTACCGTGGCAGTGAAAGAAGCCATTTTTTTAGGTGTGTGGATGTGCGGTATAAAGTGAAGACAGCGACAGCGTGATTTTTTGTTTGCACCCAAAACAATCAGAGAGAGATATCCAACCTGTGGGAGGACGGGGCACCTCACAAACAAAAAAGGCGGAAAAAGGAGATTCGTGGAGGAGACCAAAAAACCACCAACGAATGACTCGCGACCGACCTCTTGACTTTTGACGACACTTAGTAAAAACAGACTTCGAGAATAAGACGGGAATATTCACTCATTTTCTCTTCTTTTATCGTTTGCACGCGCACTTGACACACAGAGAGAGAGAGAGAAAGAAAGAGAAAGAGAGAGAGGGGAGAGCAGAGCTGTTTTCGCACCATCATCGTCGTCGCGCGTTTATTTAAAACGAGAGAGGAGATGATGAGCGTAAAAACGGGGGCGACCTCTCGCGAAGAGACAAAAACGGTTTCGAGAGATGACTTTGAGGAGGAGGAAAGCGGGGTCTCCGAAAACGAAGAAGAAGAAAAACTGAACCTTTTGGAAGCTTACGTCCACGAAACGCGAGAAACCTCGCATGCGCTGAAGAAATGGTGCGATAGGACGACGTTGGAGCGGTTTCTCAGAGCGGATAAAGGAAACGTGGAGAAAGCAAAAGCTCGATTGAAGTCGACGTTGATTTGGAGAAGAGACGAGATGAATTCATTTTGTCGGTGCTGTTTCGAAAAGGACTCGAGAAGCCATTACATGCATATCGTCGGCCGGACGAAGAACAGAAGACCGGTTGTATTTTCGGACATCGGGCTCGCGAGGAACTTGAAGCCGAAAGATAACGAAGCGCACGCGACGTTTTGCATGGAACAGGTTGAAAAATGTCTACCGAAGTATCCGAACGACACGTACGTGTGGGTGTCGGATTTTCATAAATTTGGTCGGCAACATTTGAACCCGTCGGTGGCGAAGAAAGTGTTGGGTTTGTTCGCGAGGCATTATCCCGAACGCATGGGCTCGATGGTGTTCGTAGAAGCGCCGAGGATTTTTAATATTTTGTATAAGATTTGCGAAAAGTTTGTCGACGCGACGACCATGGCCAAGTTAAGATTCGTGAGAGGACCGACCGGGTTAGGCGCCGGGAAGGAGTTTCAATCTTTATTAGAAGACGGATACTGCGATCAGGAAACGTACGAGTGGATCAAACGAGAGATGCTGGAAAATCGTTTGCACTGGGATAAAGCAAGCGAAGAAAAGTCGTGGACCAAATCACACGCGAGGAACGACGGGAAGTATTACTATACGAATCCCGAACACGACATGCGAGGATCGAACGCGTTCATTCGAGAACCAATTTGTGTGGACATGCACGCGTTTTGTAAGAGGCACGTGAATATGACGACGTGTTTACCTATCGAGGATACTAGAAGAATACCGTCAGGATTGGTAGTAGCAGAAGAAAAAGAAGAAGAGGAGTACGTATTGAGCAAAATCATCGAGAGAGGCGACTCGGTATCGTCGCTGGCATCGCCGAACGTTGCGCTCGGCAAGATGAAGATAATCGACGGCGAAGAGAAAGAGATTGAAGAAAACGAAGAATTTCACGACTGCAGAGAAAAGTTTAAAAAGAAGAACGTCGTGAAAACAGTCATCAAGAAGCTTTCTCCGTCGAAGAATAGCCGAAGAAGTACTCGGATCGCGGCAATAAATGGAAACGTGTCTTAGTTTTAGTTTAGTTTTAGTTTTGTATCTAATCGCATTTGTAAAACGCTTCTTTTCACTTCGGAATCTAATCTAAATCTTCTTATTTTCTTTCTGCTACAGTAACCCGAGCTGGCGCATCATAAACTTACTCATCGGCTTCTCCGCTCCTCCGCTCTCCCCGTCGCCGCTACGCACTCCTCTGTCTTCCCCGTCCTTCTCAAACCCTCTTTCGATGACTGGCATGCCCGAATCTATCCCGGCGCGTATTTGAATTCTTTGTTGACTACTGCTAGTAGTATTATCACCACTAGTACTACTACTACTCGCTACGTTGGTACTCTTTTCGCCCTCGATCGTCGCCGCTTCTCCCTCCTCCTCCTCCTTCTCCTCCTCTACTTCTTCTGCGTCTTGTAATTCTTCTTCCAATCGTTCCATCTCCTCAATCTTCAACAACCAGCTCTCCAACTCTCCTTTCGCTTTCTCCCTTTCCTCTCTGTCTCTCTCGATTTCCTTCTCGTTTCGCATTTGCATCACCTCGTCCTCTCTTTCTTCTTCGCCTTCGTCCGCGGCGGCGACGCTCTCGTCGATTTCCAACACGTCCACAATCTCTCCGTCTCTCGGCGTGAGCACCGTCTTCCTCCCGTTCGGTCCTTCGATGACTCTCGATTTCGGTTCTCCGTCTGTGATATTGCTCAAACTTTCAAATTTTTCCGACAAAACTCTCATCGTCTCTCGGTGTTCGATTTCGCTCTTTCGCAAATCCTCCTCCGCTCGGAGCAATTTCTCCTCCGCAAAAACGCGTCTCTTCCTCAACATCTCGCAGGTTTGCTCCCGAGTTCTTTCCGCGTAGAGCTGATCCTGGCTTGTGGATAATTTCACCAGTAACTCGTCGCAGTTGGTGATTTTCCCTTCGATGAACGCGACCGACGTGAACGGCGCCAACACTTCTCTTCCGTCTCGCAAGGAACCGACGACGTCTAACAGTTCGTTCTGTTCCACGGCGAAACGAGAGAGCGTGTCAAAGATGCGTTTTTTCTCGACAACGTTCGAGAGGGAAACTCGAGCGATGTGCGCGAGCGTCGCCGGGTCGTTCACATCGTCTCCTTCCTCGGGGTTCATTTTGAATGCATGCGATGATAGTAGAGCAGATGATGATAATAATGAAGCGGAGAAAAGAATGAGGAGAAGCTGTTGTTTGGGTAATGAGTTGTTAGTTTTGTGGACATTTTTAAAACGCGTTCGTTAAGCTCTGCGTGCTCTCTCTTTTTCTCTCTCTCTCTCTCATCCCGAGCAAAACCGGTCGGTCGGGAGAACAGCGAGCTCACTTAGCGCCGAGCAACTTCAACATGACGGCATTTTGAGCGTGCATTCGATTTTCGGCTTGTTGCCAGACGACGGAGTAGTCGGCTTCCATGACCTCGTCGGTGCACTCGGTGCCTCTTTCCGCCGGGAGGCAGTGCATGAAAATCGCGTTTGGCGTTTTTCGCATGACGTCACCGGTGACGCAGAAACCGGCAAAGTCTTTTTTACGCTGCGCGGCTTCGTCTTTTTGGCCCATGGATGCCCAGACGTCGGTGTAGACGGCGTCGGCGCCGGCGATGTCGTTCAAGTCGTGGCTGATGACGCACTTGCCGACTCCCGAGTTGTTGCATCGATCAATCGTCGCTTGATCAGGGGTGTAATCTTCCGGGCATAAACACACGAACTCAAACGGTAATACAGTTGCTAATCGAATCCACGAGTGGACGATGTTATTCCCGTCGCCGACGTAGACGACCTTTTTACCTTCGATGGACCCCAAACGTTCGGTGATGGTCATCGCATCCGCCAAGATTTGACACGGGTGGTTATAATCCGATAAACCGTTCACCACCGGGACCGAACCAAACTTGGCTAATTCTTCCACATCTTTATGCGCAAACACTCTCGCCATGATGATGTCGTTATACCTGGACAAAACTCTCGTAATATCTCTCGTCTCTTCTCTCTTCCCTAACGAGATATCGTCCGGGCCTAAATACACCGCGTGCCCGCCCAACAAATGAAACCCAGTTTCAAAAGAAACTCGCGTTCGTAAACTTTGCTTCGCAAAAATCATCGCCAACGTTTTCCCTTCGAACGGTTTGTACGATCGGTCTCCGGATTGCAATCGCTTCTTCTCCGATATCGCGATGTCCAACAACTCGTTGATTTCTTCTTTGCTGAAATCATCCAAGTGGATGAAATGTTTCTTCGCCGCCGGTGGGTTCGCCTCGGTCGGGAACGCGGACGTTTTGATCATCTCAGCTCTTCTTCTTCGTGCAACAGTTACAGAAGATGAAGAGGACGACGAAGAAGAAGAGGACCGTATCCGTTGTCGAGACGTTTGCTGCTTCACATTGGACGAAGTTCCCTTTTTATAACCGACAAAAACCGGATTTGGTTGTCGTCTTCTTCTCAACGCCGCTTTCGTCTGAATCGTCGTCGTCTGAATCGTCGTCGTCGTCTGAATCATCGTTGTCGTCTTTCTCTTTCTCTCTATCTCTGTATTGCCTGCGTGTATCGCGAATGTCTTCGGAAACGTAAGAAAAGCGTCGAACAAGTGAAGAGTTCTTATCCACTTTTTTTCCCCTAAGTTGTTCACAACTCTTTTGCACTTTGCGCGGCGCAACATTGTACCGATAAGGAAGATCAACGCTTCGATACGAACACGCGGCCACATCGAGCACCGGTGTTGCTATTCTTCTTCTCTTCGTCGTCGGAGAAGCGGGCCCCCGGGTAAAGCCAATGCACGACGAATGAAGACGAATGTTCGCGCAGGGGTCGATGCCGCCAAAAACGGCGACGGGGCGGACAAAGAAGAAGACAACAGAGAAGAAGAAGAAGAAGAAGAAGAAGAACTCGTAAAAGAAAACGCGAGACGCCGCGCAGCGCTCGAAACCACGGTGGCGAAATTCACCGACGATGCGGTTCCCTCGATGACTGTTCGAGAGGTTTTGAACGTCATCAACAACCAAGAAGAGAACGCGAAACGAACAGTTTTGTTTTTGGACTGCCGAGAGAAAGAGGAAAGAGCGGTGTCGATTATACCGGGCGCATCTTCGGCGGAGGAGTTCGAGGACGACTTTGAAAAACAACAGGACGACGGTAAAGAAACGATCGTGGTGTGTTACTGCACGATCGGCTACCGGTCTCAAAAGAAAGTCCAAGAGCTCTCGAAAAGACTCGCCCGGAGTCGTCCGGATGTGAAAGCGTACAACTTATCCGGCTCTATCGTCGCTTGGACGCACGAAACGGACGCACCAAAATTGCTCGACCCGAAAACAGGGAAGGAAACTAACCGCGTGCACACGTACGGGAAAACCTGGGCGTTGCAAAGCGTCGAGTACGAGAGCGTGGTATACAAACGTCCGGTTTTCGAAGCCGTTAAAGGGTTCTTCTTTAAGAAGAAGAAAAAGTAGTAAAGCGACATCTTCGTTAACGTGGTCTATACGAGTATATGAGCTGGTACACACCCTGACGTTTCGTTGAAATCAATTGTACTTTTTTGTTTCTTGGTTTCCATTTGAACAAAATGGTTTCCGTGTGTGTGTACTCGTCCAACGTCTGCGAACGTCTTCGCGTCGCGTTTGTAACCACCTTTGAGTGACAGCCTATTAAATTCGAGGACACTTTGAAAGATTCCCAAATTGAATTCCGCACAATTTCCCAACCTTCTCTGCGTGTTTCGCGTCCCTATTTGGGACGAGAAGAAAGCTTTTACCTCTCTCTTTTCCTTGGCGCGTGATATATTTGTACTTTATCTTTCGTTCGTGTGCGGATAAAAAGAATTCTCGACGCACACGCACGCGCTAAACTTAGGTTCCTTTTTAGTACATTTGTTCCAATTCCAATTCTTTCCCGTGACTCAGCACGCGTGAAAAGAAGAAGCGCTGCTGCGAGAGAGAACGCTCGAGAACGAAAAAGAAGAACGAAAAGAATAGAATGGGCGCGGTGGGAAGCAAACAGCACGCTCGAGTGCCAAAAGTGTCCAAATTATCCGACGTGTACGACGACAACGAGAATTCTGTTGCCACGAGATATGACACACTCGTGAGTGCCTTCAAAACGCAATTCGAGGGAGAAAAGCCGAAAACCATCGCGCGGTCGCCCGGTCGGGTGAATTTAATCGGCGAGCACATCGATTACGAAGGGTACTCGGTGTTACCGATGGCGATTGGTTTGGACGTCATCGTTGCGGTATCGGTCGCTTTGAAAGAAGAAGGAAACGTTGAAGAGGACGAGGCGGAAGCGACGCTCTCGATTGCGAACGTGGACGGCGAGAAGTATACGCCGAAAGAGTTTCCGTTCGATCACGAGCAAGAGGTGGACGTGAAAAGTCACCACTGGACAAACTACGTGTTGTGTGGGTTTAAAGGTATTTTTGATCAGCTGAAGAAACAGAATAAGTTAGAGTCGGTTCTGGAAAGCGCGTTTATGAAGAGAGTGAAGAAGGTGATGGTGATGGTGGACGGGAAGGTTCCGCTAGGGAGCGGTCTATCCTCTTCGTCCGCGCTGAATTGTGCCGTGACTGTGGCATTAATGGATGCGTTCGAGTTAAGTTTCACGAAAGGGGAGTTGTCCGAGCTGACGTGTTTATCCGAGCGGTATTCCGGGACGCAAAGCGGCGGAATGGATCAAGCGATTTCCATCATGGGCGAGAAAGATTTGGCAAAGAGGATCGATTTCAACCCGATTGGTGCGATGGATGTACCGTTACCGACAAATTTGACGTTTTTGATTGGGAATAGTTGCGCGGTGAGTAAGAAAGCCGAATCAGCACACAAACATTACAACTTGCGCGTCGTCGAGTGCCGATTGGCGGCGATATTGATGGCAAAACATTACGGCGAAGATATCGAGAAGGCCAAGACGAGAGTGACGCTGAGAGAAGTCGCGGATTTGTATTGCAACAAAGGCGATTTGTGGACTGCTTTGGGCGCGGTTAGAAAAGCGTTAAACGAGGGGAGTTACACGAAGAAACAGTTGGAAAATGACGAAGGTCTTGGCGATTTACGGAAAATTTTCGATTGCGAAAACAACGAAGCGTTTAACGTCGTGTTGCAAAAGAACGACACGTTTAAACTCAGAGACCGAGCTCGACACGTATTTTCCGAAGCGAGAAGAGTGCACGAATTCCAAAAGATTTGTGAAGGTCAATCGCCAAGGTATGCAGTGTCGGGTCCGATATACGAGCATTGGTGCAAAGTGATCGGCTTAGTACCCGACGTCGGCGTCGCTTCGGACGATCCAACTAAAGATTTCGGCCACCCGATGTACGGGATGGGCAAAGAAGACGCTCTCGCAAAACTTATGCATCTTTCCCACGAGAGTTGTAAAACGCAGTACGAGTGCTCGTGCGACGAGCTGGACGAGTTGGTGGATGCGTTCATGAGTGCAGGCGCGCTCGGCGCGCGATTGACCGGCGCCGGATGGGGCGGGTGCGTCGTCGCGGTGTGCGAGAGCGATATCGCCGAGGAAATTTTAGCCGACGTGAAGAAGAGTTTTTACGAAAAACGATTCCAATCCGGAGTAGCGAACATAGCGGACGAGACGAATTTACTGTTCAAAACTGCACCGAGCGCCGGCGCGGCGATTTTGCACTACGACGACGAAAAAGGCGTGATTGTTTAATCGAATATAATGACATCAATATTCATGATCATACAGCATATACAACACATTTTTTTAAAATTACGCAACCAGCGCTTCCTTTTGATACATATTTCGTAACTGCCCACACGCAGCCGCCGCCTCCAAACCTCTCGTTTGTCTCACACTCGTCGGCACGTTATTCTCCTCCAATATTCTTCGAAACTGATCGATCGCTTGTTTCGTTGGCCTTTTGAAATCGGAATCATCTACCGGATTATACGGAATCAAATTCACGTGACTGGCTAAGTTCTTCTTAAACAACACCTGAGCCAACTCTTTGGCGTGTTCTTTTTGATCGTTCACGCCGGCTAACAGCGTGTATTCAAACGTAACTCTCCTCCCAGTGGCGTTAAAATACGCCACGCAATCATTCAAAATATCATCGAACGAATACGCTCTCGCGCTTGGGATGATTTCCTCCCTGATTTTTTGATTCGGCGCGTGTAAACTCACCGCCAACACGCACTGCATCTCGTAACTCGCCAGTTTCTCCAAAGCGCCAAAAACACCCACGGTCGATATCGATATGTGTCGCATCCCAATCCCAATCTCTTTGTTCAAAAGTTCCGTCGCTTTAACCACGTTTGGCACGTTCAACATAGGCTCTCCCATCCCCATGAACACGACATTACTCACCCTCCTCCCGCCAAACTCCTCCTCGATGGCCATGACCTGATCGACAATCTCCCTCGCGGTCAAATTTCTATAAAATCCACCTTTCCCAGTCGCGCAAAATTCGCATCTCATCGGACATCCAACCTGACTGCTCACGCAACACGTCAAACGACTCTTTCCGTACTCGTTACTCGGAATCCCAACCGTCTCGACGATCCTGTTATCGTCCAACTTCATCAACAGTTTCGTCGTCCCGTCCGGCGCGGATTTCTTCGCGTACACCTCGTTCCTCCCAATCGTCACTCCGAGCCCATCCCAACTCTCTCGTAAATCTTTCGGTAACTGCGTCATCTCCATGATTGATTTCACTCGGTGTTTGTATATGAAATCTTTGATTTGTTTCCCTCGAAACTTTTGCGTCCCGTTGCGCTCGGCGAAGACTTTCAATTCGTTTTCCGTTAAGCCCAATAAAGTCAAATCGTTCGACGGAGATGCGAGCGAGTTCGAAGTCGTTAAAGACGCTTTCTCGTTCGCGTCTTTTTGCGCCGTTTTCACAATTTCCATGTCGTTTTGGTTCCACTTTCCGGATTTAATCCCCGGGTTTCTCGGGACCGAGACGACGTCGTAATCGAACTCGTTGTTGTCGTTCGGGAAATCGTCGTCGTCGTCGTCGTTGGCGGCTGCTGACAGGTGGCGAATCCGAAGCGCTTGTTTTTTATGATGATGATGTCGTCTTCTCGGCGAGAACGAAGACGTCGCGAAAGAAGTACTTTTGAGCAGCGAGGCAAACATTAAATTAGTAGTATTGCGTCGTGCAAAAGAGACCGTTTGTGTTCGTTCGTTTGTGTGTTTTTAATGAAGGGAATTGGAGTCGTTTGTTGAAGCATTTTTTTCCATGACTTATTGTACATATCGCAGCGCAAACAACTCTCTTATACACAACTCTTTCTCTCTCTCTCTATAGATATATATATCGATCTACCTCTCTATCTTTCTCTTTTGACTTTTCTTAAATGCCGGTCCCGTGCCACCCTTTACCGAAAGCTGGATTCTTCCACGACGCGTCGCTCTTCCCGTCTTCCGCCTCTCGCTCGATCAACCGCTCGTACGTGAGCAACTTCTCTAAAGCGTCTTTGGCGACTTCGCGTAAACCGTCCCTCGTGACGTTTTTTTTACCTTTCTTGCTCGCTTCCTTCAAACCTTCGTCGAATAATTTCAGCGCGTATAACACGTCTATGCTCGGCGGCGCGCTCGGGTCGTTCACGCAGGAGTATATCAGACACAACTTGTCGTCCGCGTTGTTGAAATCGGGGGTTAAAAAGTTCGAAATAGCTTCCGATTTCTTTGGCGCGAGCTTCCATAAATCCTCCTCGCCTCGCGCGAAGTCGGATTTAATGCCGCCGTTCAAGTACCGGTTCGCGCCGAGCGCGATTTCCCAGAAGTTCCCGAGTTCGTTCTCGTGTAACGCTTTGCGGATGGCGTCGAGGTCGGCTTTCGATACGACGCCAGAAAACTGCCGCAAGTCGAATTCATCTTCGGTGACGGCCGCCGCTTCTTCAATTCCTCCTGTCGTCCCTTCTGCGTCGTCTCGTAAACTCGAAACGATCGCGCTCAACTCTCTCTCTACTCGTCGCAATCGATTCTTATACGTTTGGAGCGGTTGTAACGTTTCGCTCGGATTTCCTCCTTCTTTCTCCTCGTCAGCTTCTGCATTCATCATCGCTCTCGGCGACATGAATGATGTCGCCAATACGAGCGCAAAAGAAGAGAAAAAGAACTCCCGTCTTCGATGATGATGCTCGTGACGTTGTTTTCGATATCGCGTCGTCGTCTGAATCGTCGTCGCGTCGTCAACATTAATTCCATCTTTGGGGAAAGCGACGACGGTAACGGAATTGGTTGCGAGAGCAGTCGCCGCGTTCTCGTCCCGTTTTCGTCGCGTCGTTCGGCTTTTCGACGCACAGGAGGACGGCGAGACTACTTCTGCGCGCTCTCGTTGCTGCTCCTTCTTCGAAATGCAAAAACAACGCAAAGAGAGAAGAGTTGATGACATCGACAAAAAGGAACCAATTTGTACCATCGTATCCAAAAGTTTTGTGCAGACGAAACACAAAAAATGAAGAATTTTGCAACGAACTCATCAAAAAATGTCACTTCATAATGTCACGTCAATGTCACGTCACGTCATTCTGAGCGCTCGAACCCTTCGAAACTCTTTCCGATTTTGCGCGTTCTTTTTGAACCTGGTCTCGTATAATGAGCGCAAATTTGCTTCGTTCATTTTTGTTTGCATGTTTTGGTCGCGAATGCGTTTCGTTCGCAGAGCGAGGATATCGGCGTGGAGTTCGTCGTGGCGAGCGTTATCGGCATTTCGCGGAAGTGGAGCGGAGAGGCGGGCGAAGTAGAAGGCGTCGTCGGATATCATTTCTATCTCGTTTTCTTTGTCGTCGTTTTTGTCGACGAAAGCGTTGTTCTCTGTGTCAGAGTCGTACTCGGAAAGCGTCGGGAGTACATCGTCGTCTGCTCCGTACGCGTTCGAATCGAGGATGGCGGCGAAACGGCGTCGCACGCGATAGCCTCGGAACGCCGCTTGAACGCGAGTCGCGTATTTTCCGAGTCGTTTTGTCTCGACGTACGAGCGGAAGGATTTTTGGATTATTTGACTCGCTCTTTTGCGCTTGCGTATCCATCGCGCGGCGCACGCTTGGACTGTGCGAATCTTTCGCTCGAGAATGGCGTAACGGCGCATCGCGATGAGTCGTTTGACGTGCGTTTGGATGCGAGTCGCCGCCGCGTTTTCCATTTTCTCCTTCTCGAGTTTTTTCCTGCTTATGTGCGCACGAAATGCAGTTTGAACGATCACGCACGCGTCCGTTCGCAACCGCACGAAGAGTACGAACTTCCATCGACGTTGTATTCGGACGACCATCGTCGTTTTGTGCTTGAGTCGCACTCTCGCCAAGAAACCCCTCGCGTGTCGTTGCATCGTCAACGACGCGTCCGTTCGCCGATAAAACCATTTTTGTGCATGCTTTGCAATCACCCTTTGCGCGTCATTTCTCGCTTTTGCTCGTACATATTCCAACTCTCGCTCGTTCTTTCTCAACGCGCTCATCACTTCTCGCTTCACTCTCTCCTCGCGCTCTTTACACACAATCGCGCCGAGCGCGGAAAGCTCGTCGCTCGCGAGGCTTTGTTGGTCGTCACATTTACCCGTCGTTCCCTCGTCTGCCGCCGTTGCATCAACTGTCCCGCACTCTTCGTTCACACCGTCTTCTTCATCCGTTCTTTTTATGAAAGATCTCTTCGTCCTCTCGTCGCATACCAGATGATGATCTCGCTCCAACATTTCTTCTTCTTCTTCTTTGTCTTCTTCCTTTTCTTCGGCTGCAAACACCGTCGACCATTTCTCACGAAACAGGCGCAATTCTTCGTCGACCGTCGTTCTCAAGTCTTCTTCGCTCTCGTCCTCCGAGTACGCAAAAGATGAAAAGAGCGCGCCTTCTCCGTCGTCGCAAACATCGCGCTCGAGGTCTTCCTGTTGTGTTTTTATGGTGGTCAAACATTTTCTTGGGAAAAAAAAATAAGCGTTTACCAACTCGCGAAGCACCGCAGCATCTGCATCGAACACCAACGATGAGTCGGTTTCGCTCTCCAAAGATGACGAGAAATCACTCGCACGCATGAGTAGTTATGGTGTTATCTGCGCGTGCTGAGTTTAAAGCGCGCGCATGTGCTATTGTTTTTGCGATTAAAAAAAGCGCATGTGGACATGCGACAAGAAAATAAGACGTCATTTTTCTCTCTTGCTGCTGGGTACGCAAATACATAGTACATACATATTCTACAAGACGCAAAACTAGTTCGTTTCTAAATCGACGTATTTAATCGTCGGCTCGAGTTCGACTATTTCTCTCTCTATGCGATCGACTTCGTCGCCTACGGATATTATGACTCTTCTCCCGTACCCGACTAAAGCGTCGTCGATGACTTTGGAGTCGTTTTCCAAGACGCCTCGTTTGAACTCCTCGCGGAAAGCCTCGCGGTTATTGTCTTTATCCAAGAAGCGGTTGACGATGGCGGTACCGTCGAACTCGAGTTCGGCGGCGTAGCGAAAGGTACCCGGGCCGAGTTCTTCGGATTTGGCGAGGTAGACTTCGGAAACGACGGGGTCTTTGCGCATCTTTTCGTTCAGGAGAGACATTTTGTCTTGGCCCAAGGATTTACCCAGAAGCATGAGTCTGTTGGAGTTGATCAAGTACATCGCGGTGACGCCGAGTAAACCGCCAATACAGATGGAACCAGCGGCATCGAACGCGTGAATGCCGGTAATATTAGCCGCAAGAATCGCGGCGCCGGCGACGGCGCATCCGGCAACCGCCGCGGCATCTTCGGCTAAAACGGACACCGACGTCGGATCCCTCCCGGATTTGATAAACTGCGTGACGGTCATCCCTCTGTCCATGGCGTTTAGCTTCAACGCGTCGTACGCGACGTATGCGGAATACGCTTCCAACGCTAGACTCGCACCTAAAATAGCCAAAGAAATTTCGGGTTTCTCCGCCGCTTGCGGCCCTCCGGTTGCGGTCAGCGCGTTCACGCCGTGCGATATGGACAACCCGGATCCCAAGAAAAACACCCCAGTCGCGGAAATCAACGACCACACGAACCGTTCCCGGTGATATCCGTAATTATGCGTCGCGTCCGGTTTCCTCTTCGACGATACAATCCCATACCTCAACAACGCCTGATTCGCGATATCCGCCACCGAGTGCACGCTCTCTGCCAACATCGACGGCGACCCGGAAACCGCGTACCCGCCCAACTTACAAAACAAAATAGCCGTATTCGCGCTAATCGCCGTCGATACCGCTTTCAACGACCGCTCGTCGTTTCTCGATTCGTACTGCGCTACTTGCACGTTCGGTTTTAACTCCGTAGGAGGTGCGTCTTCGAACAACTCTTGGTCGTTTAAATCAAACGTCTTGTCCGAGACGCCTTTTTTCCGAAACGCTCTTCGCTTGGATTTGGTTTCCACGTTTGATTTTGTGACATTGGTTGACAAAATCGTCGCCGTCTCGGGGACATTTGAAGTCTCGTCGTCCTTGGAATAAGATTTCGACGACGAGGACGCGAACCCTCTCATCGCGATTTTTGTTGTCGTCATCGTCCTTCTCAGATCTCCAATCTTCTTCCTCTTCTTCCTCTCGTCGTCACAACAGTAGTCCGCGCAATTTCCCCTAATAAGAGGAACATTCCAAACATTCTTCTCCAAACCGTCCTCTTTGTCTTTAATGCGTTGAAAAGAAGAAGAAGAGAGAGAACGCCCCGTGGCAAAAGTAACGCTCCTACTGCAGGACGCTTTGAGACCGCTCATCGCGCGTACTTTTCGCGCGGATGATTGAAGCATGATGACGACGAGGTGACGACGATATATAATATGCCGTTTTCCCAACAAACAAAAAGTTTGTTATTTTGAGGGTCGTGTCAAAAGCACTTCAGTTTAGGGTTTTTGAAAATGGCTAAAAAAAGGAAAAAAACGTCTTTTCGTTTCTGTCTCTCTTAAAAAAGAGCGTTTGACCACCACCACCCTCTTTCCCGCTTTAGTATGTTAATGAAGGCGAGAGAAAGAGAAGAGAGAGGGAAGTTTTACACGTGAGAATATAATGCGCGAAGCGTTGCGGCGATTGGAACGCGCGCACGCGGATCGAGCGTCGGTATCATCAAACTTTTTTGACGAGGAAAAAGGGGAAGACTGGAAGGTTTTGGAGGAGAATAAGGTGGTGGTGACGACGACGACGACGGGAGATGGAGATGAAAAGACTGCGATGATCATCGACGCGTTCATGACGATAAGTTTAAGAGATTTATCCGCGATTCGCGCGTTCTCGGGAACGAATTATCCGCCGTTGGTGTGCGTAAAGATCATCAACTGCCCGAACGTGAAACGAATACCGAGCGGGTGTTTCGAGAGATGCGAGAAGACGCTGAGAGAGTTGTGGGTGTGCGAGTGCGGATTAGAAACGTTGGACGGGTTGAAAGGGTTTGAATTTGAGAGTTTGGAAGTTTTGGTTTTGTATGGGAATGAGATTGAAGAGGTGGAGAGTACGTTCATGTGTTGTCGTTCTGACGACGAAGAAGAAGAAGACGGCGGGAAAAAAGAGGCGAGGAAAAAGCCGCCGTTTCAGAACTTGAAGCGTTTAATGCTGAACGAAAACAAAATACGGGAGATTGGTAAGAGTTTCACGCACATGAAGTCGTTGGAGTGCGTCGATTTGAGCGAAAACTTGATCACTGGAGAAGCGTTGTTTTTGGAAAAGAGTGGGAACGCGACTGACGTAGAAATGGAGTGGTTACGAAGCGTCGCCGTGCTCAACTTGGCTGCAAACCCAATGAGTAACGACGCTGTCGTCCATGTCATCGCTAAATACGCTAAGAATATCGTTGATATTCGTTTTCGAGACGACATATCTGGCGCGTCTCCCATCGCGTGTGGAATCTGTGATACGAACACGTTGGAATCAAGCGATGCGGCGTATTCGAGATACGCCTCGAAGTGCGTGGCGGCATTTGGAGAGAGCTTACGGTTCCTGGACGGGTACGAGCTGACGCCTTCACTTCGTGAAAGATTACTCGAGCAACACGATAATCGCCGCGCGCTATATTATGCACCGAGTGACGAAAGGGTAAGCGATCTATTTCGAGAAGCTGCCATAACGCCTCTTTTCTTGGACGAACGCGCAATAATTATCCATTCGGAGGCGGAAGAGTTTGCGCACGACGAAACGGAGAAGAGGAACGCAGAGATTCGCGTCGTGATTGAAGAAGACATGGCGCTTATCTCGATGTTGGAGGGAATGACGTTTTGTGACGTTACTTTTCTCGACCTTCCATCCCGCGTTCATTCGAAAACGCTCGTGTCTTTGAAAATACAAAACTGTTCTCTCGCCTCTCTCGAAGGTTTACAGTCGTGCACTAATCTACACAGTTTGGATGCTAGTTCGAACAGGATAAGTAAGCTCGACTCCGCTTGGTTTATTGGACTCAATCGGTTGATATATTTGGACTTATCCGACAATGAAATAACAAATATAGATCGCGATGCCATGCTTTGTGTCCACGACAAGTGCCCAAATTTACGCCATCTTCGCTTGGCTCGAAATCAAATACGAACGCTGCTCGAAGTACAAAATCTCCTCGAGAGGAACACAGATGAGACGTCTTCGAAAACGCAAATAAACAACAAATCGACGTGCTATGCTGATGTACTTCGTGTATTCATTTTAAAATACATAGATTTGCGTGGAAACGCAGTCACAAACCTTGAAAACTATCGCGAGTGTGCGGCGTATTTTGCGCCTTCCCTCGTGTTGCTCGACGGCGAGGAGGTTCGAGAGATTTGGAGACGCAAAGGACGATTTCTGTTTCAAGGTCGCCTAACGACGGAAATGATCGAGCAAAAATTAGCAGAGAACACGAATAATAATGATGATGATGATGATAACTTCACCTTGAATTTATCAGAAATGCGCGTGCGAAGATTGGACGAGGAATCCGTCTCTGGCGTCGCCATGGCGTCGGCAAAAATATTAAATTTTGAGAAAAACCAGCTCTCAGATGTATCGGCGCTTGGCAGTTTAAAACATCTGCGAAGACTCTCGATGCCTAAAAATGCGCTTCGATTTGCGCTCGTTCGAGAACCGTTTGTAAATGGAAACACAGGCGACGACTCCTCTGTCGATGAAAGAAACGAAGAAAGCAGTAGGTGTTTCTATGAACAGTTCTTCCCTCAGCTGAAAGAGCTGGACGTGCGGTATAATCGCATAGACTCGCGCCGACTCGTACGATTACAGCTCCAAAAGCTCCAACTTCTATCTTTTGTTGATGTCTCAAACAATCGCTTGCAGAATCTGGATGGATTGAAAAATCTGCGCAACCTTCGAAAAATACGAGCCGACGAGAACCCGTTGCGACAGTTTAACGAAAACACGTTCCTCGGTTTTGGCGCGCTCGAATCACTCTCGATGAAACGATGTGGCGTGCGTTCGTTTGCACATTTGAACGCGTTGCCGCACGTTAACTCTTTGCGATTAGATGGTAACCGAGTGAAGGATAAGGCGTTAGCGCTTAAGCAGCTCGCAGGGGTGAATGGATTAAAAAAATTGAGTTTACGGGGCTGTAAGTTTGCGTCGTCGTATTTCGACGAAGCCGTATTCGCGCTGGAAACGTTAGAGTTTCTCGATGGTATCAAAATCACATGTGAAGACCGCGAGCGTATTCGGACAGAGATGGAAGAGCGCAGAGCGCGCGAAGAGGCGCTAAAATTCCAAGAGACGACGTTGAAGCGCATGCAAGTAGTTGTGCAGCAAGTTGGATTAGTTCACATCTTAAGAACCCCTTCGAGAACGCTCATTTCAGCTATGCGTTAGGAAAAGCTTTCGTTATCATAGTACGCGTATTGTTACAATGCTTTATATTTAAAGCACTACATGCTATAAATTATCTTCGTTTACTAAGGGACTACGTTCAAAGTTTCGTTTAAAGTCTTTGCTAACGCGTTGTAATCGTCGCTTATTTTTTGCAGCTGCGCGTGCATCTCCTCCGTGGCTTCTTCGGTGCCATCGAGCTCTCGAGAAAGCTTATCGTTCTCTTGACGCAACAGTTCATTCTCTAATCGAAGTTCTTCGAGGTGCTCTAAGTCTTCGTCGTTCTTATTGATATTGGTTGCGGTGTTACTATCATCATTGTCCATGTTTAATTTAGCTTGGACAAAGTCTCGGACACCTAATGGCGACTGGTCCACCGGTTCTCGGACCGAACGCGCGAGCGCTTCGAACGCCGCACGTTTTGTATCATCATCGATGCCTTGATTCACGAGATCATCCGAACTGCCAAAATCCTGAAATGGAGAGGATGATTTGTTACTAAACAGTTTGGATTGGTTGAATTCCTCGAGTAGTTCGCTCTGTCTCGCTCGCGCCTCGAGTAACTCTCGGTCTCGTTCTCTCAGGAGCGCATCCAATCGATCGACGTGCGTTCTCAAGTCGCTCATTTGTTTCGAGTTCGCATCATGCATCACGCCGAGGTCGTTTGACCTTCTCACGTGAGCAGACAACGCTTTCTCCAACTTTTCTTTCTCCTCGAGTGCCTCTTCAAGAGATCGCTTGAGCGTTTCAAATTCCTCGCCGTTGGCCGCGAAACCACTGTTTTCATCCGCAAATCTTTTGGATGCTTCTCTCGCGAGACGCAAGTCTTCAAATGCGCCTTGTAACTGCACGCGCAACTCTGATTCTCTCGCCGCGGATCGCTTGGACTTGTTTTCGGCTTGCTTGGCGAACGAGGCTGCCGAAGCTGCCCGATTCTCCGCTTCTTCCACGCGTTCTCGCAAATCTTTCGTCTCCTCCATGATTTCTCGCATACGGCGTTGCTGCTCGACGACGACTGATTCTGAGTGTGCGAGCGATTTTGCCAAATTTCTCGCCGCGTTGAGTGTTTGTGACTCTGAATCTTTTGTGTTCTTCGGGTTCACACTACTGTTCGGTTTGATATTTTCCAGCTCGTTCGAGAGCTGTGCGTTCGTCGCGTTAGCCGCCTCCAAACGACTCGTCAATCGTTCGTTATCTTCACTAAGCGCATCGACTCGCTCTTTTAAAAGCTTTAAGCGTTTAGAGTCATCTTCATTTGTCATAGAAAAGTCGTACTCTCTCGCGCGCGTGGATGCTAACAAACCTTCGAGTTCCTCCGCGCGATTTGATTCTAACTTTGTCCTTAATTTCAACCGATCCCGTTCTTGCGAGGACTCCTCCAACTTGTTGCGCAACGTGCGGAATTCGGATTCAACTTCCGCGTGCTGCTTGCGGTATCTTTCGTTTTGACGCTTCAAGTCTTCGCACGTCTTTGTAACTTCTTCAAGTTGCTCTGAAAGAGATCCTAACCCATTCGGTGCGAAATCTTCTCCAGTTTTCCCTCCTTTTCGCGTTTGCGTCGAAGCGGTAGAAGATGACATCTCCTCGAGTTCTTTCGTGAGCTGCGAAACTCTGCGTTCCAAATTTCTCGCTTCCGAGCTCAAAGCTCTGTTTTCGGAATCTAAAACTCTCGATCGCTCTTTCGCTGCTCTCAAACCATCTTCAGTTTGTTGCAACGCCTTCTCTAACTTTTGGTTATCGCTGGACGTCGCCGATAACTCTCTCACGGCTAATTTATGTTCTCCTTCAAGTTCTCTATACGCCCTGGCAACATCTTCGAGTTCTTTTGCAGTTGACACTGAATTTACCTCTACGTTTTCTAAAGCTCTTTCGGCGTGCCGCAAATCTTTCCACGCGCGATCACGTTCCGCGCACGCTCGAAGGTAATCGTCGTTTACGCTTTGTTGTTCTCTCGTCATTGCGACTAAATCCTCCGCGACAAAGCGCAACTCTTCTCTATGTTGTTTGGTTTCCTCTCTCGCACTCTTCGCATCCTCTAAAGCATCCGCGAGCGAACGATCTAATTGATGTGCCTTATCGATTTCTTGTTGACGCAGCTTTTCAACCGCACTCCTTTCGCGGACGGCTTTCGCTTCGGACGATTTCGCCATTTGGCATTCGTTTACAACGGCTTGAAGTCGCGCCTCGGATTCTGCCAAGGTTTCCGTTAACGCGTCGCACTCTTGTTGTAAGCGATCGCGTTCGATTTCGAGCGCCTTGGCGAGATGATCCGCATCCGTGTTCTTCCCATTCTTTCGTAAAAGTTCAGAAGAAAGGAAAGACGTTCTCGGCGTAGTTTGTCCGTTTTGTTGTGCCTCTGCGATCATTTGCAACTCCTCTTCCGCTTTTTTCGCTCTCGTCTCCGCCTCTTTCAACGTTTCGTGCGATCGTTTAAATTTTTCACCTAAATCCAAGCGCTGCGCGTCCAACCCGTCGATCGTCGCCTTCAAGCGGTCGACGTCTTCTCGTAAAGATTTATTCTCTTCCCTGGACGTTTTCAGCGCAATCTCGTACCCTTCTACATCTCCGTGCGCATCAAATGCTTCTCTCGACTCTAGCGTCATCGTCAACTGTTCATTTGCTCGCATAAGATGATCTCTCTCTGCTGCGTAGCGATTCGCTAACCGTTTTTGCTGCTCCATCTCCTCTCGGACTGCGTTCAACTCTTCCCGCGTTTCCTCCGCTCCGTTCGTCGTCGAAGCAGCTGTTCTCGTCCGATCACCCCGTTCCGTCTCCTCTAACCTATCCGTCAACTCGTCTATTCTCTCGAACAATGTCTCTACCAACTCGTCTTTCGTCTTCCCGTCTCTCGCGTGCGCTTTCAAAAGCTCCACCGCTTCTCTCGACTTTGCGCTTTCGCTCGCTTTCTCCCTCGCGTCCAACAGTTCCGCGGATAAAAGCTTCGTCGCGTCGCGTTCGGCAATTAACGCTTCCGCAAGCTGTTTTTTAAGAAGAAGAACGGCGTCAAAACAACACCGCGGTGAGTAAAGATATTTTCAAGAGAGAGAGAAAATATGAGTAAAAATCGAGTGCGTCGCTTCGACAAAAATCAAACAAAAATCAAAGGCAAGCGTCGTTTAAATAAACTGCGCTCGTTCGCTCGCGCTCTGTGTGTGTTGTTTCTCACCTCGGCAACCATCGGGACCCACTGGCTGGGAAGCTGACCTCGAAACCCGAGCTCTTCTAAAGTATTTGCCAACGTTTGGTGACTCGTGTTGGCGTTTCCGCGGTGGTGGTGGTCCATCATCATCGTCTCTTGGGAAGATGTGTGGATCCGATTGGTGATGGAAATTTCTCTCGCTTTTCTCTCGGAGAAAGAATAAAATACGCGGTGGTGATGCTAACGAACCAGGCGCGCGACGTCGAAAAGCTTCCTCTCCCACTTTCTGTCGTGACGAGACGCGCTCTTTCTCTCTCGCTCGCTTTGTGTACTAAACTGGTTCCTTGTTTCAACGTAGTCTCAGAGTGGTTGAAATTTATGATAAATATCTTTCGACTTAATTAATTTTGGCGGGATTTTGAAAGAGGCATCTTTCTTAAAAATACAAACGTCTACATTACATATTAGCTCCTTTCTTTCTTTCGCCTTACCCGATGCCCTCTGAACACTCTCTGAATATACACGCACGCCCCGAGTTTGTCTATGTGTTCCAACTCCTTCTCTCGTCGTAATCGGGTGTCCAAAGTGAGCGCCGAGTTGCCGAGCTTGGCGTGGAGGAGCGCGTCGAGACACTCGCTGAAAGGGACGCCTTTGTTCGGGTGGCGGACGTAATGGAGTTCGGCGAAGATTCGGCGGCGCCATTTGGAGATGGTGGAGAGGTATCGAAGGCGCAAGGCGTCGGTTTTGAATTTCTTTTCTTTCTCCTTTTCTAAGTCGTTACCTTCGCCTTCGGCGGTTATTTTCGAGAGCGGTTCCGGGAGGCGTTTGAGGAAAGGCCAGATTTGGTGGAGACCGATGAATCCGGTGGCGTTCGGGTCAAAGGTGGACCAAATGGTTTGGAAGTCTTCGAGATTTTTGGTGGAGACGAGAGAGGATTCTCGGAGAACGCCGAACGTGACGTGATCGAGGATAGCGGCGACGAAGAGGTTGGTGAAGATGTAGCCCATGGCGACGACGTAGGTGACGAAATAGAAGGTGGCGCCGTTACCAAACCCGCAGTTGTCGATGTTATCGCCGGCGTGATTTTTTGAGCAATGCGGCTCGTCAATTTGTAAGTCGTACATGAATTGGCGCCAACCCTCGCCAGTTAGAACTTGGAAGAGAAGGAGGAAAGAGTTGACGAAACTCGAGAAATTGGCGTCTTTGTTCAAGCTTTCGCCGTATTTGACGTTGAAAAAGACTTGCGTGCCGACGGCGGCGTAGAGGAACATCCAGATGAGCATGACGCCAATAACGGAGAGGATGGATGGAACAGCGAGAATCATCGTTCGCGATACGCGGCGTAAGTCTGTCGCGTGGCGCAGGATTCGAAACGTTCGGAGGAACCGAAACGGTCGTCCTATTTGCGCGCGGACGCCGGAAGGGTTGGTGGGGAAGAGCGTGGCCGCAGATCCGCAGGAGAGGAAGAGTTCGAAGCAGTTCCAAGGATCTTTGAAGAAGTAAAGTGGATGCGGAAGAGCAACGAATAGACGCGCGAGGGATTCGAGAAGGTAGATGGACACAAAAGCAACGTCGCCGATGTTCCATGCGTACTCCCACGAGGCGTCGGCGTCGAAGTGGACCGTGGCTAACAGTACGATGTTGAGCGATAGCAAGAACAAGATGACTTTTTTAAACATCTTGGAGTGTATAGCGTCGTAACACTTCCTTCGCACAGATCCTACGACTGGCTTCATTTCTACTCGCATAGGTTTTATAGACATGGCGACGCCATGCATATCTCTCCATAACTTTTGCCGTTCTGTGAGTAACTTCAAACCGCTGGAAATACCAAACCTGTCGATGAAAACACCGATGATCGTACGAATCATCATGAACGAGCCACACAAGATAAACGTGATGAAGAATAAACACGCCGGCCAGTTTGCATTTTTATTACCGCCGATATCCATCGCGTGATGCATAATATCGATCCATCCGTCCAGCGAGGCGGTTTCAAACAACGTCAATAACGCCGAACCGATCCAATCAAAGTCATATTTCGGAGAATTCCAGTACGTATCCTCGCGTAAATCGCACGAGTACTGGTCGATATCGAGTCTTTTTGTTACGTATGTAGAGGATGACACACTCTGCGTCACGTCGAGTATTTGTTCGCAGAAGCCAAACTTACCCGCAAATATGCGCACGCCGACGATGGCGAATGCCAGGAAAATGGCAAACGTGAGTTTGATGACGGACCCAATCGAAGGTAACGTCTGTGTCACCGATACTACGAGTCGTTGCATTTTTGTGTTGCGCGATAGTACGCGAAACATGCGCAACGAGACCAACACGTTAATAGCTCTCTGAAAATACCAGTTCCATATGGATGAAAACACGATTGGCCCAGCGACGATGACGACGTCCACGCACAAGACCAAAGTATCGAGAATATTCCACATGGACGAGAAATACGCGGTTGGTGTAAAAATCAATCCATCGGAAACAATCTTAATCAAGAAATCGAGCAAGAAGTACCCAGCAACCAGAGCGTTCGCCGCGTCCAAAAAAAACTGATGTGGATTTACCTCCGTCACCGGGTCGGCGCCGAGAACGGCGGCTATTGATACGACCACGAATAAATATGAGATTCTCTCGTACCATTTTTTCGACAACCATCGCTGTAACATCTGTCGAAGTTTATTCTCTAGGGGGATTGCACCAAGAGATTTATTCGTAAAATACGCTGGCAACGCGTGAAAATGTTCTTCTTCGTGGAAAATATCAAAGTACTCTTCATCTTCCTCGTACAAGTAGGTGTTCATATTCTCTTTCATCGCTGCCTTCTTTCCCTGTTCTAAAAGCGAAAACGATGAGCTCTGCAATCTTAATCTCTCAGTGTCTTTTGGTTCTTCGTTTGGTGTATTCACGCGAGTATCGAAAACAGAACGTCGTCTTATTGCGTTCATCCTCTTGATCGGCTGAATTTGTTTGAAACGCTCGTGTTGTTGTTGTTGTCGCAGCAAAGTAGCGGATCCGGTGGTCAGTTTCTGTGCACACGATCTCTTACCTGCGAATATTTTTTTCGAGTTACGCTCAGATATCGCACTTTCTATCGCGACCGATATGCGTAGAGCTCTTCGTGCTCGACTCGCTAACCACGGCGAGATTTCATGTTCCTCGTCAATATTCCAGAACCGCACGCGTTTCTTCAAGACAAACCATACCCTAATTTTCTCTAATCGGTCGACAAACGCGCCCGAACGCATGCGTCTTTCAACCTCTCGCTTCACGATCTCGCGTCTTTGCATGTTGTTCTTTTCGAAATCCCTCAATTCCAAGTTCTCGAGGATCACTGCGATGATGAGATTCAAGACGACGTAATTGACGAGAACGAAAAAGGAGACGAAATACGGCGTCGCGAGCCAAGTGACGCGGCGGAAGTGATACAACATTGCAACCCAGCCTTCACCAGTGGAGACTGTAAATATCGCTAATAATGCGTTTGGATAGGTTTCGAAATTTTCGCGAGGATATGGGACGGTCAAATTGTCGATATTCGCGTCGTCGTCGCGTTTTTTCAACGCATCCGTGGCGTATTTTGGGAAGAGCTGCATACCTAATAACGCGTACGCCGCAAGAACGACGCCGTAGAAACAGAGCAAACTCAACATCGTGCCAAAACTTCTAAAGACGCGAGCGAGTGTATCGTTCCCACCACCACTACTGCTTCTTGTTGTAGTACTGCTGTGTTCTTCTCCTTTCGTCGTCGATGAAACTTTTGTGCTCTTCCCACTATTCTTTTCGATGCCGGCGGAAGGATGGTCAAATAATCGCACGACGCGCAAGGCCACTAGATTCGGGCCTTTGTGATCTGCTCCCGCCGCCGTCGCGGAAAGCACTAAAAAATCCCAAATCAAACTCAGTTCACCCGGCTTCAAAGACTGTTTCAAACTAAAAATCCGTCCTAAAATACCCTTAGCCGCGAACAAGCGCAAACCGCATTCGCAATAAAACACTGCCAGGAAATAATAGTCCAAACCATCTAGAAAACGTTTCGTCGTGTCGGGTTGATAGCTTTTATACGCGCACATCGAACATGTATTCAGAACAATTAAAATGCGGGAGACCAAATCAAACGTAGGGTTTGAAACGATCTCATTCACTCGGTCGCGTTTGTTTCGCGCAACTCCAGATTTGATCTTGCGCGTCGGTAGTTTCCTCCCTTCCTCGATGTCGTTAGGCGACGATAAAGCGCATTCATCATCATCGTCGCTGTTTGTATACGCGCTCAACCGGCCTCTTTCTGACTTGTTACGTTCGAGTGCAATCGCGGCAATATCAACGAACGTATCTTTTTTCTCTCCTCCTTCGTGATGGTGCTTGAAGAAGCGTAAGGCGTTTTTCAGACGCGTAAACCGCGCGAACCCTTTCACAAACTCCTCTTCCTCTTCTTCGTTTGTCGATGATGAAGTTCTTTCTCGAGCATTCCTGTGTTTCAATACTGCAACGTGTTCGCGCCTTAAGCGTAAAAAAACACCACTCACCGCGGCGACAAACACGGAGACGATGAAGTAGGTACCGACGATGATAAGCGTGATGTAATACGCCGCGGACGCTCGGAATTCACTGTTCACCGTCACGTACATGGTTTCTGGCCACTCCTCGAGAGTTATGCACGTGAACATGGACGTCAACGCAGCAAAGAAGTCATCGAACGATTGTTTGCCAAAACGTGGGTTACCAACTTTGTCAGAACAGAACATATTTTTGAACGTCAACTCGTGTTCGATAAAAGTAGACGAGTAGGACAAGCCCAGCGCGTTCGATACCAAAGTTTCATTCAATACGGGACTCGCGTATAACTGTTCAAATGCCAGAGCGTCCTCTGCAGATTCACCTCGATACGTCGTGTCGAGAAAATACGCGCCGGGACAAACAAATCCTTTCCCATCGATTGTATTCTCCACGTCCCCGCAGAAAAACGGCGTCGTGTCGTTATACGTTCCAACCCTCGCCGCTTCCTTCGAATCCGCGATCACACACCGTCTCCGAAAGCTCCCACCAAACGTGGATACGCCCATCAGCGCGTAAAATACAAAACAAACGCACGACACTCCAATGACGTCTCTCAGCAAAGGAATCGACGCCGACAGCGCTTCCATGATGACAATCACCGAAGACGCGAACGAAAACGAACGCAACGCCAATGTCGCTCGAAACACGCGCAAATGACCCAACCGTAACCGCGGCAACGCAGGGAACACGTCCGGGGTGAAATCGTAACACTCGCTCATCACAGACATCCAGGAAACCGTGACGATAAAACAATCCAACCTGTTATACGCGTTCGACGTCAAATACGCGTGCCTCGACCCGAAAACGCCCAACGCGTACATCTTCAACGCCATCTCGCACGTGTAAAAAATTAAAATAGCGAAATCAACCGCCCACAGCGGTTTACGAATCAGCGTTTGAAATCCACCGCTCGCGTAGTTGCCATCGTCGTTCTCTCCGTCGTTCTTCGCCAACAGCACCGCCAGCACCGCAAAGTGTGCGAACACGATTGAAAACAACAGGTATTCGAACGTCCTCGAAAACACCGCTTTGAAGACTTTCCTTCGTTTCGAGTCTTTACTGATACAGACCGCCGTGGTGCCGAATTTCGATCGCAACGGTCTCGGTTCCGCGGTTATCGTCGAGAGCACTTTCACGACCGCCTCGCGAAACTTACAAAGCGGCGGAGTCGGGGTTTGTGTTTGTGTTTGTGTTTGTGGTGGTGAAGTCGTCGTCGTCGTCGTTTCTTCTTCGTCTTCTTCTTTCGAACGACCACCTTCTTCACCGACGAAAAAGTCAAGGTCTCTCGCTCTCTCTCCTTCCCGAACAACACACGTCGTCGTCGTCGTCATCGAACGACTGCTCTTTCAAACACCTCCACTACTCGAGAAGAAAGTGAGTCGCAGCAGAGCGGCAGATGTAATAAATACAGCGCGTAATTCTCTCCGCGCGCGATGAAAAGTGATGCTGTGATATTATATATATATAATAACAGTCTCGTGTGCTTCTCGCGCGCAGAAAGCGTTGGTTGTTCTAAAAATATTTTTGCCGTTTTTGCGAAAAAAGAACGAACGAATTTTTTCTTTTTTTTGATTTTTTTGACCAACAGACAGACCAAACAGAAGGACAGACCAAACAGATCGATCGCTTCATTCTTTCACACAGACAAAAGAGGAGGCGTTTCGTTTGAAACATCATTTCATCATCGAGAGTGAACACTTTCCGAGAGCGCACGTTTTACTCTCTCGAGCGAAAGAAGCGCGTCTCAACAACGCGCGAGAATAAAGTGCGCTCTCTTTTCCTCTCTGTCGTTCACGAAATAAAAGAGAGTTTGGACGACGACTTTTAGGAGCAGCGTGTAAAAGTTTGGCGGCGAAGAGATCGAAGAGAGAGAGAGAGAGAGAAACGAATTGAAAATGTTCCCGTGGGCGTCGACGGTGCGAATGCCGAGAGAAACGCTGGCGAGAATCGCGCGCGAACAGAGAAAAGACGGGGTGACGATTCAGTTTCGGGTGCTACCTGCACCGGTTTCGTCGTCTCGGCATTTGCCCGAGGATGATGAGGAAAAGAATTTAAGACGAGAGAAGATGATGGTTGTTTCCGTGATGAAAGTGACGACGAAGAAAAAGGAAGAAGGCGAAGACGACGAAGAAGAGGAAGAAGAAGAAGAAATAGCGAGATTTGAATCGAGAGAGAATGAACTCGTTCCGGGAGATTTGTGCGAGGTTGAGGAGAGGATGAGTGGTGGCGTCGACGCGAGCGCTTCGGTTGTCGCGAAACTGGCGAGAAAGTTCCACCCGACGAGAGACGAAACCGCGAAAAATCAAGCCGGCGCGAAGTGTAAGACGAGAACGGATATGCTCGTGCAGAAGAAGAATGAAAAATTCAACACGAAGTTGCTCGGGAATTACGAGAGGAGACCGGAGGAAGACGCGACGGCGGTGGTGACGACGACGACGAAAGTAGTGAGCGAGGCGTTGATGGCGGCCAAGGCTGGGAGCGCACAAACTCATCATAATAACGATAGAAACGCTAATACTAACGAAGCGTTAGCTTTGCATAATAATAAGACAACGGCTGTAAATGGTGGTAGAATAGGAACAGAAGAGCTCGAAAAAATGGCAAAGAGACGGATATCGTTGGTACGCGCGACTATTCTTTTAGCAGAATCGAAAAATAGCGAAAGTTTAGTCGTAGCGACCACCAGTAAAGCAGTAGAAAAAGAACAAGTGAGTCAGAAACCACTCACGTCGGCAGCCATGAATAGCGAAATCGTCTGTCGAGAGTGCATTTTCTCGTTGCTCCACGAACGGAAGCTCTCGAAGGACGCGCTGCGTGAAGCCATCGTGAGAGGATTTGAAAGCGCGACGAAGCTGAATCGCAAAAAACAATTGAGGGAACAGATTTTAGAAACGCCTTTGCGTGACACGTTTGAACGCGCTTTGAAAGAGGTGGCGAATTTTCGAGCCCCAGGGAGGTATGAATTGAAACGCGAGCGCGTCGAGGAAGGGAGGCGAGCAAACGCGAGCGCCTCGTTGTGGATCGTCCAAGAGGAAGACGTGAACGCGAACGCGCCGATTATGGTGAATGTAAAGCGAGCTAGAGCAGAAGAAGTAGACAACGATGAAGACGAGAGAGGAGGGTCAAAGAAAAAGAACGACGTGCTCACGCCGCCGTTATTTTTGGAATCTCGGAATCGCGAAAAAGAAGAAGCGGCGAGGAAGAAACGATCGAATCAAGGAGGCCCGCAGGCTGTTTCTCCCGTGTATCAACCAGAAGAGCTCGTTCAAAGAGCTCTGAAGGATAAAAGTAGTAGCAGCAGCGACGACGACGACGACGATGATGTTTCTGAATCAGACGACGGCTCGAGCGGTTCATTGGACTCGGATACCGACTCATCAGACTCTGATTCGGAAGACTCCTCGGAAATAGACTCCTCGGACTCTGAATCGGACGAAGTCCTCGGTGGTGTTCAAGAGAGAGCATCGTCGAAGAAAAGAAAGCCTTCTTCTTCCGAATGTCTCACCGACGATTCGGACACCGAGTGGCAAACCTTCGAATCCAAGGACGGCAAAGCCGTCCTCAAACTTTTCAGACGCATCGGTCGCAACAAAATCCGTCCAATCACCGAGGCGCACCTCGCCGCTTGGAACGTCGCCTTTAACGAGTACTGGTCCATTCACCGTCGCTTACACGAACACGGCGCTAAAATAAGCCTATGCGAAGACCTCGTCGCGATTTACGAAAACTCCTTCACCAAGAAAGAAAAGAAACGGAACCAATCGAAGTACGAAAATGCCAAATCCGATTTAGCTCGCTTCCGCGCGCCCGAGTCCGAAGCGTATCGCCATCGCATGCGTACGGTCCTCGAGGAAATCGACGCCGCGTTTGGCGGTAAAACCAGAGAGAAGCTTCAATCGTTCGCGAGAAAGCGAAATGCTGCCGCCGAGAAGAAGAAGAAGGCGAAGAAGAAGAGGAAAAGTAGGTTGTAAATTTGTAAAGCATTCATCGTTCGTGTGAATTTTTGTTCTAGAGCTCTTTAAGAATTCGTGGTCGCGAGAGCTTCACTTCATATCCACTCTTTTTCTCCCCTTAAAGTATTCTAAAATAACACGCGCGGGACAAACGATATACTTAAAATAATAAAGCATTATGCCGGTCCCAATATCCGTGACTGGATTTAAGAACCTCGCCGGGGACCAAAACGTGCACGCGGAAATCGCGGAGACCGCGTCGGCGGGCGATTGGTTTTCCAAAATGCGTGGTGGGGGTGACGTGGAAAAGACGTCGACGACAGCAACTATGGACGTCGACGACGAAACAGCGACGACGACGACGGCAACGCACGACGAAAACGGCCAACTCTGGGGCATCGCGGTGAACGATTTAGACTTTTCCTACCCAGGCATCGATGGCGCGCCGATTCCCGGCTCCGAACCTCTCATCAAAGGGATGAATTTGCACCTGAAACCTGGGTCGTGTTGTTTACTCCTCGGCGCGAACGGCGCGGGGAAGACGACTTTGTTGAAAATTATGGGCGGGAAACACATGGTACCGAGAGAAAAAGTATTGATACTAGGACGAGAGGCATTTTATGATACGAGTTTAACGTCTTCGGGAGATTTGAGTTACATCGGCGGGAACTGGCAGAGAGACGTCGCGTTCGCCGGGTATAACATTCCGTTGGCGGGAGATTTCCCGGCGAGTAAGATGTTAGATGGGATCAAAGGCGTGGACCCGGCGAGAAAGAAACGAATAATCGACGCGTTGGATGTGGACGTGGAGTGGAGAATGCACCAGGTGAGCGACGGGCAACGGAGACGCGTGCAGTTGGCGTGGGGTTTGATGCACGAGTTCAAAGTTTTGTTATTGGATGAGATTACGGTGGATTTAGATGTTCTCGGGAGAGCCGAGTTGATGAAGTTTTTGAGGCAAGAGTGCGAGGAGAGACAGTGTACGATTTTATACGCCACGCACATCTTCGACGGGTTGGAAAAATTTGCCAGTCACGTTGCGTTCGTCGCGGGCGGGAAGTTGCAGTTCTGTAAAGAGATGGAATCGATTCCGTCGTTGAAATCGAGGAAACCGGGCGCGTTATTGAAGGAGGTGGAGATTTGGTTGAGAGAAGACGCGAGGTTGAGACCGAGGAAAAAGAAAACGGTGAGAAAATCGTTGGAGCAGGCCAGGAACAACGGCTGGGGCGAAGGGAGACTCGGTTCGACGTTGGCAAAAGGGGAAGAGTTACGAAATGGCATCTCGCAGATAAAAAACGCAAGTAACGCCGTCATGAGATGTTAAAAGAGCTCTTTTAACACGTTTTTAGACATTTGTTTAGACAACTGAATTTAATCAAAACTATCAACTACACTAGCAGTCATCACTTACTGAATTGAAAGTAATGCTATCTACCTATCTATCTATCTATCTATCTATCTATCTAATCGCGATGTTGTTACATTTGTTAAATTCTACAAGAAGCCTGCGACTTTCTTCTTCTTTTTCTTCTTCTCCTCCTTCGCACTCTTGTCGCGTTTCTTCCCTTTTTTCTTCTCCTCCACGAACGCATTCTTTGACGGTGGTGCCGCTGTGACTGGAAGGGGTGGTTGAGATATCACTGGTAGCGCACGAGTAGGATGGCTTTTCTTCTTCTTCGTCGACGGAGGGATATCCTCCTCTCCCAGAGACAGAGGAGGCATGCGAAGAGTCCGCTTCTTCATCTTCTGCGATGTACCATCGCGCGGACGACGATTTTCTAAATCATCAATCAATAATTCAAGTCGCTTCCTCTCCTCGTCGTCCTCGTCTTCATCTTCGTCATCGATGACTAAAGTCGTTCCCCAACCGTTTTCGCGCAAATTTCGCAAGCGTTTCAGGACGTCGGCGGAATCGATAGACTGGTATCGTTCCATCTCAATGGACTTGATTTCGTGCACACCTTGTCGTAAAAAGCTCTCATCTTCTGCAATTTCCTTCGAGCGTCGATCGAGCGCTTCCCAGTACTCATCTCGTTCGTCTTTCTTCGATTGGATGTGTTTCGGATAGTCCGCAGAATCGCCTTCCTCGCCAACGAGGGAGATGAAATTATAGGACATTGGCGCACTAATCGTTTTTTGCTTCGAATCTGTAACCATGTATTTCGTATGACTTTTCGCTTCACCTGCTCTGATGAGTTCAGTAAACGGTCTCGATTCTATTTTATGCTTCTCCCATAGATGTGTTTTCATCGTTTCGGTTCGATTCATAGCAGCGCACGAAAACTTACACTGTTTACCGTCGGCGCACAAAACAGGACAAACGTACATGTTTCCACCAAAAATCATCTCGTGTTTACCAGTTGCCGGGTTGAGTCGAAACATGTGACCTCGCCCCTTTCCGCGTCTCACCTCGTTCCAACCGTCGTCCTCGAACATTTGCATCCTACCGTGCTTTCGTACTTCCCTCAAGTCTTCGTCAACTTTGATTTTTTTTGCCAAATTGAACGCTTCGGCGGCTTTGCGAATCATTCGAGCACCCCGCGCGTCAAACGCATCCTCGTCTTCGGTTTCCGCGTTATTCTCTTCCTCTAGCTTCCATGCCAAGTCAACGGCGACGTACTTTGACGATCCGTTGTAGATATGCGGAAGCAATTCTACGTCGTCGTCCAGTTGTCTCGAAATATCAAAAGGCTCCCGTCGCCTACATTTCCCGTAGGAGTGCGCATCAAAACTTCCGCGCATTTCCCTCCGCATATGGCCGAACGATAATGGTAAAGTCGAGCTTGCGTCGCGAGTGACGAATGGCGCATCTTTCACGATGGTTTCCTTGTCTTCGAAGTTTTGCACGTACACGGTGCCAGTCGCTTCTTCCGACCACGCAAAAAACGGCAAGAGGTCTGCCTTCTCTCTCGCTTCGCCTGGGTAAAATTGAAATCCCCCCCACGGCGCATCCGCGGGTCGCGGGACGAGTCGAACGCCAGCGGACAACGCAGACATCGTAAACGATTTTGATTGAGTGTTATTCACACCTCTCGTCTCAAACGCCATCGCGTCTCCTGTTGCATTAGCCACCGCGAGAATCGTCACATAAGAATCGTCAACGTTGATATTCGTATCAAACGCTCTTCGGAAGTCGTTTCGGACTTCAACCGAAGAAGGCGAAGAAGACATGCCGTGTTTCCAGGAGAACACCGGGTCCACGGGAGAGTATTTTCGAATATCGTACAACTTGACCGAAGTACGAGTTCCGATGGCGAAAAGAAACGTGCCTGTGAGCACGTTTGAAGCGCATTGGATGCGTTCGTCCCGACTCCAGGAAGTCGTACTTCTTTTTGTAGTAGATGTTTCTCCAATAGCGCGGGTGTTCACAACTTCCGGTCGTCGTTCATCGATGACTTGAATGCGATTCGGGTTGCAATGCAGCATCGTCCGCGGGTGTTGGGCTTCGTAACATCCGTACCATTGCCTCACAACCGCGCTACCGCCGCTGGAGGCATTCTCGACCCCCATCGAGACCGTATCCCATTTCACCCATCCGCTCTCTCCAGGCCTGTACGTTTGCACCGTCCCAACTTCCGTCGCGACTCTCAAACAACAATCCGAAAACTCCCCGCACGCGCTCTGATTCGTAAATCTCATGTCCGTTGGCAACGCGTCGTTATCATTCATTACCGGTGTAGAAAATTCGCACCGAAACGTCCCGCTCTTATTTGTTTTCGACACGGACACGCCGCAAAAGTCTCTCGACGCGACCATTTTCATCTCCCCTCTCCCTTCCTCCTCTTCGATGCCTTGCACATCGAACGTTCTCTGATATTCGTTCCTCCTCTCTATTACCTCTCTGACCCCTTCGTAACACCTCACCGCCCTTCCTTTCGCGTCCCGCGTGACCACCGTCCCGTCTCTAAAAATCTTCAAACAGTTTGCCGCTTCGTCTCTCCTCGTTCGCGCTCGTCGCTGCTCTTCCTCTTTTTCCACCAATGCGATCGCATTCAAACATTGAAACGGAACTCCGCAGATCGCGTGCCGATACAAATTCACCTCTCGATCCCTTTCGGCCGTTACTTTATTAACTCTGTTCGTCGTCTCTTTCACGACGCTTACGTTTTGCGCTCGAATCAACCTTTTCGCTCTCGCTCGCTCGATGTCCACCAATTCACTCTCCGGGCATCGCGCCACCGACGCAACAATCGGTCGACCGTCTGTTTCGATGCGCTTAAAACCACCACCCTCATCACGAGAGGACGATACAGACGATAAAAGCGGACGCTTTGCTCTCGGGAAAATCGATTCTTCTTCCTCCTCCTCCTCTCGAAACGGTGCTCTCTCGAACGGGTAGAACACCCCTCCGGTGTACCCGAACGAGATTTCCCGAAATTCTTCTTCCTCTTCTTCCTCCCCATCTCCCAGAGGAGCTTTTGAAGGCATGCGTGATGCTCTCGTTTGTTGCGCGTGGTCTCTCTCTGAAACGTCTCGATATCTTTCTCTCGCGCGCTTCGTTTCGTGTTGTTTCGTGTAAAGCGAAAGCGCGTGAGAAAAGTGCGCGCAAAGGTATGGAGATGCTTCACTTCTTTTCCACGCTTCACCTGCGTCACAAAAGAAACGCTTTCGCATAAACGCGCGAGAAGAACGAAGAGAGAGGATTCAAACGACGAGGAGGAAAGGATGAAGAAACAACGCGCCTCCTCCTCCTCTCAATCCTCGCAAAAAGTGTGTTTGTGCTTCCACGGCTTCTCGCAAAACGGCCTCGTTTTCCGCCAAAGAACCGGTTCCATTCGGACGAAGACGTTGAAACGCGAGTACGAGTTTGTTTTTCTCGACGCGCCGCATCGCGTGGATGGCGTTTTCGATGTGGACGACGTGAACGACGAAAAGAATATCGAGAAAAGAGAGCACGAAGAAACGATGCGATCGTGGTGGTTAGCCGGGGAAAACGTGTCCTCCGGAGCGACGAAAGCGAAAGATGGGAGCTGGATACGTCCGGCAAAGAGCACAAAAATCGTTCGCTTGGAGGAAACTGTCGCGTTGATTGAAAACGCGCTTAAAGAGCACGAAGGACGCGTGCGCGCTCTGGTTGGATTTTCGCAAGGCGCGACGTTGATTGGAATACTGAATCGAGTGAAACCGGAATTGTTTGAGAACGTGAGAAGGGTGGTCAGCGTCGCCGGGTTTGATCCTTTAGACGCGCGGTTTTACGAGAAAGACGGCTTTGACGAGAAAAGCGTCGTCATCGACGTCCCGTCGATGCACGTGCACGGGAAGAACGACGCTCTGGTCACTCGAGACCGATCTGATCGCTTAAGAGATAAATTCTATAACAAGGAGAAATCAGTCGTGTTCGAACACGAGGGCGGACACGGCGTGCCAACCTCGAGAGAGTTTCGCGAGGCGTTTGAGAAGTTCCTCTTGATACCGGACGGAGAAGGAAAAGACGAGTAGTACAACCAAGTTTGATAGCCGCGGTGACAGCAACAGCAACACCAACACAGTAATAGTAGTAGTAGTAGTAATAATAATAGTGAGAATATAGACCGCACGCGCGCGAAATAAGTCGTTGAATCGTAAGGCTTCCCGTCGCGTGAAAATCGAATACTACTATCGTTTTCCTCACAACTCAAACAAGTCGGCGGATAACACAAAACACACAACACATCGTCGAATAATATGTCTTTCGTACTCCGCGCGTCCTCCTCGTCCTTAGCGTCTCCATCGATGAGACAAAGCACTTTAAGAAATAGCACCGAGGCCACGAAAAGTATCATCAGAAGCACTTCTTCTTCTTCTTCTTCGTATTCCGCGCGTCGTACTCGTCGTCATCATCATCAAAATCATCGCGCGTTTTTAGTCGTGAGAGCAACCTCCGGGGAGGACGACGAAGGCGCAGAGGGAGGAGGAGAAGGAACGGATTCAGAAGTCATCGAGGCGGAGTTTACCGGCGAAGAAGAAGGAGCACGAAAAGAAGAAACGACGAGTACTAGTAAACAAGAACAAGAACAAACTCCGGGGGATTTACTTCGCTCGCAAAAAGAAGCCAAAGCGGACGAAGGGATAAACATTTTTGCCGGCGCGAGCGAGGAAGTTGGTTTAATCGAATGGCCGACGGCAGGGAAAGCAGCGCAAACCACCGGGGTGGTGATTGTAGGAATCGTGTTCTCCGCGGTGTTTTTGCTGGTCGTGAACGAGGTTTTGAGCACGCTGAGCGAGAAGATTTTTAACTAATATCAAACAAACACATCGTCGGCGAGAGGATAAAACACATGAATGACATCACGAAAGAGTTGTTCTGTAATATATTATTAATACGTTACGCATACGAACGAATCTTCTTTCTTTTACAAGATTGTAAATATGTATGAATAATTACGCGCCATCGACGAATTTCGCGCACGCGGAGTAAATCTTCTGCATAAACGCGGCTTCTTGATCCAATCCTGCGGCTTTGGCCGTGTTGATGTTCGTCATGAGAAGCGCCATCAAGTTCATATCCAACTCGTCGTTATCAACCATTTCCAAAATCATCGCTTTTTTATCCTTCGCGGTTAACAGTTTCATCATTCGTTCTTTTGGTTGTAACATAGCTTTGGTGGTTTGATCGACGAAACCGACAAAGTTTGAGGTGACCGTGCTCAACGCGTCGATTTTCCCTTTCATGTCTTCGCTCACCGAAGCGTCTTCCATTTGACTCTTCAAATACGCGAAGAACTCTTCGTTTAATTTCGGTCTATTTCGTACGATTTCAAATTCCATCTCGTTAAACTCAGTCTCGAAAAAGTACGTCACCAACTCCGCCGGCGACGTCGGTTCCGGTCTCGCCTCTCTCGCCTCCTCCAATTCCTTCCGTTTCTTCTTCCACTCCTCTTTCAACTTTTCCTTCTCCGCCTCCAACGCCTGCGCGTCTCGCTTCGCCAAATGTCTATCGATGAGCATATCGTTCTCATCCGAAACATCACCAAGAACCCCGTCCGGATCGTAATTAATCTCTAACGCGTCTGGATTGCTCGATTTAATCGGTTTCTGCCCTGCGCTCATCAAGTTCCCTTGCGCGTCGATTAAACCTTTCTGTTGCAGTTGTTGCGCCCCGGCGCCTTCAAAGGAGATTTGTTGTCCACCCAAACGCTGTTGCAAGATGGCTAAATCTTGCGCGGAAACTTCGCCTTGCGATTGTCCAGCCATGCCGCCTCCGACGCCTCCGGAAAATGCCCCCGAGCCGTCCTTGCCGAACTTTTGTTCGAAAGAAGATCCCGCTTTGACGACAAAACGTGCGTTGGACTTTCTGGGAGACGACACGTGTCCTTTCCCCCGCAAAAAAGACGCCGCCATTGCATTTTTGTGACGCGTTTTGCTTTCTTGTTTTTGTAACACAGCAGAAACGAAGCAGCAGCAGCGAGATGACGACGACGACGATGCAAACATCGTTCTCGTTCGCAGTCGTCTCTCAAAGAGAAGAAAAGATCGGGTGAGACGCAGTACAAAAGGAGGCACACGTTTGAGGAATTATTTTATCCAAAAACGAAGGAAGTTTGGCAGCCCTTTTTGAAGGCATTTTGATGGACAGAAAGAACCACAAGAAAGTGTTCACAATAGAAGACACGAATAGTCAACTTTATATATCGTCGAAAGAGGAGAGAGATGAATACGAATACAATACTAATACACTACTACGACTACTCATACGAACGAGAGAAACAGCAACGTTGTTTTCCTCAACGTTCAATAAAAGTGGCGCTTGTTTGCTCTCTGAAACCTGCGCTCGACGCTTACCGCCAATCCGCGGATCTGTACAGAAGGACGCCTTGACCGTTACATCTGCCGCAGGCGAGTTTTCCATTCGCCGAGCACACGGAGCACCGCTCGAGAGTATTCGCCTCTGTTTTGTCTTTCTTTCCTCCTTTTTTCTTTTTCATTTTGGTGGTCGTCTCGTCTTCTCGTCCTTCTTCTCGCGTCCAACCGAACGGAAGCCGAAACGTGAAGAGGGTGTTCTTCTTCGCGGGGACATACCCAACCTTATCGCACTTCGCGACGCCTCCCGAGGTGCAGTTATAACACGGCACGTTCCCGAGGCCGAGACATTGGTCGCATCTTTTTTTGGTCACGTCGCCTTGACGCAAAGGTTTCGGTTTCGGTTTCGACGCGCGTCGTCTTTTGTTGTTCTCGTCGTTGAACGCCCCATTCGCTCGAACGATGGTTGTCTTTGTCGTCGGCATCTTCTGCGCGCGAGAACTTCTGACGCGTTTTTCTCGCCGCAGTCGTCTCGTCGCAAAACGCTCATCAAATCTCTTCACTCATCGACGCACACAAACAAACAAACGCACAAAGAGAGAGAGAGAGAGGTAATAAAAGAGAACGTGAAAAAGGGCGAGAAGAACATCATGTGCACGGTGGATAAGGTACGACGGACAAAACCGCGTTTAGTGTTGTTGTTTTCTTCTGCGCGCGCGAGAGAGAGATCTCATCTCGTGCAATCAAATCTTTTGAAATGTACTTGAGTTTTTGCGCGTTTAGTACTGACGGATGATGTTTTCTCTCTCTCTCTCTCTTTGTCTTTGCCACGTAATCGTTTTTATCGCGACCAAAAACAGTTACTGATCAAAGGCATCCGCGCGTTCGCCCCGGACCACGACCACGTGATAACCTTCCCGAAACCGTTAACGCTCATCGTCGGTTCTAACGGTGCAGGGAAAACCACCATAATCGAGTGCTTAAAAATGGGCAGCACGGGAGAGTTGCCGCCGAGCGCGCGATCGGGGCAGGCGTTTATACACGATCCAAAAGTCGCAGACGCCACGGAAGTGAAGGCACAGATAAAATTGAGGTTTCAGAATAGCATAGGGAAACCGTTTGTGGTGATACGGAGTTTTCAGTTGGTGCAGAAATCGGGCGGGAAGTTGGAGAAGAAAGATTTGGACCAGATTATTCAGATGGTGGACGAGAACACCGGGGAGAAAGTCTCGCTGACGAAAAAGTGCGCGGATATAAACGCGGAGGTGCCTATATTAATGGGGGTGAGTAAAGCAATACTGGAGAACGTGGTGTTCGTGCACCAAGAAGAATCGAATTGGCCGTTAGGGGAAGGCGCCGTGTTGAAGAAGAAGTTCGACGACATCTTTTCGGCGACAAAGTATACGAAAGCGTTGGAACACATACGGAAGCTCAGAGTGGAACAAGTTGGGGAGATTAAAGATGCGAGAGGGAAGTGCGAGACGTTAAGGGTGAGGAAAGATCACGCGGTAAAGTTAACGGCCACGAGAGACGATAACGAACAGAAAGCGCGAGCGTTGGAGGCGCAAATCGCGAGCGTGGACGAAAACATCGAGAAGGCGATGAAATCGGTCGAGGATATGACGGGCGCGTTAGCTGGAGCGAGACGATTGGCGGAGGAGAAGTTATCGGTGGAGAGTAAGTTATCTGCGGTAAAAGCGGAAAACGAGAGAAAAGTAGAAAGAGTTGACAACGTGTACACGGAATCCTTGGAGGAGTTGGAAGGATTGCGCGAACAGTTCACGGCGAAGTTTGCCACCATGAAGGAAGAGTTAGCGCAGTTACACTCGGAGGTGAAGGACTTGCACATGCAATCGGACGCCTTGAAAGATAAAAAAGATTCAGAGTTTCAAAAAGTGGGCAGGTTACAAGCAGAAGCCGAGCAACACGTGAAGCGATTGGAGAAGCGCGTGGAACACGCGAAAGAAGTGGCGAGAGAGAACGCCGAGATTGGCCAGGCGATTTGTAACGCCATTTTGAACATGAGCGACGACGGAGAAGACGAGGAGGACGACGACGAGGAGGACGACGAGATGGTTGACGCGACGCAAAACGAAAGCGCGAGAAACAACACGCAACGACCGTCCAAGTCTGAAAGAGAAAGTACGATGAAACTCTTTCGAAAAGCGTTGGGCGAGCGTTTGCAAGTATTACAAGACGCGGCGAAAAACGCGCGAGAAAAAAGGCAAAACGCGCACGCCGAAGCGACGAGTGCCATCGTTAACGTCGACATGAAAATAAAACGAAGCGAAGAGAAGATTCGCGACAAGCAAAAGCTCAGAGAAGAGTTACGCGCGAACATTGATGCGATAACGAAAGATTTGACGCAATCGGCAACCGTCGTCGCCATCGACGAGTACAAGAAAAATGAACAAGAAGCGAAAGAGATTTTCAATAAACGGTCCAAAGAAGTCGAATTGGCCGGTGACGGGAAAGCAGAAATGACGGAAATAGAGAACGAGATAGAGTCCATCGATAAACAACTCCAAGCGTTGAGGAGCGAACAAGAAGAAGCGGCCAGAGCGGGCGAAACGCAAGTGAAGATTCGTTTGAAACGCGACGAAATCGCCGCGAAGCAGGAAGCTTTGACTTCCATTTTAAATTCGAGGAAAGATCGTCTCGAGGCGGCGTTTCGAGGCGCGCAAGATGTTCCGGAACCGCTGCTGTTATCAGAGGAGGTTAAAAGAATTGAAAAGGAACGACGCGAAGCGGCCACACTGGCCGAACGCGAATTGGCCTCCTCCAAGACGATGAGAGAATCGAGACGCCGAGAAGTCGATGCCGCGGAAACAACTTTGAATAGCTGGAAAGACGACGCGAGAGTGTGCGAAGAGCAAGCATCGGATGCACCAACCGTCGTTCTCCTGGGCGATAAAGGTTTATTAGGCGTAGAAGACGCCATGCACAAGGTCAACGAGGACATCAAAGAAGCGCAAAAGACGATGGAGTACATGAGAGCAGGTAACGTCTTGCTCACGGATTACCTTCAAAAAGCGGTTGCCAACACCGCGTGTCCAATGTGCACTCGCGGTTTCCCAAATATTAAAGAGATGTCTGCCTTTGAAAAAAGGTTGCGGACCATAATAGACGCGGCGCCTGATCAGTTAGAGATCAACGAGAAAAAGATAACAGAATGCGAGGCGAAACGCGAAAAATTATTAGGATTGACGTCCATCGCCGCGCGGTATAAAGAATTAAAAGAGAAACGCATCCCGGCCGCAGAAGACGAGTATAAGAAAGCGCAGGATACTCTCGACGAAGCGTGCAACACCGAGCTAAGATTTCAATGCGCGCTCGAGGAGGCGAAGAAGGCGAGAGATACCGTTGTCGCGGTTGTCGAAGACGCGGCGACGATTTCTCGCCACGCGCAAGAACTGAACACCTTGGAAACGCAATTGAGAATGATGCCGGGAGGTATGACGTCCGGTAGAGAGGCTGAAATTCGATCCATAACCGCAATTGCTGGAGATTTAGACGTCGAACAAGCGAACCGCGAAAACAAAGAGAATCAATTGAAAGTACTTCGACGGAAGAAGGAAAGAACGGACAACGAACTTGCGCAGTTGGATAGGAATTGGCGAGACGCGAAAGACGCTTTGGCGGACGCGGAACGAAACCAACTGAAAACAATCTCGCTCAGAGAGGAGAAGAAAAAGTTGGAAAGAGATCAAGACCAAGCGACGAGAGACATAGAAACACTCGAACGAGAGTTACCGCCGTTAGAAGACGAAAAGAAGAAACTCGAACGCGAACGCGAAGAACGCGTCAAAATTGAAAAAGATAATGAAGACGCCGTGGACGATAAAACGCGTACGTTGCAAAAATCCATCGATTTCTTCGATTCCTTGAACGACCCGATTCAAAAGTACATCGAATCCAACGCGAGACAAACCTTAAGAGAGATTCAAAAGTCTTTCGAGTCTGCAGATGTGAAAATCGACGCGACTTTGAAAAAACTCGCGACGAAGCAAAAAGAGTACAAATCGAAGGAGAAGAGTGTGAACAAACAAAGCGAAATTCAGAGAACGTTGGAAGATAACATCGCGTTGCAACGCGGTAAAAAAGAAGAAAAAGAACTCGAGATGAGAATAAAAGAGTTGCAAGAAACCGCATCGAAATTTGGAAACGTGAAAGATTTAGGAGAGGAATTGAAACGCCGCGAGAAAGTGCACAACCAATTGGAAGTGACGAAAGCGGAGGCTGCGGGCCAAGTCAAAACGCACCGCGAAATGGCTCGAAGCAGCGAGAAAGAACTCAACTCGGCAGAATACAAAAACATCGACTCTCGCTTATCGAAGGAAACCATTCGCTTCCAAACGTTGGAAATGGTCAACAGCGATTTAAATCGATATTATACCGCGCTCGATAAAGCGTTGATGGCGTTTCACTCGTCCAAAATGGGCGACATCAACAAAGTCGTCAAAGAGCTTTGGCAAAGAACCTACCGAGGTCAGGATATAGATTACATCCAAATTCGCTCAGACGCCGAGAAGCAAGAAGGAAAAACTGGGGGTAAGAGTTCCTACAACTACCGCGTCGTCATGATTTGCAACGGAGCCGAGTTGGACATGCGCGGTCGATGCTCAGCCGGACAAAAAGTCTTGGCGTGCCTCATCATCCGCTTGGCGTTGGCGGAAACCTTCTGTCTCAACTGCGGCATCTTAGCCTTGGACGAACCGACGACAAACTTGGATACCCCGAACGCGGAAAGTTTAGCGCGCTCGCTAATTGATATCATGCACTCGCGCAGAGAACAGGAAAACTTCCAGCTCATCGTCATTACCCACGACGTGGAGTTTGCGCACATGCTCGGTCAACGCCAACAAGCCGATTACTACTGGCGGGTGACGAAAGACGAAAACCAACACAGCTGCGTAGAAAGAGAAGATATTTACGAGTAACGATGAAGGACACTTGTGTACAGTAAAGTAGAAGTAAAAGGGAGATCGAGAGAGACACTAATAGCAACAATAGTTGAATACGCAAATAAAGATACACACGCGAGCAAAAAATGAATGAACACAACAAGACGTCCCCTAAAGTACTTTCTTTAGATTCCTAAACTAAACTTCTAAATTATTTACAACAATAACAACAACATGTGCAACGGTACCATATGTACTACTAGTACTACTCTATTTTACATTACCACGCACATGTCGCAGCTTCGGGAAAAGAACCCTTTCTTCTTCGGGACAATCAAAATATCTCTTCCGTCTTTCGTTTTCTTATACTTCAACTGTAACAAGTCGTTGTATTTCGCCTGCGTTACGTACACGTCAAACCTGGTCAACGCGTGACTCAGCATATCGTTCCACCACCTCTCGTGTTCTTCTAAATACATCGATCGCATTAACTCCGCTTTACTTTCCTCCCTACTTACCGGCACGCTCACCCTCGGATCGTTCTCGATCCTCGTCAGCGCTCTCGCCAACGTCGTCTCGTCCTCAAACACGCTCTCCACCGGCGGCGTCTCCCCGGTCGGATCTAGCTTCGACCGCGCGTTTTGCTTCGCTTCGAATGTCTTCAACTCCTCTCTCTTCACGAACTGAGGAACCCCACCTCGCCAATAAAACACTTTTTTACACACCTTATTCCTCTCGCGACAATGCCTTTGCGTTTTCGTCCTCTCCGTGAGTACTTTAAACACATCTTTCCCTTTAATCCGTTTCGTATCCACGATGACGACGTGAAACGGGTCGTTAAAATCTGGTTTATGCCATATCTGTTTATATATCGGGTACATGTCTGGTTGTTTATTCGCCTCGTAATTCGTCCTTCGTAACGCGTGCGCCTTCGCCTGCCTGTACCCCACTTGCACCGCCTCGTCGCAAATCTCCAACACGTCCGCCAGAGTGATTCTCGGTTGCGTCGTGCACTCGCTCATATTTTCGCCTTCAAAAAACTCCAGCTGTCGAACGACTTCTTGCAGCGATAACGCCATCACCATCAAATCCGCCAGAGTTTGAAACAGAGGTTCGTTTCCAATCATCTCGTCTTTTTCCTTTTCAAAGTCGTTCCCGTTGTTCGTTTCGTCACGGTGTTGGAGATTCCGGATTTCCGCGTCCGAGCAAAACGATAAGTGCCAGAACGGTGGGTCTTTTTTTATCACCACTTCTTCTTCCGTTTTTGTTTCCGAAACGATGCTTTCCTCCTCTTCCTCTTCTTCTTCTTCGTTCTCGCCTCCTCCTCCTTGGTCCTCCTCCTCCTCGTCCGCGTTTGCCTCCTCCATCGTGTGTTTCTCTCTGTTGTGTTCGTTTTTCCGAATTTTTTTCCAACTCTCGAGGAAAAACACTGACGACTACAAATCAGCAAAAAAAAGGTAACAACAACAACACGTTATTCTTATTATTATTATATCATAACTCTGTATAAAACATAATGTCCTCGGACTCTAAGGCGATTTTCGAGGCGATACAATACGCGCGAGGCGAGAAAGGGATGCCGGAAAAAGGTGACCCGATGTATTGGGACGACGCCATTGGACGGGTACGTTTTAGAAGTGTGAAAATAATAATCGATTGCCCCTCCAATTGGATGAATTGGAGGATATTTTTAGTACATTTATGGGCGCTTTTTGTTGCCGCTTCTCGATGAGACGTTTGCTTGTTTGTTTGTTCGTTTGTTTGACGATTCAGACGACGAAAAGAGCGACGCGCGTTTTAACTCTCTCATTCTCTCGTCGCGGCTGTTTTCATCGCGTTTTTCTGGCTGCGGGTCGTTGTTTGTTTTTAACTAACCTTCTGCCTCTTTCTCTCTCTCATATATAATAAAACATATGATTCTACGAAAACAATAGTGCATACTGAACGAACTCGCGGAATTCCCGGGCGTCTCGATATCGAACGCGTCCTCCAACTCTCAAGATGCCACGATTACGGTCGTTGAACCGCAAATGATCGAATCTCGTCGGAAGCGAGATTTTGCGGCGCGCTTGTCCATGTTCCCGAAAGAGAAGAAACCGAAAGTGAGAATGGTCGGGAACGAAAACGGAGAGTTAACGGAGGCGTCTTTGAAGATTGACGAGAAGTGTCGAGATGATTATTTCGAGACGGTGAAACGAGTCGCGGATAAGGTCATGGCGTATCATAAGAAGGGGAAAATGCCGAGTGAAAAAGATATGATGGAATTTGCCCACGCGGTGGCGAACCATCAAGTTTGGCACGTCGTCTGTTTGGAACGAAAGCTGGATCGAGCGTGTCAAAAAGGAGGGGAGAACTATAAAAAAATTCGAGAGACGGCGTCGCAAACGATCGACAACGCGATTGAATTTCTCGAAAAAGTCGGCAATGAGAACAAAGCCCACCCTGAGACGCACATGGGTCTGTATCGACACGCGGCGAGATTGTTGAGGCAAGTGGCAACCATTCAGGAGCGATACAAATTCTCGCAGAGCGAATGGAAGAAGATTTCGAAACCGATGAACGATCCCGATGATGGAGGGCCCATGGGAGGCGAAGGTGGTGTAGTTGGCGCCGCGTGTAACAACGTCGCTAACTTATACTATTGGAAAAACTTAAATCCGCCGACGAAGGAAGGCGAGGCGATGTACGGCGGCGACGGCGCAAACTTCGCAGTGGCGAGATTTTGGTTAGAAAAAGGCGCGAAAGCCGGAGACTTAAACGCGAGGAAATCCCTAGGCGGGATTAAAATGCGCGCGCAAATGGCTGGACTTGGTATCTCCGTCGTCGATAAAGGTATGGACGAGAAAACAGGTTTACCGATTGGATATAACAGCGGAAAAGTCGACGAGGATAGCGTCGAGTACAGCGAATCCGCCGTGAATACCACGAGCGCCTTGGAGGAGTTCATCGCGAACAGAATGAAGAAAAAGGTGAAGAGGCGAAAGACGGAGCCGAAAGATCGAGACCCGAACACGGGTGCTAAAGGAGAATTCGTTTCCAAAAGATGCATCGTGGACGGTTTAGTCTCCAAACCGCACTTGAACGGCGAAGAGTGCGTCCCGTCCAAATGGAGCGAAGAGAAGAAGCGCTACGGCGTGTACGATTTCAACTCTGGCGGTTTGTGGATTAAACCCGTGAACATTATTCCCAAATCCGAATACTACACGTACGTGACAGACGACGATAAAAGCGACGACGATTCCGACCACTCCGGCGAAGAAGACTCAGAAGACGAGGCGGCGATGGCCGAGAAGCTCAGAAAAGCCAACTTGACCTCCGGCGGAAAGAACGCTCGAGACATGCAAAGTTTGAAATACTTTTCCACGTAATATATGATCATCTCCTCGATCCGTGTTGTTGTTATTCACGATGCTATTGCCGTGTATAAGTTCATAGTAGTATTCGCTCCGTTCTTTCTCTTGTCTTCGTATGATGTTCTTTTTCGCGCGTTCATCCGTTCGTTCGTCGTGCGGCTCAAGTATTTGAGTTTGGGAAACATTTAGAGAAGAAGAGCTCAAAACTCCCCCACACCTCTTCCTCATTTCTTTTTCTCTCCCAAAACCTTCTTAGCACAGTGCGCAAAGTAACACCAGTGAAAGGAGGAGAACACGAGGACACGAGCTTTTACGCAAAACTCATCACGCATAGGAAGAAAGAATGTCGTCGTTACCTCCGATTGATAAATCCAAACCTGACTTGCACCACGGGAATCAAAACGAATTGCAAGCGGTCGGTTTACAGAAATTCCACGACTTTTTCAAATCGAAAGCGACGTCGATCCCGTTCGACTCGTCTTCAATGGAAATGCCCGGCAAGATTGGTAAATCTGTGGACATTCGCGTCGGTCCGAACTTTGATTTATACCCGCTTTTGGATGCGGCGTTGCCGCTGGAAAAACCGAAATTAGGGAAATTTGATCTCGAGATTTGGCAGAAAGCGTTGGATTTCGGGAAGCAAAAATACGACACGTTTGAACTGTCCGAGAAAGAGAAAGGGGTGGTGGCTTTAGTCATACGGCAGAAAAGGCAAGCAGAGTTACAGGCGAAACAACAGGCGGAGTTACAGGCAAAACAACAACTGGTAGGGTTGACCGCTGCTCCGGCGGCGGCCGCGACCGCGGCGCAGCAACAACCGTCGAAACAACTCACCAAAGAAGAGGAAGAGGCGGAGAAGAAACGATTAAAACGAGAGAAGAAAGCGAGAAAAGCGGAGAAGAGAGAACGGAAAAGAGTGAAACGGGAGAATCCAAACATGGAAGGCGGCGGTGGAGGGGAAAACACGAAAACCGGGGACACGACGACTTCGATGGGGACGAAGACCACCGCCGGTCCTACCGCTGGGACGTATTCAACCGGAGGTACGAAGTCTTAGAAAAAATCGAACATAGATGATGCGGTAGCAACGCACAAAAGATCACGTATTATCAATCTCTCTCAGTCTTCTTCTGTGTGTGTGTATGTAGTAAGTGTAGTAATAGTACAAACAACGAAAAGGTTGTTCACATATAGTGTTGTTTCTCTCTCTTTTTCTCTCGTTCACGTCACACGTCTCTCGGACGCTTCTCTCACTGTCTTCTCTTGGGGTTCCCGCTGCCGCAAATAGGAATGTGCGGACGCGCCGTCGCGACGGTCAAACTCGCCGTCGTGGCAGACGACGACGACGACTTCTTCCTCTTCAAACTCAACTTCTCCTTTAGTTTCCCCATCATTCCTCTCAATCCTCCTTTCGTCTCTTCCCCGCTCTCTTGCGGGGAAGTCGCCTCCTTGAGTTGTTCGCTCACTTTTTCGCTCACTTTCGACGCGGTTTCGTCCACTTTATCTTTCACCACGTCCGCTGCTTTCTTCACCGACGTGGAAACCGCGTCGGGAGTGGTCGTTGATTTTGCCATTTTATTCGAGCGTTTAAAAGTCCTGTTTTTCGCGCGTGCAACGGTGCGTGATGCGAGCGCGCACAATCTCTGATCAAAATGCCTCGCATGTGTGTCTCTTCTAGATACAAAAAAAGAGTCTTGGCAGCCGTTTCGCAAAAAAAAAAAAAAAAAAAAATGCTTCGCCTCAAAACTTTATCTCCTGTTTCCCTCTCTGTGTGTCTTTGGGAGAAAAGCAATGTCCTCGGCTCGCGGTCTTGCGCTTCTTTCTCTTCTTCCTTTTACGACGACGACGACGACGAGTTCTGGGTGGTGTGGCAGTTCTCGCAGAAGGAGTCGCGGGAACAACATCGAGAGTGCGAGTAGGAGTAGAAGGAGTAGCTTTTGTAGAAACATTCCACTCAAATTGGAACGAGCGTCTGCTGGTTTTTGTGGATTGAATAAGAAGCACCATCGCGCGGCGGCGAGCGGAAGGGGTGGTGCTCTCGGTGGTAGTGGTGGTAGTCGTGGTGGTACGTCCTTTTGTTGGAGCGGACGAAAGACGATGTTCCCTAATAGGAGAAGGGACAATCTCGACGAGAATAAATCGAATTGGACGTCTTGGGAGCTCTTCGGGAACGGCGAGAAGCACAATACCGCGAGACGATTGAACGAGGCAAAAGCGATGTCGTCCACGGACGAGGAGATTTCCAACTACCTCCCCGGGTTCAAAGATTGCCCGAGGAATTTGAAAGTTGCGTACCAAGGCGAACCGGGCGCGTATTCAGAAGCAGCGGCGTTGACTGCGTACCCGGACGCCGAGCCGTTCCCGTGCGGAGTGTTTGAAGAAGCGTACGAGGCGACCGAGTCGCAAAAGTCCGACCGCTCGGTTTTACCGTTCGAAAACTCTTTAGGTGGGAGCATTCATAAGAACTACGACTTGATTCTCACGCACGATTTACACGTCGTCGGGGAGGTGAATTTTAAAGTCAATCATTGTTTGATGGCGTTGCCCGGGACGAAGAAGGAAAATTTGACGAGGGCGATGTCGCATCCGCAAGCGTTGGCGCAATGCGACGATTATTTAACGCGATTAGGCGTCATCAAGGAGTCCGCGGAGGACACCGCCGGGTCGGCGAAGAAAATTCAAGAGGAAAATTTGGAAAACGTCGCCGCGGTTGCCTCGGAACGCGCGGCGACGTTATACGGCATGGAAATTTTAGATTCAAAAATCCAGGACGATTCGAGCAACGTGACCCGTTTCCTCGCCTTGGCTCGAGAACCGTTACCTCCGAAAGAAGGCGTTCCATACAAAACCTCCATCGTGTTCGCCAACAAAGACGGCCCGGGGTCTCTCTTCAAAGCCTTAGCCTGCTTCGCCTTGCGCGACATCAACTTGACGAAAATCGAATCCAGACCTCTTAAAACCGCGCCGTTGGCGGAAGGTTTGCAAGACTCCATGCAGTTCCAGTATTTATTTTACGTCGACTTCGAGGCGAGCATGGCCGAGGAACGCGCGAAAAATGCGCTCAGGAATTTGCAAGAGCAAACGAGCTTTTTGCGAGTCCTCGGGAGTTATCCCAAAGACGTCAGTAAGTTTTAATACTCTATCGATCTCTTCTGCGTTTCGTCTTGCACTTCTTCACAAATTTTCGCATCATCGTCTCGAGGAGCACAAAACGTTTTGAACACCAACAACCATTACGTCCTTTATTCGCACACGACTAGTACCACCACCATTAAAAGCAGCAGCAGCAGTCGCAGTGGCGCGCTTTAACGGTGCAAAGACCACGCGTTTTGCGTCTAAATCGTCCTCCTCCTCATCGCGGGAAAAACATAAACTTATCATCAAAATGTCCGCCTCGAACCAAAGAGAGACTCCAGACGTGGATTGCAATCAGTATTTAGAGGACTTGCGAAGCGAGAAATCCTTAGCGTGGGTCGCCGAGCAAAACGAACGGACACTCCAAGAACTGTTTCCTTCTTCCTCTTCTCCCATCGAGAACGAGCCGTTACACGCGGAGTTGTTGGAAGTATTCGACGATAAAAATCGCATCCCAACGGTCTCAGTTCGAGGGGATTTCTTGTACAACTTTTGGCAAGACGAGGACCACGTGAAAGGGATTTGGAGGAGGACCACGTGGGAAGAGTACAAAAAGAAAGATCCAGAATGGGAGACGGTGTTAGATATCGATGCGTTGGCGGAAAAAGAAGGGAAATCGTGGGTGTATAAAGGGGCGAGGTTTCTGTGTTACGGTCCCGGGGAGTATCGGCGAGCGGATAGGTGTTTGATTTCCTTGAGCGAGGGCGGGACGGACGCGTGCGAGGTGCGAGAGTTTGACGCGATGGAGAAGAAATGGGTGACAGAGAACCCGTTTTATATTCCGAATTCGAAACACACCGTCTGTTGGGTTGATAGAGACACCTTGTGGGTCGGTTACGATTACGGCGAAGGGACGATGAGCCCCAGCGGCTATCCGTTGACGACGAGAAAATGGTCGAGAGGTACGAAATTGGAAGACGCGACGGAGATTTTTAGAGGCGAAGCAACCGATGTGTCCGCAGGTGGTTCGTTTTATTACGATAAGGATGAAAAATACGCCATGTTTTATCGCATGGCTACGTTCAACGATATCGAGTATTATTATTGGTTCGAGGGCGATAAGGATTTGACAAAAGTCAAATGGATCGCTTCAAGTTGTCGCATCCAGACATTTAAGAAGAAAGTGCTGATAATGCCGAAAGAAGTTTGGTCGTTTGGCGGGAAAGTGTATAAAGCTGGGAGTTTACTCTCGTGCGATTTCGAAACGTTCGTGAAAGAGGGCCATTTGGACGCGGTGTTTCTCGGCGCTGGCGCACGTACTGTTGGCGAGGAACCGAAGTGCGACATTCAAATATTATACGAACCGGCAAACGATCGGTGCGCGTACGAAGGAGCGACAGACTCGAGAGATTATTTGTACGTTTCTAGTTTAGAGAACTTACAATCGAAGATTACCGTCTATCGATTCGACGACGCGACGAATGCGTTCATCTTGGAAGGCGCGCACGAGGCGGAAAATTGTCAAACGTTCTCCGTCGGCGGCGCCGAACCAAACTCGACCAATGCTTTGTTTGCGTCTTCGAGTGGATTCTTAAACCCGTCGACGTATTTGTATAGCGAAGTAGGTGGATTAAAAGGCATAAAAAACGCGCAATCGTTGAAGTCGAGCAGTTCGTGGTTCGATTCCGAGGGCATGTCAGTAACTTTAAACGAAGCGACGTCCAAAGACGGCACGAAAGTGCCGTATTTCTTAGTCCGAGCAAAAGGTAACGACGAAAACAGCGGACCGAAACCCACCGTTTTGAACGGGTACGGTGGATTTAGGATTAACAGTTTGCCGTCGTATTCCGGGAGCACGGGTAAAGCGTTTCTAAACCATGGCATGAATTTTGCGTTGGCGTGCATTCGAGGCGGAGGCGAGTTCGGCCCGGAGTGGAGCGACTGCGCCAAGAAAGAAAACAGGTGGAAATCCTTCGAAGATTTCAACGCGGTCGCGGAAGATTTAGTCAAGATTGGCGCGACGACGCCGAAACAACTAGGATGTATCGGCGGATCGAACGGCGGTTTATTAACCGGCGCCATGGCGACGCACTTCCCCGAATCCTTTGGCGCAATCGTTAGTCAGTGCCCGTTGCTTGATATGGAGCGATACGTCTACTTAACCAGCGGTTCGAGTTGGATCAACGAATATGGCGACCCGAGAATTGAAAACATGAAACCGAAAATACTTGCTTGGTCGCCGTACCATCAAATCTCTGAACGCTCGGTGGCGAATATGCCGCCGACGCTGTTTACGTGCAGCACCGCGGACGATCGAGTCCACCCGTCGCACGCGAGGCGATTCGTGGAAAAGGCACACAAAGTTGCCAAAGACGAAGCGAAAGCTAAAGAAACCATCTTGTACCATGAAATGACCGAGGGTGGGCACGCCGGTGCCGCGGATAATAAAAATCGAGCAAAAATCAAAACGATTGAATATACCTTCTTACGAACAAAGCTTTGTAACGCGCAGCCATAGCATCGTAAATGGATAGTAAAGCATGTAGTAGCGCATAATATACAACAACAACAATAAACACGATTTACTATTACGCGGGCACCTTGAGCGTCTCCGCCAACGCCGAAGCGTCTAAACCGGCACCGACCGCGGCGGCTCGAAACGCCGCCGCGTGTGTCGGCCCGACGTTTTCCTTTTCGACCAGTTCTTTCAATCTCGCCATGACGCGTTCTCGTCGTCGCTCGTCCAACTCGACGTCTTCGATGGTTGAAATTCCCCAAACGGCGTACGCTAACGCTTGCGCGTCGAGATTGTTTGATTCCCCGTCGAACAAACGCACCATCAGCTTTTCGCAATCTTCCGGCGACGGTTCGAAACAGATTCTGCCGCACGCCCACAACGCGCCCGCGCAACCAGCTTTAGAGACTCTTCTTCTTCGGTTTTCGTCTTTGTTCTCGGTCGTCTTCTCAATTGCCGCGCGATCGGCACAAGCAGAAATCAACGTTTGGAACGCATCCGATTCGCCGTGCACCGGGGACCCGACAACGCCGACCGCCCAGGCGGCATGGGTCAAAGCGACCCCATCTAAGGAATCGGATTCCTTCGCGATGCGTTCGAGCAAGTTTTCCAAATACGTTTCCGGCAATTTCGCGTTCAACGTCGCCGAAGACCAGCATATGTTCGCGCACTGGTACGCGGAAAACGTTTCCATCACCGCTTCGCTTTGACGCAAAAGCGAGGTGATCACCGCTCGATCGCCGCCGTAACTTTTCGAACTACCTTCGTCCACGCTTTCGTCTTCGCTATAATCGACGGATTCTTTTAAAGCGCCTACGCCGCCACTAAACAGTCGAGCCCATTTCGCGTAAGCCCATAGCGCGTTCGCGACATCTGGCGCTCGAAACTCTTCCTCAATCTCACACGCTCTTCGCTGCGCCGAGGCGAGCAATCTCGATCTCGGCTCAAATCCTAAAGCCGCCAAGGCCCACAAAATCGTCGACAAACACTTCGCGTCGGCGTACTTCATTTGCAACGCGGATCGTTTGGAAATGGCAGAGAGCAACGATTTCACTCTCGTCGGGTCGTCGGAGAATAACCTGGCTAAAGCCCACGAGACGTTGGAAAGACCCAGCGGAGACATTTCCGGAATTTTCGTTTCGCACATTTCCAGTAAAGCTTGGAATCTTGGATCGACTAGGAGTTCTTTTTTCGTGGATACGGGTCTGTACCCTCCTTCTTCGTCGCTGTTGTTCCCTTCCTCTTCGTCTTCTTCTTTTCGTTCTGACGCCGTCGTCGTTGCGCCGCTTACTCCTAAAGTGTTCACTACCGTCGTCGATTTCACCGTTCGCGATTTCGCGGCTCGTTTCTTGCTATTATTATTATTGCTCCCAAAGTTCGGTTGCGTGATCACCCTCGCCAATCGGTGCAAAGCAGTGCTCGCGTTGACTTTATTAAACACGTCGTATTGCTCTTCCACTCGATTTAAAATAAATCCCGCGTCGGTGGCATCCATCAAATCCCCTTGCAAATCCTTCGCCCGATCCAACAGTCTCACGCTCAACGCCGCGCGCATCCTATACTCGCTCGGTAACGCCAACTTCGCGTACGACCACTTCCGTCTTTCCAAACCTAACTTATCCAGTTTATTCGCGTGCGTCTCCACGCAGTCCAACAAAACAGAAAATCTCGCATCCGCCAACACGAATTTTGCTTCTTTCCTCCGTAACCTCCCTGCTCTGGTCGTCAAGGACACCGCTATTCTGTGTAACGCTTGCACGCTGTTATTCGGGCTGAACTGCTCGGATTTCTCTTCGACAACTTCTAATATCGACTTCGCGTCGTCCAATCTCGACAGTTGACTCGTTATGTCCGATTGGTTCATCTTCGTTAACATCTTGTTGTTGTTGTTGTTCGGCTTTTGGTTTTCTTTTTCAGACGCTCGATGTTGTCTTCTCGACGTTGGTGCTTCCATCAAAACGTTGTCGTTCTCCTCCTCTTCGGTCTCTTCAGCAAACATCTCCTCGTCCTCGTCCTCGTCCTCGTCGTTCGTCGTTCGTCGTTCTTCTCGCTGCGAAGAAGAAAAGCTTTTTCCGACGATCGTTGCACTCGAACCACCCCCTCGCGGTCTTCTCCTCGAGTGCGTATTCTTCGCTCCTCTGCTCGCGTTTAAACCATTCACCGTTGCATGTGTCTCGTTCAAAGTTGTCCTCTTCTTTTGAAAGTAGTTTTTTCCTCGCGTCGTCGTCGGATGATGATGACGATGATTGGACGAAGCACACGAAGCCGCCGCCGTCAAATTCTTTCTTCTTCCGTGAGTAAAAGGAGTCGTACTCTTAGTAAAAGTAGTATTCTTTTGATGCGTCCATCCTCGTTCTCGGTGAGAAGAAAACGACGAAGAGAGGATGGGGTTCATCGAAGAACCATGGCTCAACGAGAGCGAACAACGAGAGGAAGTAAAAGTCGTCGCAAAACTCATCTCGTCGTGTGCTACGAATGCGCTTTTCTCCTTCTTCTTTTGATGCATTAACGACTGTTACTTAAACCCTAATTGAATTGGAACCCTAAATTTTGGAATTTTTTTCTTTTCCTCGTTCTCTCGCTCAAACAACTCTTCTCTCAAACATCTCTCACTTATATAATACTTTAAAGGTTGGTGTTGTTGTGTTTGCTGTTGTTGTTATCATCGCGCAAAACCAGAACGAGGAGAAGACGAGAAGAGGAAAAGAATTCGTGCGAGACAGAGAGAGAGCTCTGTTATATACATAGAGAGAGAGCGTGGAAAAGGAGTTTTAAAGCGAGGTATAATACATTCAAATGGAGCAGCGACAATTGGGAGACGCATCCGTCCAACAAAAAACGAACGTGTCTTCTTTGTTTGAAACGACGACGACGACCACCACTCGCGACGCAAAGAAAGACAACGAAAAAGAAGACCAAGAAAATGAATTAGAGGAGAACAAACTCCCGCCGTCGCACACCGCGGAAGATATTTTAGGCGCCGAAGGCATCTCGGAAACCGATTTGTATCGCTTTTTGGAGGATTTAGACGAGATGGCACCGACGATTCCGGATCAGTACACGAATTCGGTGTTAAAAACAGTCGGCGTCGGGGAACCGGACGTAAGAGTGACACGATTAATCTCCTTAGCCGCGCAAAAGTTCATGCAACAAATCGCGGACGACTGTTTTAAAGTGCAAGCGAACAAATTAGCCGCGCTGCCGAAAGATGAAAAGCTGAGGAAGATAAACCAACGCGTCGTGTTGACGACGGAGACGTTGGGAGAGGTGTTGAGCGAATACGGGGTGAGCATGAAGAAACCGAGTTTGTTCGTCGGGAGCGGGGAAGACGAGGAAATGGAAGACGAGGAGGTGGAGATACACGAAGGCGAGGGAGGTGGTGGAGACGGGAACGTAAAAGAGAGAGAGTAAATAAGGAGCGAGAAAAACGCGTCTTTCACATGTAATACTACTATCACTTGATTTTATATATGTAGAACTTTTAACTCTGCCACGGTACGTTATTACACACACCGGCTAAAACTACGTTCACAGTATTTGATGTACACGCGCGCTTTCGCGCGGGGTGGGTGGAAAACAAATCCATCTCTCTTTCGCTCGAATCATCCTCCTCCTCCTCCTCCTCCTCTTCAAATCATCATCTTTTCCCTTGCTGAAAGTTCACCGCGAAAAGTGGAATGCTCACCCCAACCCCGACGACGGCGGCAACCGCCATCCCATACACTAACTTTGGCGAAGAAATGTCCCTGATTGCGTACATTTCTTTCGCGTGGATGTATTCTGTTTCAAAGAGAGAAAGAGAGGTTAGGGGGGTTAGATTTTAGATCAAACGAAGCTTATTTTATACTATCGTACCTGGATCGCCCGGGTTCCCTCGCGCCTGAGAGGACGTTCGAAACCCTCTAAAACTGGGGGTGTTTGTCAAGCGGCGCACGGCTGCGAGCGTTTTCGTTGCGGAGGACATCGAGAGTAATACAAGTGTGCGTATATTCTGTGCGTTATCTCTCTGAATTTATGGAGGAAAAACGAGAGACATTTCCCCATAAAACGAATATCGTCTCAACATCCAGAACGAGAGAATGAATCATCGATGAAAAGAGCTTTATATTGAAAAGAGATGGTGGCTTTTGCTCTCGTCATTCGTTTCCCCTCCTCTCCTTTTTTCCAGAGAGATTTTGGGTGGTTGAACTGAAGAAGGACAAAGAAGAAGATGACGAAGAGAAAACAACTCGAATTCCTCCGTCTCGGAATGCCGTTCGTCGCGTTTGCCGTTCTCGGAAGTTTCGGTCTCTCGCACATCATTCAAGGCCGGTTGGACGTGAAAGACGCGAAACAAGAGGTGAACGATTTTCGAGCGCCGGTGTTAGCGCAAAGGAAACGGGAGAGGAGGAAAAGGGACGAGAAAAAAAACGAGGCACAGTTGAGGGAAACAGTCAAGGAGGAGTACGAGTTGAAAGAAGTGCCCAGGCCGACGGGGAGTTGGTGGTGAATCCCTCTCTCTCTCTTTCTCTCTCTGAGAGAGAATTGTCGCGGTAGCATTAGGCTTTGTTCTGTTATTGTTATTACACCGGCGTATAATTATCTACCGTACTTATTCTTTAACGCAAACTTCTTTCTCCTCAAATGTCTTTCAACGAAGGCATGCGAGAGATGACGGTGGCGATGATCTCGGTGGAGACCAAGAACCCGTCCGGGTCGGTCAAGCGCACGGCTTTGATTTTGTTTGAATCGTCGTCCCGTGGTATAGTTTCGTACAGCTTCCTCTCCTTCTCCTTTGCATTTTTGCCAAAGGTGTTGTTTCCAACGTCATTGGCGGACGTTTCTTCGACGAAGCGCAACGCGTCGAATAACTCTTGGACGACTTTTGCTCCGAACGAACGTTCGAGCTCTTGAACGTCCACGCCTCGCGCGGTTCGAAAACCGAGCATGATGCGTTCTAAAATCGCGTCCGCGATTTCATCTAAAACTTCCTCGTCCGTGCAATCTTTTCGTAGCTGCGTAAACGCCTCTTCGCTGCCGAAGGAATTTTGTTCGAAATCTTGGACGAAACCGTAGTATTGTTTCATCCCTCTCGGTCGCGCTAATCGTTCGTTGTCGATGCGACTGGTGGCAGATAAACCAAACGCGTACCACGAGCCGTTTATAGCGTCCCAGTAGTTTTTGTTGTGTTTGCATTCGTTTTCTACGCCTTTAGCGAAGGAGGAGATTTCGTACCGGTGGAAGCCGCCGCGCGAGGTTAAGATTTCAGACGCTAACTTGTACTGCTCGGCGACGACGGATTCGGAAGGGAGAGGTAACCGGTCGCCGAGTTTATACGCCACTTTCTTGTTTTGCCTTTCCTTCTCTAGTTTCTTTCTCTGTTTTATGCTGTAATCGTCGTCCGTTTCTCGTCTGATTTCTTCCATCCGCTCTTCGAACGTTTTCGCTTTCGCATCCGCTCTTTTCATCTCCTCCGTGCGCTTGTCTCGATTTTTACTGCTGTCTTTTAAAAAGAGCAACCCGTCGTCTGAATCGTTTGAATCGTCGTCCCCGTACCACTTCCCGAACGCTGTCTTCTCTTCCACTTGCAAATCGTACGCGGACACGTGCGGTGCCTCGCACTCGATCGCTTCATATAAACCCTTCTCCCAAATCTCCAACGTCGACCCGGGTAAACCGCTGATTAAATCGATCGACCACGTCTCGATTGAGTTTGATCTACTCCCGCTAAATTTACTATCACTCTTACCACCACTACTCCTACCACTCCCTAATAACGCGTGCACGTGCTCTATGCTCTCGTAAATCTCCAAAACCCCGTGCGTTCTTCCGCACGCTTTCAAAACGTTCTCGTCGAAACTCTGCGCGCCTAACGATATTCGATTGACGCCCAATCCTACGAAGCCTCTCAGCGTCTCCCGCGTAAACGTCCCGGGATCGCACTCCATGGATATCTCAACCTGAGACCAATCGATTCCAAACGCGTTCTCTAAACTCACCAGTAACTTTTCCATTTGTTTCACCGACATTAACGACGGCGTCCCTCCTCCAAAGAAAATCGTTTCCAACCCTTTCTCGTTTTTTTCTCTTCCTCCTCTCGAGCTCGTCTTCTCGTACGTCCCACGTAACCGTCCTTGGTGGGTGATTTCCCGGCACACGAAATCGGTGTACGCATCCATCGCGTCGTTTATTTTCCCCCCATCTCGTCCTATTCTTCTGTCTCCTATTATTTGCGTCGCAAAATCGCAGTAGTGGCACTTTTGTTTGCAAAACGGCAGGTGCACGTACGCGCTTTGGATGTGCGACAAACGCGTCGGTTTCGGGGAATGCAAGCGAGATTGGAAAATTGATGATTCTTCTTTATTCGTATCATTAGTACTCGTCGTCAAAGTCGCGAAAGACGACGCGCGCTTCTTCTTTCCTCCTCCTCTGAACCCGTGTCTTTCTCCGCCTCTCTGTCGTCGTTGTCTTCTCAACCCCGAGCTGGAAAGAAGAGAAAGAGGACGTCGAAGAAACATCATCATAATTTCTGTTCGTTAGTATGGTGAACAAACAAACAAAGAAGGGGAGGACGAGACTCTCAAGTATTAGGGTTTAATACCCTAAACGTTTGCCTTGGTTTTTTTTATGGCAATTAATTGGTTGATTTTGCGCACAAAAAGGTCTCTCTCTCTGTTATTGTTATTAGGTGATTTTAAACACGCAGAGAGAGGAAGAAGAAGAAGAGAAGGAGGCTTTTGTTCCTGCTTTTTGGGTCGACGCACCGCGCGCTTTTGCTGCTGCTGCTGTGAGAGTCGTGCGACTCTTCTTCTTTTTAAGAGGCGCTTTTGTTGTGTTTGTGATACAATCGTTTGAGAAGGAGGAAAAGGATTTGCAATTTTGAAACGATGACGCGGAGGGAGAACAGAAACAACGAACAACTCGTGGTGGACGAGAACGAAGAAACAGAAGATGAAGAACTCGAGCCGCCGCACGAGGTGATCACGTACGTAGACCAGAAAGCGTTGCTGAGGAAACAGAACTTTCGCGACAGGAGCGATGATGATGCGAATGCGACTACGAATGCTACAAACGAAAGAAGAAAAGATGGAGGAGAGAAAGAGCGGAGGATAAAGATGATGAATCTGGATGTCAACGAAGGGTTTCAAATGGGGTTTCAAGACCCGTCCAGTGGGTTTGGGTTGTGGGGAGGCGGGAACGAGAGTTTAGAAGCGACGGCGACGATGACGACGACGACGACAAATGAAGATGACTTTGACGGCGCCGTCGCGATGACGACGCCGATGGCGAAGAATACAAACAATAACAGTTTGGATGATGGGTTCGAGAGGAGGACGTCGCCGCGCGCGCGTAAGACCGCATCAGCAGCAGTGGTGAGAGCGACGAGAACGACTACTAACGATAATAATACAACCGCAGTGACCGTTCGGAGGAGTCCGAGGAAGCACAGAGAAAGTATGGATGGTCCGTCGACGCAAACGGTGTCGTCGCCGTCCGGCGGCGCGGCGAACAAAAAGAACAAGAAGAGAAAGACGACTACCGCTACTGCTCAAACGACGCAAGTTACGAAAGCGTTCACGAACAACCAGAGGAAAAGATCCGCGAAAGACGCGAACGCAACGTCGGCACCGTCGAAGAGGGGTAAAATTACGACGACAAAAACTACCGCCGCGAGAGGAGGAAGACAGAGCCAACAAGCGAACGTGCGGAAGACGGCTTTAGTCATGACCTCTACGCAGCAGCAGCCGTCTCAACAACTGCCGTCGAGTAATCGCGGGACTTTGCCCACGACGATGCAAAGAGTGCAGCAAAACAAACCGACGAAACAAACAACTGGAGGAACAGGTAGAAAAGACAACAATATCAACGCACCAAAGGCGTTACCGCTGACAACAAGGGGTGGTGGTGATGGTGGTCAAGGAGGAATACAACTCCCTCGATCGACGTCAAAGATGCCAACCTCGACGCGAGATAAAGTATTAGGCGTAGTAAAACCAGCTCCAGTTATAGAAAAAGTAAGATACGATAGCAAAAAGAACAGCAGCTTGGACGGGACGCAGTCGTCGTTGGGCAACGGCACGGAGGAAATCGAGGACGACATCGAGGACGACATAATCGACAGTGGAGACGACGAGAACGGCGGTGAGGATGAGACCAACATAGATGTCGTCGCGTTGCCCAAGAATGCCGTAACAACGACGCAGAGGAATGATACAGGCAATGACGACGACGACGATGATGGCGCGCCCCCAATCCACCAGACGCAAAAACAAGGAGAAGCGGGAGGTAAAGAAGAAAAAGAAAAGAAGAAAGTCACTTCTTTTCTACCGAAACTCGCATCACCGACGAACGATTTGTTCTTAGACGGCGTCGGAGGTGGAGGCAAGAAATCCAAAAGAGGCGCCGAATTCACGGGGAGCGGTCCTAAAGCGCGCCTCAAACGCGCGTTGCAAAAGTTGAAAATCAACAAACTCCGATTCGAGGAAAACGTAAAGAAAAATCGCCTTGAATACGACGAAGGGTCTTCACGAGAAAACGGCATCACGTTCCACGTGCGTTCGGTAACGATGGAAAGAGGAATTTTCAGATGTTTCGGGTACGCGAAACCGATGCATAGGAAAAAGACCGAAGCTGAAGTCATCGGCGACATTTTAGATGAGGAGGACGAGGAGGAAAATGTAGAAGAGGACGAAGAAGATTTCTTAAAAAAGAGAAAGGAAAAGAAAGAACTCCGCGACCTTTTGGACGATAATGGAGAATACGACGTCACCGTGTTATTCACCAAGGAGTTACAAAAAGAATTGAACGTTTCCATCGGAAACAGAGTTGAAATTTTCCAACCCTTTCGCGAAGTTCTCGCCCGAAACGGGTTTGGCGAGACCGCGCGGTGCATCGTGAGAGCTGATTTTTGTCGCGTCCTGGACGGCAACTAGTGTAAACAAAGAAGAAGAAGAAGAAGAAGAAGAAGAGATAGATACACCAAACACATAGACACAAATTATACATACACGAAATAGAAATACGCGGCAGCTGTACACATTATTATAAACTACACTCAGCAAAAACCGCCAAGAAACTCCTCCGCCACCGCTCTCCCTCTCGAGCTCACCGATAACTTCTGTTCGCTAATCTCCCCGTCCACGGATTTCAAAAAGTCCACCATGAACGCTACTAAACTCGAATTCACGAACTGTTTCTTGTGCTTCTGCGTGACTAGAAAACTTAAATCGAACGCATCGCTATTTGTCGCTTTCTTCCGTACGATTGAAAACTGCTCCGCTCTTTGGCGCATGAACCGAGACAGTTGCTTGGTCAAGATGGCGTCTAATTCGTCCGAATGCTTCAGCTTCACGGATACACGAAAACTGTTCCTCGAGCTCTCCACGAGTATAACTTCGTTGTTGTTACTGTTGTTTTTACTACCACTACTACTACTTCCTGCTCCTCCTACTCCTCCTCCAATCGCTCGCTCGATTCGTACTTCCGGGTACATCTGCTCGGGAAATTCGTCTTGAAATTCCACGAACGGTGTTGGAATCATCATCACGTTCGATTGATCATCATCATCGTCGTCATCTGTCTCAATCTTGCGCAACGCGTCGGTCAAAGCCTCGCGCACTTTCGCGTAGTGCTGTTCTCGAGAACTCATTTTAATACCAAGCGACGACGATATCTCCTTCGTTTTTTACTCGTACCGTAAAGCGGAAGTAAAAACTCTGGCGAATTGGAGTCGTCATTCCATTTTGGAAAGAGAGATGTCCCAACAAGTGATTTACGCGCGACCGGGAGAAACGGTGCTCCTCCCTGCCCCAATACGAGAGGAGCAATACTTCGGCCCAATCTCGTGCCTCTCCTGCATCGGTTTGGCTGTTTTTTTCGGCCCGTTCGGTTTGCTCGTGTGCTGCTGCCCGTGCGATAGACGCAGAGAAGTGATGGAAGGCACACAGATGGTGGTCGGGGAAGATGGGAGTTTACAACGCGTAAGTTACGGACCGGGAGTGGTACAAGCACAAAGAATGGAACCGATGATGCGAGAACAACGAGTAGTAAACAACGTGGCGAGAGGAGAACCGGTTCGGCCGGAAGGGACGAACGAACACTATTATCCGAAAGTTTAATTTGTTGTCGTTCCATTATATAAGAGAGAGATTAATAAGAGAGAGGTCTGGCAAGATCTCAGTCGTCGAGCGCGCGGAACGAACGAGGGTAACATTAACAACATTAACAATCGCAACAACAACATAGAGCAGAGATGCGTAGAGGAGGAACAACAACAACACGTATAGAGCAGACATATCGAGCCTTTGTATACTTTGTAATTCTGAAAAGAAGAGTGACCTTTCCGCCGCGCATGTAGTCCTTTTGAAACCGTTAGAGGAGACGAGGGGTTGCCTCTTTATCCTCTTCACAAAATTTTCTTGCATTTCTCTCTCTCACTTGCGCGAATCAAACGCAGACCTCTGCAGAAATCTCTTTCTCTCTCTAGAGAGAGAGAGAGAGATCGTCGTCATCATGCGTGGCGGCGGCGGGATCAGTTTCTACCTCTTTTTCCTCCTCGTTTTTAGCAGGAGCGAAGCTCGGGAAATGCATTCGAAACGACACCAACAACTTTTCAAAGAGTTGAAGATACCACCGATATCCCCTTTGAACCCATCGAAAGACTTCTCCGTGAGCGAAGCGATCAGGTTTCGCCGTTTGAGCGGGGCGGCGTATTGCGAACGAGGGTTACAAAACTGGACGTGTGAATTTTGCGACGAACAATCCTTGGTGGACGTGACCGTGTTTGAATCGGAGAAGCGATTCGTGAAAGGTTTTATAGGGTACGATAAGGAGAGGCGACGAGCGGTGGTCTCGTTTCGAGGGACCGAGCCGAAATCGTTCGAGAATTGGTTGGAAAATTTGGATGCCACGCACGCGGGGTTCCCGGTGGCTGATTTTGAAGGGAAAGGAAGAGTTCACGCGGGGTTTTTAGATGCGTACGTGCAGATTCGATTGAACTTGACGTACGCCGTCGCGAGGTTGAGCGAGAAGTATAGCAGTTTTGAATCGGACGATGATGGTGTTCGTTTGAGTGTAGAAGAAAAAGGAGAAAAGAAGGATGAGAGTAGCAGTAAGAATGAGAAAGATTTGCCACCATTTCCGATTGAAATTACCGGGCACTCGTTGGGCGGAGCCTTGGCGACGATCGCGGCGATGGATTTGGAAAGCGGCAATCACGATCCCGATCGGAAACACATCATACAGAAGAAAGTGGACGTAAAGAGCGTGTATACGTTTGGATCTCCGCGCGTTGGCGATGGCGTGTTTGCGGAGATTTACGCAGAACGGCTCGGTTTCAAAACGTACAGATTGACGCACGGAAGAGACGTCGTGCCTTCCGTACCGAATACTCTTCTGGGATTTCGCCACGTCCCGACCGAGGTGTACGAAGATCGAAACGGAAATATCACCATCGGCGATGGAAGCGGTGAATGGAAAGGCGGCGAAGATCACGTGTGGAGACGGTATAGCGTGAGCGATCACTTGTATTATTTAGGAGAATACATTTGCGGGTGCAATTCTTGAAAGAGAGAAAATATTTGTAAGCTAACACAATAAGTTGATGAGAAAACGCCGGAAAGCGTTTTCGTTATCTTGATACATATGCACAAGTATTCGGTACAATTCTTTCTACGCGGGCATGCTATTTACGTTTGCCAAGGCCAACTTTTTGCCGGTTGCCACGCGATTCTCGCAGGGCACCCGCCTCCAACTCGCACCACGCTGCTTACTTTACAGTGCATCTTCTTCTCGTTCGTCAATTTTCTAATCTCGTCTAATCCGGGAGGTCCGTAGAACGTCGCTTTTTCTTTCCACAACAACAAAATCGCCTGGTGGTAAATCCAATACGCTATTCGGTGCGGACTCAACCCTCTTCTATACAGTAACCGCAAACCGCCGTAATCGTTCCTAGCCCCTCTGGTATCCGATTCGTCTCTCTTCGCGACAAAAGCCGCGTGGAAAAAATCCCCGTACTCGGGATGTTCCACGCAGTCCACCGTTAACTTCAAATGTTTACTCACCGTAGGCATATCCGACGCAAATATTCGCCAATTCGACTCCATGTCCATAAATGGACTCACGTGTAAGCTTTTCGGCACGTGTGCGCCTAACGGTTCTGCCATACCTTTTCTATTCTGTACGCTTCCTTTGCTGCTGTTGAAGTTCATCCTCACGGTTTCCCCCCACGGCGTGTTCGTAACTTCCGTCACATTCACGAGACACTCTCCAGTTTCATTTAATACCACGTAATACACGGAAATCGGATTTTGATGGTACCCAAAACTCATCGGAGAGGTTAATAAATGGATCGAAACGTCCTTCTCTTTGACGAATGAAGGCACGTCTTCGCGCGTTCGTTCCCAAATCTCATTCGCATTCAAGTGCAAATTCGCCTGTTTCTTTCTCCACCACGTTGGAGGATTGCTGAGGTTTACCAGAGCCATTCTCAGCGGGTACCGGAAGCTCCGTCTCATGGGTAATTTACGAACGTGCGTGACGATGCCGTCGAAGAATTGCACCTTCCTTTCGTCTTCGCGTTCTATTCTTGTTTTTGAACCGAGAGAATGGATAGACAAAAGGAGCTGCCAAAAAAGCGTTATGGGAATTCCAACCAACGCTCGGAACGAGTAATACCACACGCTGAGGAAGATGAGCGCGGGTTGGGAGAGGATTTGGAGAAGAGAGGAAACTGTGGAGGAGGGGAGGGACATGGGGTCCGATTTCTTTTGTTGCTCTTTTTAAGTGAAGTGTTTCGTGTGACGCACTCAGAAATTTTTCAGGGGATGGTGTTTCAAACTGAATTTGTAAATATGAAAATCTCAAACGGAGTACACGTAGTAGTAGTTTCTCTCTCTTTTAAATACAAAGCATTCTCTTTTCTCTTCTCTCTCTCTCTCTCTCTCTCTCTCTCACTTTCAAATCATAAAATATATACTATCATCGGCAAGGTGGGCACCTTCTAGCCTTATTCGTCTAAGCGCTCTCTTTACTCAACCCGCTCTCGAGGTACCGCGTCGCCGCTCTCTTTTGAACCTTCCCATACGCGATCATCAAAGTAAAACCAACCGCGTGCACACCCAAAACGATCCAACCAAACAAAGTGACGACATCCATCACGGCTACTTCGCACGCCACGCCAAACTCTTTAAAGCATTCCGTGGATAAAACGGTCGCTACTTGGGCGCTACCGACGGAAAATATACACGCGAGACATAACAACGCGCGTTGGCCTTTCGGCAATACCTCCCACTCGGAGACTTTTTTGTACGCTACTTTCAATTCCTCTTGCGTTTTCTCGTACTCTTCGACTTCGACGTCGATTGGGACGGCGTCGATTTCATCTTTTCGACTAATTAAAGCTTTATCCATGAAATAGGCGAACATGAACATGGTGACGCCCATGCTCACGGCGGAGAGCGCGAGCATGACGGCGTTCAAGAGTTGCCAGTAGTTTTTCGAAGTGTCGTCTTCGGCGAGTATGGTGGAAACCGTCGTCGCTGCTTCGCACCCGCCGATTTTCAACTGAACAGCGCCAGAAACGACGACGTACATCAAGTATAAAACAATCACCGGGGCAGTACCTAACATTGCTTCGTGTAACGGGACTCGGATGATGCCGCACAAGACCGAGGTTGGCCAATCCGGGCCGCCGCACAACACCGCGAGTTTATCAATAGGTAAACCTTTCTGTAACAAGATGACTTTGATCGCGCGCATTTGAGGGGTATTGACCGCACACATGGCTCTAACCGCGACGCGGTTACCGAGAGGCTCGCCGATGGCTTTCTGTTGCAACATGCACGAAAACAGTTTGACGAACCAACACATGGCGCCGCAAATCATAACACCCGGCCAGAAGCCCATGGACTCTTCCACAGCACCGACGATGACGATACCACCGGTCAAATACACTGGGGGACCTGGGATCGGCGGGAGCAAGAACATAAAGACGCCAATGCCAAAGAACACAAGAAACACCATCCAAACTTCTTGCGCTTTCAAATAGGAAACCAACCACGCCAGGAAAATCACCGCGCCTTTACCTACGCCGATCGAGATTATGAAGTAGGCAAGCGCAATCCAGGTGGCGTAGACGATAGTCGTTGTTGGCGAATCGAAAAGCCACTTCAAAACCGCGCGGCATTCGTGCGTGATGAGACCATCTTTTTCGTTTTCCGGAATTTTCTGGTCCAATACTTTCGGTCGAAACGTGAGACCGATCCGCCTGCAGGCGGATGAAACGGCGGAGATTAACAACGCGGCCGGTAGCGCCGGGCCAATCGCGCATAACAAGAAACCTTTCATGATTGGATGGTTCGTTGCCGCGGCCACTTTCGTCTCCACGCCGGTGTCTTTGATAATTTTGGAAATCTTCTTTCTCCCGGCAGCGGCGAACAGGAGCATGAGAAACATCCCGACGAACAGCACGACAAACTGGATGATATCGTCCGCGATGCCCATTTCCACACCAGAAATGGACACTTGAATGTATGTACCCAGACCAAAAATCATCATTAAAACCGCAATCATTCTTACTGCACCACCTGGTCGGGAGAGAAAATTCGCCGTCGCGCCGAAGAGAAACTCGAGGAACCCAGTCGCCCCGGGTAACATCCACATCATGTACACGCTGACGCAACCGGAATCGGTCCCATCCGCGGCGGTTGAATCGCACTCGAAAACACGGTTCGGAAACGTGTACTTGTGTTTATCCCAATTGTTCTCCATGGCGAAGACCCAAAAGAACCAAGCGCCGATGATCAAAGCACCGGCCAAAAACGAGCATCTCGATGCGGCAACCATGAAGGAACGCGTAGAAATGCCTCTGCAAAAGCTCTTCTTGTACACCGCGGTGAAACCAATCTTCACCAACACGTAAATAACCACCGGTGCGGTCACGTACCTTCCAGACGCTAACAATGCCGCGCAGAACAAACCAACGCCACAAATCAAAATGACCAAGTTCAAAGCCATCGATTTCAATTTATAATCCTTCTTCACATCTTCGCTGGCATCGAGCAAATCGTTCTCGTTCAGCTCTCTCGCCTGCGGTAACATCTTTCCAGAACCGGAAGAGTTGAGTGATTTCTCGCTCTTTTCGTTTTCGTCATCGTTTTTGTTCTTACTCTTCTTTTCCGCCGCGTCGCCGGCGACGCGCGTCCCGACTCGTCCTTCACCGCTCTCGTCGTCACTGCTGTCGTCCTCGTGCGTCTCCTTCAATTTCGTCATCTTTTTCCTTTCGTGCCTTAAAATAACATCCGCGTCGAGCAACCACAAAAGAAAAAATACTCCGAAACAACTCACCCCGATGTACCACGCGGCGTCGTAGTGCGCGTCTTTATTCAAAAAGTCATACACGTGTACGCCTTTCCCCATCATCGTGTACCCGGATATGAACGCAATCGCCAACCCGATCTCTAAAAACAAGAACCCCAGCGATTTCCAAATCGTTATCTTCGGTTTCATGGATACGTATCTCACGAACAAATACCCGTCGTTGACGTCGTTCTCTCCGCCCAAGTCTTGGTTCCTCTTTTGAAACGATGGTGCTTTTTGGTCGAACGATACACTTTTGTCCGACTGTCCTCTCACTCGTTGTTGTTGTTCCTTCTTCTTTTTCGAACCATCAGAAACGACCACCCTTTCCACGCTCGTGAATGGGTTCAGCGCTTCTTCGCGTTCACCTGCGATATTCAAGTCCGCGTCTTCCTCCTGGAATTGCATCGGCGGTGGCACTTTCGGTGGAGGAGGCCGTTTGGACTTTTTTCTTTTCAACTGAATCTTTTCCCCGTTACCGTTAGTATTCGAAGACGACATCTTCTCAAGACAGACAGACAGACGGAGGAAAGAATTACGCGGCGTTTAGTGTGCTCCCGAGACCTGTCTTACGCTTTATTCACCGAACGCATGTATATGTATATATACAGAGTACTATGAATTGAGAATTATAATGGAGAGGATCGCCTCGTTTCAAACCCAACGCGAGGACCAAAAATAACACAAATATCGGTAGACAACACCCGAGTCAGAAAAGAAAAGGTCACCAGAAAAGAACAACGAAAAAGAAGAGCAGAAATTTGCCAGAGAAAACATTTCGCAGCGAAGAGAGATATTTTTTCTTTTTCTTGCCTTCAATTATTTATCGCGATGGACAGTCGGTCTTGGAGTCTCTTGGGAAGAAGTTCGTTAGAAAGAGAACCACCTCTTTGTGCAATTTCTTCGTTGTTCTCTTTCTTTCTCTCTCTCCACGTCGGCGGCAGTATCATCATTAAATGAGAAGATGAGAAACTTTGACGATGGTGATGAAGACGATGATGATTCTGATGATTCTGAGGGCGAATTCGCGGACGAGGGCGATTGGTACGCGTCTCTAATCGCCGGGGAACGAGTCGGCGAGTGGTTAGATGTCATCGAAGAAGAGACGAAACAACAGAGGAGTAACGACGACGAGGAAAAGGAGGAGGAAGAGGAGGGGAGAAGAAACAGAAGAAGAACGAAGAATGATGATGATAAAAGATTTCGGAGCGCGATCGAGCAGTTGACGAAACACGTGGAAGAGGACGAGGTGTACGGCGAGGAGGCGGAAGTGGCCGAGGCGGAGAGAATATTGAGCGAGGCGCTGGCGAAAGTGTCTCTGACGACGAATATCGACGACGACGACGAAGAAATAGAAAAAGAGACTTCGAGCAGCAGCAGCGTGCGAAAATTGTTGCGACAGAGCTTGGAAGCGATAGAAACGCATCGGAAAAGGAAGAAGAATGTGAAGACGTACGCGATGAAAAACGGACGAGTGGAAGTGTCGATATTGGAAACCAAGTTATCGAACGGCGTCGGGGGCAAGTTGTGGAAAGCGGCGCTGTTGTTGGCGGAGCAGTTGGACGATAAAGAGGGAGAACCAAAAGATGACGACGACGACGACGACGGTGTTATAATCGACGTGAAAGATAAGACGGTGCTGGAACTCGGCGCGGGGGTTGGATTAGTGGGTTTCGCGGCGGCCAAGTTAGGCGCCAAGGAGGTCGTGTTGTCGGATTTTGAAGCGCCTTTGCTGGAGGCGTTAGCAGAGTCCGTGGAGAGGAACGGGTCAGAGAAGACGACAAAAGTTCGGTGGCTCGATTGGCGAGCCGACGGCGCATCCAACACGGAGAAGACAGAACCGCCCGACGCCTTCCTCGCTCTCGAGAAAGAAGACACGTACGACATCATCCTCGGCTCCGATTGCCTCTACGAATCCCACCACGCTACTCTCCTCCCAAAAGTCATAAACAAACGTCTCTCTTCATCCCCAAACGCGCGATGTCGCCTCCTCGGCGCCGTGCGCAACCGCGAAATGTTGGACCAGTTGATTGAAAACTTTCGTAAGTGCGAAAATTTACGCGCGACGGAAACTTCAGTCGCCAAGAGCGAGCGGTTAAATTACGACGGCGGGTACGTCCGCGTAGACATAAAACGAAAAAGTTTCTGATAAAATATAGTATTTGAGCGTTAGCATCATCGTAGTCTACTTTTCGACGACCAGCGAGGACGACTTAACGAGTACAGTACTTTTTCGTTTCAATTTTTCCTCCTTTGCTTCATTTCCGCACTCGCGAAAAACAAATTTAAAACACACACACAAACGCGCTTAGAAACATCAATCATCATCATGTCCTCCTCTTCAAAGCCGACGAAAACGTTACTCTTTGGCGTCTGCGTGGCGTCCTTTTCTGTCCTCGCGGCGTTCGCCTCGGAAAACGCGCACGTTTTGTTGCATCAGGTACGGTTTTGTGATGGTGTTTGTGATCTCCCACTCGTGCGCTCGTCGTTTCCCCGCGATCGAATTTCGCCAACGACGACGACGTAAACGACGAATCTCTTTCTTCTCTGAACCCTTCGTCGAGGAAACGAGAGATGAGGATAACTCTTTTTTTCTTTTATTAACCATCTTCTTCTTTGTATTCTTCAAACAACAGACGGTCTCTTCGAGCGCGTTCGTCCAAGGCGAAAACGTGACCGTCTCGGTCACCGCCACCAACGCCGGTTTGGCAAACGCTCGAAACGTCGTCGTCAAAGCACCACAGACACGAAACGAAGGGAAGTGGACGCAAGTGAACGAAGAGAGTTTGGAACAAAAGATGACGAATTTAGACGTCGGGGAGACGAAGGAGATGACGTACGTGTATAACGTGAAAGACGCGGGGACGTATACGGTGGAACCGGCGACGATTCAATATTTCGCGAGCGATACGAGAGAGGTGACGAAAGGCGAATCGAACGTGGTGAAGAACGTGAAAGTTTTGACGCCGATGCAGAATAACGCGAGAAAAGCGTTGAGAGTGACTGGTTTTTTCTCGTTGGGGGCATTGAATACGGTGGAGGATTGGTTGAAGTTTTCCAAGTGGATCGCCGGGACGATTGCTTTGTTTTTGTTGAATTGGTTCGCGTTGAAAATAAAATACGGACTGCAATCGTTGCGACGCATGGCCGCGGTCAGAGGATTAGAAGGCGACGCCAAGTTAGAATAAGTAATAAAATCATCTTCTCAAAATAATCACAACATAACATTTACAACAACAAGAACAACATTACATACTAATATCTCAATATCAACTCCATTTTAATTTATTTCTTTATTATGTACGAGAGATATCTCAATCATCAACGCGACAAAGCAGAATTTATTACATACGTATTTCACGACTTACTTCGTGTACACTTTCGTGTCCAAACCAGTTCGGCCTTCGCCAGATCCCGGTACGGTGCCGGCAACGTACCCGCCGTTTTGGCCAATCAAAGGCGGCTTCGGCGTGGCGACGCCGTCGATGACGTGAATAATCCCGTTATCGAATTCGATGTCCACGGCGCCGATGAACCCGCCATCAACTCTCCCGGCCAAGCCTTGCGTCCCTTGCGGCGGCATCCCGACTTCAATCCTCCCTTCCGTTTTAAACGTCTTGGAATCGATGGCGATTTTGTTCCCTTCCAAAGTCATGATTAAAGGGAAGTTCGTCACGTGTTTGGACATGATTTTCCCTTTGATGCAGTGATATTTCAAGATATCTCCGAGCGCTTTCCCTTCTGGCAAACTGTACGCAGCCATGGCGGCATCGTTCGGCGCGAAGACCGTAAAACTGCCTTCGGATAAAGCGGCGGTTAAGCCTTCGCTGGCGACCGCGGCTGCGAGTGCCGCGCATCCGTTCGCTTTGCACGCTTCTTCCTGTTTGTAGTGATACGAGTCGACAGATTAAAAAGATTAGCGGATAAGAAGAAGAAGTAAAAAAGATCAGAAAAATGAGAAAGATTACATAAACATAAAAAAAGAGAGAACATAACGTAACAAAAACGCACGAAGGAAGCGGCTTTGGTTTGGACCGAAACTCTCTTTTTGCTGCTCGCGTTCTTCTTCACGGAGAAGACTTTTTGTTGTTGTCCGACAGACGCGGAGAAGGTTAAAGAAGATGCCATTGTTGTATTGTAGGAATTGATTAGTTGAAAATTTTTTCTGACGTGTCGTAAAAAAGAGCTCACGAAAAAAGCTCAAACAACATCAAAAGAAGAAAAACTCTCGAGGAAAATAAACAAAAAAAAAGTGAAAAAGCAGCCCAAAAATCAGTTCAACTTTTTTGCAAAAAAGAAGAAAAAACTCTGTCGTAGAAGAAACGAACGCACCTGAAAAACACACTAGTATTGAGACTGTTTAGAAAACTATGGCAGCAACAACAACAAAAGCGAGGAAACGATCGCGATCGAAATCGACGGAACCACCACCACCACTACCACCACCAAAAAGCGATGAGAATGATGTTAACAACGCTAAAGCGCTTCTTAAATTGCGTCAAACCGCCGGGAAAATCCAAACCGCCATCGACTTTTGCCACCACCGAATCTTAAAATCACACATCGAATTCCCGAACAAAGACACCGGAGTAAACGTGGAGACTCTGTTAGAATACGCGAGACGCGTCGCGTACACCACGTCCGCGCCGCTGAATTATCAACCAGGGGTGAGTCAACTGTGCGGACAACTCCCACCGGCACCTCAGGAGGAACATTTTCTCGTCTCGCAGATGAAGAAAAGACACGAGGAGAAATTGGTGCACGAGCAAGCTTTGCAAAGGAAGCGACAGCGAGAGGAAGAGACGACGAAGAGACAAAAAGAAATCGAAGAGATGGCCAAGTTACCGAAGGAAGAGCTGATACGAAGACTCGTGCAATGGAAACCGGGCGCTGCGTGGCCGGCTGGCGTGCCGAAACCCCCGGTAGGGTGGAAACCCGGCGACCCGTTGGCGTTTCTCACAACGAAAGCTGCTCCGAACGCCCCTGGCGAAGCTTCGCCTTCGAAGCGCGCCGCCGCGGAGAAGCAACCAGATAAACAAGAAGAAAAACAGCAACAGTTAAGCTTAGATTTTGAGGAAGACGAAGGTGAAGACGATTTCGACGACGACGACGCGTTCGATTTTGACGTCGTTTCCGCCTCCGACGGCGGCGACGACGACAGCGACTGATTTTAAATAAGAAACGCTCGAGAAACGCGCGCGCGAGTAGCGACAACAACAACACATATAGAAAAACTAGTTTTAGACAGCGTGTATACTATAACATCCTACGAGAATAAACCACCGATTAATATTAATACTGCTGTTATCGCGTTTCCAAGCGTTTTTCATGAGAGCGTTTTTGAACCGCTAAAACTCCTCACACTACGAACATGGGTTCACCCCCGCTCTTCTCTTCCTCTCGCTTGGACGAGAAGAGAAGAACATTGTCGACCCTAACGAACAGTAATAATAAGCACTTGTTTTTTCAAGCGTTCCTCGCGTCCGTGTTCTTGCTCCTCTTGGCGCTGACGACGAACACGAGTACCATCGACGACGACAACAGAAACGCCGGCTTCGGGGAAGATGTTGAGAATTTCGCTCGGAAAATCGACGCGCAAAAACTGATGAAACAGATCCAAAACCAACACGGCGGCGCGTACGAAGACGAGGACTCGAAGAAAGCGGTGAATTACGCCGTGAAGTTGGATATTTTATCGCACGATGCGGAGTTGAAAGCTATAAAGTTGATGCGAGAGAGAGACGCGTTGTTGCGAGCGTTGGATGCGAACGATAAAAATTCCGGGTCGTTGGACGAATTCGCCGGGGAGGATTCGAGCGGGTTCGGGATGTCTTCTGTATCCGGGAAGAGTTTGAGTTATAAGAAAATGAGCAAGCAGGTGAATTTATGCAACGAAGATGGGACGAACGTGAACTGTCCGAAACGTGCGAACGTGATTGAGGAAGAAGAGTCGTCTTCGTTTCCGAAGGTGTTCGTCTACGACGTGCCGAAACAGTTGACGAGCGAGTTAGCGAAGAGGTACGGACGATGCGAACGCGACCAGTACGGAACGGAAATTTGGTTCCATAGAAACTTTAGGGACGATAAAAATGGCGTCCGGACGATGAATCCAGAGGAGGCGGATTTGTTCTTCGTGCCGCAATACGGCGAGTGTTTCTTGTGGTCGAGAGAGATGTTGAGACACGAGAACCAAGGGCAAGCGATGGAGGAAACGAACGAGTATTTTTTGGAAGTTTTATCGCACGTGAAAGGAAAATTGCCGTATTTCAATCGCACGGACGGGAGAGATCATATTTTCGTCTTTGCCGGGGCGAGAGGACCGACGATTTTTCGAGATTGGCAAAAGGAAATACCGCACTCGATTTATTTAACGCCGGAAGGCGATCGGACGTTACCTCAGTTTGACACGTGGAAAGATATCGTCATCCCGGGTTTAGAGTACGACAAACGAATGTATTTGGAAGAACATCGAAACGAGTTGGTGACAAATCCTCCGAAGCGGAAAATATTAGCCATGTTCCGCGGCACCATCGACCACCCGGCTGGGTTCGCGTACAGTAAAGGTTTGCGCCCGAAACTGAAAAAAATCTTCCAAAACGCCACCGACGTCATCTACGATACCAAAATCAAAGATTGCGACCGGGACTGTTACGTCCGCGAAATGACGGAATCTGTGTTTTGCTTGAACCCATTAGGTTGGACCCCTTGGACGCTCCGTTTCTACCAAGCCGTGATGACTCGATGCATCCCGATTATCATCGCCGATAACATCGAATTCCCGTTCGAATCCGAAATCAACTACAGCGAATTCGCGTTGAAAATTCCAGAAAAGGACGTCTCAGACATTCTAGAAACCATGAGAGACATGCCAGAGGAAGAGCGCGAACGGCGTCGTCGATACATGGACAAAATCTGGAAACAATTCACCTACCAGCGACCGGCGGAAATCGGCGACGCGTATTACTCCACCGTGAAAGAGTTGGCCAGAAAAGTCCGCGCGCACAAGAAATACGGTCGCGAAAGCTTTTGGTGACTTTGACGACGATCGACGAAAGTGTTGTTTTCAACGAACCCGGCGTGTTGCACGCATCATTTGTACTAAATAATATATAGAAGAGAGAGAGAGAGAGAGAGGGAGAAAAGTAGAGAACAGATGATGATACCTATTAGCGGATGTTTAGCAACGTAGCAGCTCTGTTAGCAATCGGCAAAAAAGCAGCCTTTTTTGAATTTTTTCCTCTTTTTCAAAATCCGCACAAAACGAAGAAACACGAGAACACGCTTTGAACGCATCTCGTCGCCTACATCTCCCGCCCGTTTTATTCCTCGAAGAAGAAGAAGAAAACGAACTCGCGATGATGGTGGATCCATCGCTGCCAGATCCTCCTCCTGCTGATCCGCCAGTATCAGCAGCTAAAGCAAAATCGACTCAAATCTCGCGAAGGGAAGCGCGAACGAAATTGCGAATGATGGAAACCGACATCGAGCTCCACCGGGAAGAGATGCGACAAAGCGGCTCTCGGAAACTCGCCGTGATGGCCGAGAAAGTCGACGAGAATTACCGCCTCGCAAACATCGGAGGCATGAGAACGCGAGAGCAAGAGATGGATTTGAAAAACGTCAGTCGTCTCGCCAGCATCGGGGTAGATATGAGTAAAGATTTGAACCAAAACGGACGAAGTCGATTTACGGTCAGGCAAGTGGTGAACGGATTGACGAGTTTGTTCATGCGAGGGAGAGTTCCAAACGAACAGACGTTAGCCGAAGACGACGCGGAATTCGTCAGCCACGGGGCCATGGATTGGGCAGAGCTGGGAGATTTTGCCAGTAAATATTACTTCGAGGTGGAGACGTTGGATTTTATGTGAGTAGTGTGTTCTCGTTCTTCTTTGTGTCTTCTTTGTCTTCTTCGTTTGCGCGAGATGCGCGTAGTTTCATCGCCTTTCTGTTTGTTCACGCACACGCTCACCTTCTTTCCTTCTTTTAACAACTTAAACACACACACAAACACATGTACTTAAAACAGGAACGGCGTCATGAACACGGAAATTAAAGAACGGAAAATGACCCAACGACAACAAAGAGTCCCTCTCGGCGAGTTGGCGAGACCGGAGGAGTTAGAATCGACGAAGAACGACCACGAGAAGACCACCGCAAAGATTATGCAAAAAATGGTCAAAGAGTTGAACAAGTTTCCTAATAACGAATGCCCAGTCGTCGACTTGGTGTTCAACGGACAATCGTTCGCGCAGTTTATAGAAAACGTCTTCACGTTGTCGTTTCTAGTCTCGCAAGGACAAGTGTCGATTAGAAGCGAGCAAGGCAAACCGTCGATGGTGAGAAGAAATACGAGCGAGGAACAAGAGAAAACGGAGAAAGAGGAAAGAGCGGCGCACGTGATGGTGATAGACGTGCAAGGCTGGAAAGAGTTGTGCAAACAGAGGAAGAATAAACCCGGGATCATGCCGCACAGAAAAGAAGCGACGCAAGAAGAGCTTATGGGAACGGGAAAGCTCGTCTCGCCGACCAAGAATAAAACACCGAAACAAAAACGCGCCGCCGGAAACGACGACGACGACGACGGCGGATTCACGATCCAGTCCATCCTCGAAGACGACGACAGGCAGCAGCACCAGCAGCATTCAAAGAAACCGACGACGACTAAGAAAAAGCTCTCGGACCGGACCAACAGCGACGAAGAGCGAGCCGCCTCGTTGGAGCCGCCGGCCAAGAGAAGAAATAGTAAGAAAGCGACGCCGCCAAAGAGATCAAAGGTGAGAACCATCGTCGAAGAACGAGACACAGAATATTAAGAAGAAGAAGAGAGGAGAGAAGAAGAGAGTAGAGTTGTAAAATCAGAGACCGAAAAGACATTTTCACGCACAACAACGCAAAAGTACATTGACTTCTTCTTTTCTCTCGTGAGTCAACAAAAACATGATATTTTTCTCTGAATTGCCTCACTTTTTTCTCCACTCCTGCTCCTCCTATACATCTACTCCTACTCCAGAACGACTACTCTTACTCCTCAGATCGAGTAAATGCGCGCCGCCGCCTTCGCTTTTTGTCCACAGAAGACGACGGAAACGACGCCTTTTCGCGTCTTTGAACAACGAAGAAGACATCATCATCATCAACGAATCGGCCGCCACTTTATAACGGAATTTTACCGACGAAAACGACGGCCATCCTCCTCCTTTTCCGCTTTGTCTTCTTCCTCCGAGATGCCAAAAACCACCCCAGAGTCGTTAAAGCGATTACAAAACGGATCCGACGTCCGAGGGGTCGCGTTAGCGGGCGTGGAAAACGAACCGATTACCATCACGCCAGAATCGGTGTTTTGCTTAGGCTGTGCCTTTGTGGATTGGTTGAGAGAGACAGAAAAATGTACCAATAATCCAATGTGTACGGTTGGCATCGGCCGAGACCCGCGATTGTCCGGACCGTCGTTGAAAGATGCGTTCGCGCGTGGCGTACAATTTAAAGGCGGCGTTGCGATTGATTGCGAGTTATCGACGACGCCGGCGTGTTTCTTCGCCACGGTGAGCAACCGCGAGCTCGGGCCGGCGTACGAAGGGTGCGTGATGCTCACGGCGAGTCATTTACCGTTTAATAGGAACGGGATTAAGTTTTTTACCAAAGATGGAGGGCTGGATAAGAAAGACGTTGGGTTTATGTGCGAAAGAGCGGCTGAATATATCGCCGAAGCGGAGAAGGAGATGGCGAAAGGCGGAGAGGCGAAGATCGAATCGAGACCGTACATCGACAAATACAGTTCGATTTTGAGAGACAAAATTATCAAAGGGATTAACGATGGGACGAACGAACCGTTAAAAGGGTTTAAGATTGTCGTGGACGCTGGGAACGGAAGCGGTGGGTTTTTCGCGACGAAAGTTTTAGAACCGTTAGGGGCGGACTGTACCGGGTCTCAGTTTTTAGATCCGGACGGGATGTTTCCGAACCACGCGCCGAACCCGGAGGAGAAAGAGGCGATGGAATCCGCGACGAAAGCGGTTTTGGCGAGTAAAGCGGATTTAGGGATTGTTTTCGATACCGACGTCGATCGATCTGCGGTGATTGATTCGTTCGGGAAGGAAATCAACCGGAATAAGTTGATTGCGGTGTTATCGCACATCGCTTTGCAAAAAGAACCGGGAAGCACGATTGTGACGGATTCAGTCACCTCTTCCGGGTTGAAAACATTCATCGAAAGTAAAGGTGGGATACACTTGCGGTACATGCGAGGGTATAAAAACGTAATCAACAAAGGCATCGAGTTGAATTCGAAAGGTATCAACGCGCCTTTAATGATTGAAACTTCCGGCCACGGCGCGATGAAAGAAAACTACAACTTGGACGACGGCGCGTATTTAGCGGTGAAGATAATCATCGAGGCGGTGAAGAGGAAGAATGCAGGCGGTGGTGGTATTGGCGAGATTTTAGAGAGTTTGAAAGAACCGTTGGAGTCCTCGGAGGTTCGATTGAAAATAGCAAACCCAGAGTTTAAAAAAGTTGGTTCAGACGTCATCGAACAGTTTAAGCAAGCGATCGAAAGCGGGTATTTCGAACCGAATTTTGTCTGCGCGAAGGAAAACTTTGAAGGCATCCGAGCCGAAAGTGAAGCCAAAGGGTGGTTCCTCTTGCGTTCGTCGTTACACGACCCGGTGATGGTGTTGAACATTGAAAGCGACGAGGAAGGCGGCGTGAAAAAATACGCCGAGCAAATCGTGAAATGGTTCGAGGAGAAGAAGTTTGCAGACGTCGACGCGTCTGCCATTGCAACGATTTAAAGAAGTGCACCACGTTTGCATATACATTCTACACGTAGGTATAAGAGTACGAGCGCCGCGCGCGAAAGAAGCATAAATGTTGTTGTATTCAACCATTTCAATTTTTTCTTAAAATCAAGACAAGGATTTTATAACAAACTATGAATAATACTTTCCCTAATACTACTGCTTTTAACCAATGGTATCATCGAAAATGTAAAACCGAATGATAATGTTTACCCGCCTCTACCGAACGCCGGTCTCTCCGAGCGGTAGCCTTCGCGGTCCCCGCCTCGGCCGCCGCCGCGGCCGCCGAAGCCGCCGCGGCCGCCGCCGCCGCGGCCGGCGTCGGCGCCCGGTCTTTCCCCAGCCGGTCTCGCGGACTTCTTCAACGTGTCCGGAACGACGTCCGGCCCTAAGTTCAGGTACTCTCTCAAGTACTCGATGCCTTCGTTGGTCAAGTAATAGTAATAGTACTGCCACGAGAAGATTTCCTTGACGTACTCTTTACTCTTGAACGATTGCATGAGCTTGATGACTTGCAAATTCGGCACCGGAATGTCCGGGTGTTGCGGCAAAGAGTAATCTTTCTTCGCGTAGACGACGCCCTCTGTTTAAACATCGCAGAAAGAGATTAAGAGAGAACGAGAGCAAAAGTCAGCACACATCATCAAAGAGAGAGAGAGAGAGTTATAATAAAAGGTTTATTGGAATTTTGATCCATTTTAGGGCCAAAGTTGATGAATGATGAGAGAGAGATATATGTTACCTTTAAAGAGGTACTTGTACACCTCGTTTCTGTTCGCTTTGGAAATTAACATATTTGTTCTTCTTCTTCTACGTTTTTGTTCAACAAGACTTCTTCTTCTTATTAAAGCGTGTGTAAAGTCTCTATGCCTTTTAGCGAACGAAGGCTGGCGTTTTGTTTTGTGGAGGAGATGATGTCTGAAGAGAGGCGAGAAGGAGGGTTTTTGAGCTTCTGTGTTTTAGGGTTTGTATGCAACCCTAAATGCTAAAGCAAAGAAAATTCAAAAAGTTTCATGAGAAAGCGCAGCACAAAAAGAAGAGAGAGAGAGAGAGACGAGATGATGGACGACGGAGCGTTCGAGGACGAGGAGGAGGAATTCGACGACGACGACGAGAGATACGTACCAACACTCCAACAGACGTTATCAAAACTTCGCTCGCGACGAGATGCCGCGCGAGAAAACAAGCACGGGTTGAGATCTTCCGCGCTCTTTTTCGCGGAAAATTGTTGCGTCATGAGCAGCGCGTTAGTCAAGTTCGTCGTGAAGAAGAAGAAGAAGAAAAAGATGAAGATGAAGAACGAAGATGAAGAAGAAACGCACGATTTTGCGACGACGACTTTGACGACGTTCGAACGGGAAAAGAAATCGGACGTGTACGCGTTCGCGTCCATTCTCCACGAGGACGGGCAACACGCGCGAGCGATGGAAATCATGAAGAAGAAGAAAGGAGAAAGAGGAGGAAACAAAGAAGAGGAAAACTATTTAGACGAGTTCGGAGAGATGAGCGTGTTAGCCAGTCGGTGCTTGTATAAATCGAGGAAATTCGAGGAGTGCTTGAAAATGTGCGAGTTGGACGGTTTGGTGGATTTCGGAGGGCAGTCGTCGAATCACGCGTTTACCGGGGACGTGGTCGGAGCGAACCACGTCGGGACGCCCTCGGTGTATAATAATAACAACAGCGTTCTTAACGGAGACGACGAGGATGGCAGAGATTTAGTGGCGATGAAACAGGACGACGGACTGGACCAGTTAAGAGCTATATCGGCACACGTTCGCGGGAAGGTGCACGACCAGTTGGACGCTCGAAACGCGAGCGCGAGATGGTTCCAAATCTCTCTCATCTTAGATCCGATGTTGTACGATAGTTACGAAGCGTTGACGAAATCGCACGCGCTGCCGATGAAGAAAGAGAAAGAGGTGGTGCAGAGTTTGCGATTCGAGGAAGGGGACGAGTGGATGCGAGCGATGTACGACGCGATTGCGGGACGGTTCGAGGAGGACGATTTTGGCGCGGCGTTGAGAGATTCGACGAATACTTTTTCTACGAGAGGAGGAGGAGGAAGAAGAGGAGATAGGCTCAGAAGCGCAGCGACGCCGCCAGTGAAAGGAAGTCCGGCAAAGACGCTTTCGCCGTCCAGGAGGAGCCCGAGGAAGAAGACGCAGATGCAATCGCAACAACACAATCAATCGACGCCGGTCTCGGGAGTCACGACGGGGACGACGACGTCCTTTTCCTCTCCAGAGCTCGAAATCTTGCGTGACGCGCCTTTTCTGCGTGCGAAACGCGCCGAATGGCTTTACAACAGAGGCGAAACGCGCAAGTGTTTCGAAGAGATGCAAAGAATAGCCGCTAAATCGTCCGCGCCGTCGAGATTCGACGTGGAATCGTTGCCGGCGTACCTCGCCTCGGCGGTGGATTTGAAGAAATCGAACGATTTGTACAAGATTGCGCACGATTTAACCGCTTTGTATCCCAAACACGCGATTTCTTGGTACGCGGTCGGATGTTATTACCTCGTCGCGAAGCGATTCGACGACGCGAGACGGTATTTCGGGAAATCGACAGTTGCAGACCAAGCGTTCGCGCCGGCGTGGATCGCGTTCGGCCACGCTTTCGCCATGCAAGACGAATCCGACCAAGCCGTCGCGGCGTATCGAACTGCCTCGAGATTGTTTCCAGGTATGCACGTTCCCGTTTTGTGCGCCGGGATGGAATACAGTCGCGGTTCGAACAACGCTTCCTTTGCGCGAAGCTTCTTCGAAAAAGCGGCGGAATTGAATCCGACGGACGCTTTGGTCCAAAACGAGTTGGGCGTTTCCGCGTACAAACGAAAAGAATATTTAGAAGCCGAGCAGTTTTTGAGAGACGCGCTGTGGCTAGCCACTGGAGGAGGATCTAGCACGAGCATTAGCACGAGTCCGTCGCCGCAACATGCCACGGTCAAATCGGAAGAACACGACGTCGTCGCGTTAGCCTCTCGATTGAGCTCGCAAAAGTTGGAGCGTTGGGAGCCGTGCGTCGTGAATCTAGCGCATTGTTTACGAAAACTGAAACGATTCGAAGAATCCATCGCGTGTTACGAACAAGCCATCGCGTTGCGGCCGAATATCTCGTCCACGCACAGCGCGCTAGGTTTCGCGTACCAAATGAAAGCGAATTTTCTGGACGTGACGAGTTTAGAAAACGCGGTGGCGAGTTACCACAAAGCGCTGGGTTTAAACCCATTGTGCGAGTTCTCTCAAGAAATGTTAGAGTTGTGTTTGATCGATATCGCTGCGGTAAAATTACCTCGATACGTGCCGCACGATGAGTACGACGATAACCCGATCGATTTGAGAGATTTGAATAACAGGGAAGGAGGATTCGAAATGTACGATCAAGACGAGGACGACGAGGAGATGGAGGAATAAACAACAGTAGTAGCATTTCAAAGAAAAACGAGTAGTAGGTGTATTATTAGTATCTGAGTACCTCCAGGTACCTGGTACCTTGGTTAGTATTAATTGTCTTTCTCCCTTCCTATCTCTCTCACACACACACGTTTATCATAATCAGTCCTCGCTCGTCACAAGTCACAAGAGAAGTCGTTTAAAATATTATAAGATGTTCTCAATCCACATTCTTTTCAACAACGGTGCCATGACTAAAGCGATGACGCTCATCAACTTGATCAAGATGTTCAAACTCGGCCCGCTGGTATCTTTGAACGGGTCACCAACCGTATCGCCAACTACCGCCGCTTTATGGCACTCCGAGCCTTTCCCGCCGTGCGCGCCCGCCTCGACGTACTTTTTGCAGTTGTCCCACGCGCCGCCGGCGTTGGCCATCATAATCGCCATCGTCGATCCAGAGACGATACTTCCCGTCAAAACGCCCGCCAACGCTTCCGGTCCCATAAAAATACCAACCATGATTGGCACAATCACCGCCATCACGCCCGGAGCGACCATTTCTTTCAAACTCGCTCTCGTCGCGATGTCGACGCACGCGGCGTAATCCGGTTTCACCAAACCTTCCAAGATACCGTTGCGGAACTGTCTTCGAACTTCTTCGATGATCGACCCCGCGGATCGACCGACCGCTAACATGGTGAACCCAGAAAATACGAACGGCAAGACCCCGCCGATTAACAAACCTGGCATGACTTTCGCGTTGGCGATGATATCGACGGACAAATCCGTGCCTTTCACCGAAACGGCTTTTTGAAATGCCGTCAACAACGCCAAAGAAGTCAACACCGCGGACCCAATGGCAAATCCTTTACCAGTTGCCGCGGTGGTGTTTCCTAAACCATCTAAAGCGTCCGTTCGGTCTCTGATTTCAGGCGGCATCTCCGCCATTTCCGCGATGCCCCCGGCGTTATCCGCCACCGGTCCGTACGCGTCCGTGGCTAACGTGACGCCCAGCGTGGACAACATCCCAACCGCGGCAATCGCGACGCCGAACACACCCGTCAAGGACATAGAAACAACAATCGCTATCACAATAATCACAATCGGCGGCGCCGTGGAAAACATACCGACGGCCAAACCTTGAATCAAAACCGTCGCGGGCCCCGTCTCCGCCGCCGCGGCGATACTTCTCGTCGGCCAAAACGCGTGCGACGTGGAATACTCCGTCGCAGCGCCAATCAAAACACCCGACAACAACCCAGTGAAAACGGTAAAATAGACTTTCAAAGGCGTCGCGATCCCAATCGCCGGAATCACGAACCCGCAGAACATCAACACGCACAAACTCGCGGAAATCGTTCCGTTACGCATCGCCGTCAATAACTGCTCTTGGCTCGCGCCTTCTTGCGTTCTCACGAACAACGTACCAATAATCGCGCAGAAAATGCCCCCACCGGCGATATAAAACGGCAACGCAACCCCTCGTTGGCCGTGAATTTCTAACCCTAACGTTGCCGCGGCGATGATCGACCCGACGTACGACTCGAACAGATCCGCGCCCATACCGGCGACGTCCCCGACGTTATCCCCGACGTTATCCGCAATCGTCGCCGGGTTTCTGGGATCGTCTTCCGGAATCCCCGCTTCCACTTTACCAACTAAATCCGCCCCAACGTCGGCGGCTTTCGTATAAATCCCCCCGCCGACTCTCGCGAACAGCGCGATTGAACTCGCGCCGAACCCAAACCCAGCCAAAGTCGTCAACGCCTCTTGCGCGCTATTCTGCGTGTATTCGAAGAAAATAAACGCCACAGCTAACCCCAAAATACCAAAAGAGACCACTAACATCCCCATAACCGTCCCGGTGTTAAACGCCACCCGCAACGCCGGATCCAATCCGTGCACCGCCGCCGCCGCCGTTCTCACGTTCCCTCGAACGGCGATGCTCATCCCCATCCACCCCGTCGCCGCGCTCAACCCAGCTCCAAAAACAAAGCACACCCCCGTTGCAAACGAAATCCCCACCGAGACGAACAAAAACGTCACCGCGCAAAACACCGACAGCCATTTATACTCCGTCGCGAGAAACGCTCTCGATCCTTCCTGAATAGCCGAAGCGATCTCTTGCATTCGCGCGTTCCCCGCCGGTTGCGCGAGCACAGACTTCGCCAACTGAATCGCATACACCAACGCGCAAATACCCGCGAGTGCGCTGAACGTGCACGCCCACGCCGCGACGTTTTCTTGCGGCATTAAATTAAAACTATTATTATTATTATTATTCGTAGTACTGCTCTCTTCTTCTTCTTTCGAACGCATGGAGACGATTTGCGCGACCGTCACGATGCCCCAAATCACAGACAAACCGGTCAGACCGCCTCGGCCGGAAAGTTGCGTCACTTCTTTGCTTATCGTTTCCAACGCGTTGCCTTTGCCGATCACGCCGGAGTTGGACGCCACCATCACCATTTTTTTTGCGTGTGTGTCTCTTCTTTATCTCTTCTTAACTTCTTCTTTGACGAGTTATATCAGATATAATAAAGATTATGTTCTGTTCTTTCTCAAAGAGGAGCCATTTTTGACCGCAAAATTCATTGTAGCACAGGTGGCAGAAAAAGCACAAAAAAATATCCTGAACTCTTCTGCTTTTTTTTTCCTGTTTTCATGCGTTTTCCTCCTGTTGTTTTTTTTGCTTTTGGCTTCTCTTTCTTTCTCTTGCTTTTTCGCTTTCTGCAAAAAAACTTTGTTCTTCTTCAGAGTTGCTTTTCGCTCTTGTTTGTTGTTGCGACACACAAAATCACATCACAGAAGAAGAAGAACAAATGCCTCCTCCTCCTCCTCCTCCCACCTTTAGGAGTGAAAAAGTGGTGACCACGATCAACGCGGCGACGCAGGCGACGCACACGAAGTTCGTGTCGCCTCAATCGATGCCTAAGGGGAGGAGGGAAAAGAAAAATGATGACGATGAGACGCCAGAGCCACCAGGGGGGGATTCTGTTGTTGATGATGATGATGATATGAACGACGACGTGGAAATGATGACGATGAAAGAGACGGAAGAAACGGAGCAGCAAAAGGAGGAAAAGAAGAGGAGAGAGGGAGAGGCAGTGACGTCGTCGTCGTCGAAATTTGGTCGTCGGCATCATCATCCTCAGGAAAAAGCAGCAGAGAACAACGACGACGATTCCAACGAAAACGTTCAAATCCACGCGCGGTTGATGGAAATGTTAAAACATTACGTGAAAATAGGCCAAGCATCGGGCGTTCCGGGGAAAGACGTTCCGGTGGATTTAATCGCCAAAGCGTTCGTGAGTTTAGGGAAAGCGATTGGTAACGAGGAGAGCGACGACGTCGTCCTCGACCGTCGGAAAATTTTAGACCGAGAGATGGCGAAGTACGAGCAAGACGTGGTGCGGAAGTTGAAACACGCGGAACGAGCGGCGGAGAGAGAAATCACGACGTACGAAAAAGAGTTGGCGCGTTTAGAGAAGAAGTTCATGGAGACGGAAGAGGAGGTGAAAAGGTTGAAATCAGAGGTGAAAGCGTTGAGAGAGGATGGGAAATCGGAAGTTCGCAGAGAAAAATTGAGAGCGGAGATTGGCGAATTGCCGGAGAAGAAAGTCTCGGAGCGGACGTTGAAAGCGCTGGAAGAGGAAATCGCGCGGTTAGAAAAAGAAAACCTAGACGAGGAAAAAGAAACGAACGAAGCGCTGGCGGCTTTAGAAACCGCGCTCGCGAGCATCACGAAACTCCCGGGAGAAATCGAAGACGTCGTCGTCGTCGAAGCCGTCGTCGAGAATACGAATAAAAACGCCAACAATACTCACCAAAGCGGCGCCGGGACGACGACGATTCAGACGACGAGAGAAGAGCGAGAACAAAAAGAAGACGCGCCGATGCTCATCCAAGACGCCGCCGAGGACGGCGAGATTGTATAACATAAGGGCAACAAAGAGAGAGAAAGAGAGAGTTTCTATAGGAATAGCAGCACGTGTAGACGTATTAGAACTCTGTACTTTAAAAAAGGAAAAATTCTTTCGCTCGTTTTCTCAATCTCACTCGCTTTTTTCGCTTCAAGGATTGAACGCGAGGAGGAAGGAAATTGATGGCTGTCATTCACTCCTGAGTACGGTGAGATGGTTTTTTAGCTCCTCGAGAAATTAAGATTAAAAACGAAAAGAATATCCAATCGTCACTCACGCGTGCTTTGTTTCTTCCCTATACACGCACGCACGCGCACACACACACGCGCGAGAAACGAGAGACGAGAGAGCACTCACTCCTCGGTTGCGTGACAAAAGTCGTCGTTCTCTTCTTTGAAATTTGATTTTTTTAAAAGAAGAACCTCTCTTGTTGGTGGGTTTTGATGCCATTGCAAGGAGGCGCAAACTCTTCTTCTTTAGTTCTGGAAGAAATCATGGGGTCTTTACTCATCATCACTCCGGCGATTTTCGGCTTAATCTTTGCGTTTTTTATGTACAAGAAGATCAACAGGATACAGTTGTACCGAGCCACGCGAGGGCAGGACGACGATGACTTGTTGATGCGACGAATGGAATCAGTCGGGGATGAACTCGAATCCGGTGCCAATGGCGGGGATCAATATCGCAAGTTGAGGCAGATTTACCGGGATATTCAAGAAGGGGCGAAAGCGTTTTTGGCCGCTGAATATCGCATGTGCGTGTACTTCTTGGCCGCTATGGGCGTGTTCATTTCCATTTTTGTCTCCAGAACGGACGATGGATGGGACTTCAAAGTTGGCTCCCTCACGGCGTTCGCGTTTGTGGTCGGCGGCGTCACGAGTATGGTTTCCGGCTACATCGGCATGATGATCGCGGTCTTTTCCAACGCTCGATGCACGATGAGTGCGGCGAAAGATAACAACAGCGAAGCGTGGAAAGAATCGTTCAATTGCGCCTTTAGAGGTGGGGCAGTTATGGGTTTCGCGTTATCCGGTTTGGGATTGTTGGTGATGTACTTCATCATGATTTGCTACTCCGGCGCGTTTAGCATTCAAGGCGGCGAAGCGGTCAAACTCTTCGAGTGCATCGCCGGTTTCGGTTTGGGTGGATCATCCATTGCCATGTTCGGAAGAGTTGGCGGTGGGATTTACACCAAAGCTGCGGATGTTGGCGCGGATTTAGCCGGGAAAGTTGTCGCGGGTATCCCGGAGGACGATCCCAGAAATCCGGCGACGATTGCCGATAACGTTGGCGATAACGTCGGTGACGTTGCCGGTATGGGTTCTGATTTGTTTGGTTCTTTCGCGGAAGCGACGTGCGCTGCTTTAGTCATCGGTGCGGAATCTGTGGATTTAGTTTCCGCTGGTTGGGATACGTTGATGTTTCCGTTGTACATCTCGTCCATCGGCATCTTGGCGTGCGCCGCGGTGTCTTTTATCGCTACGGATTTAGACCCGGTCAGAAACGAAGCGAGCGTGGAACAAGTGTTGAAGAAACAGTTGACATTTTCCACGCTTGCGATGACGATTTGCGTGTACCCGTTGTGCCGCATCTTCATGCCGCAAGAATTTTACTTGGGCGGTAGAACCTTTGCCGTGGCGTGCGTGGATGGCGTCGTCTCCTCCAAGTGCGTCACGAATGGTCCGCACGCCGCGTTTGCGTGCATCGCCGCTGGTCTTTGGGGTGGTTTGATAATTGGCTTTGTCACTGAATACTACACGTCGCACTCGTACGCTCCGGTGAGAGAAGTCGCGAGATCGACGGAAACCGGCGCCGCGACGAACATCATCTACGGCTTAGCGTTGGGTTATAAATCGTGCGTGATTCCAATCACCATGCTTGCGCTCTGCGTGTTCATCGCCTTTTCTATGGCAGACATGTTTGGCGTCGCTTTGTGCGCGTTGGGTATGTTAGGTACGTTGCCAACCTGCTTGGCGATTGACGTGTACGGTCCGATTTGTGACAACGCCGGTGGCATCGCCGAAATGGCGGAACTTCCGGAATCGGTCAGGGACAAGACAGACGCGTTAGATGCGGCCGGTAACACGACCGCAGCGATCGGTAAGGGGTTCGCAATTGGCTCCGCGGCGTTGGTATCGTTGGCTTTGACGGCGGCGTTCGTCACGCGATCGAAAGTTCTCGAAAACGGCGTCAACATGCTCAACCCGGTGGTCTTTGCGTTCTTGCTCATCGGAAGTATGCTTCCGTATTGGTTCTCTGCGATGACCATGAAGTCGGTCGGTATTGCTGCCATGGAGATGGTGAAGGAAGTCAAGAGACAGTTCGATACCATCCCGGGTTTACTCGAAGGTGCCCCAGGTCACGCGCCGCCGGATCACGCCAGATGCATCAAAATCTCCACGGACGCGAGTTTAAGAGAAATGATTCCGCCGGCATGCCTCGTCATGGCCGCGCCGATCATCACGGGCACCTTGTTTGGCGTCGAAGCCGTCGTCGGTTTACTCGCCGGTGGGTTAGCATCCGGCGTGCAGCTCGCCATCTCCGCCTCGAACACGGGCGGTGCCTGGGATAACGCCAAGAAGTACGTCGAAAAGGGTGGCTTGTACATTGACGTGCCGAAGCGTTCGCGCGCGAGAGACGATCCAGAGGACGGACCGTTTACGGGAGAGATTTTAAGAAACATGGACGGGTCCATGATTATGATTTCGGAGAGACAGAAGAAAGGGTCGGAGTGCCATAAAGCCGCGGTTGTTGGTGATACCGTCGGCGATCCGTTGAAGGATACCAGCGGACCGGCGTTGAATATTTTGATGAAATTGATGGCGATTTTGAGTCTCGTGTTTTGCGACTTTTTCATGTCCATCAACAACGGCACTGGATGGTTTGCGATCCCGAGAGCGACGATTGGAGCCGCCTCGAGTTTCTAATTGAAAAAGAACGAGAATAATAAGAAAGAGGATATTAATAATTAAAGTGAACTACAGAATATATATTCAACAACAACGCATTGATCGCTCTATTTCAATTCGATATCTTCTCCTGAAATTTTAAACTCATCCGGTCGCATTTTCACAAAGTCCTTGAACTTCATCGCTATCGACTGCGGCTTTTTCACCTTCCCAGCCAAGGCGGCCATCTTTGTCTTCCCGTGCGCTTTCAAGTACTTGATCAAATCGATGGTGTATTGTTCGGCGTTTTTCTTCGTCGCAGTTTCTGGCGTTTTCTCTTCTTTCTTCTCTTCCTCCTCTTCCAAAGATGAAGAAGACGAGCTGCCGCTGCTGCTGCTACTGCTACTACTAGAAGACTCATCTTTTTCTTCTTCTTCTTCTTCTGATGATGATGATGATGACTCGTCCGAAGACGCTTCTTTCTTTGGTTTTTCTAAGATTTCCTTTCGCGTAGAAGCCGGCGATTTCACTTTTTTCTGGCTGGTGCCCTTGACTGGCTCTTCTGATTCCGACTCAGATGATTCGTCTTCACTGTCGGATTCAGATTCTGGTTCGCTCTTCTCATCTGCTTTTCTCTTTTTTGTTGCCGTGCTTCCTGGAGTCGCCGCCGCAGGTTTCTTCGCCGTGCCTTGAATATCTTCTTCTTCCGATTCCGATTCCGATTCCGATTCCGACGAAACCGGATCAGCAAACTCTTTCTTGAGCTGCGTCTGGATTTTCTTCTTGAGCTCCTCGTCTCCTTCCTCCTCGTCGTCGGATTCAGATTTAGATTCTGATGATGAGGAAGAAGAAGAAGAAGAAGAAGAATCTTCATCTTCATCTTCATCTTCATTGTCATCACTAGATTCTGAAGCGGATTCTCGAAGCATTTCTTCCTCCGTAACTTTCGCCAACGCCTCGTCGAACATTCTTTCTTCCTCCGAATCGCTTTGAAAGAGCTCGGCGTCTTTAGGCAAATTCTTCGGATCGAAGCGCTTGTCGTATTCGTACTCTCCTTCTGATGATTCCGATGATGATTCTTCTTCTCTTTCTTCTTCGCTTTCATCGGACGACGACGACTCCTCGTCTTCGTCGTCGTCATCGTCTTCCTCGGCATCATCATCATCATCATCACTTCCTTTGTCTCCGTGCTCCAAAACGGCTTCCTCCGTTAACTTTTCAATCTCATCGTCGCTCATTTCTACGAAATCCTCCTCTCCGTCGCTTAAATCTTCGTCCGTCTCTTCGTCTTCGCTCGCGAAATCCGCGTCCTCTTCCTCGCTATCGCTCGACGACGTATCCATCATCGCTCTCTCCGCCGCCATATCTTCAAACAGCTCGTCCTCCATCTCCTCGTCTTCGTACTCCTCCATCTCTTTCTCGAGATTGTTCCCTCTCACTCGTCCGTCCATTCTCCACCCGGTCACGTGCGCGTCCACGTTCCCGCTGTTCTTCATTATGAACGTATCCGAGAGCACGACGTCCAACGAAAACTGTTCCGTTTTCCCTCGTCGTAACGTCGCCAGGAAAATCTCCTTCGCGCCGTTCACGCCGACGTCTTCCACGACCGAAAGAATCGCGTGATGATTTTTTTTTGTCTCCTCCTCGGAAGTACTGCTCCCTAACGCGACTAAGGATAAACTCACGTGTTCCTCGTCGTCCTCGTCGATATCCACCCGGACTGATTTTCCAGCCTCGATGATGGTGCCCCAGAATTCGAGCTGCTCCGATGTCGCCATTTTAGATTTAGAGTTGTTGTTGTTTCTCTCGGCAGATTATAGGAGTAGTATTGGTGGCAGAGAAAACACAAAGAAAGCGCTTTATTCTTCGTTTCTTTCTTTCTCTCCTTCTCTCTCCGCTCTGTTTGTTTTAAAGTCGCTTCTTCTTTCGATGAAGACACTACTCTTTATAAAGATTATATAAAGAATGCGATGATTTTTTATGACGGCGGAAAGAGGCAGAGAGGGACACTCGTACAAAAAATTTTCAACCTTCTCGAGCGGAGACAAGGCAGAGGAGGACCCTCCTCAAATTATCCTTCATCGAAACACAAACAAAAAAACAAAAAATTTATCACCAGTACAAAAAAAAGCGAGAGAGAGAGAGCCACCAAAAAAAAACAAAAAAAAACAAAAAAAAACAAAAAAAGCTGCTTGATGAGAACAAAAATCTCTTTTCCTCCTCCTCAAAAAATTCTCTCTCTCTTCTTTCCTTGCGCGGCCCTTATAGAAACTACTAATGGGCCCCCGCTTCTTCTTCGGGGGGCGAAACAACGCGGGAGAGAAGATGATGAACAACAACAACAAAAACAAAGAAGTGATCAACGAACACTCCGGATTACTCTTAAACCGAGACCAGAGACCCGTGGGAGGGAGATTAGAGTACGTGGATTTGAATACGACGAAGAACGATGGGAAAATCAAGCCCCCGCGGTATACCAAAGTTGGGAATTTCGTGTTGCATCATCACGTTGCAAAAGAAGACCTCCTCGGGGCGAAGAAATCCGAAAGGAGCGCGAGTCAAAGCGAAATGAATAATGCTACTCGCAGGAGTGGTTATCCCGCGATGATGAAAGCATCCGCGGTCGTGGTTATGAGTTTGTGCTTCTTTTTGGTCGTCGCTGCCGGTGGGACGAAATACGTGCTCAGGAGCAGCAGTAACAACGCTTTGAACGCGAACACAAACGGTGAAAGTTCTTGGACGAGAAGTGCGTCCGTGCCTTCTTCTTCTTCTCGCTCTGCGTCGTCGTTTTCACCCTCGTATTCGTCGTCGAAAAACAACAAAAACATGAACGCGTTGATTGGTTTGCGCGAAGAGCCTTTCATCGACGCCAACGAGAAGTCGATCGCGAGCGAAGGCGTGTCTTTGGACGGATGGTTTCATATTTCCGCGTCTTTGTTCGTGCCTTCATCGATGGAGAGTAGTGGTGGTAGTGGGAGTAGTAGTAGTAGTAGTAGTAGTAGTAGTAGTAACACGAACGATAAAAAAGCGTACGTGTTTCCACCGGCGTTGTCGAAACCGGACAAGAACTTTGGATGGAGCTCGGAGGGCGAATTGGGCGCCAAACTCGTCTCGCAAAAAGGCGAGAGCGTCGCCAGAGCGGCGTTTACCGCGCACAGACGAACGTTCATTACCGATAGCGACTTGACTGCGATCAAACGGTCCGGATTAACGCACGTTCGAGTTCCGATAACCTGGGCCATGTTTGCCGAGGATGAAGAGTTTGAAAGAGGAGAAGAGCTCGTCGTCGTGGATCCGATGTATCGAGATCGGATGTTCATTCAAGCCTCGAGAGAAGATTTACGGGAAATGGTGAAAAAAGTGAAGACGAATGATTTACGAGTCGTGTTGGCGCTGAAAGGTATGCCGGGTGGCGCGAGTAACGACGAAGGCGACGGCGCGTGGCCACACGAAGCGTCGTTTTTTAGAGAGTTTTCGAAGGTTTTAAGCGCCGAGGAGACACAAGAAGAAGAAGAAGAAGAGAGGAGGAAGAGCAGCAACGAAAACACCAACAGAAAGTTGTTGTTCGGTGGTGCGTCCTCCGGCTCGTCGTCGTCGTCAAATATGGGTAGCACTGACGGCGGGAACAAGAAACTCGTCAAGGCAAAAACAGTCGCGAAAACTGGCGAGACGGCGACGGCGAATTTCTTAAACTGGCTCGCCAATCTCGACGACGATTTGAAATCAACCGTCGTCGGCGTATCCTTAATCGACGCACCAACCGCAAAGGATCCGAAGCAAAGAGCAGCGGCGCTGACGTGGCTCGAACGAACGTCGCAGATGTACCGTGACATTATCGTCGACCCAATCGTAGAAGCGCGGGGCGCGGTCAACAAAAGCGGCAAGAACAACAAAAAGCAAGAGAAAGGCGAAGAAGCCTCCTTGCCGTTCTTACACGTGACCATGTCGCCGACGATGGGCATCGACGTCGACGAGATGGCAAAATGGATGCGAAAAACTTTCACGACGGACGAACGATCCACGTGGGCGGCTTTGGACGTGCAACACGCGTTCCCGAGAGGCGTCGGCGCGTGCGTCGGCGGCCCGTCGCGAGGGTGCGCGTTTAGTTGCAGCGATTCCGTGGAGCAGGTCGCTCGATCTATCGGCGACGCGAGTGATAGTTTCGCGAGAGAGTTGAGATCTGCGGCAAGCGAGCACGGCGTCCCGCACGTCGCCGTGAGTGAGTGGTCGTTGAGCGCGGACGAGGAAGGTCAATGTCCAAACGCCGGTCAGTTTTTGGACGCGGCGTTTTCGCAGCAAGTGCGAGCGCACAGAGCGTCGAACGTTCGCGGATACTTTTGGCGATGGAAGAGCGCGTTCGATAACATTGAAAACGAAAACGAGTCCATGTCCAACCAAATGAGTCGAAAGAAACAACCGAGTTCGAACTCTTTGAGAGAATATCTATCCAATCGAGGAGGTAAGTCTGGAATCGTCGGCGATACCGCGAACGACGGCAAAAATGGCGGCAAAGTGTCCACCGCGGGTTGGATGGACGAAGGCGGCGTCGCGCGCGACGATAAGTTCGACCGATTCAAACCAAAAGATAAATCGATTCCCTACGATTACAAAACGCCGGAAGAGTTCGACGACGAGATGCAAATGAACACCATCGCGGACGATTGGTCGAGTCGAATGACCAACGCCATCGCCGAAGCGAAAGGCACCGGGAACTCGAACATAATGGATTTACTCGCCGAGGAAGACGAAGGATTAGGCACGAGCGAACAAGACATAGAGATGGCGTTGTTGAACCCAGATGCGGACGTGTCCGTGAAAACTCTCAAAGGATTCGAGTCTGAGTCCGAAAAACGGAAGGAGCTCATTGACTCTATGAAAGCGTTTGGCGAATCCGCCTCTCGATTCGATAGTTTGACGAGTAAAAAAGGCGGGTCGTCCGTGGTAGATGACAACGATGAGATTTTCAATGAAAACGGCGACGCGTTAAAGCGATCCATGAATCCGTTTGCAAAACCGTCCAAGCTTATCGAAAAACAGTTTTCCTCGAATAGCTATTCCGGCGATGAGGATTTGATCAACCCAGACTTTCGCGCGAAGAAAGACTTGGGTTTGAACGAACTCATCGACGGCGACGACGGGTTACAAAAATTGGACGAAGAACTTCAAGAATCCATCGTCGACGGGTTAGCGCAAGATGCAAACTACCAACTTCGCAACGCCGCTGCAAAACTCGTCAACTCCGACTCGGAGACTTTCGCGACCGACGACGACGAGTTTAACCGTTTGTTGACTGAATCCGAAACGCCGGTCATGTCCATGCCGAAATCTCAAGAAGAACGCGAGGCTGAGTTGTTGTCCAAGAAGTGGGATTCGTTTCCCGAGAAAGACGGCAAAAAGCCCGCGTTGACGATTTTAGAGGACGGTTTTGATCCGTTATCGATGAGTAACGATAAGAAACTGGACCAAGTCATCGGGGACGAGGCGAAAGATCGAGACGTTGAGGAGGTGACGAAAAAAGTCGAAGACCGCGCCGCCGCCTCGGTCGAAGGCGCGGAATTGGAAAAGACCATCGAGAAGAATTTGGCCAACATGAGCAAAGAAGATTTGTTGAAACTCGCGGAGCAGGCAAAGCTTGGAAAGATTACTCTCGCAACAAACTTAGCGCGACGATGAAAGAAATACTATTTATTAGCAGACGTTTGACTACCGCAGAATGTAAAACAAGATTGTACTACCAAATCTAATATCTCGCACCATTCAACACTTCCACGTTCGCGTTTACCCTTTCCATAACGCTCGGTGGCATGTTCACAAACATTTCCACTCCGTTCTCTCCGGCTGGCATTCCCGGTTCAGTCGGTCTCGACGTGTTGATTTGCACGATATCGTTCAACTCCGGCGGCAAGGCCAACTCCGGCGTCCCGGATCCGAAATCTAACTCGTACAACTTCTTATAGATCTCCACCAAATTGTTACACCAGCACATCTCACCGCTCATAAACGCTAAGCAGTCCCAATCGTACGCGTTTACGCCGGCTCGAAACGCGCTTTCCGTCAACATCAAATATTTCGATCGATCTTTCAACATTTTACGCAAACCGGGTTTGATCAAATCGCGGGCTTTCGCGATATCGTCGCCGCAATCGCCGATTTTCAAAGCACCCGTTTTCACACCAACGCACGCGTTCCCGAAATACATCGGCGGTAAGCCTTTGGACCCACCTCTGGCGGATACCACCGTCACGTGTTGGAAATCGCTCCCAGTTGGTAAACCTGAGAGTTTAGAGAGCTGTAACCACGCGTGCGCGCTCAACGCTTCGTTCTCGTTGCTCGCGTTCGACGCGGATTTAATCTTGTCGATGTTCTCTTTCGATATCTTAATCATGGATCGATTCCCGGCTGGAAACCTCAAGAAATCTGGTGCTAACGCTCTCCCGGCTTTGACTGCGTTCACCAACGTATCCACCGACCCGGCGCCGACGAATTGTTCTTCCTCCAACATCCGTTCAATCTCCTCTTTCTTTTCAAATTCACTCGTCGGTAACAAACTCCTATCGAATATGGGATCTCCGAGTGGATTCCCGTTTAAATTCCCTTTCGCAATCTCCGCCCACGTGATTAAAAACTCCACGAATCCTTGACCGTCGCTCACGGCGTGCGACATGCACACGCCCAACACCGATCCGCCATTATTCGGCAAATTCGTAATCTTCACCGTAAACGCCGGCGCGTCGCCGAGCATCAATTCAATCCAAGGCGCGAAATCTAAAAACCTCCGACTTTCGCTCGCGAAATCCTGCGGTAAATCGTCGATCGTCCTCGCGCCTCCATCTTCGAAAGGTTCGTTCACCACTCGAAACGGCACTCCGGAGTTGGTCAATCGTACGCCTTTATTCCTAAACCCCGGCGTTTGTAAATCCAACCGTCCGGCTAACATCGGATACTTCTCCAACGCCTTCTCCAGCGCTCGCTTCATCATCCCACAATCGAGCGGATTTCGGTAATAACTCACCACTTGCATGACAAACGGTACTTCGCCGACGTCGTACCCGCTCAAAGGGATCAACTTTGCTACTTTTAGAGGCACATTTTGGTCTTCGTTTGGCACGCGCACCATCTCGTTTACGAGCACTGATTCTTTCCTTCGTTTCCCGTCGACGAAATATCTCGCCGGGAGGAGTACCCCTCGGGCGACCGCTCGAGCCTGAGGGATTTCGATTAATGTCGTGAACGCGCCCGCGTTTTGTATCAGGACGACTCGTGACTTCTCACTCCGTCCTCGTCTGCGTCTGTTTTTGTGTCCTCCTCGTTCTCCTCCTCCTCCTCCTCCTCGTCGTTTGCATCGTTCGGTTGACGATATCCGCGGCGAAGATATCGTCGTTGCAAAACCGGACGAGGACGAGGACGTAAACGACGACGAGACAACTCTTCTCGCGTTCTCGTCTTCGGCAAGAAAACTGCGACGACCACCAAAACCTCCGCTCGAACGACCAGACGACATCGTGGTCAAAGCTCCGCTACGAAGAGCGCGCATCGCGTTACCCCGCCGCGCGAAAGAGAGACTTTGTACTTGTGATGAGATTTCCAAATCCTTTGTCCAATTTCATCACAATTCAACGCGAGAGAGTTGTTCGATTGTTCGACCACCAAAAAGACAGACGGGAGGAAAAAGAAGAGAGAAGACAACTTTTTGTTCCTCCGTCTCTCTTTCTACTCGTCGCTTTTGAGGATGAGTGTAAAGACAGAACTCGCGTACTTACGAGATACGTACGCGTTTAAAACATCATCATCATCATCATCCGACGACGACGTTTCGACAGTTTTGGATGTCTTAAAGACGACAAAGATAAACGAAGACGACGACGACGAGAGGTGGTATTCCTACGGTTACGAAATTGTTCTGGATAGAAC